>Ga0137407_10001192_pt1 | contig 17027 bp, 16 predicted proteins | sample CZOMad2_2_16fung_FD_108410 | JGI IMG/M metagenome (GOLD analysis project Ga0137407, IMG submission 108410) | Vadose zone soil fungal communities from Angelo Coast Range Reserve, California, USA - CZOMad2_2_16fungal (Illumina Assembly) | ecosystem: Environmental > Terrestrial > Soil > Vadose... | reverse complement strand
TGCGCGAATGCCCGCGTGCCGATGTCGCTGATCAGCCTGCTCGGGGGCAAGGACGTCCTCGTGGGCGCCGTGGATGTGGCGAGCGACCGGGTGGAAACCCCGGAGGAAGTGGCCGCGGTGATCCGCGAGGCGATGAAGCACGTGAAGCCTTTCCAGATCTTCCCCTGCACCAACTGCGGCATGGTGCCGCTCGACCGCGAGCTCGCCCGCGCCAAGCTGCGTGCGCTGGGGGCGGGGGCGGCCCTAGTCCGCCGCGAGCTCTAGCAGGCCGCAGGCCGCTGAAAAGGGCCCATCTGCTTCGTTGGCGCCCTCGGCCGCACGCTCAACGTACAGAAAGTACGCCTCGCGTGCGGCCGTCGGGCGCCGCCTCGCATCTGGACCCTTTTGAGCGGCCTGTGGATCCTATTTGGTCTTGTAGCCTTTGGCTTCGGCGGAGATCTTGGTCGCGTCGAACTTGTTGATGTCGTCGATCAGCTCGTTGGTGATGAGGTCGCGCCAGTCGATCTTCTCTTTGATGATGCCCCACTTGAGCATGAAGTCGGTATAGGCGGCGTAGTTCACCTCGGAGTTTTCGCCCCACTTCTTCACGCCGGCCTTGTCCACCTTCCAGTTGACGATGCGGGCTTGGAGCACCTTGACGTCGTCGCGAATGGCCGTGACCTCGTCCTTGCCCGTGGGCTTGGTCTGCGGATAGACCTCGTAGAGAATGCGCACCGCCGCCTCGGGATTGGCGATGGCGAAGACCGTGCCCATCGCATAGCCCTTGGCGAGGGCGACCATCTCCCGGCGCTTGTTCTTGATGGTCTCCTCGAGGGCGAGGAAGCCGTTCGAGGGATAGCGGTCGATCTCCTTGGTGTCGAGCACGCGCAGCTTGATGCCGGCGTTCTCGACCATCGCATACTGTGTATCGTACTGGGACAGCGCGTCCACCTGCTTCGTCTTGAGCAGGGCGGCCGTCTGGGCGCCCTCGCCCGCCACCACGATGTTGATGTCCTTGTCCGGATTCATGCCGTTGGTCGCGGCCAGCGCCCGCGCGATCAGCACGCCGGCCGATCCCATGGCGATGACGCCGATGTTCTTGCCCTTGAGGTCCGTGAACTTCTGCACGGGGCTGTCCGCGGGAACGGCGATCCCGTAGATATTGCCCTGGTAGGCGGTGTAGAAGATCTTGCCCCTGATGCCCTGCGGCCGGCCCACCGCGAGCGGCTCCACGCTGGGCAGGGCCGCGATCACCTCGCGGGTGGCCACGTTCTTGACGCAGTCGCCCGAGCCCGGCAGCGGCACCAGCTCGACCTCGATGCCCTCCGCCTTGTACCAGCCCATCTTGGTGGCGATGGCGAAGGGGGTGGTGGCGCTCGAGATGGTGCGGGAGCACCACCCGACGGACAGCTTGGTGGTCTGGGCGACCGCGGGCGTGACCACCCCCGGGGCGAGCGCCCACAGTGTCAGGACAGCGGCGAGATGCCTCATGCCTCGACCTTCTCTTTCTCGGACGGGTCCCAGAAGAGGACCCGCTTCCGGATGAACGAGATGCAGCGGTTCAGGATCAAACCCACGACGGACAGGATGAGCAGCACGGAGAACTGCCCGGACACATCCATGGTGAAGTTCATGCTCTGGATGAGCATGCCGAGCCCGTGCTTGGCGCCGACGAACTCGCCCACGATGGCGCCGATGAGCGCGAAGATCATGGCCACGTCCAGCCCCGCCATCACGAAGGGCAGCGCGTTCGGCAGCCGGAGCATCCAGAAGATCTGCTTCTCGCTGGCCGCCAGCGACCGCATGAGGCTGACGCGGTCCTCGTCGGCCGACTTGAGCCCCACGATCGTATTGACGAGGAGCGGGAAGAACGCCACCAGCGCCGCGTTGACGATCTTGGAGGAGAGTCCCAGCCCAAACCAGATGACGATGAGCGGGGCCAGCGCGATCTTGGGCAGCGACTGGAACATCACGATGTACGGGTAGAGGAAGAATTCGAACCGGCGCGACATGGCCACGCCCGTGCCCAACCCAAAGCCCAAGGCCGAGCCGAGGAGAAAGCCCAGCACGGTCGAGACGAGCGTGTAGTACAAGTTCTCGACATAGATGCCGCTCGCCAGTCCCCGCCAGAGCGCCTCCGCCACCTTGGAAGGGGCGGGTAGGATGAACTGCGGCACCTGGAACATGCGCACACCCGCCTCCCACACGCTCATCAGTGCGATGAAGAGGACCACCGACAGGGCGACGTTGCGGGCGCGGCTCATGCGTCGATCCCTCCCTTGACATTGAAGTGGACCCGGATGCGCCGGACGTGGTCGCCGAATTCGGGCGTGTTCATGATGTCGAGGCTCCGCGGCCGCGCGCTCTGCACCCGCACGTCCTCCAGGATCTTGCCCGGACGCGGAGTCATGACGAGCACGCGGTCGGCGAGAAAGACGGCCTCCGGGATGGAGTGGGTGATGAAGAGCACCGTCTTCTTCTTCTCCATCCAGATGCGCTGGAGCTCGACGTTCATCAGCTCCCGCGTCATGGCGTCGAGAGCCCCGAAGGGCTCGTCCATCAGGAGGAGGGCGGGATCGTGCACGAGCGCCCGCGTGATGGCCACGCGCTGCTGCATGCCCCCCGACAGCTCCCAGGGATAGCGGCCCTCGAAGCCTTGCAAACCCACGAGGTTGAGAAGATCCATGGCGTCCTGCCGGTGGCCGTCGCGCCCGAGCCCCTGGACGTCGATGGGCAGCAGCACGTTGTCGAGCACGCTCCGCCACGGGAAGAGCACGGGGGCCTGGAAGACCACCCCGATGTCCTTGCGCGGCCCGGCGATCGCGGTGCCGCGCAACCTCGCCTCCCCCGCGGAGGCGGGCAGGATGCCGGCGAGAATCTTGAGCAGGGTGGACTTGCCACAGCCCGAGGGGCCCACGACGGCCACGAACTCGCCCTCGCCGACGGAAAAGGAGATCTCTTCGAGCGCCGACACCGTCCCGGTGCGGGCGGCGTAGCGCTTGGTGAGAGCGTCGACGGCAATGACAGAGGAGCTCACGGCGGGGCTCTATTGCTAACATACTTCCGCGCGGGCGCACAAGCGAACGTTGACAGGCCCCGCGCGATTCGCTAACGTGCCCGCGAGTGGACTTCCTCGTCTCCATCCTTACCGGCCATTACTCGCTCGACGCGCTCATTCAGTGGGGCGGCTATATCCTCCTCGTCGCCATCGTGTTCGCGGAGACAGGCCTCCTCGTCGGCTGCTTCCTCCCCGGCGATTCGTTGCTCATCACCGCGGGGCTGCTTGCGGCGGCCGGCCATCTCAATATCTGGTGGATCAACGTGCTCCTCATGGCCGCCGCCATCATCGGGGACAGCGTGGGCTATGCCATCGGGGCGCGACTGGGCCCGCGCATCTTCATCCGCGAGAAATCGCTCCTCTTCAATCCCAAGCACGTGGAGCGGACCCGGCACTTCTACGAGAAATACGGCCCCAAAACCATCGTCATCGCCCGCTTCGTGCCGATCATCCGCACCTTCGCCCCCGTGTTGGCCGGGGTGGGCGCGATGGAGTATCGCCGCTTCCTCACCTACAACGTGATGGGCGGCATCGGCTGGGTCGCCTCCATGAGCCTGGGCGGCTATGCCCTCGGCCGCGCCGTGCCCAACATCTCCAAGTACATGCACGCGGTGGTGATCACCATCATCGTGCTCTCGTGCGTCCCCATCGCGGTGGAGATCTACCGCGAGCGCCGCAAGGCCTCTACGCGATCTTGATGATCCCCGGCTCGACCTGGTCGAAGCGCGTGGCCACCTCGGGGTCGTGACCGACGACCACGCGCTCCTTGGCCCCCGCCAGCGCGTCGATGGTCTCGAAGCCTGCGAGCATCTGGGGGAGGTTGGTGATGATCTGCACGGGATCGCGCCGCTCGATGTTGCGATAGAAGTGCGAGGCGTCCGACGTGAGCACCACCGTGCCCTTGGCCGTGGGCACCGACACCACCTGGAGCCCCGCGGTGTGTCCGCCCACCCAGTGCACCTTGATTCCCGGGAGCACCGCGGCCTCGCCGGTGACGAGCTTGACCCGCCCGCTGTAGTTGAGGCGCACGAGCTGGGCAAGCGACTCGGGCAGGGCGAACGAGCGGTAGTTCTCGTGCTGCCCCGCGATGCCTGTCCAGAACTCGAGCTCCTCGCGCTGCATCCAGAAGGTGCTGCCCGGGAAATAGGGATAGCCGCCCCAGTGGTCCCAGTGCAGGTGGGAGACGAGGGTCAGGGGCACCTCGGCCGCCTTCACGCCGACGCGCGCCAGCATGTCGGCGGGACTCACGAAGGCACGCAGCTCCTTGAGCCTGGCGTCGGGCTCGGTGCAGCCGGTGTCCACCACGATGGGGTGCGGGCCGCCCAGGATGACCCAGACGAAGAAGTGGAGGGTGAGTGGCTTCTGCGAGGACTCGCGGAAGAAGAACTGCCCTTCCTTGGTTTCCCGCTCGCCGTACTTGAGGGCGTAGATCTGATAGGTCGCGGCCACGAAGGTCTCCTCCGTCTGGGTGTTCAGTAGCCGATGGCGGCGCCGTCGCTCCGCGGGTCCGCGCCGCCGATGCGGGCGCCGGTGGCCGGATCGATGGTGATGCCGTGGGCATGGCCGGCCCGCTCTTCCCAGGCCGGCCAGCGGTGCACGAGGTGGCCGCGACGCTCGAGCTCGGCGATGGTGGCCGCGGGAAAGCGGGCCTCCATGTTCAGGAGATCGCGCGGGTCGCCGAGGGCGAAGCGACCGGCGAGCCAGCGCGGCCCCGCCACCGCCTCCTGCACGTCGAGGCCGTAGTCGATCATCGCCGTATAGGCCTGCAGGTGGATCTGGGGCTGGCCGTCGGCGCCCATGCAGCCGAGGACCTGCCACAGGGCATCGCCCCGGAAGGCGAGAGAGGCGATCAAGGTGTGCAGCGGAATCTTCCCCGGCTCGAGGCGGTTCGGATGCGTCGGATCGAGGCTGAAATAGGCGCTCCGGTTCTGGAGCACGACGCCGGTGCGCCCCGCCACCACCCCCGCGCCGTACGTGCCGTACACGCTGTGGATGAGCGCGGCGGCGTTGCCGTCGCCGTCCACCGCGCACACCGCCACCGTGTCGCCCTCGAGGCTGCCGTGAGACGGAACGCGATCCCAGGGAAGCGCGCGCGACGGGTCGAGGAGCGCGCGGCGCTCGTCCGCGTACGCCTTCGATACGAGCCGCGCCGCCGGCACCTTGAAGAAATCCGGATCGGCGATGTGCCGGTCGCGATCGTGGAAGGCGATCTGCTTCGCCTGGACGAGAAGGTGCACGGCGTCCGGACCCAGCCGGTCGAGGCGCGAAAGGTCGTAGGGCTCGATGAGGTTCAGCATCTCCAGCACCGAGATCCCCTGGGTCGGCGGCGGCGTCTCGTAGATCGTCACGCCCCGATAGGTCGTCGACACCGGCTCGGCCCAGCGGGCGCGCTGCTCGCCCAGATCGTCCTCGGTGAAGACGCCGCCGTGCTCGCGGGAGAAGCGCGCCATCTCTCGCGCGGTCTCGCCCTCGTAGAAGCCTCGGCGGCCGTGGGCGCCGATGCGCTCGAGGGTCAGGGCGAGGTCCGGATTGACCAGACGCTGTCCGGGCCGCGGCGCCTCACCGTCCGGCAAGAAGATGGCCGCCGCTTCGGCGTTCCCGGCGAGGAGCGCTGTCACCGTCGACGTCCAGGTCGCGAGACGGTCCGTCACCGCGAACCCGTCGCGCGCGCAGGCGATGGCCGGAGCGAGATCGCGCGCGAGGGAAAGCCGGCCGAGGGCCGCATGCGCTTCGCACCAACCGTCGACCGCGCCCGGCGTGGTGAGGGTGGCGGGGAGAATGCCGCGCATGGGAATCTCGCGAAGGCCACGTCCGCCGAACCACTCGAGGGTACCCGAGGCCGCGGCGCGGCCGCCCGCGTTCAGGAATCGCACGGCGCGGCGGCGGGCATCCCAGATCAGCCAGAACTGATCGCCGCCGATGCTCGTCATGTGCGGATAAACCACGGACAGCACGGCGCTCGCGGCGATGGCGGCGTCCACGGCCGAGCCGCCATCCTTGAGCATCTCGACCCCGGCTTCGGAGGCCGCGGCGTGGGGACACGCGACCATACCCTTCGCTGCTCTCGTGGCCGGCCGGCCCGTCTCCAGTTGCGCCTCCTTGCGCGAGCGGCACTGCGCGTGACAAAAGCCGGGCAAGTGTAGCACGCTCAAAATCCCGACCAAGCGCGGACCCCACGGCCACCGCGCGCGTCAACGGCGTGACCCTCTACTATGAAGAGACAGGCAGCGGCTTCCCGCCCGGTCGAGCGGTACGACCTCAGAGGGAGCGCTCCATCCAGATATCGGCGCGGGGATTGTCGTTGTAGCGCGGGATCTCCGTGAAGCCGTGGGTACGGTAAAGGCGCACCGCCGCGTCGAGCTTGGCCTGCGAGTCCAGCCGCAACGTCCGGCAGCCGAGACGCTTCGCCTCGTCGAGGCAGGCACTCAGCAGGCGCCGCCCCAGCCCTTTGCCCTGGAAGACAGGCCAGAGCCACATGCGCTTGAGCTCGCCGGTTCCCGGTGCGAGCAGTCGCACGCCCGCGGTGCCCACCACCTCATCCCCGGGATCCACCACGAGCAAGAGCACGCCCGTGGTCCCGTCGTACTCCTCCTGCCAATGCGCGATGTCGTGGTCGAGGCCGTCGGGGTCGAGCGTGTCGCCGATGAAGGAGAGGTACGCGGCCAGCTCTCGCGCGACCGCGAGGTGGTCATCCCCTCGTGCGCGGCGGATGGCGAAGCCGGCCGTCATGCCCTCTTGCGCGTGTGGGAAGCGAGTCCCCGCTCCCAGAAATACTCCGTCTCGCCCCCCTTCTTGCCGACCCACCGCGAGAGCACGAAGAGCAGGTCGCTCAGCCGGTTCACATAGGTGAGCGGCCACGGGCTCAGCGACTCCACCCGCGAGAGGGCGAGAATTCGCCGCTCGGCGCGCCGGCAGACGGTGCGCGCCTGATGAAGAAACCCGCCCACGCGCCCGCCGCCGGGCAGCACGAAGGACTTGAGCGGCGCCAGGTCTTTCTGGCACTGGTCCATAAGCGCTTCGAGCGCCTTGACCTCGGCCTCCCCCACCCGGTGCATGCCCTCGTAGGCCGCATCGTCGGGGGTGGCCAGCTCGGAGCCCAAGTCGAAGAGCTCGTTCTGGATCTGGCGCAACACGCCGTCGAGCCAGCGGGGGGCCTTGCCCTTGCTGAGGCGCTCGGCGTTGAAGACGCGGGCGAGGCCGACGACGGAGTTGAGCTCGTCGATCGTGCCATAGGCCTCGATGCGCGGCGAGTCCTTTGGGACGCGGCCGCCGCCCACGAGCGCGGTGTCTCCCTTGTCTCCGGTGCGTGTGTAGATGCGGGTGAGACGAATCGGCATGGGGAGTCCCTCCTGCGAGGAGGCTAGCACATTGGTACACTCAGAGCATGAGCGACTGGCGGGACAACCTGATCGATTCGGACGCCGAGGTGGCCACCATACTCGCGGACACCAAGCGCATCGCCGTGCTCGGCATCAAGACGGAGGCCCAGGCCGGACGGGCGGCCTTCTACGTCCCGCAATACATGGCCGAGGCCGGCTACGAGATCGTGCCCGTGCCTGTCTACTATCCGGACGTCTTCGAGATCCTCGGCGAGCCTGTGTACCGGAAGCTCGCGGAGATCCCGGAGCCCGTGGACATGGTGAATGTCTTCCGCCGGCCCCAAGATATTCCGCCGCACCTCCCCGATATCCTCGCCGCCAAGCCGCGCGTGGTCTGGATGCAGCTCGGCATCAGCCACGACGAAGTGGCCGAGGCGCTCGCTCACGCGGGCATCAAGGTCGTCCAGGACCGCTGACTCATGGTCGATCACCGCCGGCTCCGGCGGTAATCCGGGCAATCGAACCCCTGCAGTAGGGAGATCCGTAGGGCCGCCGCCGTGTGGTCGTCAGTGTAAGGACACCTCGAGTCCGCTGTCTTGCATCACCTCCTGCGATGAAGAAACCGGCTCCTGGCCCCGGATTCGGAAACTGACGCTTGACAGCACGCCGCGCCTACAGTCAGGGTTGGCCTCTCTGCAAGACCTTGCTGCACATCCCCGCAGCTCACTGTCTGGCCGGCCGCGGAGGCTGCAATGCCTCCCTCGGGTTCCTTGGCTCTCCATTCTCGGCCGTCATCTAACGAGCTCAAGAGGGAGTCCACGACATGAGCAAGACCACGAGGCGAGAGTTCGCGAACGGCATGGCACTCAGCGCCGCCGCGGCCATTCTGGGGGTCTCGTCGAAGCCGGCGGACGCGGAGCTGCCTCCGGAGACCACGAGGCTTAGGCTTGCGCGATACCCGTACGACCACGTGTGTCTGGCGCCCCAGTGGATCGCGGATGAGCTACTCAGGGCTGAGGGCTTTACCGACGTCCAGTACACAACAGTAACTGACACCACAAGCGCCCTCGCCGCGGGCAAGATCGACTTCGGGGGGCTTGATGCCATGAGCCTGTTGCTGGCCTTGGATGCGGGGCAACCCCTCGTCGCTATCGGGGGAATCCATGCAGGCTGCTTCGAGTTATTCGCAACTAATCGAGTGCGCTCGCTTCTCGATCTCAAGAATGGCACCGTCGCGGTTGGCTGGGCTGGGGGCGCTGCGCTCGTGACCGCCATGGCCACCTATGTCGGTTTCGACCCTCGCCGGGATGCCAAGCTCATCCAGCCGCCGCCAAAGGAGGCGATCCAGCTTCTCGCCGACGGGAAGATCGATGGGTTGCTGGGCTTCCCGCCCGATCCCCAAGAGCTCCGAACCAGAAAAATTGGTCATGTGGTGGTCAGCACCACTGATGATCGTCCCTGGTCGCAGTATTTCTGCTGCATGGCGGCGACGAATGTGAATTTCGCCAAGAAGCACCCGGCGGCCACCAAGCGAATACTGCGCGCCTTCACAAAGGCAACCGACATGTGCGCCCTCGAGCCGGATCGGGTCGCTCGGTCGCTCGTAAACGGGGGCTTTGTGAGGAACCACGCCTATGCGCTGCAGACCCTGAAGGAGATCCCCTACACCCGGTGGCGGGAGTGCGACCCGGCCGATACGATGCGCTTCTACGCGCTCCGGCTCCATGAGACGGGGATGATCAAGACGAGCCCTCAGAAGATCCTCGCCCGGAGCACCGATTGGCGCGCCTTCAACGAGCTGAAGAAGGAGCTGAAGGCATAACCGGCGCCGCCCCCGGTGAAGGTCTGAAGTGCGCCGAGGATACTCGCAGTTCCTGATCGCGCTGATCGGCGGGGCGCTCCTGCTCGGAGGCGCGCCTGTCGGGGCCCACCCTGCGAAGGCTAATGCCCGGCTCTCGCGGATCGGGCCGGCGCCCGACTTCGACCTCACCCTGCGGGAGGGCGCGCGAGTTGGCTTGGCCGACCTGCGGGGCAAGGTTGTGGTGGTGACCTTCATCTACGCGACCTGCGCCGACACCTGCCCACTCCTGACGGCCAAGCTGGTAGGGATCCAGCGGGAGCTCGGCACCAATGGAGCGGGCGTCCGCTTCGTGGCTATCACGGTGGATCCAGAGAAAGACACCCCGGAGGCGCTGCGGCGCTATGCCGAGGGACACGGCGCGAAGGCTCCCGGCTGGCTCTTTCTCACTGGGACGAAGCGGGAAATCGGCGAGGTGGCCCGACGCTACGGTGTTTACGTGAAGAAAAGGCCGACCGGGGATGTGGATCACACTTTTCTCACCTCCGTCATTGACGGAGAGGGAGTGCTCCGCGTGCAGTACCAGGGGGTGCGCTTCGATTCGGGCGAGTTTCTCCGAGATCTCCGCTCGCTCCTGCCTGAGGGACCCCGTTGATTCGCCTCACCGCGTGGCTTCCCCGACTGGTCGCGCGGGTGCCCGCGACCGTCCAAACCAAGCTCCTCGCCGCCTTCCTGGCCATCGTGATTCTCTTGATTGCGGTGGGGGCTGTAGGCCTCAGCGCCCTCGCCGATGTCAACCGTCGCGCTGAGGACCTGGTCAAGCTGCAGCGGAAGATCGCCGCCTACCGCCAGCTCCAGCACGACACGACCAGCCAGCTCTACAGCGTGTCCTCGGCCCTCCTCGTGCCGGACGACCGCACGCTCGACGGCATACTCCGGAAGCTAAATCAGTTTGGCTACGACCTTGACCGGCTTCAGTTCGTGGCCAGGGACGAGGTGGAGCTGCTCGGTCAGGTTCGGGAAGACTATGAACGGTTCATCAAGGTGGTCACGCATGTGGTTGAGCTGATCCGGGCCGGCAAGACGACCCAGAGCCGCGAAGTACAGCTCACCCAGGCGGGGCCGCTCGCCGACCGCCTCGAACGCCGCACCAACGAGCTCGTCAACAAAGCAGAAGCCGACATGGTGGCGAGGGTCGACGCGAGCGAGGAAGCGTACTTGTCCTCGCGCTGGGTCGTCACCGGCTTCGCCATCGGCAGCATCGCGCTCGCGCTCGTGCTGGGCCACGCCATCTCCTGGTCGCTGATCGGGCCCGTCCAGCAGATGGAGGAGCGACTCGAGCAGATTGCCGCCGATGACTTCACCCAAGCTATTCACGTCCCGAACCGCGACGAGCTGGGCGGGCTCGCCGCCAACCTCAATCGGGTGAGCGCGGAGCTGGGCCAGCTCAACGAGGAGCTCGAGGCGGCCAATCGCCACAAGTCGGAGTTCCTCGCCAACATGTCCCACGAGCTGCGCACGCCGCTCAACGCCGTCATCGGCTTCTCAGAGGTGCTCCAGGAGCGGATGTTCGGTGAGCTCAATGAAAAGCAGGCCGAGTACGTGCAGGACATTCTCATTTCGGGCCGTCACCTGCTGTCGCTCATCAACGACATCCTGGACCTGTCCAAGGTGGAGGCCGGGCGCATGGAGCTGGAGCTGGCTCCCTTCCACCTGCCTTCGACGCTTGAGTCCGCCCTCACCCTCTTGCGCGAGCGGGCGACTCGCCACGGCGTCACGCTCGGCCTCGAGGTGGACGAGCACCCTCGACGATTTCGTCGCCGACGAGCGCAAGGTCCGGCAGGTCGTGCTCAACCTCCTCTCCAACGCGGTCAAGTTCACGCCGGAGGGCGGGCGGGTCGAAGTGCGGGCGCTCCTCGAAGACTCTTTCGTGAGGATATCGGTGACCGACACGGGGGCCGGAATCGCGCCGGAGGACCAGGCAAAGATCTTCGAGGCGTTCAGCCAAGTGGGCACCGACCAGGCGCGGAAGCACGAGGGCACTGGGCTCGGGCTCACGCTGACCCGTCGGTTCGTGGAGCTCCACGGCGGCGAGATCTCGGTCGAGAGCACCGTGGGCAAGGGGTCAACCTTTGCCTTTACGCTTCCGGTGAGGCCATGCCCGGCAAGCTGATCCTCATCTGAGCAACCGAACATCAATCGGCTGCGTTCAAGGATTGAAGAACATTCAAAGATTCCCAAGCGCGGACTTTAGAGGATGCGCCCGATGCCCTCGTCCATTTGTCAGATCACCCCGGGTCGGCGTAGCCGAGGTCGTCCGCGAGAATGAAGACGAAGTTGGGGCGCCGGGCCATGCCCAGCGAAGATAACCTGCTTGTTCGGGTGATGCTGCTGGAACGGCGCCACGACCTTCTTCATTTGAAACCCCTCACGGGGCATCCCTCGGCAGCTACCTGGCGGCGGTGATCTCGTCGATGAGGCCGTAGTCGAGCGCTTCTCGCGCGTCGAGATAACGTCCGCGCCGCATGTCCTCGGCGATCTCCTCGGCGGGTCGGCCGGTGCGCCGGGTCAAGCGTCCGTAGAGCTTCCAGAGGAGTTCCTGCTGCTGGCGGCTCTGCGCGGAGATCTCCTCCAGGGTTCCGGAGAGCCGCGCCGTCGGCTGGGAAAGGTGGAACCGCGCATGCGGCGTGGCGGCGCTGTGATCGGCGGCCGCGACCACGCCGATGGCCGGGCCGCCGACCTGACCCCGGCAAAGGACGCGCAGGGCCGAGCGCAGTATCTCGACGGTGTCGATCAGGACGAAGGCCGCCCCAAGGGCGCCGTCGGGGCTGTCCAGGTGGAGATCGATGGGTCGCTCCCCGCTGGCGTCCAGCGCCAGGAGCGCGGCCGCCGCCTTCGCCGCCGCCCATCGTCGAGCTGACCCGTGACGAGCACGATACGGCGCTCGAAGAGCTGCTCCTGCAGCCAGCCCCCGAGGCTCATACGCCGAGCGTACCGCAATCCACCAAGTGAGCGGTCGGCCATCCAGCCACCGCTGTGCCGTCCGCGTCCGAGACCGAGAGCTTATGTCGGGTAATGGGCACAAGCACAGGGGCGACTTTGCCGCGACAGTACCTCTTGACACCTCCGCTTCGCCAGCAGAACATCCGGGCCTGATGCGGCAGATCGCCGAAGAGAACCGCTTACCGGCCGATGTCGACGCTCAGCCTCCCGTGCGGGCTGCCGCCGCTCTGCGGTCGGTCATCCGCGGGTATCGCAACGAGATCGAGCGCGAGCAGCGATTGCCGAAAGCGCTGGTCGAACAGTTCCATACCGCGGGCTTCTACAACCTGGTCATCCCGCGCAAGCTGGGCGGCCTCCAGGCCGACCCGCTGACTTACCTGCGCGTCGTGGAAACGCTGGCCGAGGCCGACGGCTCGGTCGGCTGGAATCTGGCCAACAACAGCATCGGCCAGCTCGTCACGCTCGGTTTGCCGGACGAGGGCGTCCACGAGATCTACGCGCACGGGGCCGACACCGTCATCGCCGGCACCGCCGTGATGGGCGGCGGGCGGGCCGTGCCTGTCGATGGTGGCTACCGAGTCACGGGTCGCTGGCCATTCGGCACCGGCTGCCAGGAGAGTTCCTGGATGCTGGGCAGCTTCCAGATTCTCGATGGCGATCAGCCGCGCCGCAGCCCGGATGGCGCCTCCGTCTACTGGCGGGGAGTCTTCCAGCGGTCGGAAGCTCAGATCGTCGAGGGGAGCTGGGACGTATCCGGGCTACGTGCGACGGGCAGCTTCGACTGGACGGTCGAGGACGTCTTCCTCCCGGAGCGGCGGACGATGGTCCACGCCGGCGTCCCGCTCGACAACCAGTGGAAGCGCTGGCCGGGGGTGTCGTACGCCTTGCCCGCCCAGGCATGGGTCGGGCCCCACCACAGCTCCGTGATCACCGGCATCGCCCGGGCCGGCATCGACGCGCTGATCGAGCTGGCCGGCGAGAAGACGCCGCGCGGCCGGACCGGTCGGCTCTGCGAGAATCCGCAGGTCCAGGACGCCGTCGGTCGGGCCGACGCGATCCTGAACGCCGGTCGCGTGTACCGCACCGCCATGATCACCGAGCTGTGGAACACCATCGCCGCCGGCGAGGACACCACCCTCGAGCAACGGGCCCGTTGCCGGCTGGCTGCGGTCTACGCCACCGACAGCGCTCGCAAGGCGATGGATCTGATGTACAGGCACGGTGGCAGCACGTCTTTCCAGCGCGAGAGCCGCCTGGCCGAGTGCTGGCGTGATCTCCACGTCGTTGCCCAGGCAGTCACGCTCGCGCCGGAGTGGTACCCGATGGGCGGCCGGGTCCTCCTGAACATGGACCCGGGCCCGCGGCTGCGCTAGCAGGGAGACGACGGATATGCCGGAGATCACCAGAGCGGCCGCCGAGGTCGCCGCGATGCTCGAGGATGGCAGGGAGATCGCCTTCCTTGACGTGCGCGAGATCGTGCCGTTTGGCACCGGTCACCCCCTGCTCGCGACCCACTTGCCGCTGGGGCACATCGAGTGCGAGATCGCCGGGCTGGTTCCTCGCCGCGACACGCGCATCATCGTCACGGACGGCGGTGACGGGCTCTCTGCGGTGGCGGCACACCGCCTGGCACGACTCGGATACGAGAACGTGGCCGTGCTCGCAGGCGGTGCGCCGGCCTGGGCCGACGCGGGATTGGCCCTTTTCCCCGAGATCGAGGTGCTGTCCAAGGGGTTCGGCGATTTCGTGGTGCACAACGTTCGACCCAGGTTCATCACGCCCCGAGAGCTCGAACGCGCCATGGCGAGCGGAGAGGACTGGGTGCTCATCGACAGCCGCCCACGCCAGGAGTACCAGGCGGGCAACATTCCCGGGAGCATCGACGCGCCGGCGGGCCAGATGCTGCGCTGCTTCGACGATCTCGTGCGTCACCCTACGACGAAGGTGGCGGTGAATTGCATGTCTCGCACCCGAGGAATCCTCGGCGGGACGAGTCTCGTCGCTGCCGGCGTGCCGAACGAGGTGTATGTGCTCCGGAACGGCACCCGGGGCTGGCTCCTTGACGGGTTGGTCCTCGAGCGCGGGGCCACGCGGTTCGCCACCGCCCCGACTCCGCAAGCCCGTGAGCGCGCCCGTCAGCGCGCGAGCTCCCTCGCCACGCGTGCCGGTATTCGGTCGATAGATCGCGCCACTCTCGAGCAGTGGCGAACTGACATGACGCGCACGACCTATGTGTTTGACGTGCGCGATCGTGATGAGTACGAGGCGGCGCATCTTCCGGGAGCGGGCAACGCCCCCGAAGGCTCACTCGTGATGAGCCTGGATCACTACATCGGCACCCAGAACGCCCGCTGCGTGCTCGTCGACGACGATACGGTCCGAGCAACCATCGCCGCGGTGTGGCTGTCGCAGATGGGACGTTGCACGCCGTATGTCCTCGACGATGCCAGCCTCAACGGGGCGCTGACCGAGCGGGGGCCCGCTCCCCGACAGGTTCTGGGGCTTGACCGCGCCCCCAGTGCGACGATCACGCCGGAGGCGCTCGACGGGCTGGTGCGCCAGGGCACTCCCCTGATCATCGACGTCGGGAGCTCGGCTACCTACGCGCTTTCCCATGTGCCGGGGGCACGCTGGTGCCCGCGCTCGGCACTCGCCAGGACGCTCGCGTCCACCGCCGCGTCTGGCTCGCCACTTGTGCTCACCAGTGAGGACGGCGTCATGGCCCGACTTGCCTCAAGCGACTTGGCAGAGTTGGGCGGGAAGGACGTCCTGGTGCTTGCGGGCGGCAATGCTGCATGGTGTGAGGCGGGACTCACGCCAGCCAGCGGGCCGACGCAGCTCCTCGCGCCGCGTGACGACCTGTGGCTCGCCTCGTCCGAGCGCCCAGGCGACGAGCGCGCCAATGTCATGGCATACCTCGACTGGGAGTCGTCGCTCCTGGCGGCGATTGAACGCGGCGGCTCCGTCCCGTTCCGCAACGTCCTAGGACACTAACGAAGCTGGCTCTCAACGGGAGAGCACAGGTCCTGGCCCTTCCACCGCCTTGGCCCTATTTTGGCAGCATGGCCAGGAGAGGCTCCAGGCGCTTGGGGTCGGGCTTGAGAGTGCCTGGAGGCACGGCGGTGATGAGCTCGACCACCTTGTCGTTGAAGGGCGTGGGAATGCCGACCTTTCGGCCTTGCTCCGACACGTAGCCGTTCAGGTACTGCACCTCGGTCCGGCGGCCCCGCATCACGTCCTGGAGAAGCGAGGGGCGGCCGCCCGCTAGCTCCTTGGCCTTCTCGGCCATGTCGCGCTCCACGTCCTCGATCCCCCGTCCCTTCACGGCGTCGACGAAACGCTGGGCCTCGATGCCCCAAATGGGCTCGACTTCATGGCCGCAGGCCCGGCCGACCCGGATGGCCTCGGCGGCCAGGTTGATCGCCACGCGCCGCACGCCCGGGCTCGTGCGCACCTCGGCCGATCCCAAACCCGAGAGACCAGCGAGGCCGTTGGCCATGCAGTTGACGGAGAGCTTGGACCAGCGCTCGCCCCAGAGGTTGGTCGTCACCTTCGTGGGGGCCACGTCACACATGATCTTGGCGAGGCGCTCGGCCCGCTCCGTCGCTTTGCCGTCGTGCTCACCGATCTTGAAGCCGATGGCGGCCCGGTCGGTCCGGATGGCGTGGCCGGGCTCGTACATGCCGGCGCCGATAGTGATCACGCAGCCCAGACACCGCTCGGCTCCGGCCAGCGCGGCCACGCGCTCATCGTTGATGCCGTTCTGGAAGTCCACGAGGACCCCGTCCGGCTTCTTGAGGTACTGAAGCGCAAGGGACACCACCCACTCCGTGTCATAGGACTTCACGGCGATGAAGATGGCATCAAAGGGCTCGGCGACCGACTGGAGCTCGTGGATGTTGAGGGCGCGCACGGGGACGAGGTGCTCGCCGCACGTGCCGGACAGGCGAAGCCCGACCTTTCGCATGGCCTCCGCGTGGTCGGGCCACTGGTCGATCAAGGTGACGTCGTGCCCAGCCTTGGTCAGCATCCCGCCCACGATGCCGCCGATCGCTCCCACTCCGATGATGCCGATGCGTGTCCTCATGAAGACTGTCCTTTCTTGAAGGCCGGCATGACCTGGGCGGAGAAGCGCTCGAGCTGCTCGAGGATCACCGCCTGAGACGTGCCCACGACTTGCCCCACGTTGACCACCTCGAGGCCTGGATACTTGTGCTGAATCTCCATGAGCTGCTCGGTGATGAGCTCGGGCGGTCCGATCAGCCAGGAACCGGCCTTCACCGCGTTTCGCAAGGTCGGCGGGTTCGCCCCCCGCGCGCGCTTGGGATCGGCGAGGGCGTCGATCTGCTCGGGGCGGAGGCCGGGCACGAACCCAAGAGGCGCGAACATCTTCATGTTCTCCTCGAAGAAGGGCGTGGCCTCCTTGATCCCCTGCTCCACGCTGTCCGCGATGTGGAACGAGAACCCGATGCAGAGGTCACCGCCCAGCTCGGTCTCCCGTCCCACGCGGGCCCGCGCGTCACGGAACGCGCGGATGACCTTCTCGTTGGCCCCTCCGGCGGCGGCGCCGCCGCCGATGACGCCCTTGATCCCGTGCTTGGCCATGAAGTCGAGCGCGCGCTCGCTGGCGCTGACCACGGGTTGCCAGCACTCCACGGGCACGGTCTTGGGCCGGGGAACCAGCGTGATCTCCTTGACCTGGTAGCCGCGGTAGGGGACTTCAGGCGGGATCGTGTAGTGCTTGCCCTGGTGGGCGAAGGCCCGTTCGTTGAACGACCGGAAGATGATATCCACCTGCTCTTCGAAGAGCTCGCGGTTGGCGTTCTGGTCCAGGATCGGCGCGCCAAAACTCTCCACCTCGCGGGAGTGG
>Ga0137407_10001191_pt1 | contig 17045 bp, 12 predicted proteins | sample CZOMad2_2_16fung_FD_108410 | JGI IMG/M metagenome (GOLD analysis project Ga0137407, IMG submission 108410) | Vadose zone soil fungal communities from Angelo Coast Range Reserve, California, USA - CZOMad2_2_16fungal (Illumina Assembly) | ecosystem: Environmental > Terrestrial > Soil > Vadose... | reverse complement strand
GAAAACAGGCCGCCCTGATCCGTAAACCTGCCGCGCATCATCGTCTCCGCCGATTCGAGATGATAAAGTGAATCATCAAGCCCCCGCCGTAGCCAGGGGGTTCTTCAGCAGACTGCTAGAGCGACCAAATTCCGCAGCGCCGCTAAATGACGCTATGGCCAATAGGCAACATCAACGAAACAAAGGAGACCGGCAATTAAGGCGGCCTATTCGCGCGCGCCAGCGGCTTGGGCAGGCCGAGAGTTTCGCGCAGCGTCTCGCCCTCGTAGTCACGATGGAACAGGTCGCGGCGCTGCAGCTCCGGCACGACAAGGCGTACAAAATCTTCATAAGTGCCGGGCACATGGGTCGCCGCGATCACGAAACCGTCGCAGCCGCCGCCTGTGAACCATTGTTCGAACTGGTCCGCGACCATCTTCGGCGACCCGACAAAGGTCGGCATCTCACGCACCGTTCCTCGGCCACTAAAGTCGACGAAATCGCGTACCGTCGGATTGGCCTTGCCGCTGGCCACAATGACGCGGTCACGGACGGCTTGCAGGCCGCTGATCGCCTGTAGTTCTTCGGACGTAAACGGCTCGTCCACCGGCTTCGAAGCAAAGTCGAAATTGAGCACCTCGGACAACAGCACCAGCGCGTCGATCGGCTTGGCCAGCGCATCGACGGCGGCGAACTTGTCTTCCGCCTCGCTTTGCGTTTCGGCCACGATCGGGTAGACCGCAGGCGCGATGCAGGCATCGCGTCCCTTCTCGGCAAATACGCGCTTGAAGTCCGGGTACTGCTTTTTGGCGACTTCCAGGTTCGGGTAGACCACGAAGATCAGTTCGCCCCATTGCGCGGCGAACGCCTTGCCGCGCCCGCTCTGTCCGGCCTGGATGATGACGGGATGTCCTTGGCGAGAGCGCGGCACCGTGAAAGGCCCGCGCGATTTGAAGAAGCTGCCGTGATGGTCAAGGCGATGCACCTTCTCAGGATCGGCAAACAGACCGCTCTCGCGGTCGAAACAGATCGCATCTTCTTCCCAGCTATTCCAGTGCCCGAGAACCACCTCCATGAATTCATCGGCGCGGTCATACCTCAGATCGTGGCCGAGATGTTTTGACGCGCCGAAATTGGCAGCCTCGGAATCATTCAGCGAAGTGACGACGTTCCAGGCGGCGCGACCGTTCAGGAGAAGATCGATCGTCGCGAACACGCGCGCGACGTGGAACGGCTCATAATAAGTTGTCGAGTAGGTGACCCCGATACCGAGCCGTTCGGTCGCGAGCCCCATCGTCAGCGCGACCGCAATCGGATCGAGCTTGGCGGCACGAATTCCGTGACGGATCGTTTCCCTGAAGTCGTCACCGTAGCGGTCCGGTATCGCGAGCCGGTCATCAAAGAACGCGAGATGGAACTTTCCCCGCTCCAGCGTGCGTCCGATGGTCTCGTAGTATTCGCGTGAGAACCAGTTCTGCTTCGACGAAGGATGTCGCCAGGAGGCTGGATAATTCGAGCAATTCTGGGCCTGGAGGAAGCCGATCAGTTTCATCTGTCGGGTCATGGCACCGTTCCGTCATCCCGTCTCGCGCGGGCAGCAGGGCGCCCTCGGACCGGCGATTGGCTACCCCAACGAGGAACGACCATATTTCTTTTAGTCCGATCCTTCCAGAGTACCTGGAGGGCCCGCGTTGCCGGGGCACGACAAAGTCGCGAGCCCGGAATCCATAACCACGATCGAGAGTATGGATTCCGGGCCTGCGCCAAGAGGCGCATCCCGGAATGACGATCGCATAGTTGGTTAGCCTGAGACGATCAGCCCGCCGCCATGGCGGAGCGGATCTCGGCGCGCAGTTCGTCGATCAGCTTGAGGCCCTTCTTGGTCTCGACGTGCCAGAAGGTCCAGCCATTGCAGGCACCAGCGCCTTGCGCCACCGCGCCGATGCGGTGGATCGAGCCGACCTTGTCGCCGAGCATGATGGCGCCGTCGGCGCGGACCAGCGCGCCATGGCGCTTCCTGGAATCGACGAGCTTAGTGCCGGGCGAAATCATGCCGCGCTCGATCAACTCGGAGAACGCCACCCGCGGGGCGTCGCGGGCGGTCATGAACGGGGCCAGCGTGGCCTCCGGCAACGGTTCGAGTGCGGCGATGCGCGCTTGCGCCGCCTTCGCATAGCTCGGGTCGCGTTCGAAACCGATGTAGCGGCGGCCGAGGCGCTTTGCGACGGCGCCGGTGGTGCCGGTGCCGTTGAAGGGATCGATCACGAGATCGCCAGGCTTGGACGACGACAATAACACCCGCGCGAGCAGGCCTTCCGGTTTCTGGGTCGGATGAACCTTCTTGCCATCGGCGCCCTTAAGGCGTTCCTCGCCGGTGCAGAGCGGGATCAGCCAGTCGGAACGCGCCTGGACGTCCTCGTTGGCGGCTTTCAGGGCTTCGTAGTTGAACGTATAGCCCTTGGCTTTCTCGTCACGCGCCGCCCAGATCATGGTCTCGTGGGCATTGGTGAAGCGGCGGCCGCGGAAATTCGGCATCGGGTTGGTTTTGCGCCACACGATGTCATTGAGAACCCAGAAGCCGAGGTCCTGCATGATCGCGCCAACGCGGAAAATGTTGTGGTAGGAACCGATCACCCACAGCGTCGCCGACGGTTTCATAACGCGGCGGCAGGCGAGCAGCCAGGCGCGGGTGAAATCGTCGTAAGCGGCGAAGGATGAGAACTTGTCCCAGTCGTTGTTGACGGCGTCGACGTGGGATTCGTCGGGGCGCTTGAGGTCGCCCTTGAGTTGCAGGTTGTAGGGCGGGTCCGCGAACACCAGGTCGACCGAGGCGGCCGGCAATTTCGACATCTCGGCGACGCAATCGCCTACGACGATACGGGAATCGGAAGCGGAATCAAATTTAGTGCGGGGCGCCCTTGCAGACGCCCCGCGACGCGACACAACCATGACTCAAATACTCTGACTCAGGCGACGCTGTCGGCGACGCGGGACCAAACAACCGACTGGCGATACATTGACGAGGCAAAGTAAAAATCGGCTTAACCCGGTAATTCTTTCACGCTAGGCAATTTTTGCCGGGCGGGTTATTAATTAACGCAACGAAAATCCTGCGTTCTCGTTGCCCTGATACCGGTGAGGCTGCAGCTGCCAGTTGGAATGAGGAAAACGAGCCATGCGTTACGATGATTTTCGCCGCAGCGACGATATCGACGACCGTCGCGATGACAGCGGCGGCGGAATGGGCGGTGGCATGGGCCTTCCGATGGGCGGCGGCGGGCTCGGCATCGGCACCGTCATCGTTCTCGGCCTCGTCGGCTGGGCCTTTGGCATCGATCCTCGCGTCCTGATCGGCGGTGCGGAAATCCTCACCGGCGGCGGCAGCCAGTCGTCGAGCTACCAAAACGATCGCCGCTCCGCGCCGGTCAAGAAGGGTGCGCCGACCGACGAGATGGGCAGCATGATCTCGGGCGTCCTCGGCGAGATCGACGACCGCTGGAGCGAAATCTTCCAGGCCTCGGGGCAGACCTATACAGGTCCGCGCATCGTGCTGTTTCGCAACGCCACCAATGGCGGCCGCTGCGGCATGGCGCAGTCGGCGATGGGGCCGTTCTACTGTCCGCCGGAAAAGCAGATTTTTCTCGACACCGGATTTTTCCGCGAGATCGAGACCAGGTTTCGCGGCTGTTCGGGAAGCGCCTGCAAGTTCACCGCGGCCTATATCATCGCCCACGAGGCCGGGCACCATATCCAGAACCTGCTCGGGATCCTGCCGCGCGTGACGCAGCAGCAACAGGCAGCCGGCAGCAAGGCGGCCTCCAACGCCTTGCAGGTGCGGGTGGAGTTGCAGGCCGATTGTCTGTCGGGCGTCTGGGTCAATCGCGAGGAGAAGAAGCGTCCGGGCTTCATCGAGGCCGGCGACATCGACGGTGCGTTGCGAACCGCTTCCGCGATCGGCGACGATACGCTGCAGCGGCAGGCGACCGGGCGGGTGGTGCCGGATTCCTTCACGCACGGCTCGGCGGAACAACGCAAGCGATGGTTCATGACCGGCTATCAGCAGGGAACGCTGAAGGCCTGCGATACATTCGGTGCGGCGGCGTTGTAGCGATGGAACGTGCCCCGTATGCTGCGCAGCGCTCTTGCGGTGCGCTGCTGATCCGGGGCCTAAGTACTTATGTAGTGTGACCGAGAATGGGTCCCGGCGCTGCGGAGCAGCGTGAAGTACGCTGCGCCGCATCCGTGACACGAGGTAGAGCAAAAATGTCCTCGATCGATGAATCCAAACAATTCATTCCGCTCAACATCGCGGTGTTGACGGTTTCGGACACGCGCTCGCTTGCGGACGATAAATCCGGAATCACGCTATCGGAGCGGATCGTCGCTGCCGGCCATAAGCTCGCGGCGCGAGAGATCATCGTCGACGATGTCGAGGCGATCCGTGGTATTATCAAAAGATGGATCGCCGATCCGGGCGTTGATGTTGTCATCACCACCGGCGGCACCGGCTTCACCGGCCGCGATGTCACGCCGGAAGCGATCGAGCCGCTATTCGAGAAGCGGATGGACGGCTTTTCCATTGCGTTTCACATGCTGAGCCACGCCAAGATCGGCACGTCGACGATCCAGAGCCGCGCCACCGCGGGCGTCGCGGGCGCCACCTTCATCTTCTGTTTGCCGGGATCGCCGGGCGCTTGCCGCGACGGCTGGGACGGCATTCTCGCCGCCCAGCTCGACTACCGCACGCGGCCGTGCAACTTTGTCGAGATCATGCCGCGGCTGGACGAACATCTGCGCCGCCCGAAGGCACGAGCATCTTCCGGCAAAGTGGAGTCCGGTTTGCCGTAAGAAGATGCTCTAATTTAAGATTGCGCGTATTCCGATCGCAAAACCGGTACCCACTTTTGCGGAATACGCGCTGGCGTCGGTTTAGCCGGCGCCGTCGTTCCGCGGCGCCCTCTTCCCCTCTCCCCTTGTTGTGGGGGAGGGTGCCTTCGCCAACGGGTCGGCGCGGAGCGCCGCCCGATGATAAACTCCGCGAGGGCGGGTGAGGGGTTCTCTCCGCGGATACAGACCCTTCATCCGGCGCGGACTTCGTCCACGCCACCTTCTCCCACAAGTGGAGAAGGAAGCGTGCGCCACAACAGGCCAAGTCGCCGCAGCGCCGAGAAGGGCGATAAACTCACATCGATGCATTGCTCCGCCCTCTGACGATGGAGACAGTCTAACACACCTGATGCCTCGATCTTATTGGGAAAAGCGAACGACCGGGCATCGCATTAGACTTCCACGGTAGTTCGATTGTGCTATGTTGCGAACGCCCCGAGGGGGCCTTCATGAGGCGACGCGAGTTCAACATCCTCATTGGCGGAGCGGTGCTTTTGCCGCTGAAGGTTTACGCGCAAGCTTCGGGTGCCGCTGCACCGAGGGTTGGTGTCCTCTGGCCGGGATTAGCTCCGCCGCAGCCTCCCCGAATGGAATCGTTCGCTCAGGGATTAAGGGATTCAGGCTTTATTCCCGGACAGAATGTCCTGATCGAGCTTCGGTACGGAGCGAAAGACCCCCAAGAGCTTTCGGAGCTCATAACCGAACTGGTTCGCCTGAAGTCGGCCGTTATCGCAACATTCGGAGACTTCACTCCTAGGGCAGTTCAACAAACCAACAGCAGCGTCCCCATTGTCGCAGTAAGCGACGATGTCCTGGGATCCGGTCTGATCGGTAGTCTTTCGAGACCAGGTGGGAACACTACGGGATTGACCATACAGTCTCCCGAATTGAGTGCGAAAAGGCTCGAATTGCTCACCCACATTCTGCCAGGCATCTCTCGGGTGGCGGCAATCTGGGACCCTGCGACTGGGGCTTCACAAGTCACCATGACTGAACAAGCCGCTCGAGCCTTGAAGATAAAGGTCCAGGTCTTGGAAGTTCGACGACGCGAGGATCTTACCGACGCCTTCCTTGCGGCGAAGGCAGAAAAAGCGCAGGCCTTCAATGTATTTTCTTCACCGTTTCTCTCCTCTATTGCCCAAGAAATTCTCGATGCGGCCGCAGAAAGCCGGCTCCCGGCGATTTACCAGTGGAGAGAGCATGCTGAAGCCGGCGGGCTGATATCTTATGGCCCCAGTCTAGCCGACTTGTGGCGGCAAGCCGCAATCATAGTCGCCAAAGTTCTCAAAGGCGCAAAACCGGCCGACCTCCCTGTCGAGCAGCCGACGAAATTCGAGATGGTAGTGAATACCAAGACTGCGGGTTCGCTCGGAATCATCATTCCGCCTGACATCCTACTGCGCAGCGATCTGGTGATAGAGTGACACGCTGATTGAGGCCTGCTTCGGGTCGATCGCGTCACTTTGACCGCACCCATCTCACGCGGCTCGGCTCATTTTGGTAGTCATGCTGTTTCGGCAATGTCACGGGCAGCGGCGCCGTTAGAACAAAAATGTTTGAGGCCGTCGACTTTGCTCACTCGCGGCGATCATCTTGCCTCAAACTCAAAAAATGCAAGAGGGGGTTGCCACAGCCTTCAGTTGTCTGTTAGCTTTTGTGAGCCAGCGTCGAAACTAGATCCTACTCGCTCAACCGTTCGCGACATTGCCGCCCTGGCAAAGTCGTAAGGACGAACAACAACAAACGGGGGGTCCTCATGGTTCACACCGCAAGCGGTGCGCCATTTTTCCGCACATCTTATTCCAAAAAGCACAAACTATCTCGGCTTGGCGTTGCAAGCCTTCTGGCGACCAGCGTCCTGGCCGCAGCGCCCGTTGCGCACGCGCGCACCACGCAAATCCATATCCTGACCAGAGGTACTGCCTTCGGGGGGCATTCATTTGCCGGCGTCGGCCAATATGAGTTCATCACCGGCGTCGCGACGGGCGAGGTCGACCCAGCAAATCCGCAGAATGCTCTTATCACCGACATCCAGCTCGCGCCGAAAAACGCACAAGGCCACGTCGTCTATCAGCACAATTTCTACATTTTGCAGCCTCTGGACCCAAGCAAGGGCAATCGCAAAATGATGTATGAGCCGCCGAACCGCGGCAGCAAGACGTACCAGCAACTGAACAACACGCCGACTGGCGGCAACGATCCGGCGGCGCTCACTGATGGCGCCGCCCTGGACGATTCCTTCCTGTGGACCCGGGGCTACATCACGGCATGGTCCGGCTGGGAAAACCATTTCGGGCCGCTGAATGGTCTCACGGCGACGGCCTCCCTCCCGGTTGCAGGTGACCCCAATAATCCGATCACCGGGCCGGGATACGAATACATCGTAACGGGCGCCGCCAGCTTCTCGCTGGCTTACCCGCCTGCCTCGACAGATCAAAGCAAGGCCGTCCTGACCCATCGCGTCCATCTGGACGACGCACCCGTGACCATCCCGGCCAGCGGCTGGGCCTATACCAGTGCGCCAGATCCCACGAACCCTGGCAGCACGATCCCCAACGGGGCGATCAAATTGACCACGGGGAATTTCGTCGCCAACGACATCTACGAATTCTCCTATACGGCCAAAAATCCGACGGTGAACGCACTTGGGCTCGCGGCTATTCGTGATTTCAATTCGTTCCTGCGGTTCGCGTCGCACGACGACGCGGGCACACCTAACCCAATCAAGAGTCACATCGACCGCATCTACACCGAGACAGTTTCGCAGCCAGCCCGCACCCTCAATGACTTCGTTCATCTCGGATTCAACGAGGACGAAAACCACAGGAAGGTTTTCGACGGAATGTTGCAATGGGTTGGCGCTGCCGACGGGCTCAACATGAATTATCGGTGGTCGCAGACAAAGCGGACCAACCGTAACCGCCAGGAACTGCTCTACCTCGAAGGCCTTTATCCATTCGCGAACGTGCCGACCTTCGATCCAATCTCCGGCACAAGCGACTGGCGCTACAAGCGCTGCGAAGAGACGCATACCTGCCCAATCGCCATGGAATTCTATTCAGCCAATGAGTTCTGGGTAAAGGCAGCTTCGCTGATGAGCACCGATCCGACGGGAAGAGTCGATCTGCCGGACCATCCGCTCACGCGACTGTACCTGTTGTCCAGCATGCAGCATGCCAGCCCCGGCAATCCGGCGTCGAAAGGTGTATGCCAGCAGTTCCTCAATCCGCTCGACTCGGCCCCGGTTCAACGAGCATTGTGGACCAACATGGACGAATGGTCGACGCAGGGAATCCAGCCGCCGGATTCGGAGGTGCCGAAGCTTCGGGACAGCACCCTGGTGCTGCCCTTGCCTCAGGACGGCGTGGGGTTCCCGCACATTCCAGGCGTCACCTACACAGGTTTGAAAACGACCCGGTACCGGTTCAACTACGGACCAGATTTTTATCAAACCTTTGTGCCGACGATAAACCCGCCGGTCATCACTCCGCCGTATGAGGATAATCCGGCTAACGGTCAGATTTATCCGAGCTACGTGCCGAAAACCGACAGCGATGGCAACGACATTGCCGGAATTCGGTTGCCGGAATTGATTGCGCCGCTGGCGACCTATACGGGCTGGGCACTGCGTTCTGGTGTTTGGGCGAACGATGGATGCGAGTCGTCCGGCCAATACATCCCGTTCCAGGCAACGAGGGCTGCCCGTTTAGCTGTGGGCGATCCACGGCCCTCAGTCCAGGAGCGTTATCCTTCCTACGCGGAGTATCGGGCCAAAGTCGTAGTGGCGGTCGACAATCTGGTAAGAAGCCGCTTCCTGATTTGCGACGATACTCAGGACATAGTGAACCGATTGCTGCAGGCTGGACTCAGTGCTGGAGTCCCCGCGCCGAACGCAAACGCGAACACGTCTGCTCCCGATCCGGTGCCCGCATGCAAGGGGCGCATGCCGCCCGGCTATCACTATCATCTGGTTTACGATCATGATGACCCTGACCCTGGTCAGGATTCACACTAGGCCGAAGACCGGTTAGTCAAAACCACATGATTGCGGGTGGCGAGCGCGGGCTCGCCACCCGCTCCGCTTTTGCTGAGCCATGCCAAGATCGGCACGTCGACGATCCAGAGCCGCGCCACCGCGGCCACGTGGGATGAATCAGCGTAACGAAATTGCTCACGGCCTAATAGATGCGGGCCAATTCCACTGGCATCTTGGCAACTTGATAGTCCACTCCCTCATGATCTTGGGCTGATGGAAGGAATTTGGAGAACTCAGCAAGAAACGCGGCGGTGGATCGTGACGATCTTCGATATCCGAACCCATCTCGATTTCTACGACATGCTTGTCGAAGATTTCGACGATTTTATGCGCGAGCAACATTCCGCGCGGCGAGCGTTTCATTGCATCCTTGAGGCTTATCATTTGCGCGAATGGGTATGGCACGACCGCATCGAAAATGATCAACCTCTCAGAGATAAGCTTAAACTCGGCAGCGAGGCTGATTTTAATGGACTCGTTAATCGGTGCTGTCCTTGGTTTGGCTATCTACGTGCCCTTACCAACGGCACTAAGCATTTTGAAGACCGGGCCCAGGGGTTCGAAGCGTACCGCGTCGCCGCTGCACCGTTCTCGCTCGATATTCTTGGTGCGGGCCTTGGCGAGGGCGCATGGGATGGACCCGTTCGCTATGTATCGGGATCGCTACCGGTGGGACAGGACAACAAGGGAGTCCTGATGTTCGACTTTGGCGAAGAAGCGGGAGAGCAACGCTATCTTCCGGTGCTCCATGTCGTGGAAAGTGTCGTGCGTTTCTGGCGCGATAGCCTGCGTAACCTTCACCCCGGCGTTTCCATTAAGTCGAGCGTTCATCACAACGAGCTCTAGGCATAATCACGCACGCCTTAGAATATTGCTTTCTGGTATCGCAAGGAATGGCGACTTGACGAACGATAGGGCCAAAGCCCGATTTAAAGCAGCCGGCATCACCTACGAGAGCGAGCCTGACTGGATTAAAGGGGGCCGTAAGGCGGATTTCCATTGCTCGGGTGCAGCCGACTTTTGGTGTGAGGTGAAGACACTCGAGCCTTTGGAGGACGCTAGGCAGCTAGGGAAAGCTCTAGCGAAGTTGAGGCAGAGAACAGGGAATATCTCGCTCACGGGTCAAGGCGCGGCATACGTAAAAGGTAACTTAAGCGATCGTGATGCAAAAACTGTCGTAGCTCTCCTGAAACGCGGTCTCCGCCGTTTCGCCGACAGCGACGCACCTGAGCGCATCGTCGCACTGATTCCCGACGAGCCAGACTACGGCAAGTTCGTTCGATTCTCATTTTCGACCAGTGAATACAAGTCGGTGGAGTTTCATAGTTGCGTCTCTACCGTCGAGAAATATGGAACGCCAAACGGCATGTTCCCTGAACCATTTGCTCAACAAATGCGTCTGCGGTTTTCGCCGGATGGCGATGAGAAGGATTTTCAATCACACCGAGTAATAACGAGGCGCGATGATTTTCGTGTCGCCATCGTCGCGGAGTCGAGTGTTAACAAGTTTGATATAACGCTTGCAGCGCCAACCGGTGGCGCAAAGCGCTTAAACAATCCTGAACGAATTCGAGAAGCGGTAGCCGACGCCAACAGCCAATTGAAGAACGCGCTTCAGTACAGGTCAGCGCCATGCCTTCTGATGGTTTTTCAGGACGGCCTCGACGTGCCCGACGAGATGATCATCAAGAGCGCGCTTTACGGTGACCTCAAATTTGAGTTTCCTCCAGGCAACCCGACTGCTGGTAAATTGATTGCAGATCGTGACGGCGGTTGGAACCCGGATAAGAACCGCAGCACAAGCGCAGTCATGTATATTCGTAACGACAGCAAACCAATCATCGTGCATAACTACTGGGCCGATCGGTCGTTCCCGCCCGGTTTGTTTTCTTGCAAAGAGATTCGCGCGAGCGCTAATGGAAAATTCCACGAAACTTTTTATGAACCGGAAAAAACGCCATCTTTTGCGATGACGGCGTTTCGCTCTCTAATGTCATTTTGGCCGGAGATGGTGCATCGCGTGCTTCCATGACCGTTCCGAAATCACTCCACCGCGTCACCCCGGCCACGCTAAGTGCGAGCGCAACGCGTGCATTCGAGGCGCGGATGTGGAAATAGAATCAGATCCAGTGTCCGGTGTCGAAAAGATAAAAACGTAAGAACGCTTATACGACCGGCTATTTCTTTGCCGAGGCAAATACGGCGCGTTCGATGTCGGTCCATACTTCCGGTATCGGGCGACCCCACGCCTTATAGAAGGGTGCGAACGCATGTGGGAGAGCTACCCCCGGCATTTCTGAATCGACCAACGCAACCTTTTCTCCATCCCTAACAATTTTTGCAAAGCAACTAAGTGGCTCACCGTTCTTGCTGACCATCTCCAAAGACAACCCTTCAGTGCGTATTGGTGAATCCGCTGGCCGCTCATATGGTTTGAGTTGGTCTGAGCGCGCTACCCAGACTTCACCGATCAGGATAGCTGCGTCCGCACCAGATTTCGTCACCTCATCGGCGAGTTGCCGCATCACAACGTATTTCTGCTGTGTATTATCCGTTCTAATCTCGATAGGTCTGATTAGCTTTCGATCGCGGAACAGCAGCAGAATTGATCGATGATACCCATCGCGAAGGAACATCGTTTGCGCCACCCTGAAGTACCCCGCCGCTAGTCCAGTGTCGGCTTCGTAATTCCGAGTTATCGTTTCAAACGTCTTCTCTCCGTAGCGGTCTGCTAGAACGGCACGCTCCGCCGCGTCCATCTTTACGAGTTCGCTCTTGGATTCAAACTCTACTCTAGCTCCATCAGCGAGAGAGATCGTCAAGGTACGTGGTCTCTCGTGACCGATCATACAGGGAAATCGCCAGCCCATAGCCGGAAGGTCAAAGCTGTCGCCGTCCTCGTCATGAAGCGTTTGGGGCGGATCAAGCCCTATCTGGCGGTGTGCGTCATGCACCAATTCCGCAAGTTTTCCATAATAGATCGCTACGGCATCGAGCAATTCGTATTCTGGCAAAGAGTTTTCAACCCATCGCCGCTCTATGCGCAACACCCCGTTGCGTCTGATATGCTGGCCGAGGAGATTATCTGGAATACCCCGCAAAAGTGTGTCTGCGTTCTCAAAAAGATGAGCCGGAACATCGATGCGGGGACCGTCGTCATAGTAAGAGGCAATGATCTCGGCGCGGACCATACTGTGAGACTCTAGGTCACCCCGCTTCTCAATTTTGTTGCGGGCCTCGACCATCCAACGCATCAACGGGTCAGCATGCATGCGTTCTTGCCACTTGCCCCGCTTGCCGTGCTTTTCATCAACATAGTCACCATACCAGTCGGTAAAGTTTGGGATGACCGCCTTGTGGTTCTGCAAGATGAAGGTTAGCGATCGTAGGGACTGGATCGCGTTCTGTACGGCGAGCCTGAATCCGTCCGGGTCAAAGTAAGCCGCTTCGGCCTGGTGCCAAAGGGAATGAGCATCCGCAAGTCGTCGGTCGATGGCGGCCAGTGGGCATGTGGCTTCGGCTGTCGGATGCTTGAGAATGTCTTCGGGCTGCTTGCGAGCGTTTTTATCTTCCATCGCCCTCTCTATGAATTCAGGATGTCATCCTCTTAGCCCGCTCCGCTCTCCGGCAAAATATGCGAAATGGCCTGCACAGACTCTGCACAGGCTATTTAGGTGTTATTTTTGTAAATTAAATCAGTATTCTAGTAACATCAAATCTCCCGCAAGGGGAGAAGGAAGCAACTGTAGCCCGGACCGAATGAGCGAAGCGACATCCGGGGTTCTCACATCTATCGTTCCCGCAAGTCGCTAGCGCTCATGCGGACTACGTGGTGATTTGCCCGTCGTGCCAATCTGCCGCAACCAGCGGCATTGATCTTGCCCCCAAATCAAATCCATATCTGCACTATCCCGTGCCTCTCAAGAGGGGCGTTTGCGCGATCGTCACGGACGTTGGGTGCGGGATGCGGTGGACGCGGGGCACGCTTCTGACGAGGGCGCGTTCCGCGGACGGCGAAGTCGTGTGGTCCTGACGCCCCGACGCTGGTGTCAAGTTTCGCGGAAGATTTTTCGCGAGGCGACGGTGGCAAGAAAGCCCGGTCACCGGGGAGAGCACGCTATAAGCTGTAAAACCATTGCGCGGGGAATGCCGGGTGATTCCGGTGTGACCGTGGTGACTAGCTCGTGTGCTTTTTTCATTTTGCACGCGAGGCTGCGGGCGCATCGAGCGCCCGGCATTCCCTGCGCCCTTTGTTTCTCTGAGGCGAAGGATGCTTGCACAACTCGGGCGCATCGCGCGTTGCGAGAATGCATAGCCACGTTCCTCTATCGTCATGCCCCGCTTCAAGCGGGGCATCCAGTACCGCCGAGGCATCTCGTATAAGCGCGACCGTCTCTGGAATACTGGATCGCCCGGTCAAGCCGGGCGACGACGCCAGGGCAAGCTGTTTGAAATTTCGAATCTGTAGCGGTGACCAACCACCGTCATTCCGGGGCGATGCGAAGCATCGAACCCGGAATCTCGAGATTCCGGGTCTGGTGCTAGCGCACCATCCCGGAATGACGAATAAGAGATTAAAGCTCCTTCTCCCAGGTCTCGCCGATCAAGCTTTGGCCGAAACTGCGGTGCGGTTCGCTCGCGACCTGCACGAATCCGGCGTCCTGATAGATCCTGCGCGCGGCGAGGAGGATGCTTTGGGTCCACAGCGTGATCTTGCGATAGCCGCAGGCACGCGCAAACGCGATGCATTCCCCGACCAGCCGCCGCCCCAGGCCGTGTCCGCGCCCGGCCGGATCGACCAGCAGCAACCGCAGTTTGGCAACCTCGTCGCTGTGCCTGACCAGGAAAACCGAGCCAACCGGGGCGCCATCGCGTTCGGCGATCCAGCAGCGTTCCCGTGAAGCATCGAACGAGCCGAGGAATCTTGCGACGATCTCTGCGACCAAGGCCTCGAACGAGGAATCCCAGCCGTATTCACTGGCATAGAGCGCGCCGTGGCTCTGCACCACCCAACCCATGTCGCCCGGGCGCGGTTCGCGTAAGGTGGCGGTTTCGGATGAGACGGCGGCGGAACCAAGCAGCCGCTCGATCGCGGCCATCGCCCCGATCAGGCGTTGACGGTCGTTTTGCGGCAGCGCGGCGAGCATGTCAGCGACATCATCATGCGAGCTGCGATCCAGTCTTGCGAACGCCTGTCGGCCCTTCGCGGTCAGGCTGAGCTGATATTGCCTGCGATCCGCAAGGACCGGTTTGCGGGCGATCAGCCCGTCGTCATCGAATTTCTGGACGATGCGGCTGAGGTAGCCGGGATCAAGACCCAGTTCGGCGCCGATCTCCTTTGCCGAAGGGTATTGTCGGTTCGCAAGCTCGTAGAGGACCCGCGCCTCGCTCAGCGAGAACGGGCTTTTCAGGAGCCGCTGGTCGAGAACGCCGAGCTTGCCGGTATAGAAGCGGTTGAAAGCGCGAACCGCCGATATCTGGTCGTCGTCATCCGATTGTGCCATCGCCCACCTCGATACTTGGCATTGTCAAGTAATTATTTGACTCTGGCAAGTATCTTGGCGGATCACGCCACAATGATCCGGCTGCGCAACATCGTGCGCGAGGAGCGGCCGAGTTGCCGGAGCAGTCTGGCTTCGGCGCGGCGGGCGTCCGGCGCATGGCCGCCGAGCCGCTCGTAATGGTCGCGCGCGATCAACAGTCCCTGATCGGCCCAAGGTCCTGCGATCATCCGGGCGACGAATTTCAGGCCATCGCCCAGCCTTGCGTCGGCGTAGGGGGACCGCGCATAGCGGAAAATGCCGGCGCGGGGACGCCCGCTGTCCGAGACGCGCTGCATGAACTGCGTGGTCTCCTCGATCCAGCCTGACTCCAGCACTGCTCCCGCATGCAGGAACATCAGCCAGGGCGAGCGGGCCTGGCGCGCGCCTGCCGCCAGCGCGGCCGCGCGGGATCCTTCAAACGCCAGAAATCGGCATCCCGCGACATCGGCAACCCGCTCGATCACGCCAGTACCGGCCCCGTCGACCAGGAGCACCTCGCGTATCACGCCGGCGGCCGCCCCCGGCACCAGCGCCGCAAGGGTTGCAACGGCCGGTTGCTCGGCGCCTTCGGTAGGGATGATCACGCTCAGCATTGATGGATCTTCCACACCCCAACATCGAAAAAGCGCTGCACCGTTAGCACCTTGTCACATGCAAATCAGCCTGCCGAATGCAGCTTTTTGCGGCAGGGGCGCGGCTTGCGCTGAGGGGACGGTTCAGTCTTTGGCTGGGGATCGGAAAAGAATGTTCTTGATTTGTTCTCAGGCCATACTATGTTCTGAGGATGAGCCGAGCATCCTCAAATGCCCTCAAGCACCCGCCGGTCACGGCGCCCTCCAAGCCGGCGGGTGCGCTTTCTCCTTTTCCGGAACTTGCGGTTGCGATCGAGCGCGAGCGGCGGCGCGGCCGCGGGGCGCAGTCCAACGACAGCGGCCGCTTCGAGGCGGAGGCGCGCGTTGCGTTCGACGATGGCTGGCAGAGCCTCGATGAATTGCCGCCCTTCAAGACCACGGTCGCGCTCGATACCGCGCGCAAGGTCATCACCCGCAACGATTCGCCGGATATCGGCTTCGACCGTTCGATCAACCCCTACCGCGGTTGCGAGCATGGCTGCGTCTATTGTTTCGCGCGGCCGACGCATGCCTATCTCGGCCTGTCGCCGGGGCTCGACTTCGAATCAAAACTGTTTGCCAAGCCGGATGCGCCGCAGCTTCTGGAGAAGGAACTGGCGACGCAGGATTACGAGCCGCGCATGATCGCGATCGGTACCAATACCGACCCCTACCAGCCGATCGAGCGCGAGCGGAACATCATGCGCGGCATTCTGGAGGTGCTCGATCGCACCTCGCATCCCGTGGGTATCGTGACAAAATCAGCGCTGGTGATCCGCGACATCGATATTCTGGCGCGGATGGCCAAACGCAATCTCGCCAAGGTGGCGATTTCGGTGACCACGCTCGATGCGAGACTAGCGCGCACCATGGAGCCGCGCGCCTCGACGCCGACGCGGCGGCTTGAGGCGCTGCGGCAATTGTCGCAAGCCGGAATTCCGACCACGGTGATGGTCGCCCCGGTCATCCCCGCCCTGAACGATACCGAGATCGAGCGCATTCTGGATGCGGCGGCCCATGCCGGCGTCAAGGAGGCAAGCTACGTGCTGCTGCGGCTGCCGCTGGAAGTGCGCGATCTGTTTCGCGAATGGCTGATGGCCAATTATCCCGACCGCTATCGCCACATCTTCACGCTGATCCGCGACATGCGCGGCGGCCGCGACTATGATTCGCAATGGGGCACGCGAATGAAAGGAACCGGGCCGATGGCCTGGATGATCGGACGGAGATTTGAAATCGCCTGCGAAAAGCTCGGGTTGAACAAGCGGCGGTCGAAATTGACGACCGATCATTTCGCCCGGCCGAAACGCAGCGGGCAGCAGCTCAGTCTGTTCTGAACCTGCCGCAACCCTGGGGTGTTTGGGGTTTGAGGAACTTCTCTCCATCGGTGAATTGCAGTATTGCCGGGCCGATGAACGACGGACCCGCGCCAGTATCCCAACAACAACCGCGCGTCATTTTGACGACGCCACGGTTGATCCTGCGCACCGCAACCGAGCCGGACATCCCGATCATGCATGAGAGGATTTTGGGCAACAGCGAGGTGATGCGTTACGTCTTTCAGGGCGTACCGATGACGCTGGAAAGAGCCGGCCAGGTGATGCGGAAGTTTTTCACCTTCGGCGAGAGCCTGACGGGTATAGCCATCTTGGCAGAGAAGCCCGCGGCCGAAATAATTGGCTTTGCCGGCCTGTTCCCCACAGAGGTGCTGGGAGCGGACGATTTTGAGATCGGCTTTGTGCTCGCGCGTCGCGCCTGGGGCTGGGGCATTGCCACCGAAATCGGCGAGGCCCAACTGGCGTTCGGGTTCGAGCAGCTCAGCTGCGGGCGATTGCTTGGACTAGCCGATCCGCGAAACGGGCCGTCGATTCACGTCCTCAAAAAGCTCGGCCTGCGGTATCTGAAGGACGTAGCGGAACCCGGGCGCGCAAACCGCAGTGTATTTTGCTTGGAAATCGGAGAGTGGCGCCAGCGTGTCCGTGAACAGCG
>Ga0137407_10001187_pt1 | contig 17066 bp, 17 predicted proteins | sample CZOMad2_2_16fung_FD_108410 | JGI IMG/M metagenome (GOLD analysis project Ga0137407, IMG submission 108410) | Vadose zone soil fungal communities from Angelo Coast Range Reserve, California, USA - CZOMad2_2_16fungal (Illumina Assembly) | ecosystem: Environmental > Terrestrial > Soil > Vadose... | reverse complement strand
TGTGGAGCTCCCGACCACTGCAGCGGCGGCGAGATGTCGGTGCCCTCGCAGCTATATTGCTTGGGGATCACGCCGTTGTTCGCAAACGCAGGCGATGTCAGGATGAGCGCCATAGCAAGTATCTCCATGTGGGCGGAACACTACGCGCGGTGACCGCACACGTAAACCCTAATCGCTCAGCCGCTTCGGCACCGCCGACGGAACCGGCCCTGCGGGGATTGCGTCGCGCAGTGCGCTGTTGCGGTCGCAGTGCCGCATTGAAGGTCTCCAGCCCTTGTTTTCCCCACTCTTGACAGTAGGCGAGGCAGGCGTACGATCTGTCGCCTGCTTTGGGGAGGATAATCACAATGAGATTCCTAACCACCCGCGTTCTCGCAATATTGCTCATCGCCCCGCTGATGCTCTGGGTTGTAGCCACAGCCGTAGCGCCAGCGCAAGAACACGAAGACGCACCAAACGACCCAAAGATCGCACGAACTCCCGTACAGATCGTGGCTTTGGACGAATGCGATCCGACGACCTTCAACGCCGTGCTTGGACCTGACTTCTGTAAGAACGTCGCACTGGCATTTGCCGCGCCATTTGCCACGACGTTCAACGACCTATTTAAAGAAGCAATGGAAGGACATCCAGACACGAGCTGGGACTTCGAGCCCGACACAGTCACCATCAGTAAAGGAACCCCCCTAATCGTAGTCAACCAGGGTGGCGAGCCTCACACCTTCACCGAGGTGGCAAGATTCGGAGGCGGTTTCATAGCCCCCCTCAATCATGGAGAGGAGACGGTTCCCGAATGTGCGGGCGGGTTCAAGGTCGTCGCGGTGGCCCGGACTCGTATCCTTCAAGGCAGCCAATTGCAGGTCACGGGTCTGTCGAAGGGCGAACATCGCTTTGAGTGCTGTATTCATCCTTGGATGCGTGTGACGGTCGACGTCAGATAACCACAACGTCAGACGCATTCAGAACACTTCGGTGTCGCGCCGAGACCCCCGACCGGCGCCGCCGCTTTCGCCCTACGCCAAGCGCGTCCCTTGAAAGTTGGTTAACTTATAGTTAATCTGCTTAACTATAATGATAGCTGCCTAATCTTTGGGGATCTGTCAACGAGGAGACGGTATCGAGAACGGTCGGTGGCGACTATTTTCCGGACAGTAGGACGGGGGAGAAGATATGCGCACTGGATTTCGATGGCAGATGGGTGTCGGCGCCGCCACCTGGGTCCTCTCCATCGGCACCGCCCTCGCGCAGGAGGCGCTCGAAGAGATCGTCGTCACGGCGCAGAAGCGCGAGCAGAACCTCCAAGAGGTGCCGATCGCAGTTGCTGCGTTCAGCGGTGATCAGCTCAAGGAGGCCGGAGCTGTGCAGCCGCTCGACCTTGCGGCCATGACCCCGAACTTGACTGCCAAAAATGCCGTGGGCAACACCGCCCCCATCTTCGCCCTGCGCGGCATCGGTCTCAACGACTTTGCCACCAACGGTACGCAACCGGTAGGCGTCTACGTCGACGAAGTTTACCTCGTCAACAACTCCCAGCTCGGCTTCGATCTCATGGATCTCACACGCGTCGAGGTGCTCAAGGGGCCGCAGGGCACGCTGTTCGGACGCAATACCACGGCCGGCGCCATCAGCTTCATCACTAACAAACCGACGCGGGACTTCGATGCGGGAGTGTCGGTGACCGCCGGCGAGTGGGAACTCTTTAGTGGCAGCGCTTTCCTGAACGGCGCGCTCGGCGACAATCTGTCGGGTCGTTTCGCGGTTTCCGGCGAACGACAGTTCAAGGGATTCTTTGTCAACGACACCAACGGCTCCAGCTGGGGCCAGTCGCGACGCGCGAGCTGGCGCGGTCAGCTGTTGTGGGACTACGGCGCGACCCACGTTCTCGTCAATGTGCACGGTGGTATCGATCGTTCCGACGACTGGTATTACAAATATGTCGCCGACGCTTCGGGGCTCCCTGCCGGTGCGCAGCTTGCACAGCTCGCTGCGACCGCGAACCCGAGCATCTTTCACGGTTTACACACGATCAGCCCGCAGCCCTTTATCGATAACAGCGCAAACGGGCTTTCCGTGACCGCCGACCACGACTACGATTTTGCGACGGTCAAGTCGATCACGGCGGTTGACCAGATGGACTACGCGCGCACTGAGGACTATGGCTCCGTTCCGGTACCCAACGGCTGGAACTACTACCCTGGCCACTTGCTGCAATTCTCCGAGGAACTGCGGCTCACCTCAAACGGCGACCATCGCTGGAACTGGATCGTTGGCCTGTTCGCCGGCCACGACCGGCTTCGCGAGAACGACGTCTACAATGAGCTGCAGAATCCCATCTTTGAGACCTATGTGTTCAATGTTGCGTATACGCAGAACACGACCTCTGTGGCGCTCTTCACTCACAACGAAATCAAGCTAACCGACGCGCTGCGGCTGACGGCGGGGCTTCGATTCACCGACGAGGAGAAGCACTACGTCGGCGGCACGCTCATTGAGCAGGTCGACCCGGCCTTCAAATTCGACACCTGCCCGTGCACGACCGACACGACGCTCAGATACCACGAACCCACCGGCAAGGTCGGGCTCGACTACCGCATCGACAACATGATGATCTACGCCAGTGCCTCGCGCGGCTACAAGTCGGGTGGTGTCACCGGGTTCTACGTAACGGATCCGGGCGCCACGGCGCCGTACAACCCGGAATTCATCAACGCCTACGAAGCGGGCGTCAAGTCGAGCTGGTTCGCTAACCACCTGCGCCTCAACAGCGGTGTGTTCCACTACGACTACAAGGACCTGCAGGCGTTCGGCGTCATCGCCAACGAATTCCGGATCTTCAACATCGCCAAGTCGCGGGTTCAGGGCCTCGAGGTCGAGGCGAGCTGGTTGCCGTTCGAGGGTTTCAAGTGGGACCTAGGTCTCGGGTTGCTGGACACCAAGGTGCTTGATTCGAATATCCGAACGGTCGGTCCGACCGGCGCTATGGTTGGTATCGTCGGTAACCGTCTCGGCAACGCGCCGAACATCGAGCTTGACTCTGCAATGAGTTATCGCTTCGCACTCAGCGAGGGCCTGACGGCGACCGTCGCGGTTGACGCGAACTGGCGCGGCGGAACCTTCTATTACGTCCAGGGTGACCCCCGGCAGTTCGAGCCCGCCTACGTGCTGGTCGACCCGCGCATCACCATTGCGGGCCCAAAGGAAAGGTGGAAAATGTCGTTGTGGGCGAAGAATGTGACGAACAAGCACTACTTCCGCGAGATCTTCAACGACGGCGCCTCAGTCGTCGGCTTTCCGGCAGCACCGCGCCAGATCGGCGCGACGTTTGATTACACCTGGCATTGAGCTGGGGAGGCGACCATTCATCGACCCTTGCGCCGCAGCCCATCCATTAGAATGTCGATGAGTCGCCGCGCGCTCGCTTCCCAGCCCGCGTCGGGATTTCCATAGCTCACTCCGATCAATGCACGCAGCAGGTCAGATGGATCGATATCCTTGCGCACGTCGCCGCTTCGGACGGCACCCTTCACGAGGGTGGAGATCGCTCGTGTGATCAGTTCAGCAGGGGTTGCATGAGGCGCGGAAGTACGGCCTACCGCAGCTCCCAGGGATGGCGCGATCAAGCGCTTGGTAGCGATGTAATTGACGAACAGGTGCATCCACTGATGCAGTGCCTCGCCCGCCGGTGAGGTCTCGAGCAGCTGTGGCACGGCTTCGACCAGCTGTTCCACTTCGCGTCGGTAAACCGCTTCCACGACCGCCTCCCGGCTGGGGAAATGGCGATACAGGGTACCGATGCCGACGCCGGCGCGGCGTGCGATTTCTTCTAGGCTCACATTCAGCCCAACTTCTGCGAACCCTGACTTGGCGGCGTCGATCAGTAATTGTCGATTCCGGGCACTGTCGGCGCGGGGTTTGCGCGCCTCGGCCGTTGGCTTTCGTTTCACGTTTATGGGTTTGCTCCTGGCAGCACTTGCAAAACGGAGGAAGCCTCCGTATATTAAGCGGAGGTTCCCTCCACTTCGGATTAAACCATTTTCCATGGTGTAGCGGTAGGGCGATGCACAAAACAGCGAGGTTTGACCCATGACCAATTCATTTGGAGCTACATCGACGACTGACGAGGTGCTGCGAGGCATCGATTTGAGCGGCAAGCGGGTCCTTGTCACAGGTGTCTCCGCGGGCCTCGGTGTGGAGTCCGCGCGTGCGTTGGCTGCGCATGGGGCGGAGGTGATCGGTGCTGCACGCGATCTATCCAAGGCGCAGGGCGCTACGGAGCAGGTCCGCGCCCAAGCCGCCAGGGGAGGGTCTCTTCACCTGGTCCAACTCGACCTGGCATCGCTCGACAGCGTGCGCCGCTGCGCCGACGGTTTGCTTGCCGCGGGCAAGCCTTTCGACCTGATCATTGCTAACGCCGGCGTCATGGCGTGCCCCAAGGGCACCACGGTCGATGGCTTTGAGACTCAATTCGGGACCAACCACCTCGGACACTTTGTTCTGGTGAACCGCGTCGCTTCGCTGCTGAGACCAGGTTCGCGGTTGGTGAACCTGTCTTCATCGGGTCACCGGTATGCGGACGTCGATTTGGAAGATCCGAACTTCGAGCACTCACCCTACGCCGAGTTCACTGCATATGGCCGCTCCAAGACCGCCAATGTGCTGTTTGCAGTCGAGTTCGACCGCCGTCACAAAGCGCGTGGGGTGCGAGCGACGGCGGTGCACCCCGGGGGCATCCGAACCGAGCTCGGTCGGCACTTGACGCCCGAGGTGACGGAGAAATTGATTGCGGAGATCAATGCCAGTCAGCCCAAAGGTGCTGCGCCCTTTAGCTGGAAGAGCATTCCCCAAGGCGCAGCCACTTCCCTGTGGGCCGCCTGCGTCGCGGATGCTGAAGCGGTTGGCGGTCGCTATTGCGAAGACTGCCACGTCGCCGAGGTCGCCTCAGCCCCTGGCCTGCGTGAGGGTGTGCAGCCTTACGCCCTGGATCCGCAGCGTGCACGGGCGCTTTGGCAGAAGAGCGAAGAGTTGGTCGGCGAAACGTTTTAACGTGAACTGAACGTCTAACTTGACCATCATTCACTAACCCAAGGAGTAATCATGTCTACATCCACATCAAACGCAGACCTTGCGCAGGCCGGAGCGGTCGACGTGCTCATCCCGCTCATCCGAGCGGCAGCGACCATCGGCTTTGTCATCGCCCCGAGTTCGCTGGGCTTCGTCATTATCGCCGTGTCCGAGCAATTGATTCACTCGATCATGGTGGGGGATGACCCAGAAATACTGGTGAGCGATTTGCAGAATCAGTTTCCGGACGCTGCGATGGAGGTCATTGAGAACTACGATGCCGGACTGGTAGCGAAAGTAGTGGACTTGATTGAGCGTTCCGACCAGGCGTTGGATCTGCCTCTCGATATTCGCGGCACGGAGTTCGGCGGAGTCATAGAGCCGCGCGCTCGAGCACGGCGGACAGCGTGCCCACTCGGCCTTCCGCAAGATTGCGGCCGAGATTACGAACCAACTCCGGAAAATCCGCTCCCATCGCGACACCCAAACTCGCGCCGCCGGGCGTTGGCGGACTTGCAGCCAACTCCCGAAACCAGGCCTTAGCGAGGTCGGTATCATCGATCCACTCGAGGACCGCAAATCCGACGGTGGCGAGCGCGTAGCGCGTTTGCGCCGACGAGAGGAGAAAGCTCGTCTCGGGTGTTCGCGACCAGGGCACCGGAAAATGGATTTCACCGTCGCGCGCCACTACGTCAAATAGGGCGAGACGGCCGCCCGGCCGAAGTACCCGATGGATTTCTCGATAGAGCCGGTCGCGATCCGCAATGTTCATCGCGACGTGCTGCATCCACACGAGATCGAAAGCGCCGCCGTCCGCGGGCAGGTTCAACGCGTCTCCGACCTGAAAATCCGTCCGATCAATGAGCCCGCTGCGTGTCGATAGATACTTGGCGGCATCAATGAAGTCGGGGCTGAGGTCGACGCCTAAGACGGTACAGTCATAAGTCGCCGCAAGGTATCTTGCCGGCCCGCCGAGGCCGCAACCCGCGTCAAGGACGCGGGTGTGCTGATTGACCTCGGCCAGCCTCGCGAGCTCGACCGTGGCCGCGATACCGCGCGTGTGAAACTGATCGATGGGGGCAAGGTCTTTCACAGTGAGAGGCCGGTCATTGGGCAGCGTGTGGCTCATAATGTCAGCGATTTTTTGTGTCAAATGGACGGCGCTGTAATGACGCACGACGTTTTCAGAATGACCGATCATGGCGACTCCGTGAATTGATGAATAAGGGTGAGCGGCTGCCCGACGCGGAGGACGGTTGCTCACTCGGAGGATCACGCACGCCGCAACTCATGCGCACGCTTCCTCGTCGCCCGCGCTCTCCCGCGCGCTCCATCAACCTGTCCCTCTTCTCCGCCGAGCTCGCCGACAATCCGTCGGACCGCCCGCAGGATCTCATTCGATAGCTTGGGGTCCGCCTTAGCCACCGCGCGCGAGGCGGCGACCCCACCGATCATTGCGGCCATCATCGCCCGGGCACGCTGACGATTTTCCGCCTTGACAGGAGAGGCGCCGAGCCCACGCTCCATGAGAGCAACGAGTTGCTCAAATCCCTCCCTAAAGCGCTCGCTGACGACCTTGTCCTGTCGCCCGACCTCACTGGCGCTGGCCGCCATTGGGCAGCCCGTTGCCAAGCTGTCGCGATGGCCGAAAGACAGGTACCAGTCAAGGTAATCAGTCAGGGTGGCGGGACGGCCATCCAGGTCTACCGTGATCTGCTCCAAGCCTCCTTTCAGAGCGGACGCGAAGGATTCCGCCGCCAGTGCCTCCTTGGACGGAAACTGGGCGTAGAGCGCACCATGCGTGAGTCCAGCCTTCTTGCTGATCTCCGCGACGCCGACCCCGTCGATGCCGCGCTCCCTGAACAGGCGCCCGGCCGCTTGCACCAGCGCCGCGCGATTCTCGGCGGCCTTTTCCTTAGTGACTTTCAATGGACTACCTCACTCGAAAAGAATCGACTTGACACCAAAGATTGTGATCGCCATTATAGCGCAATTCAATAATTGCGAGCGCAATGATTGAATTTCTACCTTGACTCAACTTAGGAGTAGAAACTTGTTGAAAAGAAACTCGAAGCTCTTCGCCGCCGCCCTCCTGGCGGCGCTGGCCGGCTCTGTCGTCGGACCCAACCCCGCTCTGGCTGCTGCACCCCAGCACCATGATCAGGTGCCGGGTTTCTACCGGATGAGGGTCGGCGATCTCGAAGTGACGGCCCTATTCGACGGCGCCGCCGTATTCGATCCGCATTGGCTGAATGGAAAGAAGGCGACCATGGATCGTGTCGAAAGAGCTTTGGATGAGGATCCTCACCTGCTGGATGTAGGCGACACGGGTTTCCTGGTCAACACGGGCAAGCAAGTGATCCTCGTCGACGCGGGTGCCGGCACGTGGTACGGCGGGGGAGCTCTCGGTCGCTTGGTGGACAGCCTGCGTCGCGCAGGCTACGCACCGGAAGAGGTCGACCGCGTTTTGATTACGCACCTCCACTCCGATCACGTCGGCGGCCTCACCACTCAAGATGGAAAGCGCGTCTTTCCCAACGCCGATGTCTTCGTCTCGAAGGCCGAAAGCGACTTTTGGCTGTCGCCGGAAATCGCCGCCCACGCGCCGAAAGATGCGCAACCTTTCTTCCAGAGCGCGCAGGCCATCGCGGCGCCGTACATCAAGGCCGGCAAGTGGCACACGTTCAGCGGCTCCGAGGCGATCGTGGACGGGGTCCAGCTCGTTTCGTTGCATGGCCACACCCCGGGACACACTGGCTATGAATTTTCGTCAAAGGGACAAAAAATCCTGTTTTGGGGCGACATCATCCATGCACAGATTGTCCAGCTGAGGCATCCCGCTATTACAGCGGTCTTTGACATCGACCAGGCTGCGGCTGCGGCGACGCGGAATCAGTTGTTGCCAACGCTTGCGCGCGAGGACGTCATGATCGCGGGGCCGCACATGCCATTTCCGGCCATCGGCCGCTTGCGCAAGGAGGCGAACGCCTATATCTGGGCGCCGGTGATATTCACCGATCAATGGGCCGAGAGATAGAGATCACCTGAGATCGATGTGGGAGGACGCCAATGCGTGCCATCGAGGCGGAGACATTCTCGAGTTATCGCGGGTTGCGGCAGATCGAATTGCCCAAGCCACGACCGGCAAAGGGCAGGGTGCTGGTCCGCGTGACGGCCGCCGGCGTCACGCCTCTCGATCACACGATCCTGTCGGGTGGACACCCTCGGGCCACGGCGCCGCTCGTGCTCGGCAACGAGGGCGCCGGTGTCGTCGAGGACGCCGGCGATTCCGGTCTCGCGGTGGGAAGCCGCGTGATGTTCACGGGGACCTACGGCGTTCGTGAGAATGGCGCGTGGCAAGAATGGCTGCTGGTGAGGCCCGAAGATCTGGCGTTGGTGCCGGACGCGATCGAGGACGTAGTCGCGGCGAGCCTTCCAGTGGCCTATCTGACGGCGCAGATCACGCTGACGCTGGCCGGATTCAAGCCGGGTAAGACGGTGCTGGCTCCGGGAATCGGCGGGTCGGTCGGCAACGCGACCTATCAGCTCGCGCGGGCGCAGGGCGCCGCCCAGGTGATTTCGACGGCCGGCAGCCCGGCGAAAGCCGCCAAGGCGCGCGAACTGGGCTTCGATGACGTGATTGACCTCACCACGGAAGGCCTCGCCGACGGCGTTCGCCGGATAACTGCCGGCAGCGGCGTCGATACCGTTATCGAGAGCATCGGCGGCACCGTGACGGGTGATGCGTTGAGCAGCCTTGGTCGGGGCGGTGTCCTGATCACGTTGGGCTATTCCGCCGGACGCAAAACCATGATCGACGTGACAGACCTGATCTGGAAAGGCGCACGGATGGCCGGCTTTTCTCTGTTCGCCCAACCACCGGCGGCGATCGCCACTGCGTGGCGGGACATCATCCCGCTGATCGTGGGCGGATCAGTCAAGCCGATCGTCGAGCGAGTCTATCGCCTCGGCGAGGCGAGCGAAGCCTTGCGCCATCTGATTGAGGATCGGCCATTCGGCAAAGTCGTCTTGGCAGGTTGATCAGGCTGCGCGGCAAACCTCGCCCTTCAGGGCGGGGAAGGATAGCGCGGACGCCGAAGGCGTCCTTTGGGCCTATTGAGGTGCCTGTTGCTGCTCGATGTACTGGCGAATAACGGTAATCGGCGCCCCGCCGCAACTTGCCGCAAAATAGCTTGGCGACCACAGAGCGCCGCCCCACAACTTCTTGCGGAGAGGAGTTTGAGTCATGTCTAGCATCAATCAATCCGGCACCCTTCAGCTCGGCGACCGCGTCGTGAAGCGTCTCGGGCTTGGTGCCATGCAACTCGCGGGACCCGGCGTATTCGGCCCGCCCAAGGATCATGACGCGGCGTTGGCCGTACTGCGCGAGGCCGTTGCAAGCGGAGTCAACCACATGGACACCGCCGACTTCTATGGCCCGCACGTCACCAACCAGATCATCCGCCAGGCGCTCCACCCTTATCCCGATGATTTCGTCATCGTCACCAAGATCGGCGCCCGGCGCGGCGAGGATGGATCATGGATCCCGGCCTTCTCGCGAGAGGAACTGACTCAGGCGGTCCACGACAATTTGCGCAACCTCGGTCTCGACGTCCTGGACGTGGTCAACCTCCGGGCCATGTTCGATGTCCATGGCCCCGCCGAAGGATCTATAGAGGCGCCGCTCACGGTTGTGGCCGAACTCCGGCAGCAGGGCCTGGTGCGCCACATCGGGCTGAGCAACGTCACGCCCGCGCAGATCGAGGAAGGACGCCGGATCGCCCCGATCGTCTGCGTGCAGAACCACTACAATCTCGCGCACCGGACCGACGATGCCCTGATCGATGATCTTGCGCGCGACGGCATCGCCTATGTCCCGTTCTTTCCGATCGGCGGATTCCATCCGCTGCAATCAGCCACCCTGTCCGAGGTCGCTGCGCGCATCGGCGCTTCGCCCATGCAGGTCGCGCTCGCTTGGCTGCTTCGCCGCGCCCCCAATATCCTTCTCATCCCCGGAACCTCATCCGTTGCGCACCTGCGGGAGAACCTTGCTGCTGCTGAACTCGATTTGCCGGATGATGCGGCCGCTACGCTCGGCGGAATCACGGCAATGGCCGGCTCCGCTTGACGGCAAAATTGACCATCGCAGCGGTCAATCAGATGAGAAGATGCACGGCGTATGCAAATCGCTGTCATCGGTGCCGGGGCGGTAGGATGCTATTACGGTGGCATGCTGTCCCGCGCGGGCCATCAAGTCATGTTGATCGGACGCATTCAGCACGTGGAGGCCATTCGTCAGCATGGATTGCTCATGGATACCACGAGTTTTCGAGCGCACGTTCCCATCCGAGCCAGCACCGAGGTCAGCGACATTCAGGGTGCGTCGCTGGTTCTCTGCTGCATCAAGTCGAACGATACCGAGAGTACGGCGGCCATGATGGCGCCGTTCGTAGGGCCCGATGCCATCGTACTCAGCCTGCAAAATGGCGTCGATAACGCCAAGCGGCTTCATGCGCAGCTCCTGCACGCTGTGCATTCCGCCGTGGTTTATGTGGCCGCGGAGATGGTGGGACCGGGGCACCTCAAGCACCATGGGCGGGGTGAGCTCGTGGTCGGGCCATCAGCGATGGCTGCGGAAATGCTCGAAGCCTTCGTGAACGCCGGCGTACCGGTGCACGTCTCGGACAATGTGGATGGCGAGCTCTGGGCGAAGCTCATTTTAAACTGCGCCTACAATGCCATTTCCGCCATTACGAAGCTGCCCTACAGCCGTCTTTTCGAGAACGTAGGCGCGAGAGATCTCATGCGGTTGGTAGTGCATGAATGCCTGGCGGTGGCGCAGCGCGAGTCGATCACCGTGCCGGGTGATAGCTGGCAAGGAGTGGAGCGTATCGCCGCAACGATGCCGGGGCAGCTTTCCTCCACTGCCCAGGACTTGATGCGAGGCCGGCGCAGCGAGATCGATCATCTCAATGGCTATATCGTTCGGAAGGGCAAATCGCTGGCAATCGATACGCCGGCGAATCAAGCCCTCTATTCTCTCGTCAAGTTGCTGGAAAGCGCGTTCACCGCCGATCACCCATGACCACGTCTGGCTGCTGTCGTGGGGCGCGCGGTGCGGCGCCGCCAGTTCCAGACGGCCCTGATGCGCCGTAAGCCGTCATCAGGTTAGGGATCTCATTACACGCCACCGGCCGGTCGCGGCCGCCTCGGAACACGGCAAAGTGCCTACCAACCGCTCGATCTCTGCGGGCTTGACGGGACCGCTGAAGAATCGGCCTTGCGCGCTGTCAAAACCGTTGCTTTGCACGAACCCGAGCACTTCGCGGGTCTCGACGCCCGCCGCACAAACCTCCAGTTCCAGGGTATGTGCGAGCTTGGCGATCGCCTGGACGACGAGCATGGCTTCGCGCTCCCGAGCCACATCGGCGATGAGCGCGTGATCCACTTTGAGCTCGGAGAAAGGCATTCGGTAAAGTTCCGTGAGAGACGACACCCCGGTGCCAAAATTATCGAGGGATAAGCCCACCCCAAGAATACGTAACCGCGTGAAAACGTCCAGCATGAGGTCCCTGGCATCGAGGCTTGCCGCTTCGGTCACGTCGAGTACCAATTGCTGCGCCGGAACTTCGTTCTCGCGCAGCAGAATGGCGATTCGCTCCGGGAACTCACGATCAGTGACAAGCTTCGGACTCAGGTTGACCACCATTTCAAGCGGCAGGCCCCGTGCACGCCATTGGCTGGCTTGGCGCACGGCTTCAGTCATCACGAAATCCGTGAGGCGCACCATCAGATCGTGGTCCTCGATCGAGCCGAGAAAATGACGGGGATACAGCAAACCGCGACGCGGATGCTGCCACCGAACCAGCGCCTCAACACCTTGCATTTTCGGCACGGCGGTACGGATATCGATTTTCGGCAGATATTCGAGTACGAGTTCGTGCTCGGTGAGTGCGCGTTCGAGCTCGCCGAGCGCAATAGGTGGCGCATCCGTCAGATACGGCATCAGAAGCTGCTCGATGAGAATCGGGTCCAGCGGCCGAGTAGCGACCCCGATCACTCGAATTCCCTGCGATTCGGCAGCCCGCCTAGCTCCGGCAAGAACACGCGCATGCACGGCGCCAACGAGAAGTGTGGCGGGTTGTGCAGCCTCGAGTGCGAGAACTCGCAGCATGGCTAATCCGTCAACAGTGGAGCCGTCCACCGCCAGCACGGCCATCGTGGGACGGCGGCCCGCGAGAATATCCTGTAGACCATCGGCTGAATCGGCCTCGACGTGATCACACCCCAGGTGTTCCGCAACCTGCCGAAGAACGCCTAGGGACTTCGGGTCTTTATCCAGGATCAACAGTAAGTCGTTAGCGTTCATCGACGAATGCGAACCCCGTTTTATGCTGTTTCGCGAGATGCATTGCGAATTCGGCATTCGCGAGCAAGGCTTCCGCGCTCACCCCATCCGCTCGGCACCTCGCAATGCCGATGTTGGGATGCACGCAAAGATAGAGGATGCCGATTTGCAGAGGAGCCGAGACGGCACGCAACAGACCATGCGCGAGATCGCTCAGTTGGCTCCGGCTGGGCAACCCGGCAACTAAGCAGGCAAACTGGTCGTTGCGCAATCGGCTCAGCATGTCCTCCGCACGCACGGCTAGGAGCATTCTTGCGGCGACGATTTTGAGCAATTCGTCCCCGGCATCGTGTCCGTAGGTATCGATGAACAGGGTGAAGTCGTTGAAGTTGAGGTACAGCACAGCGAGCGCTTGGCGCGGTGGCTCAGTGTGGCCGAGCGCCCGCTCGAGCCGCGCGCGAAAGTACTTGCCGTTCGGCAGCAAGGTCAGGCCGTCATGCAACGCACTATGGCAAGCCCGCTTCGCTGCTCTCTGTGCTTCGTCGGGTTCGTTGCGCGCCTGGACAAGCGCGGTTCGCGCGCGCGAAGTCTGAATCCATTTGAACCCGTGACGAAGAGTGTGTGGCCAAATCATAACTTCCTATGCTGCAGATTGGCTTCGCTCTTTATACGAGCGCCGCAAGTGATTGTCTGTGCACCACATCACGCGCAGGACATTTGTACCGCCGCACCAGGAGCGGTGTAGGGGATTGCCCTACTAGCACGTTGCCGCGCCGTATCGTTCGGCGCGGCCATGCCCTCCGATACCTATCCGATCAAGCGACACATTGCGCGCGCCGTGCTCAGCAGCATGAAGCACGGCGGTCTATAGGTATATTCCCTGACTTATGTAGCCGACAAGATTCCGCTACGTTTCAAAGACATGGTTGCGCCGGCATCGCTGGTAGCGCGATTCTGCACCGATTCACCAGATTCAAAGGAGGCGTCCGCAGCTTAGTGCGGAGTGATTGAACTCATGGATGACGCTGAAATCGATCGTATACGGAGAGCCATCTGCCGCTCCTTCAACAGTTCGCCGCACAAGAAAAAGTATTGGCTGGCGTTGCTCGAGATGCAGGTGCCGGCGGAGAAGATGGGGCGTTCCGGGGGACGGAGGGCGGCGGAGGGTTCGCAGGCCTCGTTGCCACCGGCAATCTTTACAGCCAGTTGCCCATCAGAATGAACGGCGCCCGGTAAGACTACCGGCCACGGCGCACCGTGGGAGCCGATAATAGGCCGCTTTGCTTCCATTTCGGCCTCCTGTACGCAGCAATCAGTCTATTCGCACTGCGAGAATCCAATCGTACTCGCGCTCCGTCCGTGAAAGACCCGGGGTCGCCGATAATCTCGCCGGCCTCAACCGGATCAATGGTGGCAAAGTCCATAGTCCAGTTTGGGAAGGATCGTTCCTCGATTGGGTCACGGCTAATCGTCATCACCCGAGTGTGCCGTTTGTCGACCGATATACGGGCGTATGCACGATCGACGCTATGTGCTTTCCCCTCGAGCACCTGAAGAAACGTCGTTCCGAGAAAGAAGAGCATTCCGGTAATTTGAAGTCTCGCGTTTGCGGGGCGAATAGTCTTGAGAAGTTCCGGAATCTCATGTTCGCGGAAATCGGACGGAACTTGGCTCGTGTAGATCAATTGGATGAGCAACGTCAACGACCCCCTTTCGTCGTTCGTCATTTGTACATTACCTTCCGGGCAACTCACGTTTCGTGACGCGGTCGACACTTTTTTGTAGGCGTGAGCTTAAGGCGCCCTAGGCCTCACTAAACGCCGAATCGCCGCCCTGGGCGCTGCCGAGGCCGTGGTTTTCAATATTTGGTCTCCGGAAACTCGCACATGCGGTTAACATGGCACTGACCGAATCAGTATAAATTCCGTCTAATTCGTGACAAATCGATGCGTGCTGGCCACCCATCATGAAAGGCGAAAGATCCCATTTTGAGAGCAAAACGGTACTCTTTCCCGCGCAAGGGGTATCGGCCCTGCTGTTTGCGATGGCGTCGCTCGCGGCTCTGCCGGCCGGCGCGCAGCGGACCGATGACAATGCGGTGACCGCCGCCGGCGATGCCTTCGGGAATACGGTTGGCTTTCAGACCGTCGGTCTCTACAGCCCGATCAACGCGCGTGGCTTCAATCCTGCGCAGGCCGAGAACCTGCGGATCGAGGGCCTCTACTACGACCAGCAGATCACCTACAGCAATCCGTTCCTCTTCAGCCGCAGCGACATGCGGGTCGGCATCGCCGCACAGTCGTACAGCTTTCCGTCGCCCACAGGCATCGTCGACTACAAGCTGCGGATCCCGGGAGACGCAGCACTCGTCAGCGTGCTGCTGACGCGCGGCCCGCTCAACATGGCCACCGCCGAGATCGACGCCCAGTATCCGCTGGTCAAAGACGTCCTGAGCGTCGGTGTCAGCGTTGCCGACTGGAACGACTTCGACTACAACTACGCGCGCACCAGCGGCAGCCTAGGGTTCTCGCTGCTGCTGCGAATTCGACCGGACGCCCGGTCGGAGATCGTGCCGTTCGTGGGCTACACCCACAACGGCGAGCACCAGGGACTGCCGACCGTCTACGCCAACGGCCTCAATGCGCTGCCGGCGTTCAACGAGCAGCAGCTGCCGGCGCAGGACTGGACCTCGTGGGGCTGGAACCAGCTGACTGCCGGGGTCATCGCAAGAAGCGCCCTCAGCAGTTCTTGGCGCCTGACGGCAGGGGTGTTTCGCTCGCTGGCGCAGAATTCGCAGAACTTCAACGACCTGTTGCTCGGCCCGACGGCCGGCGGCATTGCCGATCACATCGTCGATACGACGCCGCCGTTGAGAGCGGGCTCGTATTCCGGCGACCTGCGCCTCGCGCGGCTGACGGTCGACGGTGCGCACGAGCGCGAGCTCACTTTGGACGTGCGTGGCCGGAACGTCGAGCGGAACTACGGCGGCGACTCGATACTCGGCCTCGGATCCGTTCCGATCTACCGGAGCGAGAGCGTCCCGGCGCCGGTGCTCGCGTTCTCGGCGCTGAGCCACGATGAGGTCCGTCAGACCGGAGTCGGTGCCAGTTACAACGAGCGCTGGAAGGGCGTCGGCACGCTGAGCCTCGGAGTGCTGGAGACCGACTATCGCCGGACCATCGACATCCCCGGGTCGCCGGGCAGCGCGGAGCGCACGTCGCAGGTGCTGCCGACCGCGAGCTTCACCGTCGATGCCGGAAAGCACGCGACGGTTTACGCCAGTTATACGCGGGGACTCGAGGATTCCGCCAGCGCACCGGCCTCCGCGGTCAACCGCGGAGAGGCGCCGCCGGCCACATCGACATGGCAGGTCGACGGAGGTCTGCGGGTCGTGCCTTCCCATGACCTGCAAATACTGCTCGGCGTCTTCAAGTTGCACAAGGCCTACTTCAGCCTGGATGCCGCAGGTCGATACGGGCAGCTCGGCGACATCGGCAGCCGGGGAGTCGAAGGATCTGCAACTCTATCCGGTCTGGACGGGCTCAAGGTCGTTGCCGGACTCGTGCTGCTCAGGCCCGAGGTACAGCGGCAGGCCCCCGCGCCGGGCGGGGCGGGCACGGTGCCGGTGGGACCGGTGCCGCGGACGATCAATGTCAACGTCGACTATGCGCCGGCCCGCTGGGGTCGCTGGGCCACCGCGCTTCAGTGGACGTCATTGTCGTCGCGCGTCGTGACCAACGATGATCAAATCAAACTGCCGCCGCTGTCGACGCTGAATGTCAGCGTTCGCTACCGGCTCAGGCTGTTCAATCGGCCGTGCTCTGCGCGCCTCGACGTTGCAAACGTGACCAACGAAACCGGGCTCACGATTTCTTCGCTCTATGCCGTCTTCCCCGTGCTGCGGCGCAACTACACGCTGACGCTCGCGACCGATATCTGATGGCGAACGGCACGCATACAATTGCTGCATGTCGCCCATTGATACCCAACCGGCCGTGCTGACTGCCCACCCTTCGACGCCCAACGACGCCGTGCGCAGCCTCGAGGTGCGGCTGCGAGCGCAGGAACCCGGCATTCTCGTGTTCCAGTATTCATTAGACGCGGACATGTCGCGCGTCCGCGTTCCCCTTTCCGGCGGGGGTAGACGGGCGGATGCCCTATGGATGCACACGTGCTTCGAAGCTTTCGTCGCGCCTACGGATGCGCCCGGTTACCACGAATTCAACTTCTCGCCCTCACTCGACTGGGCGATCTACCGGTTCAGCGCCTACCGGGAGGAAATGTCGCCCGGCGAGATCGGCCGAGCTCCGGAAATCTCCGTGCGCCGAGGCGACGATGGGCTCGAGCTCCGGTCGACTGTGCGCTTAGGGCATCTTGCTGACTTGCGTGACGCTCGTCACTTGCGGATCGCTCTGGCCGCGGTCATCGAAGACAAGAATGGTAGGCTTTCGTACTGGGGGCTGCGGCACCCGCCCGGCAAACCCGATTTTCACCACCCGAACGGATTCGCACTGGAAGTTACCCGCTCATGAAGTTTGGAATCGACCGACTGCTCGAAGAGCCCGAGCTGCGCAAGCCGCTGGCGGGACGGCGCGTGGCTCTGTTGGCGCACCCGGCTTCTGTAACACGCAACCTCGTCCATTCCCTCGATGCGCTG
>Ga0137407_10001186_pt1 | contig 17068 bp, 16 predicted proteins | sample CZOMad2_2_16fung_FD_108410 | JGI IMG/M metagenome (GOLD analysis project Ga0137407, IMG submission 108410) | Vadose zone soil fungal communities from Angelo Coast Range Reserve, California, USA - CZOMad2_2_16fungal (Illumina Assembly) | ecosystem: Environmental > Terrestrial > Soil > Vadose... | reverse complement strand
GCCCCCAGGAGGGCCAGGCCCCCCGGCCAGGCCGGCGCGGTTGCCCGGCTCACCACCCGAGAGTCGCGTAAAGCATGCCCTGGGTGATCGGGCCGGGAATCGCGTCCCACTGCCTCCGGTCCTCGAACCAGTGCTTCTGAAATGCGACATCGCCGCCCCGTTCGAGCAAGCGAAGTGCCAGGCGCGAGCGCTCCAGATTTGCGGGTTCTCCCTGCGACTCTCGGTCGCGATGCCCGAATTCGGGCGAGCGGAGACCGGAACTACAACCTTGCCCTGGAGGCGGTAATCCTTCGAGCGCCGCGCGCAAGGCGGCGCCCGGAGCCGCTCGTCCTGCGCGGTGGCGTCTGCCGGCGCGCCCACGCCGTGAGCTCGGCCATCAGCGCTCGGGCGGCCCCGCTCAGATACGCGCGCCGGCGATGGATCAGCACGACGGGAATCGTCACGCGCGTTCCCGAAATTCGCATCGCGCGCAAGGTCCCGGTGCGCAGCTCCTCGTCGACGCTGCTCTCCGGCAAGAGCGCCAGGCCGAAGCCGGCCTCCACCATCCGCTTCTGCGCGGTGAGGCTGTCGATCGGGATGATCTCCGCCGGGTTGAGCCCCCACACCGCCAGCCGATTCTGGAGCGACCAGGGATACGGGTCGTAGAAGGCATCGCTGCGCGGGGGAAACGCGACCCATCGCTCGGCCCCCAGCGCGGACGGCGCGACGCTCCGACGGCGCGCCAGGCGGTGGCGCGGCGAGCAGACGACCATCATCGACTCGTCGTCGATCGGGACAGCGCGCATCTCGGGGTGGGGATCTCCACCGTAGCGCAGCCCGAGCGTCGCGTCACCGCGGCGGACCAGCACGCTGACCTCCTGGCTGAGCGCGGTGCGAAGCCGCAGCTCGACCTGCGGATGCGCGTCGCGGAAGCGCCGCAAGCAGGCGGTCAACGTCGTGCTCGCCAGGGTTCCGACCAGCGCGAGCGTGATCGTGCCGCGATCGACTTGATGCAGCGCCCGCACCGACTCGAGGCCGTCTCGCATGCAGGCCAGCAGCCCCTCGGCGTGAGGCAGAAACGTCCGACCGGCCTCCGTGAGGATCACGCCGCTCCGGATGCGCTCGAACAGCGGCGCGCCGAGCTCGCGCTCGAGCAGATCGAGGCGGCGGCTGACCGCGGGCTGCGAGAGATGCAGAATCGACGCGGCCCGCGTGAAGCCCCCGCCGCGCACGATGGCCACGAAGGCCTGGACCTGGTCGATCTCCACGTCCATGAGCATAGCTGATGGCTATCCTCCGTTCTATGCATTGGACACATGGACGACCTGCCGGTACGGTGCGCGTCAGGAGGTGCGCCATGCTCGACAACTCGGTCCTCGCCGGAGAGATCTTGCGCCACGGTGCCTACGTCTGCGTGCGGCTCACGGACGGAGCCGACACCCGCGGCGTCGCCGGCGCCGCCATTCCCGCGCTCGCCGAGAAGCTCGGCCTCGTGAACGAGTTCGAGCCGGCCGGAGGCCCGCCGGCTCAAGCGATCGCGTACCTGCGCCGTCACGGCGCGGTGGCCGGCGCAGTCGCCGACGACGGCGTCGCGCAGGCCGATGCCGTGGTCCACGTCGCGGCGCCGACCGCGCAGCCGGTGAAGGACTTCTGCGCCGAGGCGACGCGCCTGCTCGGCTCGATGGCGCGTCTGCGCATGATCGGCGGTGTCGTGCGTCCTCGGACGTACACCGGCGCGGCCATGAACAACTTCGCCTACGCGCACCAGGTCGTGCAGCAGCCCGGGCCTCTCATGCCCAACGCGTTCCTGCTGCCGATGAACAAGACGGCCGCGTGGTGGGCGAAGGACTGGATGGAACGGCACACGTACTTCTTGCCCCGCTACGACGACGACGGCCGGATGAAGAACGAGGGCCACGCGCTCGCGTCCGCGGCCGGCATCTCGTGCCTGCTGCGCCGGACCTACAAGAGCACGAGCGAGCCGGCGCCCGAGGGCGCGTACGACTTCGTCACCTATTTCGAGTGCGCCGACGCCGACGTGCCGACGTTCCACCAGGTGTGCGCGAGCCTGCGTGACGTGGCCAGGAACCCGGAGTGGACGTTCGTGCGCGAGGGACCGACGTGGCATGGCCGACGGGTCGCCGGCTGGGTGGATCTCTTCACCGGGCGCCCGCGATGAGCGTGGTCGCGCGTCCGGCCGATCCGATCGCCGCTGGGGTCCGCACTCGCGAGGCCGCTCACTGCATGCCGGCGCGGTGCGCGGCGGTGAGAAGCCGGTCGAGATCGGCCGGTCGCTTGTACGGGATGCGCGGCGATCACCGCGCGATACTCGGTGATGGCGCGCACGGTCGCCACCTCGTCGTCGCCCATGAGCCGGCTGTAGCCTACGACGTCCGCGCTCAAGATGGCGGCGAGCCGGCGCTCGATGGAACGCGCGTCCATAGACAGGAATTCTATCGCGGCGAAGAACCCGCTTCTTCGGATGGACCGCGACGACGAAGCCGCGCTCGGACTACGAGCACCCCATCGCGTAGACTTGAGTCGCGCCCTCGGGCAATGGACGCGCGCCCCAGCTCTGGCCGCCGTCCTCGCTGGCGAACACTTCGCCGCCGCTGGTGGCGCAGAACATGCGCCTGGGCTGACGCGTATCGAAGGCGAGCGTGAACATCGTGGTCTTCGGCTTCACGCCCATGTCCACGCGACTCCAGCTCACGCCGCCGTCCTTGCTTCGGAACAGCACGCCGACCTCGCTCTGAAACGTGGCGCCCGCGGCCACCCAGATCGTCTTCGAGTCGCCGGGAGCCTCGCGGATATCGCGGCAGTAGGTCTGTCCGTTCGGATTCAGGGGCTCGAGCCGCCCGCTGGCCCAGTGCTCGCCGCGGTCGGCGCTGCAGAACAAGCCGGCGCGGCCGATCGCGAAGACCTGACCGGGACGCCAGCGCCCGACGAGAACGCCATGCATGTCGACGGTGTCGTCGTTCACGTATTGTCCGTGGCTCATGTTGTCCCAGTGCTCGCCGCCGTCGAGGCTGCGGATCACGCCGCCGACTTCGACGGCGCCGTAGATCTCGTCGGGGTTGGCGAGATTGGCGGCCAGCTTCAGGACGCGCTTGGCCGGGTTCGATCCGGCGGCGACGGTGATCTCCGGGAAGCGAACGTTCACCGGGAGCTGCCGCCAGTGCTCACCGCCGTCCTCGCTCCGATAGATCTCGCAGTTCTCGTAGCCCGCGTACAGGACGCGTGCGTTGCGTGGATCGAACGCCAGAGACCAGACCGGCAACCCGTGGTCCGGCACGTCGAGCTTCTCCCAGTGCTCTCCGTGGTCGGTGCTGCGATACGGACCGTCCTGCGTTCCGACGTACACGGTGTCGGCGTCCTCGGGGTGTGTGGCGATCGCCCGGATGGCGGGCGCGGCGGGCAGGCCGCGGGTCGCGAGCTCCCATCGATCGTCGCCGACGGCCATCCGATAGAGGCCGGATTTGACGGGCCGGCCCGGCGCGGTCTCACCGGCCAGACCGACGTACACGTAGGACGCGCGGCTCGTTGTCATGGCACCCTCCTCAACGGGCCCCGCGCAGACGCGGAGCCACCTCTTGCGCATAGAGACGAATCGAGTTCAACACTCGCTCGAGCGGGATTCGCCCACCGACATTCGATTCCGCGATGATCCCCGCCAGGCCGAGCTCGTGGCGGAGTCGGCGCAGCCGTTCGACCACCTCGTCCGGCGTGCCGTACGCGACGCGGTCGCGCAACACGTCGTCGTAGGTGATGTTGGACAGGCGTTCCGCGCGCTCCGCGCGCTCTTCCGAGCCGGTCGTTCCGGCCGCGCCGACCGACGAGGCGAAGTTTTCGGCCAGCCGGCGATACGAGCGCATGGTGCTCTCTTCCGCCTCGGAGCGCGCCTTGGCCGACGTGGCCGCGACGTAGACCGGGATACGGAGGTAGACATTGCCGTCGCCCGCGTGACCGCCCTCCCGCAGCCCCGCGCGATACGCCTTGAGATGCCCGACCGCTTCGGGCACGTCGAAGCCGCGCAGTCCGGTGACGAGCGAGAACCCCATGCGGCCGACCATCGGAAACGTGTCGGGGGTGGTCGCCGCCACCCAGATCGGCGGGTGCGGTTTCTGATAGGGGCGCGGCACGACGGTCAGATTGTCGGCCGTGAAGTATTTGCCGGCGTGCGAGAAGCCCTCCTGCGTCCAGGCCTTGAGGATGACGTCGAGCGATTCCTGGAAGCGTTCGCGGCTCTCGTCGTATCGGACACCGTAGCCCGAATAGGCGCGGGGAAAGCCGCTGCGCCCGACGCCGAAGTCCAGTCGACCTCTACTGATCTGATCGACGGTGGCGGCCTCTTCGGCGGTGCGGATGGGGTGGCAGAGCGGGAGCACGCTGACGCCGGTGCCGACCCGGAGCCGCGTCGTGCGGGCGGCGACCGCCGCGGCCAACACCAGCGGCACCGAGGCGATCGAAGGAATCCCGGCGCCCATCGGATCGGTCGGCTTCCGGTGGACCGCGAAGTGGCGCTCGGCCAGCCAGACGCCGTCGAGCCCCTGCGTCTCGGCGATCTCGGCGATCGACATCGCCTCGGCAAATGCCTCTTCCTGCGTTCTCCCTTCGCGATGGTCGCATTCCATCACCAGGCCGACGTGCATATGGGCCTCCCCCGCACCGCTGGAACGTCTCGATGGCCGCCCGATTATACTGCGCGCTCGGGTCCTATAGTCTCCTCGGGAGGGACAAGATGGAAGTCTTCGACGCGATTCGCACGCTCCTCGCCGTGCGCGGCTATCAAGACAAGCCAATTCCGGAAGCCGTCGTCCAGAGGATCGTCGAGGCCGGACGTCTCACCGGCAGCGGCATGAACCGGCAGCCCTGGCACTTCATCGTGGTCCGGGAGAGAGAGACGTTGCGGCGTCTGGGGGCCCTGGCCTCGAGCGGTTCGTACGTCGCCCAGGCGCCGCTGGCCGTCGTCGTGGCCACCGACAAGACGCGGTTCGCTGTCTCCGACGCGAGCCGCGCGATCCAGTCGATGCTGCTGTCGGCATGGGCCGACGGCGTGGGCTCGAACTGGGTCGGCTTCGGCGGGCTCGACAAGGTCAAGGACTTGCTCGATATCCCGGCCGGCCTCGAGGTGCTGGCGATCCTTCCGTTCGGCTATCCGGCGCGCCCGGTGGGGCGAGGCAAGAAGCAGCGCAAGCCGCTGCGTGAGGTGGCCCACCTCGAGCGGTACGGGCGCCCGTTCGAGTGAGGGTCCGGATGCGCCGCCGGTCTCAGTCCACTCCGAAATCGTAGACGCTGCCGCCGACCGAGCCGCCGCCGCGCGTGGAGACGAATCCGTACTCGCCGGGCGCCAGCGGAGCCCTCGGCCGAATCCGGTAGAACCCGCGGCTGTCCCGCTCGGCGTCGACGTCGACCATGTCCTCGCCGCGGATTCCCCGCCGGCTCGAGCCGCCTCCGTAAGGAACACGCGACCCGCTCCCGATCTTGAGGTTGCGATCGTCTTGGCCGGGCTCGAGGCGGACGAGCGGCATCTCGTTCGGTTCGGACGTGATCACGAACACCGGTTGGCGGTCCGGCGTACGGTACTTGGCCTTGTTCCCGGGCAACACCAGCTCGCTCGATCGCGTGTAGGGCGCTCGATTCTTCTGGAGCTCAGTGCCCGCCGCCATCATCTCGACCTCTTTGCCGGCGACGACCTGAAAGACCGTCGGCCGCGCTCGCGCCGGGCCCATCGCGGGCGGCACCGCCGCCACGCTCCCCGCGGGGGGAGCGCTGGGCGGCGGCGACGGCTCGGCCGAAGCGGCCGGAGCTGAAGGAGAGAGAATGGCCTCGATGACCTTCTCGGGGACTCCGTTCTTCTTCAGCGCGATCAGCGCGTCGGTGCGGACGTCGAAGTTGGTCGGACTCGTCCGGATCTTTGCGACGATGACACGCTCCGAGAGCCCTGCCTTGACCATCTCGACGACCGACTGATTCGTCGAGGTGTAGGTCTGGCGGTCACCTCAGACGCGAATGGGCTGCAGGAGCTGAACCAGATTGCCCTCGGGGTCCTTCAAGGTCGCGATGCGAAGCTGGCCGGAGTCCGTCGGGTTCTCGATGAACTCCACGCCGGCGGCGCTGAGCCGTTTCCAGTCTGCATCGACGTCGTCGGTCTCCAGCGCCACCATGTGTCGCGCCGGGTCCGCGTTGCGGCCGCGCACCTCGCTGTGAGTCCCGAGCGCCAGGGTCGCGGCGCCGAGCTTCCCGAGCACCACGAAGCCGGGAATCTGGATCGCGATCGGCAGACCGAGAAGGTCGCGATAGAACGGCAGCAGATTGTTCAGATCTTCACTCCAGGTCGTCGCTCCGCGCAGGCCCTTGATCATGGCGCACTCTCTCAGTGGGCGGCCGTCTTGCGGATGCTGCCGAAGTGATCGTCGATGTGAGCGAGGAGGCCGCCGGCGATGAGCTGCTCGACGGTCATCGGCGGCATGGTCGACATGACCTTCGCGCTCCGGGCCAGCTGCTCGTCGCTCAACCGGCGGATGGTCGCCGCGGCCACGCCCACGCCTTTGCGGAAGAGCTCGATCGTCTCGAACTTCGTGCAGCTGGCGTGCTCGCGCGCGTGCCTGGCGTTCATCTCGTCGATCAAGCTCGGGGTGAAGCTCTCGAACGGCCGACCGGACGCGACCGTCTCGACCATTCCGGCGATCGCCTCGAGCACGCCGGCGATGTGGTGCGCGGTCACCCCGACCGACCACTTTTCGGCCTGGGTCACCTTTTTCCAGTCCGCCTCGCCGAGCCGCTGAAGCGTGGCGAGCGCCTCCTCGGCCTTCGCCTCGAACTGCCTGGCGAGCGCCTCGCTCTTGCCTGGCTTGGCCGACCCCGGAGGCGCCACGTAGACCATCCAGGACACGCCGAACCGGTCGGTGGTCATGCCGAAGCGCGGGGAAAAGAAGGTGGTGGTCAGCGGCATGATCACCTGCCCGCCGTCGACCAGGGCCGCGAACAGCCGGTCGGCCTCCCTCTCGCTTCCCACCGTGAGCGACAGCGCGAAGCCCTGGAAGCTCGGGTGCCCGCCGCATCGACCGTCCGAGGCCAGCACGGTGGTCTCTCCCACCTTGAAGCTGGCATGCATGATCTTGTCCTCGGCACCCGGCTGGGCCATCCCGGGATCAGGACTTTCCTTGAAGCGCATCATCGCCGTGACCTCGGCGCCGAGAGCCCGACGATAGAACTCGAGCGCCTCCTGGCAGCGCCCCTCGAAGAGCAGATAGGGTTGGACTTGCATCGTCGATGGCATCGCCATGACTCCTTTTATCGGTGTGTTGGGGAGCAGGGCTGACTGGCCCTTTCACCAGTGAGTCGAACGGGCAGGCCTCAGATCGACACGACCGCCAGAAATGAAGCCCCGCACTCTCGGGCCGCCTTGCGCTGGCCGCCTTGCGCGGCGAATGTGAATTGACAACACTGTCTACATGGCGAAGTCGCCACAGACCGTTCTGGAAGTGGCCGGGCGCGAGGTCACGATCACCAACCCGGACAAGGTGTTCTTTCCCCGAGCCGGCCATACGAAGCTGGACCTGGCGAAATACTACGCGGCGGTGGCCGAGGGGGCGCTGCGCGGCATCGCGGCGCGGCCGATCGTGCTCAAGCGCTACGTGAACGGCGCGGAGGGCGAGCCGTTCTTTCAGAAGCGGGCGCCCGAGCAGCATCCCGACTGGGTCGAGACGGTCGAGCTCTCGTTCCCTTCCGGGCGGACGGCGCGAGAGGTCGTCGTGCGCGACGCGGCCCAGCTGCTCTGGATCGTCAACCTCGGGTGCATCGATCTGAACCCGCATCCCGTGCGCGCCGACGATCTCGAGCACCCGGACGAGCTTCGGGTCGACCTCGACCCGGGCCCGGGCACCAGCTGGGACGACGTGCGGCGCGTGGCCTTGATCGTCCGCGACGTGCTCACCGAGCATCAGCTGCGCGGCTGGCCCAAGACCTCGGGATCGCGGGGCATGCACGTGTACGTGCGCATCGAGCGGCGCTGGAGCTTCGACCAGGTGCGGCGCGCGACCCTGGCGCTCGCCCGGGAGGTCGAGCGGCGCGCGCCCGAGCTGGCGACGAGCAAATGGTGGAAGGAAGAACGCCACGGGGTCTTCCTCGACTACAACCAGAACGCGAAAGATCGGACCATCGCGTCGGCTTGGTCGGTGCGGCCGACGCCCGACGCGCGGGTCTCGATGCCGCTCGAATGGGACGAGGTCGCCGGCTGCGACCCGGCGGCGTTCACCTTGCTCACCGCGCCCGCGCGCCTGGCCGAGCGCGGCGACGCGTCGGCCGCGATCGACGCCGCGCCGGGATCGCTCGACCGGCTCCTCGAGCTGTCCGCGGCTCAGGAAGCCGCGGGCCTCGGCGACGCGCCCTGGCCGCCGCACTACAAGAAGCAGAGTGACGAGCCGCCGCGCGTGGCGCCATCACGCCGGAAAGGTGCCGGCGCCGACGAAAGCTCGAGCGCCGCGAAGACCGGGAGTGGCCGGCGACGCTCGACACAGCCGCTGATCACGGTGGCGAAGGCGCAGCACAAGGAGGACGCGCTCGCCGGCCTCGAACGCTGGAAGGCGCGCCACCCGGCGGCCGCAGCGCTCTTGCAGGTGGACGACGTCCTCGTCGACTCGATGCGCGGCCGCTCGTCGACGTGGACGCGGATTCGGGTCAACTTGCGGCACGTCCCCGAGAGCGAGCGCGTCGCCGAGGAGCCGCCCGATCCCGACTACGATCCCTGGCGCGATTTCGACCCGGCGCGACGTAAATCGCGAGCGCCGAAGACGCGCTCCAGCTCGTAGGCGGGCGTGACTTCCAGCTGATCGTACCGGCAATCCCGCGGCCGCTTGTCCGGACGCCAGCGCACGAACTGCGCGGCGTGGCGGAAGCGAGTCCCCTGCATGTGGTCGTAGGAAACCTCGCAGACGCGCTCGGGCCGCAGCGGCTCCCAGCTGAGGTCCTTCCCCCGGTTCCAGCGGCTGCTCGCGCCCGGCATACGCTGCCCGGCCGCGCTCGCCTCCGTCTGCGCCTCCGCCCAGTCGCGCCAGGGATGGCCCTCGAGCGCGTTCGTCCGGAGCGGCGCCAGCTCGGCGACGAGCTGCTTGCGCACCACGTTGCTGAATGCGGCGGTGACGCCGACGTGGTGCAGGGTGCCGTCGTCGTCGTAGAGACCCAGGAGGAGCGAGCCCACCATCGTGCCGGCGCCGTTCTTGTGCCAGCGGAACCCGGCGACGACGCAGTCGGCGGTGCGCGCGTGCTTGACCTTGATCATCGTGCGCTCGCCGGCGCGGTACGGCTCGTCCAGACGCTTGGCCATGACGCCGTCGAGCCCGGCGCCCTCGAAGCGCCGGAACCAGTCCTCGGCGAGCGCGCGGTCGCGCGTCGCCGGCGAGATGTGCACCGGCGGCGTGGCGTCCGCCAGCGCCTGCTCGAGCCGCTCGCGCCGCTCCGCCAGCGGCGCTTCGCGGAGATCCTCGTCGCCCAGCGCGAGCAGATCCCAGACCACGAACGAGGCCGGTGATTGCGAGGCCAGGAGCTTCACGCGCGACGCGGCGGGGTGAATGCGCAGCAGCAGAGCCTCGAAGTCGAGCCCGGCGGCGCCGACGATGACGACCTCGCCGTCGACGACACAGCGCTCGGGGAGCGCGCGGGCCAGCGGGGCCTCGAGCTCGGGGAAGTATCGGTTCATCGGCTTCTCGTCACGGCTCTGCAGCAGGATCTCGGGGCCGTCACGGAACACGAGCGTGCGAAAGCCGTCCCACTTGGGCTCGAACAGCCAGCCGTCGCCGTCGGGCAGCCCGTCGGCGGCGCTGGACAGCATCGGCTGCAGTGGCGGATCGAACGGCAGGCGCACGACTCGATTCTAGACCTTGATCCCAGCCGGCGCGCGCCCGGGGGCGCGAGCTACGACGCCCGGCGCGCCGCCGTCAGGTGCCGCGCGATGAACGCCTTCACCATCTCGTGGGCGCGGTCGGTCTGCGGCCCCGGCTTCGCGACCCACTCGTGCTCGCAGCCTTCGAACACGGAGAGCTCGCAGTCGCCGCCGGCCGCGCGATACGACGCGGCGAATTTCTCCTGAACGGCCGGCAGGACGTTGTCGTCGAGCGCGCCTTGCATGATCAAGAGCGGCGGCAAGGTGGCCGCCTCGCGCCGATCGAGGATCTGCTGCGGGTTGCCCTCGTGGATCGTCTCCCAGGGCGTGAAGTAGGTCTTGTTGTTCTTGATCATGCTGTCGCGCTTCATCTTCTCGGCCTGCTGGTAGCGCGCGTACGTGTCGCTGATCGGGGAGCGGGTCGCGACGTACGCGACCGTCGCGTCGACGCTCGCGCCCGCTGGCGACGGAATCGCGGTGTAGCGCGCGTCGCGCGGGCGCAGGGCCAGGAGCTCGGCGACGTGACCGCCGCTCGAGCTGCCCAGCACGCCGAGCCGCGCCGTCTCACCGTTCCAGTCGGCGGCCTTCGCCTTGAGCCAGCGGACTCCGTAGTTGCCGTCCTGAACCGAGGCGGGATACGGCGCTTCCGGCGCGAGCGTCAAGTCGACCGCGACCACGAGCACGCCGCTCGCCGCCACCGCACGGTCCATCGGCTCGTTCGCGCCCCGGTCCTTGTTGTTCCAGGCGCCGCCGTGCAGATCGAGCAAGGTGGGGAACGGCCCGACACCCTGCGGCTGATACACCCGAGCCATCAGCATCCGCCCGCTCACGGCACGTCGGAACTCGACCTCGCTCACCTTGAGATCGAACTTCGCCGTCGGATCGTAGGCCGTCTTCATCGGTGATCCTCCTGCCAGGCTGTTCGAATGAGCGGAGACCGACCACAGTGTCGAGACCGTGGGCAGACCGGCCACGGCCACTGAGGTCTTGAGGAAATCCCGGCGCCCGAGTTGCTGCTCCATGACGACCTCCTTGCCAAAGCGGTCGTGACCGGCTGCATTATTCCACGAGTGAAGCGAGCGCGGGCTAGAACCTCACGCTCAGCCGCGCCCGTACAGCGTTGTCGATGAGCTCGAACACGTTGTTGTCCTCATGGCTCTTCTCGTGCTGGAAGAAGTACGTGAAATGGTACCCGAGTTCGAGCTCGGCCCCGCCGCGCCAGCGGTACACCAGGCCGGCGTCGGCATCGGCATGGCTCTGCTGCAGATAGACGGCGCCGCCCTCCTGACGCAGGCTGTCGACGCGTGGGAGACCACCGCCGGCGGCGCCGAGTCGCAGCAGCCAATGCTCGCCGAGCACACGACTCCAGCGTAGCCCCGCGATAGGGACCGGCAGCTCCTGGAGGTAGAAATCCTCGCTATTGCTGTGCCCGTGTCCGGAAAGCGTCGGGTTGAAGTACACGTAGGTGATCCCGAGGCTGCCGACGAGCTCATCGACGGGCGATCTCCACAAGACGCGCTCGTAGGCCAGGCTGAGGCGCGAGAAATCCGCATTGGCGTCCAGGGGTCCGGGCTTGAACTCCTCTCCGTTGTAGACGACGGATTCGCGGGGTGCACTGTTGCCGCGCAGGAATTCGTAGAGGGCGCTGGCGCGAACCGCGTCGTCAGATGTGAGGTGAAAGGCGGCGCTTGCCTCGACAGCCTCCGACACGTGGATCCCGAGTCCACTCAGACGCAGGCGCGTGCCCGGCGCGCCGTCCGCGGTGCCGCTGGCGGTGGGGAACTCTCCGACCTGGAGCCGGCCGACGGGGGCGCCGACGCGGCCATCGAGAGTGAACTCCCACCGGTCCAACGCGGGAGGGGTCTGGGCGCGCCCGTACACGGGAATCACCAGGATCGCCGAAAGAACCACCAAGAACGTCCACACGTTCGTCATGCTGGCCTCCTGGACATAGGCGAGACGCGGAGGGGCACCGAGCGCGTACGGACACCGATGCCGGACCGGACGCCGGCCCCTCAGGTGAAGATCAGCAGCGCGTCAGGGGTCGACAGGAGGAGCGCGGGGGCGGCTGGTATTCCGAAGAAGGGATGGAACGAAATCAGGGCTCGACGGGTCGACCTTGGCGATCCAGACCCGAAACGGCTCCGCGTCCACACCGGTTTCGCCGAAGGTCGCGAATGTGCCGGCGATGCAGGCGACCACCGTGTCGAAGTCGTCGTCGTCCCAGAAGCCCCCGATCCAGGTGGGATCCGGAGGATCCGCATAGGCCGCGGGCACCAGGCCGGCCAGGAGCGCGACGACCAGCAGCGCCGGCAAACGTCGAGCGTGGAACACGGCACATGTTGGCTTCTGCGGGGCTTCACGGTCAAGGCCTTCGCCGCACGCGTCGGATGTTCTGCCGATCGGCCCGCTCAGCGTATTCTGGGCCGAGGATGAGTCGGCCTTCGGCGCAGAATCGCAAGGAGCTCCGGGCCATCGCCCGCCGGGTGATGACCGAACGGGGGTTACTCCCGGACTTCTCGGCGGAGGCCAAGGCCGAGGCCGAGGCCATCACGAAGCCCGCCGCCGAAACGAGCCTCTCGATCCGGGACCTGAGCGGCCTGATCTGGGCTTCGATCGACAACGACGATTCGCGCGACCTCGACCAGCTGACGGTCGCCGAGCCGATGGCGGGGGGCGCGGTCAAGATCCTCGTCGCCGTCGCCGACGTGGACGCGACCGTGAAGAAGGACTCCGCGATCGACGACCACGCCCGGACCAACACGACCTCCGTGTACACGGCCGCCCAGGTCTTCCCGATGCTCCCCGAGAAGCTCTCGACCGATTTGACCTCGCTCGGGGAAGGCGAGAAACGTCTGGCAGTCGTCATCGAGATGACGGTCGGCGCCGACGGCGCGGTCAACGAATCCGCCGTGTATCGCGCGGTCGTGCTGAATCGAGCCAAGCTCGCCTACAACAGCGTGGCCGCCTGGCTCGACGGCGGGGCGCCGCCGCCCCCGAAGCTCGCGGCGGTGCGGGGGCTCGACGAGCAGCTGCGCATCCAGGATCGCGTGGCGCAGACGATGAAGAACCTGCGCCACCGCCGCGGAGCGCTGAGTCTCGAGACGATTCAGACCCGAGCCGTTTTCAATGGCGACGTCCTGGCCGACCTGTTGCCTGACGAGAAGAACCGAGCCAAGGATCTGATCGAAGATTTCATGGTCGCCGCCAACGGCGTGACCGCGCAGTACCTCGAGCGCAAGGGCTTCCCGTCGCTGCGCCGGGTCTTGCGCACGCCGGAACGCTGGGAACGAATCGTCGCGCTCGCGGCGACGCTCGGTGAGCGTTTGCCCGCGGAGCCGAGCGCCGGGGCACTCGAAGAGTTCCTCACGAAGCGACAGCGGGCCGACACCCTGCGATTTCCCGATCTGGCGCTCCCCGTCGTGAAGCTCCTGGGCTCGGGCGAGTACGCGGTCCAGCGCCCGGGCCAGACGTCGAACGGACACTTCGGGCTGGCCGTGCGTGATTACATGCACTCCACCGCGCCCAACCGGCGCTTTCCGGACCTCATCACGCAGCGGCTGCTCAAGGCGGCGATCGTCGGACGGCCCGCGGCGTACGGCGACGGTGAGCTCGACGCACTCGCTCGCCACTGCACCGAGCAGGAGGACAACGCGACGAAGGTCGAGCGGCAAGTGCGGAAGTCCGCCGCCGCGCTGCTCCTGGCCTCGCGGATCGGCGAGCGATTCGACGCGCTGGTGACGGGCGCGTCCGAGAAGGGCACGTGGGTCCGCATCCTCAAGCCATCGGTCGAGGGGCGGCTGGTGCGAGGCGTCGAGGGGCTCGACGTCGGTGATCACGTGCAGGTCGAGCTCGTCTCCACCGACGTCGAGCGAGGCTTCATCGACTTCGCGCGCAGCTAGACCTCCCCGGACGTCGGCCGCGCCGAGGAACTCTTCCCGGAGGGACCCCGTGGGATAGGCTAGGGACATGGGCATCGACGGGCTCCTCGTCGACGGCGTCATCATCCTCGTCTACTTCGTCGCCATCATCGCCATCGGCCTCTACATGGGGCGCCGCGAGAAGAGCCTGAACGACTTCGCGCTCGGAGGCCGGCGCGTCCCGTGGTGGGCCGTGATGGCCTCGATCATCGCCGCGGAAACCAGCGCGGCGACGTTCCTCGGCGCGCCGGGCGAGGGCTACACGAAGAAGAGCTTCGCGTACGTGCAGCTGGTCCTGGGCCTCATCATCGGGCGCGTCATCGTCGGCCACGTCTTTCTCAAGCCCTATTTCATCTACAAGGTCTACACCGTCTACGACTATCTGGGCGTGCGCTTCGGTCCACGCTCCAAGGGCTACGTCTCGGCGCTCTTCCTGTTCATGCGGACCCTGGCGTCGGGCACGCGGCTCTTCATCCCCTCGCTCGTGATGGTGCTGGCCTACCGCATGTTCGTGGCGGGCGGTCAGGTGCACTTCAGCCAGCAAGCGGTCACCACGGTCGGCCCCTACCTGGTCGCGATCATCCTGCTCACGATCGTCACGTGTCTCTACACGGCGGTCGGCGGCATCAAGGCGGTCATCTGGACCGACGTGATCCAGGCCTGCCTGATGTTCGGCGGAGCGTTGATCGCGATCGCCACCCTGCTCCATCACGTCGGAGGTCTGGGCGAGGTCATCCGAGCGGTGCCGCAGCTGACGACGCACGAGGGCTACTTCCTGCACGGGTTCGAGGCGAGCTCCGTCGCCCAGTGGCAGGCGCGTCATCATCTGACGGCGATGGGCGTCTGGGACTACGTCAGGATGATCCTGGCGAGCGACTACACGCTCTTCTCCGCGCTCATCGGCGCCACGCTCGGCAACATGGCCGCCTTCGGAACCGATCAGGACATGGTGCAGCGAATGCTGACCGCCGAGACCCACAAGAAGGCGCGCCGCAGCCTGATCACCGCGGCCTTCATGGACCTGCCGATCGCCGCGGCCTTCGTCTTCATCGGCATCCTGCTCTTCGCCTTTTACCAGAAGGATCCGACCTACCAGCCGGCCGCGACCGCGGACATCTTCGGCTCGTACATCCTCAACGTGATGCCGGTCGGCATCCGCGGTCTGGTGCTGGCCGGCATCTTCGCGACGGCCATGGGCTCGTTCTCGGCGGCGCTCAATGCTCTGGCGACCGGAGCGACGAACGACTGGTACCTGCGATGGGTTCGCGGCAAGCCCGCGACGCACTACGTCAAGGCCGCGCGGTGGTTCACGGTGCTCTTCGCCGTGCTCATGATCGTGATCGCCGGCGCGTTCGCCTACGCCAAGGTGACCCAACCGGACCTGCGAATCATCCCCGTCGTCCTCGGCATCGCCGGTTTCATTCTGGGTCCCATGCTCGGCGTGTTCCTCATCGGCATGTTCACCGAGCGGCGCGGCTCCGACACCGGCAACATGATCGCGATCTCCGCCGGGCTCGTCGCGACGGTCGTCGTGGGCAAGCTCGACATCGCGATCGTCAACACGGTGGCGCCCCTGTTCGGGATCGACGGAACGTTCCAGCATCCCGCGAGCATCCCCGAGGTCTCGTTCACCTGGTGGGCCATGATCGGCGCGCTCGTGGTGTTCTGCGTGGGGGTGCTCTTCCGGACGCCGGACCCGGTTCTGGAGTCGGCCGCCCGTCACGCCGACGAAGCGCAGACCGGCGAAGACGTTCCGCTCGCTCTGCGTGAGCAGCCGCTGCGAGAAGTCGCGCCCGCCGGTCTGTCGCGGTAGACCGCCCGCCGCGCGCTGCGATCGTCGGTTGACTAACGCGGCCCCGGGCGTTACGGTCCCAAGTCGCATGATCCCGGTCGCCTCCGCCCGCATGTACTCGTGGTCCCCGACGCTCACGGCGGCGTGGCGCCGCCTGCTGGAGTGGGTGGCCGATCGCTCCGGCGGCGGACTGAAGGTGCTCGAGCTCGCCGATCCCTACCCGCTCGAGGAGCTCTGGGCGCGCGACGACCTGGGCTGCGTCTTCATGTGCGGCTATCCCTGGGCGATGCGCGCCGAACGGCCGTACCTGCTGGCGGCGCCAGTGCCGTCGCCGACGCGCTACGACGGACGGCCTATTTACTTCACCGACTTCGTCGTGCGCGCGGACAGCGACTACCGCACCCTGGAGGACACGTTCGGCGGCCGTATCGCGTACTCGATCGAGCACTCGCACTCCGGATACAACGCGGCGCGCTTTCACCTGCTGGGCTATCGACGGCCCGACCGTCCGACGCTCTACTCCCAGGTCGTGGGCCCCCTGCACCGCCAGCTCCCGGTGATCGACGCGGTGCTGGACGGCCGGGCCGACGTCGGGCCGGTCGACGCCTACGGGCTCGATCTCCTGCGCCATCACGGCGCCGAGCGGGCCAAGCGCGTCCGCGTCGTCGCCACGACCGTGGAAGCGCCGAGCGCGCCGCTGGTGGCCTCGCCGGGTGTCGACGCACCGACGCGCACGCGGATGACCGAGGCGCTCCTGGCGGCGCACACGGCGCCGGAGCTCAAGCCGACGCTCGACGAGCTGCTCATCGCGCGGTTCGTCCCCGCCGAGGCCGTCTCGTTCGACGTGATGCTGGACCGCCAGCGGCAGGCCGAAGCGGCCGGGTATACCCGGCTCGCGTAGATTCTCGATGCACAGGCGCGCCTCGGCCGGCGGGCCCCAGCCCCGCGACGGCCTGCGGCGCGCACTCCCGCCCTTGCCACGGTTGACAAGGCCCCGGCGCCCGCCGACACTGACGCCGCCCGGCGGGGCGACGGAGGGTCCGACCATGCGCAAGGCTGACGAGCACGTCCTCATCCCCACCCTGAAGCGCCAGCTCGCCGATCACCTGATCGACCGACGCGAGTTCGTGCGCTACGCGGCGCTGCTCGGCATGTCGGCGACGGCCGCGTACGCCTTCGTGCGCAAGGTGACCGGCGAGCCGATGGCGGCGCCGGCCGCGGCGCAGGGGCTGCCGCGGGGCGGCGTGCTGCGTCTCGGCATGCGGTGCCAGGATCTCAAGAGCCCGCACACCTACAGCTGGGTCGAATCGTCCAACTCCGCGCGCCAGGTGCTCGACTACCTCACCACGACCGGGGTCGACAACGTCACGCGCCCGTCGCTCGTCGAAAAGTGGGAGGCGAGCTCCGATCTGAAGACGTGGACCCTGCGGCTTCGCCGCAACGTCAAGTGGCACAACGGCCGGCAGTTCACGGCCGACGACGTCGTCTGGAATC
>Ga0137407_10001185_pt1 | contig 17079 bp, 8 predicted proteins | sample CZOMad2_2_16fung_FD_108410 | JGI IMG/M metagenome (GOLD analysis project Ga0137407, IMG submission 108410) | Vadose zone soil fungal communities from Angelo Coast Range Reserve, California, USA - CZOMad2_2_16fungal (Illumina Assembly) | ecosystem: Environmental > Terrestrial > Soil > Vadose zone... | reverse complement strand
TGATAAGGAAATGTTTCGCTCGCGCCTCCGGCGAAGCGTTTGCCAGGTGATCGCGATAATAGCTCAGTGCGCCCAATTCGTCACCGTCGTATTGGCCTGTGATTGTCAGGATCGGCAGTGTGATCTTCTTGAACTGCTCGCGCGTGGGCACCATCGCATCGTAGTAAGCGTCTGGCGTCGGATGTTTCAGGGTGCGCTGGAAATTGACGGATGGATTTCCAACGAATGAGTCGAGCAATTTGAAAGAGATGTGCTTTTTGTAAGCGTCCAGAAATTTTGTGCGCCAGAATTTTTGGTCGCTGAAAAGATTGTCCTGTACTGCCCGGCCGCTGGTGAAGGTGAGCCATTGCATGTCGTAAGTCATGCCGACATTGTTGTAGAAGGGATAGTCAAGGCCGGGATGCGCGGCTGCCGCGGGAACGATTGTCGCCAGATGTGGCGGAAATTCCTTCGTCGTCGCCCATTGATCAAATCCTGCATACGAGCCGCCCCACATGGCAACTCTGCCATCGCAAAATGGCTGCTTCGCCAACCATTCGACGACGTCATGACCATCCCGTGGTTCATTTGCGAACGGCTCGAAGTCGCCGCCGGAATTTCCGCGACCGCGGACATCGACGAGCGCAAACGCGTAACCATGCGACGCAAAATAGGCGCCGCGCGGGTGATACATATCGGAAACGTACGGCGTCAGCGTGAAGACCACCGGCGTCTTTTGTAGCGAGCCATCTGCTGTCTTGGGCAAATATAACGTCGCGTTGAGTTCGACCTTGTCGCGCATCGGAATCTTAGCACCCCAGCGGAGCTCGTAGTCAGCAGGTGACGCCGAAGGCGAAGGCGAGGGTGTCATCTGCGCTCGCAGTGTTCCGACACCCATCACGATCGCAGCGAGAAGAAGATACGAGAAAGGGTTGCGGAACGTGATGAACGATTTCGTCATGCGCGCATTGAAGCGAAACTGCGCAAGATAACAACGGACAAATATCTCGCGTGGCATCCCCCTGGCAGAGTCTGTCCAGAGCGAGAAGTAAGTCGCCGTGTGCCTGGTCGCCGTGGCGTCCCTCAACGATTCAATGGTTCAACCGCTTTCCCATCTTTCCGGGCAGCATCACGCCGGATTTCCTGTAGTACATTGGTAAAGGAATAGAAATGACCTCTCGTTATTTCAGTATAGTGGGACGGAACTTTCGAGTCCTGATTTTCGCCCTGTCCGACAGCGTCCGAGATGCCAAAATCCCTTAGCGGGAGCGCTCATGAAAAAATTCGATTTTTCTCTACCAAGAAGTCCGTGCGTTTGCGTGATTGACTCGCTCCGTAGTAAAGGATTCAGCTGATAAAAGAGGCGCTCAGCCGGATCTGAGCGACGTAATTTTGACGTTGGAATGCGTCCCGCTTCGCTTTCATGGTTTGCAGGGAAAAGGAGTTTGCGAGACGATCGGCTATGGCTCGCGGCGCTTCGAACGAGCAATTCCAGAAGAATACTGGAACGATTTCCTGGTCCCGAGCGGAGCTGCTCTGTGGGGGCACAGTGTTTCTTGCTGCGCTGCTGCTTTATAGCTGGACGCTTGCTCCCACTGTCACTCTCACCGACAGCGGTGAATTGATAGTGGTCGCTCAAGGGCTGGGGGTTGCGCATCCGCCGGGTTTCCCTCTTTGGGTGATTCTCGCCCATCTTGCATCGCGCGTGCCGCTAGGAAACATTGCGGTGCGGATCAATTTTTCGTCTGCTCTCTTCGCAGCGCTCGCGTCCGCGATGCTCGCTCTGGTCGTGGCAGAGCTAATGATCACCATTCCATATCTTCTCAGGCAGAAGAAGAAAAGCGCGCCGCAAAAGAAAAAGAGGGAGGATCCGCGCTTTGCGGACCTTTTGATCTGGGCCCCGGCGCTCGGCGCGGGATTGCTCATGGCATTCTCCCGCACGCTTTGGTCGTACGCGACAATCGCCGAAGTTTACACTCTCAACACGCTGCTGATCCTGATCGTTTTGTTTCTGATGCTACGGTGGCGGCGATATGTCCTTGTTGATCGACCTCGTACAGGCTCAGCGATCACGATTCACGACAGGTGGCTTTATGTGGCTGCCCTGGTGTTTGGATTGGCGCTGGGCGTTCATCACGTCACGGTGGGACTGATTCTCCCGGCTCTTGGGATTCTCGTTTACAGGACGGAAGGCCTGAGGTTTTTTACCAGCCGCCGACTGGTGTATGCAGCGCTGATTTCAATCGGCGCCTTGGTTGCTGTTTACGCCTATTTGCCCTTTGCAGCTTCGCGCTCACCCGTCATCAACTGGGGCAATCCGCGCTCGCTGCAAGAAATCTGGTGGCACATCACCGGGCGGCAGTATCGCGTGTTCTTCTCCTTTTCCCCAAACATAATGGGAGGGCAGTTTATCGAATTTTGCAGAATGCTCTTGCGCGAATTTGGGGTTACCTGGCTGCCTTTGCCGCTCGTCCTGGCTTTCGTCGGTTTCGTTCACGCTTTCAAGCGGGACCGGACGACTTTCTGGTTTCTGCTGTTCATAGTCATTTCCGATTTGGCTTACGCGCTAAGCTACGAAATTGCAGAGGACAAAGACGCCTACTATCTGCCGACGTTTATTGCGATCGCGATTGCCAGCGGATTCGGTCTTCGCTCGCTAATCCAGCTGACCGTCGTGAAGTCGATGCCATTAGCCAAATCGTACTCGGTAGCTGCAACTGCTGTTCTACTGACACTTGCGACGGCGCTCGCAGGGAACGGGCCGCTCAACAATCGCAGGCGTTACTTTATCGCGCATGATTACGTCGAAAATCTGCTCAGCACGATCGAGCCCAATGGTCTTTTACTCACACAAGATTGGCAGGTGGTGTCCCCAATGTTCTATGCACAGGAAGCGGAACAACGCCGGCGCGACGCAAAAATTGTGGATGTTAATCTGCTGCGGCGTTCGTGGTACTTCGATTACCTGAGACACGCCTATCCCGATTTAATCGAGCGATCGCGCGAGAAGGTTGACGAATTTGTCGATATCCTCAAAGAATGGGAGCGCGATCCCGGCGCATTCGCCAGGGACCAGATGCTCACTCAAAGGATTAGTGCGGCATTTTTCGAGATGCTCCGGTCGATTGTGATTAACGAGAGCAGAGTCGCGCCGGTGTATATCACGCGAGACTTGCTCTTCGCCGAGACGACCAACGCCGAGATCGCTAAGTGGATCAATCAAACTTATCAACTTGTTCCGGAAGGGCTCGCTTTTAAGCTTACGTCTGACCCGAGTTTTCACGAGTCGCCAGATCCGCACCTGCAGAGCCGCGGTCTGGCTGATGGAACCGTGCGGTTTGAAAACGATGACGTGATCAACGTTAAGGTCTTACCGGTCTATATCAGCATGCTGATGAATCGTGGGCGCTACCTCGCGACGTTCAACCAGCATCAGCGGGCGATTGTTGTTTTCAAAGAGGCGCTTGCACTTGATCCCAAGCTTGCTGCGGCGAGAGAGGGCCTTGCAGAAAGTACAGCAAAACTGACAAACCCTTAATAGCGTATTAAGAATTCGGCCGCGGTGTTTGCCCATTCCTTCTTGTCAGTCTCGCGGATTGCTTCTAACGGTCAGGATGAAAATCACATCTCGTGTCCTTGTAATTTTCTTGTGTCTTGGGATCGCGGCGCAGGCTGCCGATCAACTAATCGTTCTGAAAGCGGCGCGACTTTTTGACGGTAAGTCGAACGCCCTTGTGCGAAACGCCGTCGTAATCGTGCAAGGCGATAAGATTGTCGATGCGGCCAACAATTTGCCGATCCCGAGCGGCGCGCAGGTCATCGATCTGGGCGATGCGACGCTATGCCCCGGCTTTATGGATGCCCATACGCATCTGACCGCTGATTTCTCAGGTAATTACAACGAGCACCGACTGCAGGAACTTGATCTGAATGTGTCGGAACATGCAATCCGCGCGACGGCGTTTGCCCGCGCCACCGTCGAAGCAGGTTTTACCACGGTACGCGATTTGGGCAGTCGTTTCGTCGCCAGCCGCGAATTCGTCGACGTTGCGCTGCGCAATTCAATCAACAAAGGCGTGATCGTCGGACCGCGGATGCTGGTTGCGACGAAAGGAATCGGTGCCACTGGGGGTCATTTTGATCCGACCAGCGGGTTTCGTGATTTTCTTTTTGGACGCGAACCGGATTACACCGATGGCATCGCGAATGGCCCCGACGAAATCCGGAAGGCTGTCCGCTTTGAGGTGAAAAATGGCGCGGACGTCATTAAGGCTGCAGTTTCCGGCGGCGTGCTTTCACTGGCGGACGAAGTGGATACGCCGCAATTAACGTCAGCTGAAATGGCGGCGCTGGTCGATGAATCGCACCGGTTGCGCAAGAAAGTTGCCGTGCATTGTCATGGAGATCAGGCTGCGCGCGAGGCGATTGAGGCGGGCGTCGATTCCATTGAGCACGGCTCGTTTATGAAACCGGAAACGCTTACGATCATGAAAAAGAAGGGAACCTTCCTCACACCAACCCTATTGGCCTCGGATTGGATCATGAAGAAGATCGACAATTATCCGCCGGCGTTGCAGCTGAAGGCGAAAGAGGCGACAGCGGCTCGCTCAGAAATGTTTCGCAATGCGGTTAAGATGGGCATCAAGATTTCATTTGGAACGGATGCGGCGGTCTATCCACATGGGCAAAACGCGAAAGAGTTCAAATTGATGGTTGACCTTGGTATGACGCCGATCGACGCATTGAAATCAGCGATGGCAAATGATGCCGATCTTCTCGGAATCGGCCAAAAAGTCGGCACGCTGGAAAAAGGGAAATTCGCGGACATCATTGCGATGCCAGGCGATCCGACTTCAGACATCACGGCAACCGAACGCGTTTCATTCGTGATGAAAGAGGGCAAAATCATTCGGCGTGGCACCGGGACGCTGCAAGGAACTGGCGAATCGGCGACGCCGGCAGATGTCGGGGCCCCGGTCGATTGACACGTACGCTGCGGTGTGTTGGCGTATGCTTTGACAAAGCAAAGATCGCCGCTACGTTGCATGTCCGCTCGCTCGACGTGAGCAGATAATTTAAGCAGGAGCCCTGTTGCCACAACAAGTGACCGGGGCATTTGAACTGCACACGAAATGCAAAGAAATCGAAGCAAACGTTATCGCGGTGCCGCTCAGCAGGTCGATCGAAGCAAGACGTACCCTCTTGCCGACGCTGTCTCAACGCTGAAGAAGTTTCCGCCGACAAAGTTTGATCAGACGGTGACGGTTTCGTTTCGGCTCGGAGTTGATCCCAAGCAATCTGATCAAATGGTGCGCGGGACCTGCCCACTTCCACACGGGAGTGGAAAACAAGTGCGGGTGCTTGTCTTCGCAGAGGGTGAAGCGGCGAAAGCGGCCAAGGAAGCCGGTGCGGAATTTGTCGGCATGAAAGACCTAATTCAGAAGTGCCAGGAAGGTTTTCAGGATTTTGATGTCGCGATCGCTACACCTGCGGCGATGGCGGAGGTCCGCAAGCTTGGAAGGGTGCTGGGGCCACGTGGGCTGATGCCTAATCCCAGAACAGGGACCGTGTCTGATGACACTGCCAAAGCTGTGCAGGAGGTGAAGGCCGGTCGGGTAGAATTCAAGCTCGACAAGAACGGCAACGTGGCGGTGCCCGTTGGCAAATTTTCGTTTGAAGAAAGCGCGCTGGTGGAAAATGGAAATGCGGTGATCGAAGCCGTTGTGCGGGCGCGTCCAGCGACAGCGAAGGGGCGCTTCCTTGAAGGTGTGACAATCAGTGCGACAATGTCGCCAGGCGTCCGCGTCGACCCAGCGCCGTATCTGAACATTTAGCAGCAAAGGCACTCAACAGCGAGAAATGCGACCCGAAAAAACAAATATCGTTGCGGATTTGTCCGAGAAATTGAAGGACTCACCGTTCCTGCTGGTGACTGATTATCAACGCATGAAGGTCGCGGATTTCAGCGAACTGCGGAACCGATTGGCTCCCACTGGTGCGGAAGTGCACGTGGTCAAAAACAATTTCCTCAGGCGGGCCATGGCGGATTCCGGTTTTCCCGATGTTAGTGATCATTTGGTCGGCCAGACGGCAGTTGTCACAGGGGAAAACGATGTGGCGCCCATAGCAAAAATTTTTAAGACGTTCGCTGCTGAATTTAAGATCGCGGCTCTCAAAATTGGTTTTGCTGGCCGCGCAGTTCTTTCCGCCGGTGAACTGGAGACATTGGCGGAATTGCCGTCGCGCGAAATATTGCGGGCGCAATTACTGGGACTGCTCCTTTCGTCGGCAACGCGTTTCGTCCGGGTTTTGAATGAACCCGGCGCAGCATTAGCGCGGTTGCTGAAGGCAAAGGCAGAAAAGGAGGGTACGCCAGCGGCATGAATTTTTTGTAGGCGGCGTATCCCCTGCCGAATGGCAACAATGCGATGGGCCTACAAAACAGAGAAGTAAACGAAAACTGTCCGAGTCGATGGCTATCGGCTTTAATTCTTCGAAGGCTTTCGAAGGCGGCAATTGGAGGAAAATAGAAAATGGCAGATACAGAAAAATTGGTGGAGCAACTTAGCAACCTATCGGTGCTGGAAATTGCTGGATTGGTCAAGGAGCTTGAGGAAAAATGGGGTGTAAGTGCGGCCGCACCCGTGGCCGTTGCGGCGGGCCCCGCCGCGGCGGGCGGCGGCGCCGGAGCAGCAGCCCCTGCGGCTGAGGAGAAGACCACATTTGACGTTATCCTCACAGAAATGGGCGCGAACAAGATCGCCGTAATCAAGGAGGTTCGCGGCGCAGTCCCGGGGCTTGGCTTAGCGGAAGCGAAGGCGCTGGTTGAAGGAGCGCCCAAGACAATCAAGGAAGGTGTGACGAAGCAGGAGGCAGACGAGATCAAGAAAAAGATCGAGGCTGCTGGTGCGAAAGTCGAAATTAAGTAGCAATTCCAATAGGCAATTCGATTTTTAGGGCTTCCGCAGTACGAATTCACTTGCGCTGCGGCGGCTCTTGGGTACACTGAGGGTCAGTTAAAGCCAGGCAGACGTATTTTCAACCGGGCGCTAACAGGCAAAACACATTACGGGCAACGGGACAGGGGTCGTCAATTTGACAGGCCACTGTTTTGGTGTCATCTTTGTGTCCCTCGCTCTTCGCTGAATCGGTAAAAATCTTACCCCGCGTCGGCCGCGATGTGGTGTGGTCGCTGCGAGGTTTAGCTTTGATCTTAGTCATTATGTCAGAACGCATTTACTTCGGAAGCATCAAAGAAGGTATCGAACCGCCAAATCTGATTGAGGTTCAGGCCAATTCATATGTCGATTTTCTTCAAAAAGACGTTCCCTACGCAAAGCGGAAAAATCAGGGGCTCCAGGCTGTTTTCAGAGAAGTTTTTCCAATCGAAAGCTACGACGAGAAGGCAGTGCTCGATTTCAGTCACTATGATATTGGCGAGCCGAAATTGACAGCGTTGGAAGCGCAGCGCGAAGGGCAGACCTACAGCGCCCCGTTGCACGTCACTTTCCAACTCCGAGAAGAAAAAGGCACAAAGGAAGAAAAGGTTTACATGGGCGAAATCCCGCTCATGACGCCTCAGGGCACTTTCGTTATAAACGGTGCGGAGCGGGTGGTGGTGAGCCAGCTTCACCGTTCTCCCGGTATTGCCTTCGAATCGACGGTTCACGTTAACGGCAAGGTGTTGTACAGCTTCCGCATCATCCCGGATCGAGGTTCTTGGATCGAGGTGCAATTCGACACGGCTGATCTTCTTTACATTTATCTCGATCGACGTAAGCGGCGCCGAAAATTTCTCGCCACCACGTTCCTCCGCGCACTTGGTTACGGGTCTGACGAAGAAGTCATCAAGCTCTTTTACAACATCGAGACTCTAAAGCTGAGCGACAAGCTCGATGAAGAGGCGTTGGCCACCAAAGTGCTGACTGCGGAAATCCGTGACGGTGAAGTGACAGTCGCGCGCGCATTCGAACCACTTACTCTGGCGACCGTCCGCCAGATCATGGCACTCAAGATTCATGAGGTCAAAGTAATCGACATTTCAAATGACGACACGATCGTCAAGGCGCTTAGAAAAGACCCGGCGCACGATCAGGAAGAAGCGCTAAAGGATATTTATCGGCGTCTTCGTCCAGGTGATCCACCCACTGTCGCGAACGCCCGCGCTTTATTAAAAAGGCTCTTTTTCGATCCCAAAAAATATGACCTCGGCCGTGTCGGCCGCTACAAGATTAATCAAAAATTGGGAATCAACGTCGATCCCACAGAACGCATTTTGACCGACAAAGACTTTATCGCGGCGATCAAGTATTTGATTAATTTGCGACGAGGAGAGGGCACGCTGGACGACATTGATCATCTGGGGAGTCGGCGCGTCCGGACCGTGGGCGAGTTGCTGGCGAATCAATGCCGCGTCGGTCTTGCCCGCACCGAGCGCCTGGTCAAAGAGCGCATGACCTTATTCGACATCAATGTGGATGGCATGACGCCACAGAAACTGATTAATCCAAAGGCGCTCAGCGCGGTCATCCGAGATTTCTTTGGCCGTTCACAGCTTTCGCAGTTCATGGATCAAACTAATCCGCTTGCGGAATTGACACACAAGCGCCGCTTGTCGGCTCTCGGGCCGGGAGGTCTCAGCCGGGAACGTGCCGGATTTGAGGTGCGCGATGTCCATCCATCGCATTACGGCCGCATTTGTCCTATCGAGACACCGGAAGGGCCAAATATCGGTTTGATCAGCTCGATGAGTACATTTGCTCGCATCAATGAGTTTGGCTTCATCGAGACGCCGTATCGCAAGGTGGAAAAAGGCCGGGTGATCGACGAGGTCGAATACCTTACCGCAGATCGCGAGGAAAATTTCCTCGTAGCGCAGGCCAATGCGCCGATTGACGGACGTGGACATTTCACCGGAGAAAAGGTCTCTGTGCGCTACCGCGGCGACTTTCTCGAAGTTGATCCTACTAAAGTGAATTACATGGATGTGTCACCGAAACAGCTCGTGTCGGTGGCAGCGGGCCTCATTCCCTTCCTCGAACACGACGACGCGAACCGTGCGCTGATGGGCTCCAATATGCAACGCCAGGGTGTGCCGTTGATCGTATCCGAGGCGCCTCTCGTGGGTACCGGATTGGAAGATAAGGTGGCTCGGGACTCGCACGCTGTTGTTCTCGCCACCGATAGCGGCAAGGTCGCTTCGGTCACAGCGGATCAAATTATTGTCACCAAGGACGGTCATCTGCCCGAGAGCAAAAGGAAGCTTAAAACCGATCCGGAAGCTGGGATTCATGTTTACGAACTTCGCAAATTCATGCGCTCAAACGCCGGCACGTGCGTGAACCAGAAGCCGATCGTACGCAAAGGACAGCACGTGAAACGCGGTCAAGTCATCGCCGACGGTCCAAACACCGATCATGGCGAGCTTGCGCTGGGACGCAATGTGCTCGTCGCGTTCATGCCTTGGAATGGATACAACTTCGAAGACGCCATCATGATCTCCGAAAAGGTGGTGAAGGAAGATGTTTACACTTCCATTCACATCGATGAATTCGAGATCGGTGCGCGTGATACCAAGCTCGGACCGGAGGAAATTACGCGGGATATTCCCAATGTCAGCGAAGAAGCTTTGCGCAATCTCGGCCCGGATGGCGTCGTGCGCGTCGGAGCCGAAGTGAAGCCAGGTGATATTCTGGTTGGAAAAATCACGCCGAAAAGCGAGACAGAATTGGCTCCGGAAGAACGCCTGCTTCGCGCGATCTTTGGCGAGAAAGCTGCGGACGTAAAGGATACTTCCCTTACTGTCCCGTCCGGCACCTACGGAATCGTGATGGATGTAAAGGTCTCTTCTCGTCGCGAAGTTTCACACGAAAAACTCACACCTGCGGAAACCAGACGACAGCTCAAGACCATCAGCGAAGAACATAAGCGTAAGAAAGAGGGGCTGATCGAGCAGCTAACCGATTCCCTTTCCAATGTCCTACTGGGCGAAAAAGTTCCGCTCGACGTCGTAAACGCCAAGAACGGTGAAATCATAATTCCAGCCAATCGCAAAATCACCAAGACACTGTTGCGAAAGCTGGCGATGGCGCATGACCACATCGAGATTGATCCAAGCCCAATCCGCAATAGGATTCGCGAAATCATTGGCTCGTACGAGCACAAGTTCGCGGAGTTGGAGCTCGAACGCGATCGTGCAACAGACCGGGTAGAAAGCGGAGACGATATCGATCCGGGAATTATCAAGCAGGTGAAGGTTTATATCGCGAGCAAGCGCAAACTGAGTGTTGGCGACAAGATGGCTGGACGGCACGGCAACAAAGGCGTGGTAGCCAGGATTGTGCCGGAGGAAGACATGCCGTTCCTGGCCGACGGAACGCCAGTTGAAATCGTGCTTAACCCGTTGGGCGTTCCCAGCCGCATGAACGTGGGACAAGTTTTGGAAACACATTTGGGTGTCGCTGCGAAAGCACTCGGGTTCAAAGTTGCGACTCCTGTGTTCGATGGGATCAAAGAGAAACAGATCCGCGAGTACTTGCACGATGCCACGAAGAAGGACGGCTTCACCTGGGTGAAAGACAGCGGTAAGGCGCGGCTGTTCGACGGACGCACCGGCGATCAGTTCGATCAGGAAGTGGTGGTTGGCTACATCTACATGATGAAACTTGGCCACCTCGTCGCCGACAAAATTCACGCTCGTGCTGTGGGACCGTACTCGCTTGTTACTCAGCAGCCGCTCGGCGGCAAAGCGCAGTATGGTGGTCAACGCTTCGGTGAAATGGAGGTCTGGGCCCTTGAGGCCTATGGCGCCGCCTACACTTTGCAGGAATTGCTTACCGTTAAGTCCGACGACGTTCAGGGCCGAACGCGCATTTATGAGTCGATCGTTAAAGGCGATAACTCACTGGAAGCCGGCACCCCCGAATCATTCAACGTCTTGATCAAAGAAATGCAAAGTCTAGGTCTGGACGTAAAAGTTGGCGGACAGGCGCCCAGTTTCCTGGAGGCAGTCGGTTAATTTTTTGAATTCGCAATTAGTTTAGAAAAAATCATGAACGAACATTCCTGGCGTGAGTTAGTGGGCGAAGAGCGCCCGGTGGGATTTGATCAAGTCGCGATTGGTGTTGCTTCCAGCGACACGATGCGGTCTTGGAGCAAAGGCGAGGTCAAAAATCCCGAGACAATCAATTACCGGACATTTAAACCGGAGAAGGGCGGCCTCTTCTGCGAACGCATTTTTGGTCCGACGCGGGATTGGGAGTGCTCCTGCGGAAAATACAAGCGCATCAAACACAAAGGCGTGATCTGCGATCGGTGTGGCGTGGAGGTTACCTTGGCGCGGGTCCGCCGCGAACGGATGGGCCATATCGAATTGGCCGTGCCCGTTTCGCACATCTGGTTTTACAAATGCATGCCGTCGCGCATCGGACTTATGCTCGACATGAGCGCGCGCCAACTCGAGCGCGTCATCTATTACGAGGATTACATCGTCATTGATCCAGGAAAGACGCCGCTGCAGAAAACGCAGTTGCTCAATGAAGTCGAATACCGTGAGGCACAGGAGCAGTATGGCGAAGATTTCGTTGCCGGCATGGGCGCTGAAGCAATCAGGAAACTTCTTGCCGAGATCGATCTCAACAAGCTCAACAAGGAGCTGGAGAAGGCGATGGGTGCCACCAAGAGCAAGCAGATTCGCAAGAAACTGGCCAAGCGTCTCAAACTAGTCCAAGGATTCCAGAGTTCGCATGCGCGTCCTGAATGGATGATTTTGGACGTGTTGCCGGTGATTCCACCGGACTTGCGTCCTTTAGTTCCATTGGAAGGCGGACGTTTTGCCACCTCGGACCTGAATGATCTGTATCGCCGGGTGATCAATCGCAATAACCGGCTCAAAAATCTCCTCCTGCTCAAAACACCCGACGTTATTATTCGCAACGAAAAGCGAATGCTGCAGGAGGCCGTGGACGCCCTGTTCGACAACGGAAGGCACGGTCGCGCGGTAACTGGTGCTGGCAATCGGCCCCTGAAATCGCTCAGCGACATGCTGAAGGGCAAGGGCGGCCGCTTTCGCCAAAACCTGCTTGGCAAACGCGTCGATTACTCTGGCCGTTCGGTTATTGTCATCGGCCCGGAGCTCAAGCTGCATCAATGCGGATTGCCGAAGAAGATGGCGTTAGTGCTTTTCGAGCCATTCATTATTCGCCGGCTGAAAGACCTCGGCTACGTGCACACCGTGCGCAGCGCGAAAAAAATGATCGAGCGCCAGACGCCGGAGGTTTGGGACATTCTTGAAGAAGTAACCAAGGGCCATCCGGTACTGCTCAATCGCGCGCCAACTTTGCATCGATTGTCAATTCAAGCCTTTGAACCACAATTGATCGAGGGCGAAGCCATTCGCATTCATCCGCTGGTTTGCACTGCCTACAATGCGGACTTTGACGGAGACCAGATGGCGGTGCATGTGCCGCTCTCAGTCGAGGCGCAAATGGAAGCGCGTATGCTGATGCTCGCTCCCAATAACATTTTCTCTCCGTCGAGCGGCAAACCAATTACCACGCCTTCTCAGGATATCACGCTCGGCTGTTATTACCTGACTCAAAATCCGCGAGGTCAAAACAAAGAGGGCCAGCGGTTCCCACTGTTTGTGGATGCAGCCGAAGTGGAGTTTGCCATGACCGAGGGCACCGTTCACACGCACGACCGCGTGCGAATCAAGAATCCCGATTTCGGCAGTAAAACCCACTACGGGAATGCAGAGGCGAAGGTTATCGAGACCACGCCGGGCCGCGTCATTTTCAATCAGATTTGGCCCCGGCAGCTTGGATTCTTCAACAAACCCGCGGGTAAAAAGCAGCTCAGCGACATTATCTGGCGCTGTTATCAAATCGCTGGTCCGGCGGAGACAGTGGCCACCTTGGACAAACTGAAGGAGCTAGGTTTCACCGAAGCAACCAAGGCCGGTATCTCGATTGGAATCTCGGACATGATCATTCCGAAAGAAAAGCAAACCGAACTGGAGAATGCCTACAAGCAGATTCGGCAAGTGGAGCAGCAATATCGGAGGGGCATCATCACCGACGGCGAGCGCTACAATAAGATCATCGACATTTGGACGCACGCCGGAGATGAAATTTCCAGCGTGATGTTCCGCACCCTCGAACACAATGAGGGTCGCAAAGAATTGAATCCAGTTTATCTGATGGTCGACTCTGGGGCGCGCGGAAATCGCCAGCAGGTGCGTCAGCTCGCGGGCATGCGCGGTTTGATGGCCAAACCTTCAGGCGAAATTATCGAACGCCCGATTACGTCGAATTTCCGTGAGGGACTCAGTGTGCTCGAGTATTTCATTTCTACCCACGGCGCCCGCAAAGGTCTTGCGGACACAGCACTCAAGACCGCGGACTCCGGTTATCTGACGCGCAAATTGGTGGATGCGGCACAGGACGTGATCATCAATGAAGAAGATTGCGGCACGGTCAACGGTATCGTGGTGCGCTCGATTTACGAGGGCGACGAGGAGGTAGTCGATCTCGCCCAGCGCATTATTGGGCGCGTCAGCTGCGAGACGATCGCTGACCCGGTGGAGAAGAAGAAGAAAGTCGTCAAGGCGAACCAGCTAATTGATGAGAAGATCGCTGCCGACCTGCAGCGGGTAGGGGTGGAAAGTTTGAAGATTCGTTCGGTTCTTACGTGCGAGTGTGGCCGCGGAGTATGCGCCATGTGTTATGGGCGCAATCTCGCCACCGGCCAGTTCGTTAAGCTTGGCGAAGCCGTCGGAATTATCGCTGCCCAATCGATTGGCGAGCCTGGAACGCAATTGACGATGCGCACATTCCACATTGGCGGCACGGCGAGCCAGACGTTTAAGCAGCCTATCATCAAAGCGAAGAACGATGGCACTGTGCGTTTCAACGATCTGCGCACTGTACAGGCGCTCGACGGCAGCTGGATTGTTCTGAACAAGAACGGCTCAATCAGCGTGCATAACGCCGAAGGCCGGGAGCTTGAACGTTACAATGTAGTCATCGGTTCCATGATCTCCAAAGGCGAAGAAGCCACAGTTAAGAAGGGAGAGACTTTCGTTCAATGGGATCCTTACAACGTTCCAATTCTCACGGACAAAGGTGGGAAGATCGAATTCCGTGATATGATCGCGGGCGTTACGATCAAACGTGACGTAGATGAAGCGACGGGTCTCATGGGCACCGTGATCATCGAGCACAAGGAGGATTTGCATCCGCAGGTTGTTATCGTAGATGACAAGAAGGAGGTGCTTGCGAGTTATTCCATCCCGGCCGGCGCTCACGTCATTGTCGAGGAAGGCCAGAAAGTGCGGGGTGGCGCGCTGCTGGCAAAGACGCCACGGAAAGTCGCAAAGACAAAGGATATCACTGGAGGTTTGCCCCGAGTCGCCGAATTATTTGAAGCGCGTCGGCCGAAGGACGCGGCTGAGATTGCAAAGATCGATGGAGTTGTTGAGATGGGCGGAACTGCCCGCGGAAAACGACGATTGATCTTGAAGGACCCCGAGACCGGAACTGAAGAAGAGCATCTGATCCCTCTCACCAAACACATCATTGTGTTCAAGGGCGATTTCGTGAAAAAGGGCCAGCAACTCACCGAGGGTCCGATCGTGCCGCACGAGATCTTGGAAGTCTGCGGTCCGCAGGAATTGCAGGAACATTTGGTCAATGAAGTGCAGGAGGTCTATCGGTTGCAGGGCGTGGAAATTAACGACAAGCACATCGAGATTATCGTTCGCCAGATGTTGCGGAAGGTGAAGATCACCGATCCGGGCGATACTTCGTTACTGTGGGGCGATCAGGTGGACAAGCTCAACTTCGAACAAGAGAACGAAAAAGTAGTCGAAAAAGGTGGCAAACCAGCGGAAGCCGTTCCCGTGCTGCTTGGCATCACGAAAGCTTCGCTCGAAACGGACAGCTTTATTTCTGCTGCGTCGTTCCAAGACACCACTCGCGTTCTTACAGAGGCAGCCACGCTCGGTAAAGTTGATAGGTTGCGCGGCTTCAAGGAAAACGTGATCATGGGTCACTTGATCCCGGCTGGGACGGGGTTCCCTGAGCATCGGCAAATCAAGCTTGTCGAAAAAGGCGAACCGATCGGCGCGCCTGTGATGGAGGAAGCTGAGCCGCAGCCCGCGATCGGGTAAAGCAGACTCGTTTGTACGGCGACTGCGTCAGACGCCGTCTCATCGATTGGCGTTTTCGCAGAATAGAGCCGGCGGGAGCCGAGCGACATAGACCGGAAGGCCCGAAGGGTGAGCGAGCTGGCGCGAGCGAATCAGACGTCCTACAATTTGCCTGATGTCGATCGTCACCAAAACCGGCGACAAGGGCGAAACCTCGCTCATGTACGGGTATCGCGTCTGGAAGGGCGATGCACGCGTTGATGCTTACGGCTGTGTGGATGAGCTGACTGCTGCGCTTGGTTTGGCTCGGTCCATCGCAACCGACAAATTCATTTCCGACCAAGTCTTGGCCGTACAAAAAGATTTGATCGTTGTCATGGGAGAACTCGCAACAGCGTCAGGCGATCGCGAGCGTTACCTTAAAGATGGCTTCCACATCACCACGTCTGCGATGGTCGACCACGTCACAGCGGTCATCGACGGTCTTGAAAAAGACAAATCGCTTTATCCGAAGGACTGGGTGATTCCCGGGGAAACACCCCTTTCTGCAGCTCTCGATTTTGCTCGCGCAACTTGCCGCCGCGCCGAACGGCATATCGCTGTGCTCAGGGCTAGTGACGCGGAATTCAACGTTGAAATTTTGCGCTACTTAAATCGCTTGTCCGATCTTTGCTGGGTCCTGGCCAGGTACGTCGAAAAAGACTCGCGAAATTCCGGTTAGCGGTGGGTTGACGTGCATGCCCTGGATTGCGCTGCAATCCGGCGTTAAAAATTGGCAACCGATCGGCAGCAGGCGTCACTTCGATCCGATAGTGTTGCGGGCAATGAAACCATTGCCCGCTGTTTTCTGCGCCGTCACGTTTGCTTTCACTTCTTCTTTCGCTCAATCAGCGAATCAAGAAACAATTACCAACGCCGAGTTGCTGAAACAAATGAAAGCGCTGGAAGCAAAAGTCGCCACGCTTGAGAAACGTCTGACGCACTACGAAGAAGATGAAGCGCGGATTGAGAAGCCGATCGCAAGATCGAAGGAGAAAATCTCGGGCAAGCAAGCATCCGTGGCTTCCGAAGAGCCGAGCGCTCCCTCGACTGTCGAAACAGTTTCGTCATCGAACAAGCCACTTTTTGGTCTTGGCTATCGCAGTCACGCTGTTTTGAGCATCGGCGCTTATGGCGAATTGAAATTCGGCGGTAACGAGGCGTCGGGGGGATGGAAGGACGGGTTTGATGCCCAACGCATTGTGCTGCTGCCGACGTTTCAAATCACCGATAACATCATCTTCAACGCCGAGATTGAGTTCGAGCACGGCGGCATCGCCGACGACGCAGATGACAAACTGACTGGCGCGATTGAGCTCGAACAAGCCTACATCGACTTCTTGTTTAACGAGCACTTCAACTGGCGCTCGCCCGGTGTCGATGTTGTGCCTTTCGGCTTCATCAACCTTTTTCACGAGCCGACGCAGTTCTACAGCGTGAATCGGCCGGAGTTAGACGATGGACTGATCCCTACAACGTGGTTCGAAGGCAGCACAAGTATCTATGGTAAGATCATCAACAACCTGAACTATCAATTTCAAGTCAACACAGGGTTGGAAGATATCGGTCAAAACGGCGGCGTCCCTGATGATGGCTCGTCTTACGAAGCAGGAATCTCTGGAACCGAAGCGCTCGGTCTCGCTCGCACGCCGATCGGCGACTTTAATCAAACCAAGAACGCGCCTGGCTTTGCGCTGCGTCTGAGTTATACGCCTCCGTTTGTCCCCGGCTTAAATGGAAGCTCCAGTGTTTTCTTTACCCCGAACGTCACGCCGCGCGGTGCGTATGGCGATGACGGGCATTCGTTAGGCCATAACAGCGTGACGATGCTCGATACCGAGGTGCGTTACCGTGTGCCGAGAACCGGTTTCGAGTTTCGTGGTGAAGTAGTTGACGTGATCATCGGCACGCCG
>Ga0137407_10001184_pt1 | contig 17095 bp, 18 predicted proteins | sample CZOMad2_2_16fung_FD_108410 | JGI IMG/M metagenome (GOLD analysis project Ga0137407, IMG submission 108410) | Vadose zone soil fungal communities from Angelo Coast Range Reserve, California, USA - CZOMad2_2_16fungal (Illumina Assembly) | ecosystem: Environmental > Terrestrial > Soil > Vadose... | reverse complement strand
TGATGGGGAGTCTCGCGTAGGCCTCGACGTGGAGGTCAGCCGCCGGTCGAAGCCCTGCATCCGTCACGGCCATGTTGTCGCCAATCCTCCGAGGGACACTCGCCTCGTCCGTGCAGCGATGGCCGCGACCGCGGTGAGTCAGGAGCAAGGAAAGGGGGCGGCCGAGGCCGCCCCCTCAAGTGTTACGTCAGCGTTTTTCCTATCCTAGTCATCGTCCTCCGGCTCGACGCCCACGACCGGCCCGCAGATCCTCCAGATCACGCCGGTCCCAGGAAACTGAACGAGCGGACCATCGGCCGGCGTTATGAACTTGGTAGCAGCGTCGGACTGCCCGAAATCCCGCACGGCACCGTAGTCGACGAGATAGGCGCACCCATCAGGACCGAACCGCAAATTCGTGGGGCGATTGATCCCGCGAATGCCGTCCGGGAACGCCTGCTCGAACGTGGTGTTACGCGCAAACACGCTGGTCTGGATTTGGAGGGGATCATTCGGCCGGCTGAAGTTCACGAGCTCGACGTCGTGGCCGGCTTCCGGGCTGCCATTTCCGGCCGAAAACCCAAAATCTCCCTCTCGTCCGATCAACGCCGCTCCGGGCTTGACGACGCCGACGGCAAACGCCTTCGGCACGAAGTCAACGCCGACGAGCGCGACGTCGGCTGGTTCGATTCCCACAGGCGATGTGATCGGCTGGGGCGGGAAGGCGAGCACCGGCTAGACCGGCTTCCCCACGACAGCCGCCTGGTTGTCGTCACCGGGACCGCCCACCGGGTTGAACACCGCCTGCGTCGAATCCAGGAAGCCAAACCGATCTGGCCACCCGTGATAGTCCGGGCTGCCGTCAGAATTCTGCTTGGCGATCTGGAGCCGGTCCGGCGCGTTGTTGGCGGGCCGGGCACCCCGTTCGTCTTCACCATTCTCGGTGACAAACAAGTTGCCTTGCAGCGCGTGGTTCTTCGGCGCGAAGCGGATCCCGTATGGGTTCCGATATCCCCACGAGAAGGGTTCAATCGTCGCCTTCGGGTTCGCCGCATTCAGCTTCGCCCGCAAGACGGCGCCGTCGCAGATGCCGCGCCCGGTCGCGCTCTCGAAGGCGTCGACGGTCGCCCCTGGCCGGTGGACACCAAACGGGGAATACCCACTGGTCGTCACCCCGCCGCCGGAGTTGAACACATTCTGGCTAAGCGTGATCTGCTGGCACGGAATATCTTGCTGGTTGTTACCATTGTTGTTGTCGCGGCCTACCACGCCGGAGTTCGTCGTCGACCCCTGCGACCAGTAGATCCACCCATCCTTGAAGGCAAACATCTCTGCCGGATGGTCCCCAGTCGGCAACCCCGTGATGAAGGGGGTGACCTTTCCAGTGTCGGGATCGACGATCACGATGCGGGAGCTGTTGTTCTGCCCGTTGCCATGAATGGATTGGTTCGAGTCGGTGGCGAAGAGCCGCCCGCCTTTGCTGCCATTCTCGAAGGCGATGTCGATCGCGGGACCCGCGGGCTGGAAGCCGCCGCCGGCTGCTGTGGGCTTGCCGAGAGGCCCACGGAGAAGCATTCCGTTCTGGTCGAACACCAGGATGTCGGGGGTGAAGGGATTATTGTTTGTGAACGTACCACCGGGGAAGCTACCTTGTTCGTTGCATTGGCTGGGCAACCCGTGTCCCGACTCCAGCACGAACACCTGGAAACTCTTGGCGTTACCGAGGAAGGCGATCCCGGTCGGGCCGTTCAGGCCGGACTTGAACACTGACACCTTGAACCCTGTCGGGACGACAATGTCTTGCCCGTTACTCGGATTGAAGTGCACGATCTCTGTAGGACAGAGCGGATTGGTCACATCCGCGCTCACCGGCGAGGGATACAGCGGCACGACGAGCACGATCGCAACCAGGAAGGCAAGTGCTGCCACGAAGATTGCTGAGCGCATAGCCCGAACACTCATGGAGGAACCTCCTGCTGTGAGCGATCAAGGCGAAACGTGGAAAGGCCCAGGCCGCGCGCGCCTGGCCGTTTATCGCGCGTGTCGTCGGGGGTGGGACAGGGGGGCCGCGAACTGGCAAAGTCCCGATCTCGGACCTCGCAAAACCGGACGGCAGTCCGAGAGTTAGTTCCATCACAGTCAGCCTCATTGCTGCCCGGACAGTGCGTTCCAGACTCTGCGGCGGCGTATTCTTTCGTGACGCTCGGGGCTTGTCAAGAGGCAGGTAAACAAACGTTGCGGCTCAATGTGAAAGCTGTCACATTTGCCGCGCCCGATTTCATGGGAGCGATTTGTCGTCTTCCGGTCGGACGAATCGCACGGGCGGCTTGGCGAAGCGACAACGCCTGCGAGAGGAGAAGCAGAATGAAGGTTGACGGACACGCCAAACGCATCGTGGGATTCGCGCTGCTCATCGGAAGTGTCGTGATCTCTTCGCGGATGCCCCACTCGTGGCCTTTCAGGATCGACTCGGCGTCGGTGGAAGCACAGCAGGCACCCGAGGGGCAGCAGGCGGTGTTCCTCGCGCCGATCGAGCGGGATATCGTCAGGCAGGAGATGCGAACCATATTACGGTCGCTCAACCTCATCCTGCAGGGGCTGGCCGTCAGCGACCTCGAGATGGTCGAGCAGGCTGCTCGGGTATCGGGCAAGGCCGCGGCTATCGAACCAGCGCTCGCCAGGAAACTCCCCACACATTTTGTCGAGCTCGACACAAAAGTACACACGCGCTTCGATCAGCTGGCCGACACCATCAAGACCGGTGCGCGCGGCGATCTCTTGAAGCGGGTGGCAGCCCTCACGGGCTATTGCGTAGCCTGCCACGAAATGTACCGAGCCGAGGAACGACGATAGGGAGGCAGGCGCCTCACGGCGCGCGACGTTCTCGCAGTGGCGCTGGGCTACTGGCGAACGCCCTGAGTGAGAGGAAGGTTGGCGACAACTAAGGAGAGGTGTGTTCGACTACTTGAAAGTTGCAGCCGGCCGCTCAAACACTCCCAAGAGGTCACTGTCAGCTTTTGCAACGCGCGACAGTATGAGCGCCGCCTGCTGCCTATTGTTGAGTCGTATCTCCGAAATAGAAACGATTCCCGCCTGGAACCCCTCCTGTTTGGCGCGATCGGACTGGTGCTGACGGAGCGACTTGTGATGGCACCTGCGGTGGTGGCGTTGGCGCCCCTGGCGAGGCCTGCTGCGTCGGCGCCTGCTGCGTCGGCGCCTGCTGCGTCGGCACCTGCTGCGTCGGCGCCTGCTGCGTCGGCGCCGCGGCGACGGCGGGTGGCTTGGGCTTGGACGGGTCACGCAACAGGACCTCGAGGAGCCCTTCGGGCTTGGCGATGACGACCCGGTCATCGCTGATCCGCTGGATCTGACCGTCGCCAATCATGTCGCCAGCCGAGTAGCCCGCGATCCGCTTGGCGGCGGGATCCTCGAGGAAGGCACGGCTCTTGACGCCATTGATCACCACACCGTGGAGGATAGGCTTGGCCAGGGGCGCCATGGCCACCGTGGTCTCGCTTCGATTGGGGTTGAAGAGATTGCGCGCGGCGATCACCGCGTAGTCCGACGGGTCAGACTCGATGTTCTGCGTTGCCGGTGCCGGTACGGTCGCCGTCCGCGGCGCGCCCGGCGGCGGCAGCGCGCGTCTGACGATGAGCGTGCGCACGATCCCGGCGGCGAGCGCAATGCTCACAATGGCGAGTACGACATTGAGGGCCAGGAATCGTCGCGACATGCCTATTCACTCCCGACGCCTGCCGGGGCGACGCAAAACATCATGTCCTGCCTCTGAGTCGTTCCGCGAGGTACCTCCGCTTTGCCATAGTCTCTCACGCCACCTGCGAACCGTCCATGGCTCCCGGAGCAGCCGCGTCCCCGAGGGCTGTGATGACGAGTCGGCCCTGGCGGAAGGGAGCATCGGTCCGGGCGTGACAGTCGCAGCACAGGTCGATCAGCCCGTCGCGAGATGGTGTTCTAGACCTAAGAAGATGGTGTTCTAGACCTAAGAGATGTGGTGTGGTCATTGGACACGCCGCCGAGGCATTGGAGCGTGGCCATCCAGCAGCGACCGGACCGCCCCCGTGAGCGCGACGACGGTGAACGGCTTGTCCAGAAAGCGCCCTCGAAGACCTAGCCGCATCTCATAGTCATCGATCTCCTTCGTGCGGTATGCGGACATCAAGAGGACCTTTACTTCTGGGCGGAAGGCCTGCACTTCTGCCGCGAGTTGCAGTCCGTTCATGGAGGGCATTGTCACATCCGTCAGGAGGAGATGGATGGGCTTGGCGTGGGTGCGGACAAGCCGGAGTGCATGGCGTGAATCCGCTGTACTCAACACCGTGTAGCGTGCCATCTCCAAAATGTCCACGGCAACGGATAGTACGTTGGGGTCGTCATCGACGACGAGGATCGTCTCTGCTGGCTTCGACGTTGGGGCGGCCATCCTAACTTCCGTGTTCATCGAACCAGATGGGCGAGGAATGCCATTGCCCGACGTTAGGCCTCCGTCTGAGGTCTTCGATCAATCCGGGCACCGCGTCACACAACGCTTACGCCTCCGGCGTCGAGACGTGAAGTCCTCGATGCACGATCCCGTCTCGGCGCTTGACGTGCTCCATCAATGCGGGGCAGAAAGCAGGTTCTGATTCAAAGGACGAGCAGGTCGATCATCGCCCCAGGCATCGCGGGTGACAGCAAGGCAATGTTGAGCCTCCTGCAATTCGGCAAGGATTTGGGCTAGCTGACGCTTGAGTGCTGCGTTCTCTCTGGCCAGGTCCAGAAGTTGGAGCATGGGCACCCTCCCTCCCGCCCGGGATTGCGCTCCCGATGAGGACCCCAGGGTCCGCGACGCTTAGACTTGCTTACTTGTATAGATTACTTATAAGTGTGGCCTGATCTAGACACGGCGCGTTATAAACGTGGACCACCGTCTATCTATCGGAGTCTCAAGACGCCTGGGCAATACGTATGCCGAATTGAAATCGCGGCTCCTCACCCTGATTGGGTCCCCGCTGCCGGCGCTCCCGAGGGTGATGGGACCCCCAGGGCGATGGCCGGTAGGCCCTTCGGCCTCAACGAAGATGTCGGGACTTTCTGCGAGAAGGGTCTGGTTGGTGGCGGCACGCTAAAGGTCGGACTCACGAGCCGCCGCAGAACGGCGCTTTACCTCCAACCTACAGCCGACTATATTCAGCCCACGAGCGAGGAACCAGCCTGTGAGACGGCAACCGATCATTCCTATGGAAGAGAATCCGCCCGAAGGCGCGAACAGAATGCGACCGCTGGTTCTGGTCGTCGATGACGATTCAGGCCTCCGGGAATCGCTGCGGGTGATTCTAGAGGACGAGTATGAAGTCCTGGATGTTCCCAATGGGCTCCAGGCGCTGGATATCGTGCGCTCCTGTCAGGTGGATCTGGTTCTGCTGGATGTTCGGCTGCCTGGGATGGATGGGATCACGGTGCTAGAGCGCATGAAAGGCTTAGACGAGCAGGTCGAGGTCATCCTCCTGACGGCGGTGAAGGAAGTGCGCAGCGCCGTCGCCGCGATGCAGTTAGGGGCCTTCGATTACCTCACCAAGCCCTTCGAGGAAGAAGAGGTCCTCTCCTCGATCGGCCGGGCTCTTGAAAAGCGCGCGTTGGAGCGGGAGGTTGTCTTCCTTCGGTCCGAACTGGCTCGGAGGCAGGGTTTCGACGAGATCGTAGGGCAGCACCCCCAGATGCAGCAGCTCTACCAACTGATCGCACAGGTTACTCGCACCACCTCTACGGTTCTGATCACGGGGGAGAGCGGCACCGGCAAAGAACTCGTTGCGCGCGCCATCCACCGCCAGGGACTCCGGAAGGACAAGCCCTTCGTCCCGGTCAACCTTCCCACGCTCACCGAGTCCCTCATAGAATCGGAGCTCTTCGGCCACGAGCGGGGCGCCTTCACGGGTGCGCACCAGCGGCGGCTGGGAAAGTTTGAGTTGGCCCAAGGTGGCACCCTCTTTCTGGACGAGGTTGCCGCCCTCAAGCCGGAACTCCAGGCAAAGCTCTTGCGCGTGCTCCAGGAGCGAGAGATCGAGCGGGTCGGCGGAAACCGGAGAATCGGAATTGACGTGCGGATCATTGCCGCGACGAACATCGATCTCAAGCAGGCCGTCAGCACTCAGACCTTCAGGGAAGACCTGTACTATCGGCTCAACGTGGTGCGCGTTGACATCGTTCCGCTTCGGGAACGGCGAGAGGACATTCCGGTCCTCATTGATCATTTCATCCGCAAGTACAACCACGAGTTCACGAAACAGATCGAGGGGATCGCACCGGACGCCCTGACGTGTCTACAGGAATACTCGTGGCCAGGGAACGTCCGCGAGCTCCAGAATGTCATCGAGCGCTCAGTGGGGCTGGTCAATGGCCCTCTCATCAGATTATCGGACCTCCCCGTCGACCTGATGTTGCCTGACCCCGGGGGTCGAATTCAGCAGGCCCAGAGACTGCCGCTGAAACAGGCCTGTGAGCAGTTCGAGCGGCAGATCGTGCGGCGTGTCCTCGAGCGGGTTGGCTGGAATCGGAGCGAGGCCGCTCGGCTGCTGGGGCTCCATCGGAACACCCTCAAGCTGAAACTCGCCAAGTGGAAGATGCGCCCGTCAGAGGGTCACGGATAGCGATGCACACATTTCGCGACGGATTGGATAGGTTTGTGTGCATCCGCTCAAGTGATAGTCAACGAAGCCTTTTTCTGCGGGGAATCTTCATCGGCGCCTGAGAGTTGTCCATTCGCCTGATTTGCGCTCGGCCGACTGTGGCGCCAGAAGAGCTTTGAATTCTACCAGTTAGGCCAGTTATGAACCTGGCCTCATAGTTGCTCTTCCGATGAGGACATTTTCATTGGGAAGAGCAGGGGCCCTCATTGGGAGGGTCCAAGCTCACAATCTGTAACGCCGCAGAGGAGAAGGCGCCATGACGAAGCTCTGGGCTGTCCTACTGATTCTTGCGTCGTTCTTGTTCGTGGCCCCGGTCATCGAGTCGGGAACCTCGGAATCCTCCACGATTTTCCAATCGATCGGGACGGCCGAGGGCGGCGGGGGCGCGGGCTAGTAGCGAACATTGCAGCCACGCGCTTCGACGGATTTGTGTCGTTACTGCTTCGATGCCCAGACAAAGGGGGGCTCACGCCCCCCTTTGTTCCTGTTCGCGCTGGTCTGCCTTGTGGTTGCCACGTCGCTTCCAGCTTCGGCCCAGGTTCGGGGAGAGGCGAGCGCACCGGCTATTGATGGAGGTGTCTATCGTCGACCGCTCGGGAGTGATCCAGCGACCCTTGATCCCGCTCGGATCCGCGATATCTACGGCCTATCAGTCGCCCAGCAACTCTTCGATGGTCTCGTCCAGTTCGACCAGACCCTCACGATCGCCCCGGCACTCGCCCAATTCTGGAAAGCCTCGCGAGATGGGCTCACCTGGACCTTCACGCTGAGGAAAGGGGTGAAGTTTCACCATGGGCGGGAAATGACCGCTGAAGATGTCGTCTACTCGCTCACCCGTATCTTGGACCCGGCTGTCAAGTCAGGGAGCGCCGACCTGTTTGCCAGCATCAAAGGAGCTCAGGAGTTCAGAGAAGGCAAGGCTAAGCAGGTTTCAGGGCTGACCGTTCTGGACCGCTACACAGTGCAGGTCGTGCTCACCGAGGCCTTAGTTCCCTTTGTTTCTGTGTTGGCAGTAGGCCACGCCAAGATCGTTCCCAAAGAGGTCGTGGAACAGCAGGGCGAAGCCTTCGGCGCTCACCCGATCGGCACCGGACCGTTCAAGTTCCTCCGCTGGGAGCGCGCAAAGGAAATCGTGCTGGTTGCCAACCCCGACTACTTCGATGGCCCGCCCAAACTCTCTCGGGTCCTGTATCGGATCTTTCCCGGAGAAGAATTCGACGCGATGTACGAACAGTTCGAGCGGGGGAACCTCGAGGACACGCCGGTTCCGACGCAGGGGTACCGCCGGGTCCTGACCACGGCCCACTCCGTCTATGTCAAGCGTCCGATGTTCAGCGTGAGGTTTTATGGACTCAACACGCGAATCAAGCCGCTGGACGACCGACGGGTGCGGCAGGCTCTCATCTTTGCCATAGACCGGGAGGCCCTGGTCGCTGAAGTGTACCGTGACCGCTATATCCTGGCCCGGGGAATCCTTCCCCCAGGGATGATGAGTTTTGACCCCAACGTGAAGGGCTACGTCTATGATCCCCGGAGAGCCCGGCAGCTTCTCGCCCAGGCGGGATATCCTGAGGGTCGCGGTCTTCCCTCTATCCCTATCTGGTCCGGGGTGAAGCTAGAGAAGCTCCTTCAAGAGCACGAGCAGATCAAGAAGTATTTGGCGGCGGTGGGAATCCAGGCTGAGTTCCACTACGAGACGAATTGGCCGTCGTTCTCGGCAATGCTTGCCCAGGGCAAGTTCCCGATCTTTCTCTACGCGTGGTCCGCCGACGTGCCGCATCCGGATAACTTCCTCTTCAAGCTCTTCTACTCTCGGAGTCCCCGCAACTTCACGGGTTACTCGAACCCAGTGGTGGATGACCTCCTCCTCCAGGCCAAAAGGGAGAGAGACCTTCAGCGGCAGACGGACCTGTATCGCCAGGCTGAACAAGTGGTGCTCGATGACGCTCCAATCATTCCGGTCTGGCACTACGCCTACGAGCGACTCTTTCAGCCGTACGTCCGAAGCGTGGAGGTGAACGGCCTGGGCGACCCGTACATTCCCCTCAGGAAAATCTGGCTCGACAGCCGCGCGAGACACTGACGTGAGAGTCGAACTCTCCAGGGTCAGATTCATATCACTCCAGGCCCGGTTTCTCCTGGGGACAGTCCTGGTCCTCCTCCTGGTCATGGCCGCGGTCATCGCGGTGGTCGAGCACCGGCAGCGAGCGGCCATCGTCGATGAAGTCGAACGCCGGGGCAAGGTGATCGCGGAGAGCCTGGCCGCCGTTTCGAGGGTCCCCCTGCTCCTCTACAACTTCACCGCTCTCGAGCAGAATGTGGCACGAGTGGCCGGAGAGGCCGACGTAGTCTACGGAATTGTCCTCGACGCCGACGGGAAAGTAGCCACTCATAGTCGGCACCCCGAGCTGGCCGGCCGTGCGCTCCGAGGCGCAGCCGACGAGTTGGCAGTCAAGACCGACACCTTCCTGGTCCAGGAGACAGTCCAGAGTGACACCAGGGAGTCGATTTACGATTTTGTCGTCCCAATCATCATCGAGGGACAGCGGTGGGGTACGGTCCGGATCGGTCTTTCCAAGCGGCGGATGGAAGCTGAGATCAGAAAAACCCGTTGGGAACTGGGCGCACTGACGCTGGTCACACTGGTGCTGGGAGGCGTGCTCGCTGCGCTGGTGGCCAGGCGAATCGCACGGCCGGTTCGCGAGCTCGCGGACGGGGCGGTCGCGATCTCCCGTGGCGAGCTGAACCAGCAGATCGTGCCCCCTAGCGCGGACGAGATTGGTCAACTTGCCATCGCGTTCAACCACATGGCCAGTCAGCTCTTCCAGCAACGCACGGCTCTCGAGACGGCCCACGCTGATCTTCGAAGTCATTTCGAGGAGCTCGCGGATCTGAAGAGCTACACGGACAGCATCCTGGAGTCCCTCACCAGTGGGATCATCACCGTGGATTTGGACGGTCGTGTCGTCACCATGAATACGGCGGCTGAGCTGCTCACAGGGCTTTTCGCCGCCGAGGCCACGGGACGGTACTGTACCGAAATCTTTTCTCACAGCCCCGAAGTGGTAGAGGTCCTCATGGAAAGCCTTGCGAGTCGCGCCCGGGTCGCCAGTACGTCCCTGATGCTAGGGAGGCGGAACGGGACGACACTCCCAATCGAACTGAGCACGGCACCGCTCGGGGGCGCTGACGGGAAAGACCTCGGAGTCGTGGGCGTCTTCAAGGATGTCACGGTCGTTCGTGAGTTGGAGGCTCAGCTCCGGCGCTCGGACCGGCTCGCGGCGCTCGGAACGCTGGCGGCAGGATTTGCCCATGAGATCAAGAACCCCATCACCTCCCTGCGAACCTTCACCCGGCTCGTGTCCCGGAAGTTTAACGATGAACACTTCCGCCAGACGTTTGAGAAGGTGGTCCCTCGAGAGCTCGAGCGGATCAATGGGATCGTGGAGCGCCTGCTCGAGCTCACCCGGCCCACCCGGTTGAGCCTAAAATCGGTGCAGGTCCCTGAGCTCCTCGAGCGGGTCCTGGAGCTCTACGCCAACCAGATTGAGACCAAACAGATCACGGTGCTCCGCGAGTACGCTCACGACCTTCCGACCATTCGGGGCGACGCAGAGCACCTCTATCAGGCCTTCCTGAACCTTGTTGCAAATGCGTTCGAGGCTATGAGCACAGGAGGCCGCCTGACGTTACGGGCTGGGTGGAGCGACGATAGGGATTGGCTTCCGTCCTCTCGGCGAGCTCCCGAGCGCAGCGTGAAAGTGGAGATCGGAGACACCGGAACAGGCATCGCCTCTTCGGAAACTGACAAGATCTTCAACCCCTTCTTCACGACGAAGGAAGGCGGAACAGGACTGGGGTTGGCTCTCGTCCATAAGATCATCGAGGATCACGGGGGCAGCATCACCTTTCGAAGCTCTGCTGGCGTGGGGACGACCTTTAGGCTTCTTCTTCCTGTCTTCGGTGAGCGCCGAGGCGAGCGAAAGGAGACTCATGCTTCGTGAGTCCGTGACACGTGGAGGTCCCTCTTTGACATCAAGGACTCCCGGATCCGCGGCGTCATTGCGGGAAGCAAAACACGGCCGAGCGAAAGGAGATGACCTCGTGGGCCAGCGGGCCAATGGCAAGCGGAAACCGGAAGACGTAGCCGAACCCGAGGCCACCAAGCTGCGGCTCTATGCTCAGCTCGGGCTCCGGTTGCCAGCTGAGCTCGCTCTGCGGCTCAGACGCTATTGCCAGGAGTCAGGCAAGAGCGCGAACAAAGCTGTGATGGAAGCATTGGCGCAATACCTGGCCGAGCACGAGCGATAGAGGAGTGACGGAGAAGGCGGATGGACCCTGGTCCTAACCTGAGCCCGCCTGCCACACGGGAGGAACTATGACAACGCTGCCGTCTCGACAATCACCGGGAGGTGTGGTTGTGATCGGCATCGACCGTATTGACCGTCCCGCGGTCGATCCGAACTCCACCGCGTATTCCCTCAGCTTTGGAGCCATCCTCCTCGGCAGGGTGGCGGGACTAGATGCCCTACAAAACGTGTTGCAGAAACTCAAGGTGCCTTCGTGTGCGATTGAGACGGCCTGCCTGGAGCTGACCAAGCGCCCCCACCATGACATCTCAGACGTGACGCTGACCCCCGCGCTGATCCGCGAACTCGGTATGTAGCGCCGGCAATTAGACCTCACGAGCCGCCACATATTCGATAGCTTGTATGCGGCGCAGGTCTACTGGCGATTATTCAGGACTCAGTCTCGTTTCCCGATGCGACGCATGCGGTGGCTGAAGCTACGGTCTTCACGGTGCCCGCCACCGCACTCTTCTCCGCGTCGCAGCACGAGTGGAAGCTGGAGAAGCGAGACGGTCGCTGGCTCATCGTCGAGATGAGCTACAAGTAACTTCTTTGGTTAATGTTTCCTATGGGCCGGGGCTATCCCTGCCTGGGTCGGACCTGGGCGGCCAGGCGGCAAGGCAATACCTTGGGGAGAGGAAAGATGAAACCGACCCACGTCTTGAGGTTGTTGGCACTTGCTCCCGGAATGTTGGTCGCGCCCGCGGCGTTCGCCGGCCTCATCGTAAGCGCGCCAGTCGACGTGATCGGCAACTTGCCTCTCGCGACGTTCACGAGCCGTGGATACGGTACCAGAACTTACAAGGATTGGGGCAATGAGCCCTATATCGCGGTCAATCCTCTCAATACAAATGACATACTTATTTCAAGCTTTTCCTTCAACACTTCGTCGACCACCATGGGCGCCAACGTCTTTTACTCGACTGATGCCGGATCGAGTTGGACCTCGCAGTTCTCAGTGCCCACGCCCGTGAATGGCCTGACGATCCCTAACGATTGGACTTTCGCCTATACCAGTACGGGCACACTACATGGTACTGTGCTTGGCGGTAACAACATCTTCCAAGGCGCCACCACCGATCCCGCCTCGCTTGCCGCATGGAGCTATACGGGCGGCGGGACGCGGATCAATACGGCCGCGTCAAGCGGGAACGCGGATCAGCCCTGGATTGCGCTGCAAGGCGGACGCGTCTTCGTCGCCTATGACGATTTCCATTTCAATACCGCCGAGCGTATCGCCGTCTCCACTAACAACGGCACGAGCTTCACCATCGATAATCCGATCAATAACGGCCCCCAGGCCGTCAATACCGTCAATCCGGGGACGCGCATCGCCACGGACAACGCCGGCAACGTCTATAGCATCTTCGGGACCGGTTCCGCGACTGCCACACGTGGTGTACACAACGTAACCTATTATCTGAACCGCTCCAGCGATGGCGGCGTGACCTGGGATTTCAACGGAAGTAGCGTGGTCGGCGGGATCGTCATCGACAGCGGCGTGTCGACCCAACTCTGCAATATGCCTGCCTGCACGCTAGCCTCGAACAACTGGTTCGCCAACGTCAACGACCTTCGCGGCAATATCACGTCGATAGCAACCGATAAGACCGGTTCACATGTCTATGTGTTGATCGGCAAGCAGGATGCCAACGGAACCGATCGGATTTACCTGGCCGCGTATCAACCGCTCGGCACCAATCTGGTGAAGTCGTCCGAGATCGTGGTTTCCTCGGCGGCCGAGCGAGCTGCCCTGCCTGCGATCACCGTCAAGGACGACGGAAGCGTCGTCCTGATGTACGAGACCTATGGTGCGGATGGCAACGTCCATGTCCACGTCGCGTCTTCCGACGACTTTGGCGCCTCGATTGGTTCCGACATCGAAGAATATACCTTCAAACCGCTGACACTGGCGCAGGCAACCGGCAGCACCACGTCGAACCGCGAATTCGGCGACTACGACTTCCTGATGTCCATTGGCGATACGTTCTACGGAACCTTTGCCGGGTTGGGCGATGTCAACGCAGGAGGCATTGACACAACTCGGCTGATCGACCCATTCTTCTTCTCCGGCACCGACGCGGTTCCTGAACCGGGAAGCTTGTCATTGGTCCTGACCGGGCTCGCTGCGGTCATGTGGTTGCGTCGTAGAAAGAAAAATCAGTGAAGCTCTTTGCCGGTCTTGTGCGGCCTGCGCGGGGCGCAAGCGACGAAGTTGGAGGGACGGTCGCAGCGAGCGGGTGATCGAGCGCCCGCTCGGTACGGCACGATGGTCAATGTCGGGTACCACTAGGCGAACGTCTTGTCTTTTCGTCGATGGGTTGCCCGCGCTTTGTGGGCTGCCGTCACGAGATCGACCCGCCGCTTGGTGCTGATCTCCTGCACGAGTTTGGCCGATGACCGTGTACGAGGCGAAGCCTTCAGCGGCGTCCTGTGCTCGCGGGGCACTTAGCCGGCCAACCGCGGACCGTGTGACCACGAAGGGATCATCCATCACAGTGGCTCTGGCGCCTCAGCCTCCGGCGGGGTTGTCGCAGGGGCCCGAGAAATGCTTCTCTCCCCCGAAATTGTTTCGTAATTTTTCCTCCCTGCCCCTGGCCGGGCGCCGAGATCTGGTGGCGCAGCTCCGACGGGCGCGCACCTTCGGTGTCTTGCGCCCTTCGTCGCCATCACTCCCCGGCTCCTGGTCAGGGGCCGGGGCCGTCTCTCTCTGAAATTGTTTCGTATTTTTCGATCCGCTCCCCCTCGTCGGACCGTGGGTTCGGCGGCGGCTATCCCGTGGCAGCGGTGAGCCGGCCAGCCACGATGTCACAGAGCGCCTGATACACCATTGCATCCATCTGGGGATCGGCCGGCACATCAGCAGCAAGATCTGCGCGCGCCTCGTCGATCACGGGCGGCAGACTCTTCACCATCGCGAACAGTTGCACCGTCGTGAGACCGCGCTCCGTACAGAATCGTCTGATCGCGGCTTCGGTGCCTTTCCACGCGGCACTCAACTGTTTCCACCGTGCTTCGGCTCGAACCAGCAGGGCGCGGTCCTCCCGGATGACGGACTTCAGCTTCTTCGCTGAGGTAGCAGTGCCGACTTGAGGAACAAGACGCGCGAGCCCCTTCAACCCCTCGTCGACCGACAGCTGGCGATTCGCGACCTCTCTGGCAAAACGAGCCCGGACGACCCAGTGTGAGACGTCGAGCCACTGGCTGAGGACCAGCATGCCCACGTGCCACATACGGTCGAGCAGATCTGTGTATTCCGAAACCGTCTCCGGTGAGCAGCTCCATCCGAGCCGGGCGATCTCAACCGCATCCCCCCGAATGGTGGCGGCGAGGAAGAGCTGCACGCGTTCCTCAGGTGTGAACTGAGGGTAGAGCCCCCGGATTGCCTGTGTCTTCATGGTGAAGTCTCCTTGACGGTTTGATCAACCTTCCGAAGGCGCAGCGTCGCCTCCAGGGCCTGCACGCGCATCTCGAGGGTATCGAGCTCGATCGCCCGCAGGATCACCTGCCCCAACTGCGCGAGCCGCCCGGCTTTTTGCAAGGGATCCAGGTCGGGGTTGGCTCTCAACTGCATCATCTGCGCAGCGAGTAGTCGCCGGACGTCGGCAGCGGTCTCGACGACATGCGGGTTGCCGTCCGTGGAGCACCTCTGGCCCAGCCCGTCATCGTGTGGGCATCCGGGACTCATGACATCCGCGCCTCCGCCGCCGCGGTGGTCATGTCGGGAGCGCCGTGGACGTCGACCCGCACCAGTGGGGCCAACTGGCCGCGCCGCTCCGCTCGCATCGATTCGAGTTCGTGGAGCGCCTGGTAGAGTTGTCGGTTCAGGTGCGCTTCATAGCGGATGATTTTGTCGATGTCGAGCGGGCCCGGCAGCAGCCGTGCGCTCGGCGCCTCGAGGTCGTGGCGCTCCGCGATCGCCGCCTCTTCGTAGGCGATCACCCGGCGCAGCCGCCAGAGGGCCGACGCCACGCGCTCGGCCAAGGCGGCTTCGACCGACCCGACGGGCGCCAAGGCGTCAACGATCCGCCGATAGTGGGTCGCCCAGTCCTCGCGGCTGTCGCCCGGCACGATCAGCCGTGCACTGGTCAAACCGTGGGTCAGCGCATTGCCGGCCACGCGCGCTTTGCCGGCGACGGTCTTAGGGCCGCGGCGCGGCGGCCGCTGGGGCCGGACAGTAGCGCCCCCGGCGCGCGGACGGGTCGCGGCGGCCGGCGTCTTGCCGGCGCCAGATCGGGACCCGCCTTCCGGCGCTGCCTGCGGCGGATCAGGCGGGATATTCAGTACACGATCGCTTTCGAGCACCATAGGTGCCTCCTCTGGGCGCGGGTGCTCGATGGCACTCCGGCCCTTTCGAACATGAAAAAACGAGAAACCCCCCGACGGAACCGGGGGCCCTGTCGAACTTCTGGCCTTCCGTGTCCGCCTGGGGGTCCGTTAGATCGGTTTCGCCCCGAGAACTGGCTCAGTCTAGGGGGCCATTTTCGAGTAAGTCAAATGCCCACGATTCGTTCAACCCCGACGTCGCACTGCTGGGGGACTTTCGTGGCGTGAGCGTTGATTTTGACCCGTCGCATACCCGAGGGCAGGCTGCCCCCTAACGCCTCGGACTCACGTGCGAATTCTGACTCCGCGGTCGATACGACGATCTGGCTTCTTCGCACGCGGTGGTGTGTCACGTCGCTGGGCTGACGAGGCCGTCTTCGGCTCTCTGGCCAGCGACGAGCTCGTGGTCGCCGCCGCCCCGGGTGGGATCCTGGAAGGGTTCTATGGGGTGAGCGACAGGCCCTACCGGGTTACGGTCAGCCCCACCGCCCAGGCCTTGCTCGACCGAATCATGGAAGGCTCACGGTCGAGCCGACCTTCGGCGGATCGACGGTGATGTTGCCGCCGACACCCGATCCGGCGGCCCGCCAGACCCTCAAGAGCTTCGTCAAAGCGATGGAGTCTATCAAGGCTATCGTCCAATCGCGGCCATCTCTATTAGTCGGTCGCCGCCAATGTCCCGTTGGCGACCTGGCCGCCTCAGCGCGATGGGTGCGACCGCTCTCCGCGCTGAAGCGCTGATTCCGGATCAGCGGATCCGTCGCGGGTAGGCAGCGGTGGAGCGCCGCCCGGCGCTGCCCCGCCGGCTCACGCCAGGCCCTTCCCGTTCATCGCTTCCCTTCCCGAATCCGCCGTGGTCTCGAGGCGTGACTGCCGCCGGCTTCGAGCTCTACATGTCCTGCAGTCCGCCCTTGGTGGCCTCAGACCTGCTGCATGCGCCGCCCCCGCGGCACGAATCGCACCTCAAGACGCGCGCCGGCGGCTGCCGCGATCTTGGCGAGCGTGGCCACGGTGTACCCACGGTAGGTGCTCTGCTCCTTGCGGGCCACCGCCGACTGGTGCGTGCCGATCTTCCTGGCCAGCTGGGCCTGGCTCAGCTCGCCCTTCTCGCGGAGCTTGAGAATCTGATCCGCCAGCTGCCGCCGCGTCAGCTCGCGTTGGAATCGGGCGTTGAGCTCCCGATTGCCCTGAAGCTCTTCGTGCATGTTGTCCATCAGTGTCTTGCGCTTGGCCATGCCGCTCCTCCGCGTCTCCCCTGGTTACGCCCCCCTCGCTTACTTCGGCTTCCGTCCCTTCGCGATCTCCAAGTCCTGCGCCGGAATCTGCTCCGTTCGCTTGACGAACGCGTGTAGCAGCAGCACTCTCCGCCCCGGCTGGAAGCAGTAGAGGATCCGGAACGGCCCATCGGGGTGTGCGATCCGCATCTCAAAGAGCCCGTCGCCCAACGCTCGAGATCTCGGCAACTGCAGCCGATTGCCCTCCGTCGCCAGCATCTCAAGTGCAGCGTACACCTTCGCCTTCGCGTGTACGGCGAGTCCGTCGAGGAAGGCCTTCACGGGGCGAGCTCCGTGCACGCCCCGATAGTCATCAACCTCCCACCGGCGACTCACCATCTCATCATAACAAACATGTTATATCTGTCAAGACCGATGTCCCCTCAAGACGATCCTGAGGTCGCCAGCCTATCGTCCAGGGAACTGCTCACAGACCCGACGATTGCCTTCGGGCAGGTGGCCACCGGCGCTTCGTCATTTATCA
>Ga0137407_10001181_pt1 | contig 17122 bp, 17 predicted proteins | sample CZOMad2_2_16fung_FD_108410 | JGI IMG/M metagenome (GOLD analysis project Ga0137407, IMG submission 108410) | Vadose zone soil fungal communities from Angelo Coast Range Reserve, California, USA - CZOMad2_2_16fungal (Illumina Assembly) | ecosystem: Environmental > Terrestrial > Soil > Vadose... | reverse complement strand
TACCGCGGCACGACACCCGATCGGTACAGTGCAGATAGGCCCACCGCAGTCAGGGAGGCGCAGGATGGCAACGAAGATCGCGGTCGCGCTAGAAGATGATCTCGACGGGGGACCCGCCGACGAGACGCTGCGGTTCGCGATAGGCGGCACGGAGTACGAGATCGATCTCAGCAAGAAAAACGCAAAGACATTCCGAAAAGGGCTCGCGCCCTTCGCCGAGCACGCCCGCAAAGCCGGACCAGGACAGCGCCGCCGGCCAGCGCGCACCCCATCAGCTCGCCAGCGCAGCGCCGACATCCGGGCGTGGGCGAAAGCCAACGGCATCCCGGTCAGCGACCGCGGGCGCATCCCCGCCAGCGTCGCCGAGCAGTACCAGGCCGCTACCAGGTAACCGGCAGTCACCCAGTGCACCCCCGGCTATGCCCCGGGTCTACCCGGCCAGATCGCCGGGCGCAGGCTCGCAGCCGCCCCTTGACGAGGCTCACCGAACCCGCCTGAGGCCACCAGGGGCAACCACGAAAGAGACGTCCGCCTCTGCCGCAGATCGCGCTTTGGTGTGCTGGGTGGCCGTGGCCGCCAGGTGCTGGCGGCTCCGGACCGCAGTCTGGCCAGAGCCGGCCCGGGCGGGCTCAAGCGCCCGCCCGCCTGGCGGTTACGGCCGGTGCCTGCTAGGACCAGAAGTCATCGGAGGCGTACAGGTCAGCGGGATGCGTCCAGACCTCGGTTGCCTTGCCGTCCTGCAGGTGGAAGATCTGGACGGTGTTGTCCTGGAGGTGCTTGCCCGCCCGCTCGGCCCGGACTGTGGTCAGCGCGACAACGTGCTCGTCGTTGCCGATGACGTCGTGCAAGTCGATGCGTATCGTCCCGTCCGAGGCCTGGAAGGTACGGCCAAGCCAGTCCAGGACCTGCCCGATGCCCTCATAGTCGCCGCCGAAAGGGCTCCTGCCCGGGAAATGCCAGCGGATGCCGGCGGCGAAGAACCGGGTTTGCAAGGCTTCGAGGTCACCTCGCCCGAATGCCGCGTACCCTTCGCGAACTATCTCCTCGTTCGGATGTGCCATTCTCCCGACCCCCCAAAGATCAGCAGAACCCGACCAGCGTGTCCGATCACGAAGCGCCCGTCAAGAACCCGGCACCAAGCGAGCCGGGGCGTTTCCCGCGCTGCGCCAGCGCGCCCGCGGCCACCAGGCCGATGCCCCACGCACCGGGTCAACCAGATCATCGATCAAGCCGACTCAGCACGGGCTTGGCGGTGCTGGCGCTTCTTGACCGGGTGGCCTGTGCGGCCCGGCCTGAGGATGTCGCCGATTGTCGTGGTCTTCGCTGCGCCGGGTTCTGCGAACCATTCTCGCCCGAACAGGAGCCCGGCCAGCTGATGACGGTCATCCCCACGACCCAGGCGCCGATGTCCGCCGGACAGTGATGGCAACGCTTGGCTCCGTCACACCGTGCTCACGCCCACGGGTTGTCGTTGCGCACATTGCCGCCGTTAGGAGCGACCTGGGCCTTTGGCAGGTACTCACTGCCGGCTAGTACATATCGGGCATTATGGGGTGCCCGGAGTCGACCCGCAAGGCGGCTTTGCGCGGACGATAGTCACGCCTGCGAGCGCGGAACGATCGGCCGGGCTGGGCTGGATGCTGACGAGATCGCCGTCGCTGCCGCGTCAATCGCTGAGCATGCTCAGCCCGTGCCGAGTGCGCGCTGGAGCAGCGGCCAGGCCTGGTGCAGGTCCCGTTGCCAGTACGGCCAGTCGTGCGTGCCCGGGCCGTAGAAGTCGAACTGTGCCGGGATCTTCAGCGCGCGCAACCGCCCGGCGAGGGCAGCGTTCTCCGCGGCGAGCGACGATTCGATCGTGCTAGCCGCCGTACCGGGAGGATCTAGCGGTCCGGGCTGTCCGTTGCCGACCGCCACGAACAGCAGCGTGCCGCGCAGGCTGGGCGCCAGGTCATACGGGTTGTGCGCGGCCCACACAGCAGAGTCGTCGCGCGGGTCGCCCCACAGCTGATTCGGGTCCTCACCCTGGGAGCGGACCAGGTCCGCGTACCGCATCGACTCCTGCGGGGTCAGGCGCGTGTCGACGATCCCGCTGAAGGACGCAGCGGCGCGGAACAGGCCGGGATGCCGGGCAGCGTAGGCCAAGGCGCCCAGGCCGCCCATCGACGCGCCAGCGACTGCCATGACCTTGCTGGCCCGGTAGTCTCGCTCGAGGATCCGCCGCAGTTCGACCAGATGGAACGTTTCCCATCGCGGTCCCGTCAGCCAGTCGGAGTAGAAACCGGCCTTTCCGCCATCGGGCATCACCACCAGCACATCGCTGTGCGCGGTAAGCGCCTCGACATCGGTCGACCGAGTCCAGCTCTGATAGGTGTCACAACAGCCATGCAGCAGGTAAAGAACCGGCCAGCGGCGCCCGGGCCGCGCCGGGTAGCGCACCGGAAGCAGCAACCGGACCCTCACCGTCCTGCCCAGTGCGGGCGAGGCGACGGTAATGTCTCGCATCCGAGCCGAGAGCACGGTCGTCGCGACGATCCGCGGCTGCGCAACAACCCCCGCAGACCCACTCGCCGGCCGGGCCCTTGCGCCCCCGCCGCAGGCGACACCACCGAGCACGACGATGACGGCGAGCATCGTCGGCCAGGCCACCCGCATCGGTGCGGACAACCTGCAAAGCGATAACCATCCACGCGCCACACCAGAAAGTCTCCTCGTTGCCGGCACGGCTCTGTCAGACGACGGGCCGAGCGAGCCATTACCGGGCTGTCGTATTGCGGGTGAGTTCGCGGGCGGGCGCGGGGCTGGGCCGGGCGGGTGGTTCGGTGGCGGGTTCAATGGACAGGCGCGGGAGTGTGCGGTCCAGCCAGCCGGGCAGCCACCAGTTCGCGCCCCTGGACAGGTGCATGAGGGCGGGAACGAGGAAGGTGCGCAGGATGAAGGCGTCGAGCAGGACCGCGGCGGCCAGGCCTATGCCGAATTCGGCGATCACTTGCTGGCCGGTGAGGATGAAGGCGCTGAACACGCAGATCATGATGGTGGCGGCGGCGATGATGACCCGGCCGGTGGTCGCCTGGCCGGTGATCACCGCCTGGCGGTTATCCCTGGTGGCGGCCCATTCCTCGCGGATCCGGGAGACCAGGAAAACCTCGTAATCCATAGAAAGGCCGAACAGGACCGACAGCATGAGGACGGGGAGGAACGATTCGACCGGGCCGGCCTGGCCCAGATTGAGCGCGCGCAGTCCCCAGCCGAACTGGAAGATGGCGACCAGCACGCCGAAGGCTGCTCCGGCGGCGAGCAGGTTCATCACCGCGGCGGTGGCGGGTATCAGCAGGCTGCGGAATGCCATCAGCGGCAGCAGGAACCCCAGCCCGATGATGACCGCGGCGAACAGCAGCAGCTTGTGGGCGATCACAGTGGCGAAGTCGCCGTTGGTCGCGGTTTCGCCGCCGACGTAGACGCGCAAGTCAGGCTTCGCCGGGCCTCCCCGGAGTGCATGCCACCGGCGCCTATGAGGGGTCGGCGCCCCGGGGCGCCTGCGCCTGGCCGGGGTTGCGGAGGAATGTCGCCCGGAACAGGGCGGCGAGGTGGGTGCGGTAGCTGCTTGCGGACCAGCCGCGGTCGACCATGAGCTCTTCGAGCAGCTCGTAGGACATCAGCGCCCACAGCATGTCGGTGGCTGTCTGGACTGTCCACGGCGGGGCAAGCCGCTGCTCGCGTGCCAGCCAGCTGGCGAGCCGGCGGCAGCAGGCCTGCTGGTCGGCCATGACCAGGACCCATTGCGCGGCGGCGTCGGGATCGGTGCGGCGCACCCGCTGGACGGCGCGGGCCACGGCCAGGACCCGGGGGTGGAAGCGGGCTAGGTGGCTGGCCCACTCGTCCAGGGCGGCGGCGGCGTCGCGTGCCTGCCAGACCTGCTCGAGCGAGCTGGCCAGGCCCTCTTGCTCGCTGACGTAGCGGAATAGCTCGATCAGCAGGTCGGCGCGGGAGGGGAAGTGCAGGTAGGCGGCACGGCGGGAAACGCCGGCCCGTTCGGCGACCGCCGTCATCGTCAGCCGGCCGGTCCCGTGTTCCTCGAGCAGCGCGCGGGCAGCAGCCAGCAGCCCTGCATGTGTGCGCCGGCTGCGGGCGTTGCGCGGCTCCTCGATCTGCTCCAGCATGGCTCCCTTTGGCTAAAACTGCACAGTGCGTGTAGTCTACTTAATACACACACTGTGAAGTTCTGGAACCCCAGGGCTCGCTCGAAAGGAGACGTGTACACGTGAGGAACTACGCCCGGTCCAACGGGTCCCGCGCCACGCGGCAAGCGGCCTCTGCCATGGCCATAGCCGTCGCGGCCATCGCCGCCGGCGCAACCGGGATCGTGGCCGGGTCAGGGAGCGCCGCCGCCAGCACGGCCGGCCAGGCCCGATACCTGACCCAGCATGCCAAGTTCAAGCACCCGCAGCTCGCGCACGGCCTGCTGACGATCGTGGGCACCCGGGCCAGCGACAAGATCACGCTCCGTCTCAAGGCCGGTGACCCGGGCATCCTGCAGGTCGACGTCGGCGACGACGGCTCCGCCGACTTCAGGTTCAAGCGCGCGCACATCGCCAAGATCATCGTCAGCGCCCGCGGCGGCGACGATGCCGTGCGCATCGACGAGAGCAACGGCGCGTTCACCACCACCATCCCGACCACGATCGCCGGGGGAGGCGGAAACGACACCCTGACCGGAGGCTCGGGGGCGGAGACACTGCGCGGCGGCTACGGAAACGACGCGATCGACGGGAACGGGGGCAACGACCTGGCGCTGATGGGCGCCGGCGACGACACCTTTACCTGGGATCCGGGCGACGGCAGCGACACCATCGATGGCCGGTCAGGAAATGACACCATGCGCTTCAACGGCGCCGCCGCTGCCGAGCAGATCAACCTGTCGGCCAACGGCAGCCACCTGAAGTTCACCCGCGACGTCGCCAGCATCACCATGGACACGGTCGGCGTCGAGCGGGTCGACTTTAACGCCCTCGGCGGCGCCGATGCCGTCACCGTCAACGACCTTACCGGAACCGACGTCAACAGCGTGAACGTTGACCTCGCAGGCGCCCTCGGCGGCGCGACCGGCGACGGCGTGGCCGACCGCGTCATCGTGAACGGCACCGCTGGCAACGACGCGATCGATGTCAGCGGAGATGCCAACGTCGTCAAGGTGAGTGGCCTCGCCGCGACGACCAAGATCCTTCACCCCGAGGCCGCCAACGACCGCCTCGAGGTCAACACCCTCGCAGGCGCCGACACCGTCGCCACCGTCGGCCTGGTCCCCGGCAGCATCCAGCTCTTCGTGAACGGCGTGCTCGTCCCGTAACGCGCCGTCCCCAGCCAGGGCACGCGGGGACCTAGCAAAGGACCCGCGTGCCCTGCCCAACCGCAAGCCCACGCCCGCCACCTCGCGTGCATCCCCTGGAGCCCCACGGCAACCCCCCCTCGGCCGTGGGCAGCCTGTCTAGCGGGACAACTTCCCGCGCTCCACCCATCTCAACCTGCTCTATCCGCCCGGACTGCACCGGCTCGCCGGGGACGCCGGCACGGTCTCCGCCGCCCGGCTCAGCCCGCGCGGCACGATCGAGCTCTACCTCAACGCCACCCCCCGGCAAGGCGGCGAGCACCTGCGGAACTGGGCCGCATTCCGGCTGGCCAGGCTGCGGTCCGACGACGCGGCTTCAGCCCGCGAGGTCGCCGCCGCACGCGGCGTCCAGTTCCGCGGCGGCACAGGGTCATGCGTCATCGACGACTATCGCACCCGGATCGGCAGGCACCACTTCGAAGAGATCGCCTGCCTGGTCCAGGGACGCACCAGCGCCACCGTCATCGTCGCGGCTGCCCCGGCCGCCATGTGGGCCCAGGCGCGGCCGCTCCTGTTCAGCGCGGTGGCTGCCTACCTCGTCCGCTGAACATGGCCCGCAACATGAGCGACCAAAGACAGACCCGGAGAATGCGCCCGCAGTCTGCGCCGACCGCAGCGAGCCGTCCGGCAATCCACCTGTACCTCGAAAGGACATGACATTGCTTGCATCAACCGCCTCACGGCTGCGCCGGCTCGCCGCGCCGCGCAGCCCCAGGCTAACGGGCTCAGACGGCCACCCGGCAGTCGCGTTGCTGCTGCGCTTGGGCTGTGCGGCGCTGCTGGCCTGGATCGGGTACATCCATCTCCACCTGTGGCAGGAGGGATACCGCCAGATCCCCACAAACGGGCCGCTGTTCCTGCTCGACGCGGTGGCCGGATTCATATTCGCCGCCGTATTGCTGGCCTGGCCACGGCCACTCGCCGGAATCCTTGCCGCCGGCTACACCGCCTCCACGCTCGGTGCCCTGATCATCAGCTTCACCGTGGGCCTGTTCGGCTTCCGGGAATCGATCTCCGCGTCATACGTGGCGCAATCGCTGACCATCGAGACGATCACGGTGCTCGCCCTCATCGGCTGGACCGCCCTGGCCGCAAGCCATCCCAGTTGGCGACTCGCGCCCGCCACCGCTCTCAGCGAAGCCCCTGACCAAGGTTCGCGAGCAATCCGCTGAGGGCAACCGCGCGCTTTGACCCGGCAGCCAGGGCGGCCATCCGCCCCGCCCGGGTGGTGAGCCGCACCGCCGCCGTCGAGAGTTGACCGGAAAATACTTCAGCTGGAGCGCGGCAGCGGACTTCAGCCCGGGGCTTGGGCCAGGGCGATCAGGCGGCGGGGGCGCGGGTGGCGGTGTATCCGGGTGCTTGCAGCTGGGGGAGTGGCTGCGTGCCTTGCGGTTGGTATCGATCGTGGTGGTGTAGTAGTCAGGCTGAGGTCTTCGTAGCGGGCGGAGCGGCCGGCGAGCAGGTGAGATGATGACCAGCAGGGTGCGGGCGATGGCGACGGCGGCCTGGAGCTTTCCGCGGCGGCGGACGAGCCGCCGGTACCGCTCGCCCGGGGGGCACTAGCCGGCGGAAGGAGCCCGATGTCACAGACATGGAGGTCCGTCAGCGCGCGATGGCGTAGCCCGCGTGTTCGGCCTCGCCCGTGCGGAGGTCCTCGGTCAGGATGGTTGCCCGCGTGAGCCCGCTCCCGCCCCACGATCCGGCCGCTGCCCTCAATGAGGTGCTCAGCGAGGTGATCGACGTGGTGCTGGACGTGAGGCAGGCTCACCGAAGAGTCCCCGGCACGCACGCCCTCCACGCCGTGCTCGACCAGCTTTTCGGCGACCTGAAGGCCTGGGCCGGGCTGCTCATGGACCAGGACGTGGCACTCGGCGTGTCGCCGCTGGCGAGCATGCCTAGCGCGGCCGGCCGAAAGCCGCCGAGCCGCTGGACCGGGGCCGCGAGCGACGAGGAAGTCCGCCAGGTCGTCGCTGGCCATCTCGACCGGCTCGGGCAACACGTGGCCGCAGCGCTGGCGGAGCAGGAGGATGACGGGGCACGAGCGGCCCTTGCCGAAGTGCAGCGCGGGTTGCTGGCGAACAGGCGGGCGCTCAGCGAACTCTGAGGATATGCGCTACCGGCGGTGAGGCTCTCGCCGGCGTTTGCCCGCACCGCGAAAGCTGCAAGGCCGGCCACGAGACCGATCGCCTGTTGGGGTTGGTTACGTGCAAGCGCGGAGCCGGCCTGTCACCAGCGACGTGCCGGGCGCGCACGCCATAGCCCGGCGCACCAGGCCCGGCCGGACGGGGACCTCAGCCGCGCGGCGCAGCCGGCCGGTCAGGGCACGACAGTGACTGGCCACTTGCCGGCTCGCACCAGCCGGACTGCCAGCGAGCCAACAAACCGGTGGCCAGCCTTGGCGGACGCCCCGACGACGACAGCCTCCGCGCGGACCTCGTCGGCGACATGGCCGAGCTCGGAGAACGGGTCGCCGCGCCTGGCCACGAAGGTGGCGGCTATGCCCCGCTCCCGGGCTCCCTCTTCGACCTGGCGGCGCAGGTCGCCGGAGGTCTTGCTGAAGGCCTCGCCTTGCGAGACGGCCACCGCGGCACCGGCACCGGGCACGGCGGCGGCCATCGAGAACACCGGCCCGACGTAGACGACGACGAGGCGAGCGCGTTGCCGGCGGGCCAGCCCGGCCGCGTATGCACCAGCCCGCAGCGAGGTGGGCGAGCCGTCGATGCCGACGAGGATCACCGTCGGGCCGTCGGTTCCCAGCTCGAAGGAGCCCGCCTCGCCGAACGTCACACAGGCAGTATGGACCACGCACCGGCAGCCCGGGCAAGGGCGCCGCGTGCGGATACCCCGGTCCGCATCAGCACCTGCTCAAGACACGCGGTTCATGGCGCTATGGCACTGCGCGCCAGGACCGGGGCGACTCGCCGCCCCTGCGTTGCGCGCTACGCAGCGTAACTGCCCTTTAACGTCGTCACGGCACACACTCCGTTAGGGTCGGGTTAGAGCCCGGCAACGTCCGGAACCGCGTCCGCCTCGATCGGCACATATGCAGGGAATCTGATCCTCCTGGAGGCGCCGGTGCCCAGCAAAGCTGCCCTAACGACCGGGCCAGTGACTGGCGGTCCATAGCGCCTGCATCCGGCCGGCGGCTTGCAGCTGTGCCGCCGCTTTTCGCGCTCCTTCGGTTACTCGCGGCTGAAATGACGCACGACCTGCTTCGCAGGGAAGCGGCGGCGGATGCTATCGGCCGGCGAACGGAGCGGCCTGGGCGACGAACTCGACGATGCGTCGCGCAGCGCTGCGGTCGGGATCCAGATCCGGGTTGTAGATCGACATGCTCCAGCCGGCGCACCTGCCGTCCCGCAGAACCGGCATGGCGATCTCGGTGAGCTGCTGCCAGGTCAGCCCGCCGGCCAGGGCGACTTCGCCCGGAGCGCCGCATGCCGCGAAATCGCTGTGCGCGAGGACATCGAGGTCGATGTGCAACCACCAGCGAGACGCATGCGCCGCGATGTGCTCGACGGCCATGCGGGCGTAGCCCGGGGGATCGGCGGACACCTGGTCGGCCGAGCGCAGCCATACCCGATCAGCTACCGTCGGGACGTTCGCGACTTCGCGGAAGAGATGATCGCGGGGCCCGAGCATTGCAATCGCGCCCGGGGCCAGAGCCGGCAGCCGGTCGCGGAGCGGCCGCGGCGACCGCTCACCGGTCAGGCCCAGCAGCAAGGCGATCTCCATGTTCGCGGCCTCGCCACTCAGCGACAGATCCATCGGCGTGGCATCCTCGTGCCCGTCCACGAACAGCAGGCCCGCCCGGCCAGCGATGTCACGCACCGCGGGAACCGCAGCGAGCAGCACAGAACAGTCGGCGCCGTAGACGAACGGAAACCGGGCAGCCGACAGCGAAGCGCGCACCCGGCGATATAGCGAGTCGACCATCTGCAGCAGTGCCCGCTCGTTGAGCAGGCCCGAGCCGGCGGCGCGCTGAGGGACTGGGCCGGGAAGGACCAGATCGGGCTCCATGGCCGCGTCCGGGCCAAACACCGCCGCCAGCCCCGCTGCGCGCAACGCTTGAGGCGCCGCTGCCTGGCCCGGGGAGCGGCCCATGCCGTCGAACGGCACCCCGATCATGTCGGGCCGCCCCCTGCCCGCGGTGTTCCCGGCGGTCGCAGTTTTCCGCATCGCGTGCTCCTGGCCATCGCGGGCGGCTCGAAGTAGCGGGCCGGCTGCCGCCTCCGACCCTAGCGAGCCGCTCCAGCGTTCCGCGAGAGGGCGGAGGCAATCTGATGCCTATCGACGAGATCTGCGCACAGCTACGCACAACCCACGAGGAGGCGATTCAGGCACGTCGGCGTGATTCAAGCTGCTGGCGTGGGCGACGGTTGCCGACTGGCCCAGCGGCTGCGTGCGTCAGCGGTTCTTGATGATCTTTCTACGGTAGGCGAGGCTCGCGGCGCCGGCCAGGATCGCCGCTCCGCCGAGGCCGAAGGGCAGGGCGTCCTGGAATCCGGCCGTGCCACCGCCGCCAGTGGCCGGCGCAGCGGTAGGGAACGGGCTGGCCGAATGGCGCGGCGATGCCGACGGGTGCGGCGTCGCCGACGCCCTGGCCGAGGGGCTAACGCTCGCGCTCGGCGTAGTGGCACTAGCCGAGCCGCTCGCGCTCGGCGTAGTGGCACTAGCCGAGCCGCTAGGCAGGATAGTCGCTGTTGCCGAGCCGGTTGCTCCGGGTGAGAATGGAGTCGGTGTTGGTGAAGGCGAGGACGCCGTGCAGGCCGAGACTGACGCGGAAGCGACTATGGCCAAGGTGGCGCAGCAGGCGGCGGTCAACCTCGAGCTGAGACCCGTCCCCATGATGGTTGTGCGCATCGTTACGGGACCTCCTTATGGGTCCGGCAGGCGCCGGACCGTTTCCCGGTCCCGGCATCGGAAGAGAAATCGTGGCCGGGTCGGTCACTGCCCGCGCCCGGCCGAAGGCAGATCCCCGGAAGCGCCAACGGCCATAAAAGTAAGGCCCATAGACGGCACAGATATGAAATGGCCTGTTCATCATTGGAATATTAGGCTACGCGATTAAAGCACCCTGGGGAAGACGGAGGGAAGGACGGCATTGGGGGATGCGGAGTGGCGGCGTATAGCTGGGTGCCGCGTAGTCATGTCCTGGCCGCAGGGCCGGTACGCACCCCAGGCCAGGACGTCAGGAAGCCTTCGTACGCGCGTCGCCGGGCTGGCCGGCATCCTTCTCATCGTGAGCGGGGCCGCCGCTGTCGGCGTCGCGGTCGCGGCCCAGCAGCACGCTCCGCAGCCCTTACTGGCGGCAGCGGGCGCTACCGGGCCAGCTGCGGGCAACGCCCGAGGGCCATCGCTACGGCGCTCGCTGCCGGTGTCCGTCGATATCCCGGCCATTGGCGTGGACTCCAAACTGCTGCACCTGGGAGTCAACTCCGACGGCACGGTCCGGGTCCCGCCGCTTTACACGAGGCCCAATCAGGCCGCATGGTTCAAGTACTCGGCAGCGCCCGGCCAGATCGGGACATCGGTCATCGAAGGTCACCTCGACGGCTACCACGGGCCGGCTGTCTTCTTCCGCCTGGGAGCCCTCCGCCCCGGGGACAGGATCAACGTGACGCTCGCCGACGGGATCACCGCTATTTTCCGCGTCACCGGCGTACGCCAATACCCTAAATCCCGTTTCCCGGCAAGAGCCGTTTACGGCACGACCGGCTACGCGGCTCTGCACCTGATAACGTGCGGCGGCGCTTTCGACCACGCCACTGGCCATTACCTCAGCTCTACTGTTGTATTCGCGTCCCTCACCTCATCACGGCCGGCCGGCGGCAGCCAGGCCGACGGCTGACGGCCGACGCCCTGGCGAGACGGTACTCGGCAGACAGGCCCAGAGGTATCGTCTTTGGGAGGAACAGGGGGAAAGGTGATCTTCTCGCCTCTTGTCTAGGGTGGCCTGGAGAGTTGCCCGTTGCCTCGAACGCAGTTTCCCGAGATCAGCGAGGACGCGCAATGAGCCAGTCCAGTTCTGCCGATGCCGCCCCTCCCGGCGCTTTTCCAGCACAGCGCGGCGCGGGCTCGGCGCTGGCCCCGCGGAACTGGCGGGTGGCCTGCCGGCTGATCGTCTTGGTGGCCATTCCGACGGTGCTGGGCCTGGCGCTCACCGGGCTCAAGGTCACTGACGCGACGCGCAGCGCTGAGGCGTACGGCCAGGTCGGCCGGCTCGCGGTGCTCGGCCAGCAGGTCACCGGCTTAACGCAGGCGATGGAGGACGAGCGGGCCGACACGGCCGCGTTCATCGCGGACGGGCGCCCGGCCGCGGGCCTCGTGGCCCTGCAGCGGCAGTACGTGATCACCGACGGCTGGGCGACCACGGTGCGCCGGCTGGTTCTCCGGTTTGGCCGCGGATACCCGGCCCGGACGCGGGCCAGCGCGACCACGGTCCTGGCCAGCATCGCCGAACTGCCTGGCCTGCGCAGGCACGCGGCGCAGAGCCAGGCTCCCGCTCTGGCCGTGATCAACGGCTATTCCGCAGCCACAGCTGGCCTGTTGCCGGTCAACGACGGCATCGCCGACCTGAGCGGCAACTCCGCGCTCATCACCAGCGTGCGCGCGCTCGGCTCGCTATCCAGGATGAAGGACCAAGCCTCGGAGCAGCAGGCCATCCTCGGCGCGGCGCTCGCCGAGGGCCACTTCGGGCCCGGCGCGCTCACCGCGCTGACCACCGCCCAGGCGCAACAGGCCAGTGACCTCGTATCGTTCCGCAGCTCGGCGACCCCCGAGGAGAGCTGGGCCCTCGCTGGCACCTTGGCCGGCCCGCTGGCCGGGCAGGCCCGGGCGGTGGAACAGCGCGCGACGGCGGTCGGCAACGGCACGCTGTCCCTCGGTGCCCAAGCCCGCCAGCAGTGGCAGGCCGGGATGTCCTACACAGTCGGCTGGATGCGCCATGCCGAGCTGCAACTGGCGTCCTGGATCACGGCCTACGCCCAGGCCCTGCAGCGGAGCGCGATGCGGTCCGCGATAATCACCGGCGGCGCGGCGCTGGCCGTCATCACCCTGGCCTTGCTGGCCACCCTGATCATTGCCAGGTCCATGGTGCGCCCGCTGCGACGGCTTGAAGCAGCCGCCCTAGATGTCGCCGGGGCACGCCTGCCCGCGGAGGTCCGCGCGCTGGGCACGGCCGGGAACTCCGGGCACCCTCTCCCGGTGACGCCGATCGACGTGCGGTCCACCGACGAGATCGGACAGGTCGCCCGCGCCTTCGACCGGGTGCACTGGGAAGCGGTGCGGCTGGCCGGGGAAGAGGCCCAGCTGCGCGGCAGCGTCAATGCCATATTCGCCAGTTTCTTCCGGCGCAGCCATTCCCTGCTGGAACGGTTGCTGCGGCTGATCGATAGCTTGGAACTCCGTGAGGATGACCCGGAACGGCTGGCCAGCCTGTTCCAGATGGATCATCTGGCCACCCGGATGCGACGCAGCTCAGACAGTGCGCTCGTCCTCGCAGGCCACGAGACACCACGCCGCTGGACCGAGCCGGTCACCCTGGTGGATGTGCTTCGGGCCGCAGTGTCCGAGATCGAGCAGTACGACCGGGTCAACCTCCACGTGCAGCAGGGTGTCTTGGTCAGCGGGAGCGCTGCGGCCGACACCGTGCACATGCTCGCCGAGCTGCTGGAGAACGCCGCCATGTTTTCGCCCAAGACGACCCAGGTAATCGTGTGCGGGCACACAGTGCGCGGCGGCGGCTTGCTGATCAGCATTGTCGACGGCGGAAAGGGCATGTCCGAGGATCAGCTGAGGCAGCTCAACGGGCGGCTGGCCCACCCGCCCGTCGCGGACGTGGCGGTCACCCGGCACATGGGCTTGTTCGCGGTCGCGCACCTGGCGGCACGGCACGGCATCAAGGTGGCCCTGGAACTGCCGCCGGGCGGCGGTACTACCGCCGAGGTGCACCTTCCCGCCACGCTGATCTCGCAGGACGCTAGGCGCGGTGGCTGGCCGGGACAAACTGGCGAAGCCCTCCGTGCCGGGGCCGGCGGGGGAGCCAGCGCCGTAGCTGCGGTCGCGGATCCGCGGGCCTCAGCTCCCCGGTTCGCCGCGGGGCCAGAGTCGGCCGTCGGGCCGGAGATCGCCATGCCCGATGCCATCCCGCTGCCGCTGGGCGCGCCGTTGCGATCCACGGGCCAAGCCGCCTCCTCCGCCGTGACCGTGCCGGAGCCGGTGGGTACGGAGCTGGGCGGCACGCTGCCCATTTTCGAATCCGTCGAATCCGATTATTTCCATACCCGCAGCCGGGGGCTGCTCCGGCCCGGCGAGCTGCAAGCCGACCAGCCGACGCTAGCGGGGCAGCCGACCACGGCTTCGGCAACCTGGGACTCCGTCGCCGACGGTCGACGTGCCGCGGCGCCGGGTGACATCCCTGCGGTTGGGGGCCTGACCTCCGCTGGGCTGCCGCAGCGGATTCCGCAGACCAACCTCGTCCCCGACACTGCGGTCGACCGGGAGACCCGGCAAGCCACGGCGGCCGAATCGGCGCAGATCGCACTAGGCCGGCTGGCCAGCTTCCAGCGAGGCTCCCGCCGGGCCAGGGCGGTTGCCCGGGTGGACCGCGACGCGGATCAGTCGGCCCAGGACGACTGAGGGGGGAGCACGTGGATCCGGTCCTTCATCCGCAGGGCCTCGACCAGCTCATCACCGGCTTCACCGAGCGCGTTCCCGAGGTGCTGCACGCTCTCGTGGTGTCCTCGGACGGCGTCCCGGTGGCAGTGTCCGACCGGATACAGCGCGATCATCTGGAGATGCTCTCCGCGATCACATCCGGCTTCATCAGCTTGGCCTGTGGCGCAAGCCGGATATTGGACGGCGGTGCCGTCACCCAGGGCCTGGTCGTCATGGAACGGGGCATCCTCGTGATCATGGCGATCACTGACGGCTTGAGCCTCGCCGTGCTCACCACCGCCGCAGCCGACCTCGACCTGGTCGCGTACGAGATGACAATGCTGTTGGAACAAGCCGGCAGCATCTTCACCCCGCCTGCTCGCGGGGCGATCCGCGACACGGGCGGCGCGGCATGAGCCTGGGGGAAAGCCGTGAACCGGGTCCCAGACGGGCTCCACCGTGGACAACGACGTGCTGGCGGGCGCCGAGGATCTAGGCATTCCACTATGCGGCGGCCAACTAGATGATCACATTACTCGAGTGGCGTGCTGCGTAGAGGCGGCTTTCCCGGGTTCACTCGTCGTAGCTGGCCGTGACGGGAGGGGCTTCGTCCTGCGTCGAGGTCCAGCTGGCGAGCAGGAACGCCCGATCCGCGGCCGATTTCGGCGGCGATCTCTCCAGATCCGGAGACTTGTGCACCACATTCGATCCGCATCGCCTCTACGAGTTGGTTCCCGATTCAGGGAGGATGGCGGGGAGGTCGAAGCTGCGGAAGGCGTCTGGGGTGAGGAAGGCGGTGATCTCCTGGATCTGCGCGTCGCGCAGGGTGAGCACGTCGACGGCGCGCGGCAGGAAGGTCCGTGTCTTGTCGTCCCAGGCGTAGAGGCCGAAGGCGAGCTGCCCGTTCGCGCGAGCGGGGATGAGGCGCCAGCGCGTCGACCCGGCCAGCGGCCCGCCGCTGAGGAACATGGCGACCTGTTCGCGGCCGCGGTACCAGGTCGGCAGGGGCGGCATCGCCAGCTTCGCGTCTTCGGCGAGCATGGCGACGACCGCGTCGACGTCGTTGCGCTCCCAGGCGGTGACGTAACGATGCACGACCTGTCTCAGCGCGCTGTCGCTCAGTGAGCGCAGCGTCGCCTGCTGGCTTTGTTCCGGCAGTCGTTGGTCTACTGTCTTGTGGGCGCGCTGCAGGGCGCTGTCGACCGAGACGGGCGTCGTTTCGAGCGTCGTGGCGGTTTCGCGGGCCGAGAAGCCGAGTACGTCGCGGAGTATCAGCACAGCGCGCTGTCGCGCGGGCAGGTGCTGGAGGGCCGCTATGAAGGCGAGCTCGACGCCCTCGCGCTGCTCATAACGGGCCTCCGGGCTGGCCAGGCCGCTGCCGAGCCTCAGCTGCTCATCCGGATAGGGTTCGAGCCACACCGCCTCGGTCACTGGCTCGGCGGGGCCATCGTGGGGGTCGGCGGCGGGCCCGTAGTCGACCGGAAGCACTCGTCTGGGCCGCCGCTCGATCGCCCGGAGGCAGGCGTTTGTCGCGATCTTGTAGAGCCAGGAGCGGACCGAGCTTCGGCCCTCGAACCGCGGCAGGCCGCGCCAGGCGCGCAGCAGCGTCTCCTGCAGCGCATCTTCTGCGTCCGCGGCCGAGCCGAGCATCCGGTAGCAGTGGGCGTGCAGCTCGCCGCGGTACGGTCCGGCGAGTCGGCCGAAGGCATCGTCGTCGCCCTGCCGGGCGGCCTCGAGCAGCTCGCGCTCGCTCGCGGTCAACACCATGCGAGCCGCTCTTGTCCCGCGTTCAGGCCCGGTCGTCATCGTTTTGGCTGCCAGATAGCGAACTCGCCGCACTGTGGCGCCGAAATGACACTGCGCCATCCGGCCGGCCCCTCGCGCGGCGCCAGCAGCACCGAGGCGCCGAGCTGGCGCGCGTGTTCGGTGGACTCTTCGATCTGGTCGACCTCGACGTAGGGCAGCCACAGCGGGCGCGCGGTGCCGCATCCGACGATGCCGCCGCCGAAACCCCCTCCCAGTTCGAGGGCGAGGTAGGAGCTGCACCCGGCCTCGATCAGCTGCCGGCGCCAGCACAAGAGTTTCGCGTAGAACGCGCTCGCCAGTGCCTGATCACCGGTGTGGAGCTCCAGGTGAACGACGGGCCTGGGACTGGACATATGCATGGTCATCTTACTTGTGACCCGCGTTGTGGCCGGAATCCATCGCCGCCGGAGCAGAATCGTTGAGCGAGATCCCGGCCGCGAGGGCGGGGGGGTGTCGTGCGGCGGGCAAGGATGGCTGTTGCCGGCCGGGCGAGCAGGGCGACCGTTCCGCAGACCCACAACGCCCAGTGGAACCCGCCGGTCAGCGCGGCGCTTGGCGTCTGGCCTTCGCCGAGCAGGGTCTTGAGGTGCGTGGCGGCGACCGTCGATGCAATCGCGATGCCGATCGCCCCGCCGAGCTGCTGGGAGGTGTTGAGCAGCCCCGAGGCGAGCCCGGCCTCCTGCTTGGCCATGCCGGCCAGGCCGCCCACACAGCCGCCATCCAAGCCCGAGCAGGGGTGGAGCCCGCGCCAGGCGCAGCTTCGTGGCGGGCGATGGATCGCGGCCTTTGGCCGGATCACCACCTCCAGAAGCGGCGACTGGGCTCGCCGGGCACCACCAGGCAGACGCAAGAAAGGGTAACGATGACCACAGGGCGTATGACAATCGCAGACAGGGCAGTTCTGGTGACCGGGGCCAATCGCGGCATCGGGCGGGCGCTGGTCGAGGAAGCCCTGAGGAGAGGCGCGAAGCGGGTGTATGCCGGCACGCGCCAGCCCCTGGCCCACCCGGATGGGCGCGTCACGCCGCTGACCCTGGAGGTGACCAGCGCGGCGCAGACCCAGGCAGCTGTCGATCAAGTCGGATCTCTCGACATGCTCATCAACAACGCCGGCGTCGCGCTTTACGACGACCTGAACGACCGTGCCGTGCTCGAACGCCACCTCGCCGTCAACCTCTTCGGCACCTACGGCGTGACCCAGGCTTTCCTGCCGCTGCTGACCCGTTCCCGGGGAGCCATCGTCAACATTCTGTCGGTGAACGCCTTCGCCCCCTT
>Ga0137407_10001180_pt1 | contig 17124 bp, 23 predicted proteins | sample CZOMad2_2_16fung_FD_108410 | JGI IMG/M metagenome (GOLD analysis project Ga0137407, IMG submission 108410) | Vadose zone soil fungal communities from Angelo Coast Range Reserve, California, USA - CZOMad2_2_16fungal (Illumina Assembly) | ecosystem: Environmental > Terrestrial > Soil > Vadose... | reverse complement strand
TGTCGATGACGACGAAGCAGTCGGAAACGCAATCGAAGTTTTAATGCGTTCGACCGGGTTGGTCGCCCAGGCATTTTCGTCGGGAGAGGAGTTCTTGCGCTCGCCCGAACTGAGCCGCACCGGCTGCCTGGTTGTCGACTTCGACATGCCCAAGATGAATGGCCTTGATCTGCACAACAATTTGTCTCGATTGGGCAAAGAGATTCCCACCGTAATGATAACTGCCTATCCGAGCGATGATATTCGTGCCCGCGCACTTCAAGCTGGGATCATCTGCTATCTGCCCAAGCCGTTCGATGAGAGCGACCTCCTGAATTGCATTCAGGCCGCTCTAGATCGCGCAAAGGGAAACAGAGGCGCGCCTTAGTTTGCCTAGGACGTGAACCCGCAAATCTGCCGGACGGACCGCTCGCCAAAATCCGCTATGCTCCGATAGCGACCAAATTCCGCACCGCAAGTCTAATGAGGCTCTCCAGTATTAGCCGCATTGGCAGTCAGCACTTCCTTCGGAGCATCCACTATTCCTGGCAGGCGGATCGTGAAGGTCAAATCCGCGACCAGGCTCGCCCTCGACCGTGATGTCGCCGCCCATCATTTGACAGAAGTGCGGCTGATGGCGACGCCGAGGCCCGTAGCGCTGTATTTGCGCGCCGTGGCCGACGAAATTTGAGAAGATTCCTGGAATAGTTCAGTCGCCTACCAAGCCGCCACTGCGCAAAGCGCACAAGGCGCGGCGTCAAACGGTCCAAGCTAAGGACCCAGTCACGTCGGCGGCAGCGTGAACTGAAAAGTCGCGCCCCGTCCTGCGTTGGGGCTCGCCCACAAACGGCCGCCATGCAATTCGATGATCCGCCGACTAATCGAGAGTCCCATACCGGTGCCGTGCGGTTTGGTTGTGAAGAATGCTTCAAAAATGCGTTCGTGTCCGTCGACCGGAAGCCCCACGCCGGAATCACTCACTGAGATCAACAATTGGCCATCCTCGGCTCTCCTCGATGTGACGCTCAGCCCACCGCCCGTCGCTTGCATCGCTTCGATGCCGTTGGACATGAGGTTCATCAAAATCTGCTGCAGCTGTACGCGATCGGCTTTCGCCGTCGGCAGGCTGGCGTCGAGCTCGGTGCGGATTGAAACCGAGTTCCGACGCGCTGTATCGTTCAGCAAAACGGTCATCTCTCGAATGATATCGTTCAGGTCAACTGGTTCCTGTTTTGCCGTCCCTCGGCGGTAGAGCAAGCGAACTCGCTCGATGATCTCCGTGGCGCGCGTCACGTCCGCGACCATTGCTGAGGCTGCGGCGCACGCTTCTTCCACCTCGGGTGCATCACGACGGAGCCATCGCGTGCAGGCCTTGGCGCGCATGAGGGCGGCGGTGATCGGCTGCTTGATTTCGTGAGCCAGCGACGCCGCCAGCTCTCCCACGGTCATTACCCGGCTCATATAGGCCAGGTCCCCCTCCAGCTGCCGCAGCCTCTCGCGCTCTTGCTCTGCGCGCTTTCGCTCGGTGATATCCGTTACCGCCCCGACGAAGATCACACTCCCCGGATCTTCGCCCGTTGAGGGACGAGCCACGGCTCGAACGTATTTGACGGAACCATCGGCCATGATCAGGCGATGCTCGACGGTAAATGCCCCCCTTTCGATCGAGGCATTGTCAATGATTTGCCGCAGGTGCATCCGGTCGTCCGGATGAGTTCGGTCGATCACCAACTGAACGGTAGGCTTTGTCGTCGCCTCGCATTCAAATATTCGATAAGTCTCATCGGACCAGTAGATTTCCTCGCGCAAAAGGTCCCAGCCGAAGCTCCCGGTGTGGCTCAATCGCTGCGCCTCCGCCAGATACATCTCGCTCCGGCGCAACGCGTCCTCGGCCTTCTTCCGTTCGGCTCGCTCTCGGGCTTCGCGCAGCGCGCGCTGCACTGAAGGCACGAGCCTCGATAGACGCGTCTTCAGAACATAATCCGTGGCCTCGGTTTTGAGCGCATCGATCGCCGCTTCCTCGCCAAGCGTGCCGGAAACGAAGATGAAAGGCAGATCGGGCCGGGCACTCAACGCAAGCTTCAATGCGGAAAGACCGTCGAACGACGGAAGTGTGTAATCCGCGAGGATCAGTTCGATTCCAGAATCTTCAAGACCTGCCAGGAACTCGGCTCGAGTTTGAACGTGGGCTACTTCACAGACAAAATGATCGGCTTCGAGGAGCTCTTGAATGAGCTCCACGTCCTGGGCGTCGTCCTCCAGCAACAAAATTCGGAGAGGAGTCTTCATGTTCCCTTTTTCACGCTACCCGGCGGCGATTCGTTGATGACCGCCCAGAAGATGCCGAGTTCCCTGACCGCATTGACAAACTCATGAAAATCGACCGGCTTTACGACGTAGGCGTTCACCCCGAGGTTGTAGCTTCTCATCTTGTCTTTCTCTTCGTGGGATGATGTCAGCACCACCACCGGGATCATCCTCAGACGCTCGTCGGCCTTGACCTGCTGCAAGACTTCCATTCCATCGACCCTCGGGAGTTTTAGGTCGAGCAGCATGACCGCAGGGTTGTCGTTTGGGCGAGCGTGAAATTCTCCCCGACAATAGAGGTAATCCAAGGCTTGCTGTCCGTCGCGGGTAATTACCACTTCATTTGCAAGGTTATATTCGCCCAGCGCCGTCATCGTGAGTTCGATGTCGTTCGGATCGTCCTCGACGATCAAAATGCGTCCGAGTGTGGTCATGAAGCGTTCGCCCTCCTTTCAGCGGCATCTTGTACGTTTTCCGGAAGCGTGAAGTAGAAGGTCGCGCCTTGATCCACCGCTCCTTCGGCCCGGACCTTCCCGCCATGGCGTTGGATGATGCGCTGAACGGTAGCCAGTCCTATTCCGGTGCCTTCAAACTGTTCAGAAAGATGCAGGCGTTGAAACACCCCGAACAGCTTGTTTGCATATTGCATGTCAAAGCCGGCGCCGTTGTCCCTCACGAACACCTCTACTTCATCCCTTTTTCCGTCCACGCAGCCAATCTCGATTTCGGCCTGAGTCCGCAAGCGCGTGAATTTGACCGCATTGGAAACAAGGTTGACAATAGTCAGCCTCAGCATTGAACGGTCTCCGTAACAGGCCGGAAGCGCCCCGATCTTCCAGGCAATGTCCCGCCCCTTCGTCTCCTGCCTGAACTCCGCGACTACTTCTTTGACAAGTTGCTCCAGGCTCACAAGCACCTTTTGGGTCTCAGCCCGCCCGATCCTGGAAAACGCCAGCAGATCATCGATCAGGGTACCCATTCTTTTTGCTGACTGTAGAATCGTTTGCATGTACCGACGACTCTTGTCATCGAGCAAAGAAGACGCCTGTTTTTGTAGCAGCTCCGAGTACCCCACCAGGTGGCGAAGCGGCGCGCGCAGGTCGTGCGAGACCGAATAGGCGAACGATTCCAAGTCCTTGTTGATTGCCTCGAGGTCCGCAGCCCGCTTCGCAAGCTCCTGGTTGAGCTGCCTGATTTCATCCTCGCGCTGAGCTCGGTGGTCCACTTCGATCTGCAGGCGGTCGCGGGCTAGACGAAGACTCTCCTCGATTCGGCGTCTAGCGGTGCTGAACCAGGCAACAAGGACCGCCCACGCCAGGAAAGTAAAAAAGTAGGGTAGATCCTCAGTGGAAACAGCGAAGGAGTGGATAGGCTCTACAAAAAAGTAATTGAACCCCACCGAGCTTAGCAGGACGGCCAGCACGGAAGGTCCAACTCCTGCGTACCAGGCCACGATGGCGACGGCTAGGCTAAGAAACGGCAGTGGCACGCGGCTGAACTGGTAGTTTTGCAATGTAAGCGCCAGCCCAAGGGCAATGGCGACGCAAACGACTGACAAGCCGTAGCGGAGGATCGGTGAGTAGATTCTCTGAAATTCCTGGTTCCAGTACGCCAAGCTATGCCTCACTCGGGCATGGGTGGATCCATCCGAAAGTTCGGTCATTATGACATTTTTCCTCCGATGGCTCTTCCGGGAGCGGCCGCAACGCGCCGACCAACCGATGTGAGAATGTAACCGTGGTCCCTCTCGGCAAGGCACCGCGGACTCTCACGCGTTCCGTGGCGGCCCCGGCAAAGGGCCAACACAGCGTCCTTATGAAGGGCGTAGGCTGACAGCTCCATCCGAGGATCCCTCGCTTCGGCAGCCGCTTTATCGCCGGCATCAACCCCGATCGTCACCGCGGCCGGCGCCTATAGCGTCACGGGTCCTGACCCGCAGCGAGCCCGGCAAGCCACCAGCGACGGCTGGTCACAATGTTCGGCGCGCAAGGTACAGGATTCACGCTCCAGCCGCCACTCGAAATCGGGCAGATGTCGCGCGCGCGCAGAGAGCTACGCCCTCGATCAGCGGCGGTCAGTCGGTTGGGCCTGCCCGCGCGGACGCCGATATCGCCGCGGCTCAACCGAGCCAGCGCCGCCGTAATGTGCCTGGTTCGATATGGAGGTTCGGGCGAACGGCCCCCCTTACCGGTCACCCACTCCGCCTGCAACGGGTCGTAAGCGACCGCCGCGAGACGCGGGGACCGCAGTGCTATCCACCTGTTTTTGAATTGACGCGCGAGAGCAAACGTAACCTAATCAATGCCCCAAGGTAGCCTTCCTCGCAGGAGGCCTCGTGAACGACAATGCCTGTCATCATCTCGCGCTCAGGCATATGCCCGTGGCGCACAACCGTTGGTGGCCGTCGTCGGTCGGCTTGTCGGCGTGGCAGCCAAGCAACGCCGTCATTTCGGCCTCGACGGCCTGTGCCAGAAGCGATCGCGCGCCGTTGCGCAAGACCTCGGTCAGCGGGTCCGCAAGAGTTCCTGGTTGGGAGAGTTGGAAAACGTTAGTGTCGGTCTGGGCGTATCACTCCTTCAGTGGAGAAGTGGGGGCTTCGAACACCCCCACGATACGCCGCCTTATCCCTTCATGCCGTCACCAACTTTCGCGCATAGCTCCTCGTTGGTTGGCTGGCTCATGAATGTGGCAGGCAAGCCATGGCGCATCGGGACCCATCATCGCCAACACCCATGCCGACGATTCTCCGGTATGGCATTGCAGTTCTGTCCGTAGCAATCGCGATCGGGTTGGGCTTCTTCCTGCTACAATATTTCGAAGCCAAGTTGACGCCGTTCCTGTTCGCAGTCGCCGCGACCGTTTGGTACGCAGGAACCGGGCCAAGTGTGCTCGCAATTGTCCTTTCAGTCCTCAGCCTTAATTACTTCTTCCTACGTCCCTCTTTTTCCTTCAGCCCAATTAGCTATGCTGATCTCGTTTATTTAACCTTTTGCATATTTTGCGCCTTGGCTGTCGGCTGGGTCAGGGCCGTGCGACGACGGGCAGAGCAAGAGCTTCGTCAGGCCCACGAGGAGCTCGAGGCCAAAGTGGTGGAACGAACCGCCAACTTACAGCGGGATGAGGCCTATCTCGCTCAAGCGCAGAAGCTGACTCATACGGGCAGTTGGGCTTGGGATCCCCGCACCGAAAAGGTGCTGTACTGCTCCGAGGAAATGTTCCGAATTTTCGGATTGGATCCACGGGAGAGCTTACCTTCTCGAGACAATTTTCGGCAGCAAATCCACCCCGAGGATCGCGATTGGGTCAAGAAGAGATTTGAGGGGTCGCTTCGCGAAAGAGTTGATACCTTCGCCGAGTACAGGGCTCTTCTGCCAGACGGAACAGTTAGGCACATCAGTGCCTCGGGTCATCCGGTTCTCAATGAAAACGGCGAGCTCATCGAGTTCATCGGCACTGCGACAGATGTAACAGAGCGCAAGCGCCTGGAGGAACGCCTCCGCGTGCAGCACACGGTCGCGCAGGTCTTGGCGGAAGCGGCCACGATCGAAGAGGCCAGTCCGAGAATACTGCGGGCTATGGGCGAGTGTCTGGGATGGGACGTGGGCGCGCTCTGGCGCGTGGACCGGGAGGCCGAGGCGCTGCGCTGTGTCGAGCTTTGGCATCAAGCGTCGATAGAAGTCCCGGAGTTTGAAAGAGTCAGCCGGGAGTTCATTTTCGTTCCGGGCTTGGGACTACCGGGCCGGGTGTGGTCCAGCCTTGAGCCCGAATACATTCCCGATGTCGTTCCTGATGAAAACTTTCCGCGCGGATCCATCGCCGAACGCGAAGGACTACACTCGGCCTTCGGCTTTCCCATTCTGCTCGGGGGGGAAGTCTTGGGCGTGATCGAGTTTTTCAGCCGCGAGATCAGGCAGCCCGATCAGGAACTGCTCAACATGCTGGCTGCCATCGGCAGCCAGATCGGTCAGTTCGTTGAGCGTAAGCGCGCCGAAGAGGCCTTCCGAAAGGCGCAGATGCAGCTGGCGCACGCCAACCGCGTCGCCACCGTGGGTCAGCTCTCGGCGTCGATCAACCATGAAGCGAACCAGCCGATCACCGCGGCAGTCACGTACGCGTTGGCTGCTCGGCGCTGGCTAAGCGCGGAGCCACCGAATTTTCGCGAGGTGGATACCGCGCTCTCTCTGATTGTCAAGGAGGGGAATCGCGCAGGCGAGGTCATCGGCCGAACTCGTGCGCTCATTAAGAAGGTGCCCGCACGAAAAGACGCCGTAGCGATCAACGATGCCATCCTCGAGGTTATTGCCCTCACCCGTACCGAGGCCGCAAACAATGGCGTCTCGGTGCGGACGCAGTTGGCGGAGGGCTTGCCGCGTATCCAGGGAGATCGGGTCCAGCTGCAACAGGTACTACTTAACTTGACCATCAATGCCATCGAGGCGATGCGCGACATCAGCGAAGAGGAACGAGAATTACTTATCAGCAGCCGTAACGAACCGGATGGCGTGTCAGTCGAGGTGCGAGATTCAGGTCCAGGCTTCGCACCGGCGGATCTTGATCGCGTGTTCGAAGCCTTCTACAGCACGAAACCGGGCGGTTTGGGGCTTGGGCTGTCGATCTGCCGGTCGATTATCGAAGCGCATAACGGACGGTTGTGGGCGAGCCCTAACGTGCCACGTGGCGCTATCTTTAGCTTCCTTGCGCCTGCTTATCCAGCCGCCGCATCGTGAGTGGTGCTTGGGCGCGGCCGCAGCGTGTCTGGTCCTGCTGAAAGCAAAAACATTGGCGGCTGCCCTTATCCAACCACCGTTTGACAGGGTGCAGCCTCCATCTTCGCACGACCGCCCGCGTGACGTGAGCCCGCACCAACCGTGGTCATTGCTGGCGGTCGATTGTGGTGACTTGGCGCCCGGGCTCAAAAGCGGCGCAGGGCCGCGGGGAAAGCAAAAGCCGCATCGGAGCGCGGCTTGGTTCGTGTACTCGTAACTCAGCATGCTCGATTCAGTCCCGTCCGCTGTGTCTCCGAGAGCGGCGCAAGAGCCGACATCCCGTGAGGTCTGCCTCGGGTCATTCGCGACCGGGTCGAGCCAGCCTCAAGTCCGGCCATGTCCGCCATGCCACAACGCAGGACGGTCGTGCCGGCGCATGCTGCTCGTGCCCCTCATTGTGGTCGCAGCGGCGCGGGTTTGGCTCAACCCTCCGCGTTGAGGGTGATTGAGTTATACCAAGGTTTAGTTCGTGCTTTCCAAAGGTGAGGGAAAGGCTACGAGCTTCGTTGTGGCCAACTTTACGCTCGTACAATTGTGGCGTTTGCCGACCGACGGCATACAGGGTGCGCAGAATCCGTCGTTTGGGTGACACATGCATGGCGCCGCGGTTCATAGGAAGCTGAAGTTCGGTCCTTTTGAGCTTTCGAGCAGCGAGAGGGTGCTTCGGCGAGGGGGCGAGGGGCTGCGCCTTGGCGGCAGGGCCCTCGACATCCTGATCTATCTTGCCGACCGTCCGGGTGAGGTGATCGCAAAGCAGGAGCTGATGGATCGCATCTGGTCAGACGTCACCGTGGAGGAGGGGAGCCTCAGGGTTCACGTCGCCGCGATCCGCAAGACACTTGGTGACGGCCAATTTGGCAACCGCTACATCGCAAACATCAAGGGACGGGGCTACTCATTCGTCGGCACCGTGGTCCCTCTCGCAGGCAATACGGAAAGCAGGAACGATAAGTTCCGGCACCAAGGCAGGCTCCCCGTGCGACCGATCATGATGATTGGGCGCGAAACGGTCGTCAGCGAGGTCAGCGACAAGCTTCGAAATGAACGGTTCGTATCACTGCTCGGCCCCGGCGGCATTGGCAAGACAACCATCGCCTTGGCGGTTGGCCGCGCTGTTGCTGAGGAATTTGGCGGGAAAGTCTGTTTTGTAGACTTGGGAAGCCTGACCGATCCGCGGCATGTTGCGGGGGCTGTCGCGACATCCCTGGGACTTGCACTCAAATCGAAAGATCCCGGCCCGGAGCTGGTCGACCTCGTTCGTTCGCGAAAGCTTCTTATCATTCTCGATAGTTGTGAGCATGTGATCGAGGCGGTCGCCTCGCTTGCCGAGCAACTCTACCGGCAAACGGAAGAGATCCATGTTCTGCCGACGAGTCGAGAACCTCTGAAAGTACAGGGTGAACATTGTTACCGGGTTCTTCCCCTTGATTATCCACCAGACGGCTCAGAGCAGACGGTAAATGCCGTGCTTCGATATCCGGCAGTACAATTATTTGTACAACGCAGGGCGGCGAGAGCGGGAACCTTCGTTCTCACCGACGAGGAGGCGCCGCTTGTTGCTGAAATGTGCCGAAAGCTGGATGGTCTACCGTTGGCAATCGAGTTGGCCGCGGGTCAGGTGGCAGCACTCGGTATCAAGAACACTGTTGCCCGCCTGATGTCTCGGCCGGAATTGCTGAAACTAAACCATCGGACGGCAGTTCCCAGGCATCGTACCCTCATGGCGACATTGGATTGGAGCTACGATCTGTTGTCTGACGCAGAGAGAACTGCCTTTCGACGCATTGCTCCTTTCGTCGGTCATTTCACCCTGGAGGGCGTGTGGCACGTCGCAGGCGAACTCGGCGCAGACACCAGAGAACTTTTTGAGGCGATCGCCGGCCTGGTCGAGAAGTCAGTGATCGTAACTCGGCCTGACGACGGTCAGCAATGGTACCGACTGCTTGACACGACGCGGGCTTATGCACTCGAAAAATTGGAGGAGCATGGCGAGCTCGACGTGATCTCCGGCCGACACGCGAAATACGCCGCGGAATATCTCGAATTGCAAAGGGAGACGATGCTGGCCTTGCGAGAGCGAGGAGGACCGCAGCCTATTCCAACCAATTGAACAACATCCGTGCGACGCTCGAATAGAGCTTTGGTCCACACGGTGACGACGAAATAGCGACGCGAATAAAGCGGGCAACTTCGACTGTGCGCTGTCTGCGCAGTCGGGTTCAGGTTCCCGCATTCCCATACAAGCCCCAGGTCCGCGGTTGGGTACATGTTGTGGCAGGAATGGTCAAAGCAGCGTTTGAATGCGGTGGGCAACCTGGTTGCGGATATCATTGTTGAAACTCTGCAGGGTGCAACGTCGAGCATTGTTACGACGTCGCGGACGAGCCGACGTTGCTAAATTTGCAGGATCAATAGGCGGTGCCCATTGGCCGGAAAAGGTCGTCCTGGATACCAGCCAGCCGACCATAACACCTCTTGCCGTCGAGGAGCCTCCGGCGGAGCAGTCGGTTCGGCAACCGCCTGACAAAGCGGGAGATCAATCTAATCTTGAGGCTTTGGCCCAGTTGAAGCCAGATACACCGTCGGCCGCTGTCGATCATCCGACCTTGCGCATCAAGCGCGGTTTGGCAAAGACCGCTCGATCAAGGAGTGTGGCCAGAGGTCCCGCTACACGTCGGCTGGCAAGAGCGGAAGCGGACGGGGGCTGTTGCCAGTTTGGGTGGATCAACAATGGTCAAACAAGCTCGAATGGTAAATCGCGCAGGCAGGCCGCGTCGTCATGGCCTATGGATTGGCCGGCACTCATTGGGAGGAATTGAAAGATAAACAGCCGCTGGCGTTGCCCACGGAACTGCGCAGTAACCGTCTGAATCGATCAGGAATGAAGAAAATCGTCCGAAGCACGTCCGCTACTCTAAAGCATCAGAGGAGAAGCGTGCATGCTCAAACTTGCAGTCGTTGGGACGACCTCGCTTGCTGTGTTTGGTGGCGGACAACCCGTGTTTGCTCAAGCTGCAATATCTGAACCGGGTGCGTATGCGTTTTATCATCCCGATGCCGACGTGTTAAACGCGGGCCGCCCCACCGTCTCTGACTCGGCCAATGCGTCTGCGAGCGAATGCGACTCCAGGATCGATCGCCAGGCTCGAGTGCCGCAGACTTTGTCGCGCCACCACCGCCGCTCTTTCGCTGCCGACGCGAGATCGACCGCTTACGGGGTTATCACGGGCCCCATAAACCTTCGTATCGTTCCGTGACCCCTGTAGATGCCCGACGTTTCCCTACGTTCAATTGAGCCGCTGACCGTGATCGTCTTAGGCTGCACGTGTCAGAAAGGGGCAGAGGCTGACGAAGTGCGACGCTGAAAAAGGGATGATCGACGAACAGCGACGATAATTCCAAAAGGAGACTACAATGCCACACCGCTCCGAAAGTCTTCGATCTGGCAGAGCCGCGCGATGCGCAGTTTGTGACGGCAAGTTTGGTCTCGTCCGGTACTACTCGTGGCGGACCCCCCTTTGTTCCGGGAAGTGCGTCGATCGCTTCAGAGCCCGCCGGGCAAGTGACCGGAATTGGCTGCCCCGGCTCCAAATCGCCATAGACCAAGCGCCAGAGAACCACGCGAGGGCACTATGACGGCCCAGATCTCACAACGAGGTGAGGAATACTTAAAAACAGCACAGACTTTGCTACGCGCTGCCCAAACTATGACTGACCGAGCGATTGCAGGTCAGCTTAAGGCCCTTGCCGACGATTACCGGCAGCGGGCTGAGAAAGCTTCGCATGTTGATGCGGCCAAAGCACTCGCCCGCTCGGCTGATAACGCCGAAGGCGGGTGTGGTACATAACTTCACAGCCCGCCCTGCGGAAGAGATGCCTAGTGATGTTGAAGGCCCGGCGCACGAGAGCTTTTTGTTCCTTCGCGACCGCCTGCAGCGATTCAAAGTTGATAGGCCAGTAATATTGCATCGCGCAAGCGTGTCGCGCGTCGGGCGTCATGGATAGGCTGGCATTTCCCGGAGGCAAAATTGAAGGTTCGGCCGCTTGTGTCGGTTCGCCATCTCATCTTCGTCGCTTGGTTTTGCTGGGATCTTACGGACACGCGAGGGCGCAGTGATTTGCCTCTCTTGAACGTCGGGAGCAAGACCGCAGTTTCCCTCTAAATGGATCACGAATGATCAAGATTAATTCGAGCGTGCGCATTATCTTGCGGGAGATGATGCCTTCGCTTGGTGCGAGGCGTAGTTGGGAAGCTTGTCTCCGCCGATGTGTCAGACGGCAAGAGGAGTTCGCCGATGAGAATCATAACCGCAAACACGTTGTCCAGTTTTGTCCGCAAGTCGGCGGAGTCGCTCTCTGACTTCTCCAGCGTCGTTCGCAATATGATCCTGGACGTACGCGACAGCTACCGGCCAGAAGTGCACTACATGCGTGGCCCTGGTCCGAAATGGCGTGCTAAGCATCAGCCTTGGTCAAGGTTCGATTCTGAAGCCGTACGGCCAGCCGGACAGCACGAACTGTCGCCAGTGTATGTGCGCCCTCGCGAATCGGCCAACCTCGCGCGATAGCCGGCCAAGGTTACGGATTCATTTTCATGATACGGATGTGCTTGGTTGCTGTCTCGCTCTCAGCCCGCATTTTCGATCTTGCCTCTGTTTGCGCTCGTTGGGTGGCAATGCGAGGTTGGATGCTGCTCGGCGCCGCCGCCCTTTGCATCGCGTTGCCCAGCCTGATGCCCATGCCGGGCGGTTCGGCGCATGCCTGCATCGGCTTCGAAGAACGCAAACTTCCGATGAAGTTTAGCTGGGTCTGCCGGGGCTGGATCAGCGATCGGCATCGTAACCGCCGATAGCCCAGGGGATTTCGATGAATTCGCGCGCGGACGCCAACTCGGCGGCGCCACTATCGTGCTGGACTCCAGCGGCGGTTCGGTCAATGACTCGATCGCGCTCGAACGACGCTGGCGCAATCTCGGGGCGCCGACCACTGTCGGCACCAGCATCCAGACCAATACCGCGCGGGGCGCTCCGGTCGCATTGCGCCCATGGCGTATTGCGAATCGATGTGCGTGTTCCTGCTGCTGTCGGGCAAAACGCGCTATGTGCCCGAGACTGCCCATGTTCGGGTGCATCAGATCTGGATGGGCGATCGAGCCGCCGATGCCAAGGCCCGGACCTACAGCGCAGATGATCTGATGATTGTGGAGCGCGATATCGGACGTACACCTTCGACATGGGCGGCGCGGGTGATCTGTTGTCACTCTCGCTGAATGTGCCGCCGTGGGAAGATATGCATGAACTGTCTCGGGAGGAATTGCGACTGACCAATCTCGTCACCACTGATATGGTTGCTGAGCTCCGCACCCCGAACGCAGCGGTGGTCGAGCTGACGCCCAAACCGGTGCAGAAAGGCTTCGCAAGCAGTGTGGTTGCGACCGAGACAAATCCAGAGCCGACAAAATCAACCAAGACGGCTGAAGCTATGGGGCCAACGAGCGGCGTGAGGGCCGCGGCAACTTCCCAGAAAAGCCATTAAATTCACCGCGACTTCCAAAACGATCAAAAATCGGCTCTATTAGATCAGGACAGAGTCAGATGGAAACCGTCTCGACCATCAACCGCGATGGTCGCCCCACGCGCTGTCGAACAGCGATGATGCGACATCAACTGTCAGCTTCGGCCAAGCGATGGCCAGGTCGTACGGGTTCGCCGTGGCGACCGATCCGACGAATCCGCTCACCAGGGGGTAGCACTCGACCCCGCAATAGCGTCTCGATATGGAAAGATCGTGCAAGTAGCCCCGTTCCAGCGGCCGCGCGCACGCCGCGCAGACGGAGGTGTTGCGCGGCGCCGTGTTGTTTACCACTTCAAACTTCATTTTGTGAGCGGGTATCCCGCCTGTCCTTATCTTGCGGTGCGTTTTCGAGCTCCGGTGCCATCGCTCACACCGGGTAGTTGGGTCATTGCCGCCTCGAACGCCGTCCTGCATGCATCGCTAAGCTCGGCGTTCTTCTCTCTGAGACAGGACGTTATCTCATCAGCATTGGGGGATAAACGCACTGCAAAGTCTGAGCACGTCGGGTGTGCACGCGATGCGTTGCTCCAGTGTTCCTTGTGAGAAGGAAGGGGCGGGCGAGACCGTCGCGGACAGTAGGGCCAGCAAGATGCACCACGGCGCCGAGCAAGTCAGCCGAAGTATCATCCTTTTATTCTGCTTTTACGTTCATCAGAGGACCTGCCATCCGTAATCGAAGTCGATACTGGACATCTTCATGCCAGATACAAATACACTCTTGCCAAGGCCCGTGCCTGTAGCGAAACGTCGGCCTTTGGAGCTTTCGATCCCGCTACGTTCCTCCTGGTTCCCTTCGGGCGGATATGCGAGGCAGCCCAGTTCGGTCTGTTTCGCCATCAACATCGGGTGCACACAAACCACCAAGCCATCGCACGTCTGTCCAAGCGTTCGGATCGACAACAACGCTAACGTATCGTGTTGAAGTGGCGCGCGGCCGACGCGCTATTCGTGGTGGGAACGAGAATGCTGAAAGGATTCACTGCTCCTCGGTCCCCTCTTGGCGCTGCAGCATTGGCCCCGTCGCCCCCTGGCATTTCGCAGGTGACGCCCTGGCGGTGGAGTTCTGGAATGATCCCGATATATCAGTCCATACCCTCCCGACAGGTGTGGAGCTTGATAAGGATTCTCGAGGCCACTCTGTTGCGCTGTTCACGGACTACCAGTTCACCGCGCAGAACAACGAGTATCTCGATCCTGCCAGATATCAGTCTCGCGGATTCAGCGTCCTCCTCGACGCGATATGGAAGGGGACAAGAATAGCGTGGCGTCCGTATTGTTATGTCGACAACGACGCTGCGTTGATGAGAGGTTGGATCCAGGGTTATCCGAGAAAATTCGGTGCTGTGCACCAGACCCGCACCTTTGCCACCGCGAGCGCGGCTTCGGCGCCACTCGCGCACGATAGCCGGTTCTCTGCCTGTATGTCCGCCCATGGTCGGCTGCTGGTGCAAGCCCGTGTCACCTTGCGCGAAAAAGCAGAGGGTCTTGTCGGCCTGCTCGATCGACGGATTTTGGGACGGCGATATTTTCCCCGGCTCTCCGCGGGCTTGCACGACAAGCCAGCCGTGGATGAACTCGTTCGATGCGTCTCGGACCGCCTCCTGATTACAAACATCTGGGTCGGTGAGGGTGAGCTCAATTTTCCGGAGGCCTATGGCGAAGAGTTGGAAGTGCTTGGGCCGCTGAAGGTGGGGCGCGGATATCGGTTCTCGTTTTCCTATTCCGTCACCGATGTCGAGATCCTGGCAGACCTGACCGCCTAGCCATCGCGGCTGATGCCAACAAGCCCGTTTTGGATTGCGGCTGGAATAAACAAGTCGCCGCACTTCAATCAAATCAATTGTGGCTGGTTTCGGTAGCCTCTGTGCCGAAAGTGATAGACGGATCAATTCGACGGCATGGGGCGCAACAAATGTCACGGAGAAAACGTCATGGATGCTCGCTATGCGATTTTGCATCGCTGTCTATTCACACGGTCTTGGTCCCAGCGCTGAGGCGAAGCTGCCACTGAGCACGCAGCAATAGCCAAGTCGCGGCAAACGTCTCCAAGCGGCGGGACGAATTTTGGGATTTGATGAACAAGTGCGATCTGACCGGTGTTCCCATCGGAGCGTTGAAGGTGACGAGAGAAGCAACCAAGCCATGCCGGTGGAAAGCGGAGGTAACTCGTGAACAACACCGCCAATGCCGCCGAGGCTGTCCCGCACTTCGTTCAGCGTCGGTCCCTCCATATCGTCTTTGCCTCGACCAGTGGTCACACGGAGTATGTCGTGGATGCGCTGACCGATTCTTTGAAGAGCATTGCTCCAGGCTGGGAGATCGAGGCAACGATAGCCGAGAAAGCGCAGCCACAGGATTTGCTGAGCGGAGATGTTCTCCTCCTTGCCTCCTCTACCTGGAATACAGGGGGCATCGAGGGACAATTGAATCCACACATGTGGGTTTTGCTCTATGACAAGGCGAAGACTCTGGACTTGGCCGGCAAACCGTGTGCGTGCATCGGACTTGGGGACCATCGATACTTCTACACGGCGCGAGCGGCGGATCATTTGCGGCACTACGTTGAGGCCCATCACGGTCGGCTGATTGCTCCGACGCTTAAAATGATAGACGAGCCCTACGGCCAGGAGGAGGCGGTAAGAGTTTGGGGAAAGCAGTTGGTGGATGCTTCGAAGTCGGCAGATTGGAGTTAGGCGATGCCCCGCATCTCTCTCAAAATCGTCGGTGCTTCCGGACAGGGAATAAACTCCATTGGCGCGATTGTCGCCAAAGGTCTCAAGAGATCAGGATACTGCGTGTTCGGTTACCGCGAGTATCCCTCCCTCATAAAAGGCGGGCACGCGAGCTATCAGCTCGACGCCTCGAATGAACGCATTTGCAGCAGCGAAACGAAGGTGAACGTGCTTGTCGCGCTCAACCATCACGGCCTCGAGCTGAACTTGGATGAACTGAAACAGGGCGGGATCGTGCTGCACGTGACGCCCGGGTGGCAGTTTCCGGAGCATCATCGGAAGCTGATCGCGGAGCGAAGCCTTCACGTCATCTATTTCCCGGTCGACGACATGCTCAATCGCCTCGGCGCGAGGGCAATTCTGTCGAACGTGCTGCTGACCGCCTTTGTCTGGTCCATGCTGGACCAGGATCTCGATGCCCTCAAGTCTCTCGTCGGAGAGAAGTTTGCGAAGAAGAAAGCGCTTCTCGAACTCAACATGCGATGTATCGATGAGGGATATTCCTTTGTCGATCCAGAGCAGGGGAGGATCTCCGTCGCGTTGCCGCCGCATGACAAGGATTTCGCCGGCCACCTCTTGATTACCGGCAGTCAAGCGATGGCGCTCGGCGCGGTTCATGCGGGGGTGCGGCTCTATGCCGGCTACCCGATGACGCCCTCCAGCCCGCTGCTGTCATTCATTGCCGAGCTCGAAAACAAGACCCATATGGTGGTCAAGCAGGCGGAAGACGAAATCACCGCCGCGCAGATCGTGAGCGGGGCGATGTACATGGGTACCCGCGCGCTCACCGCCACCTCCGGTGTCGGATTTGATCTTATGAGCGAGACGCTGTCTCTGAATGCCATGATCGAGAACCCGACGGTATTTGTGCTGGCGCAACGCCCCGGTCCGGCGACGGGCTTGCCGACCTGGACGGCTCAAGGCGGTCTCTTGCAGGCCGCGAACTGCTCTGCCGGCGAATTCACGCGCTGCGTGATCGCGGTCAGCAACAGCCAGGATGCCTTCGACTTGATGCCGGTCGCATTCAATCTGGCAGAGCGGTATCAAATCAGTGTCATTGTCCTCACCGACAAGCAGATCGCCGAGGCGCTCTACACGCAACACCCTTACGATCTGGAAAAGGCCGAAATTGATCGTGGCAGGCTCGTCGTCGATCCCGAGAAGCTTAAATTCCTGAAATCTTCTGATCGATTTGACCAGCACGCCAAGGGCGGCGTTTCGTTGCGATGGCTTCCCGGAAGCGACGCGGCGACCTATTGCGCCCAGGGCGACGAACACAATTCCATCGGGGCCGTGGACGAGTCCGGCCTCAATACCAAGTTGCAAATGGAAAAGCGGTTGCGGAAGTGCCACGGATTAAAAGCCGGGCTTCCCGCACCTCATTTGAGTATCGGCGGTCGCAGCGTAAAGACGGCCGATTGGATGGATGCAAGCGACGAAATCGAGTTGCTCGCGATCGGCTGGGGCAGCACCGGTGACGTATTTCAAGACGTCATGCGCAGCGATGAGCTGCGAGGGCGGAAGATCGCGTATTTGCATTACACGTATCTCTGGCCGCTCCGCACCCAGGAGCTTCAGAGATTGGCAAAGTGGTCGAAACGCATCGTCCTGGTGGAGCAGAACTATCAGGGGCAGTTGGGCATGCTCATCAGGATGGAGTGCGGCCTGGATATCCCGGATAGGATTCTCAAGTACGACGGCCGGCCGTTTTTCTACGATGAGCTTCTTGCATCGGTGATGGAGAGATGCGCGAGCACCTCTGAAGA
>Ga0137407_10001177_pt1 | contig 17136 bp, 14 predicted proteins | sample CZOMad2_2_16fung_FD_108410 | JGI IMG/M metagenome (GOLD analysis project Ga0137407, IMG submission 108410) | Vadose zone soil fungal communities from Angelo Coast Range Reserve, California, USA - CZOMad2_2_16fungal (Illumina Assembly) | ecosystem: Environmental > Terrestrial > Soil > Vadose... | reverse complement strand
GCCGGCATCCTCTGCTCGGGAATGACCGGGCCGAGCCACGAACAGACGCTCGAGATGATGCAGCTCTTCGCCGAAGAGGTCATGCCGCACTTCCGCGAGGACGCGAAGGTCGACGAAACGGCCGGCGTCGGCCGCTGAGTCGTGGCGCGCGGGTGGTAGATCTTGAAGCCCGGCTTCGCGATCATCTCCAGGAGACGCTGGGTGAGCCGCGCCTGGAGTTCGGCGAGCGCCTGAGCCGGCTGACGGGCGGCTTCGACACGCAGATCTTCGCGTTTCGCCTGACCGGGGCGCCGCCCGCCTTCGCCGGTCCGCTGATTCTCCGGCTGTTCGACGCGCATCACGACCCTCTGCGCGCGCTGCACGAGCGGGCGACCCAGAATGCCGTCGCCGAGCTCGGCTACCCGGCGCCTCGCGTCCTGCTCGCGAGCGCCGACGCGAGGATCTTGGGCGGAGCCTTCCTGATCATGGAGCGACTGGCCGGCCAGCCGCTGCCGAAGGTCAGCCTCGGCTCCCTGGTGAGCGTCCTCACCGAGCTCCAGGCGCGCCTTCACGATCTGGATCCGGTGGTGTTCCTCCGAGTGGTCACGCGCGAAGGGCTCGAGCCCAAGAATTTGACGTTCGACGCTCACCTCGCGCAGCTGGCCGATCGCGCCTCGCGTGGCCGGCTCAGCGGGCTCGCGCCGGGGTTCGAATGGCTCGTCCAACGCCGTCCACCTCGCCCCGAGCCGCGCGCCATCTGCCATGGCGATTTTCACCCCTACAACATCTTGATGGCGGGTAACCAGGTCACGGGGGTGCTCGACTGGCCGCACACGATCGTCGCCGATCCCGCCTTCGACGTGGCGACAACTCTGGTGATCCTCAAGCTCGTGCCGATGGGGATCTCCGATCTCGGGGCGCCGCTTCGATGGCTGGCGAGCGCGGCCCGCCCGCTGCTGGTCGGCGCGTACCTCCGTCGCTACCGGCGCCGCCGGCCGCTCGATCGGGAAAAGCTCGCGTACTACGAGGCCGCCGCGTGCATGAAGGCGCTCGTCCGCGCCGGTGAGCTCCGCGGCGCACCCGCCGGCGAGACCGCGCCGAACGTCCTCTTCGAGTCGGCGTACACCGAGCGCGTCCTGAACCACTTCCGCGCGCTCACCGGACTCACGCCGGTCCTGTCGCCGGCCGCCACGCCGGTCGCGTGAGCGCCGCCCCGCGGATCAGTCAGCCAGCTGTGGGCGAATCTTCTCGGCGACGAGGTCGATCGTCTCGAGGATCGCCGGGAACGTCGAGTACGACACCTCGAGCGCGACGTGACCGCACCCGAGCGCCTTGAAGCCTCGGAGCTCGTCGGCGATCTGCTTCGCCGAGCCGTGGAGCGTGTGGCGGCCGCGAATGAGGCTCATGTCGGCCGCGGGCCGGTGCACCCCGTCGATGAGGATCGGAATGCGGAGCGAGAGGAACGGCGCGCCCTCGCGGCCGGCTTCTTTCCAGAAGCGCCGCACCACCTCGGCCCCCTGGCGGAACGTGTCGTGGTTCATCGAGCTGGCGTGCCACCCGTCGCCCAGCCGTGCGACCCGCCGATACGCGCCGTCGCTGGCGCCGCCGATGTAGAGCGGCGGACGCGGCTTCTGCAGCGGCATCGGCGAGGCGACGACGTCGTGCACGCGGTGTCGCTTCGTCTGGATCTTCGGGTGCTCCTGCGTCCACAGGGTGCGCATCAGCTCGAGCGCTTCGTCGCTCCGACTCGCGCGCTCCTTGAAGGGCACGCCGAGCGTCTCGAACTCGCCCTCGAGCCACCCGATGGCGGCGCCGACGATCAAGCGGCCGCCCGACAGCACATCGACGCTCGCCAGGAGCTTCGCCACCGGAATCGGGGAGCGATAGGGCAGGATCACCACGCTCGTGCCGAGCGCGACCCGATTCGTCACGCCGGCGAGCCACGGCAGGACCGCCAGCGGATCCAGCATGTCCTCGCGATAGATGACGTTGGCCTGCTCGGGCACGATGACGTGATCCGTGACCCACACCGAGTCGAGCTGGCGCTCTTCGGCGCGCCGCGCGACCTCGAGCATGCGCCCGACTTCGATCGGGCGACCATAGTGCGGCAGGCAGATACCGAGCTTCATGTCAGTCCTCCGAGCGCAACGCTGGTTGCCGTGGCCGGCAGGGTATACTCGTTCGCGCCTCACGGCAACTCTCGAGCCTCGGAGGAAACGCGATGGCCCCGACGAACCCGCGCGCCACGCTCGACGTGTCGCGCCGAAGCTTTCTGCTGCTGTGCGCGGCCGCCTCGGGTGCGCCGCTGGTGTCCCTCGATCCGCGATCGGCGCTCGCCGCCGACGCACCCAAGCGGGGCGGCATCCTGAGGGTCGGCTTCTACATCGAGGCGGCCACGATGGACCCGCACTTCTCCGGGAGCAAGATCGACCGGCAGGTGTACCACAACATCTACGAGCCGCTGGTCACGCTCGACGTCAAGCTCGGCATCAAGCCCGGGCTGGCCGAGTCGTGGCAGCAGCCCGATTCCAAGACGGTGGTCTTCAAGCTGCGCCGGGGCGTCAAGTTCCACGACGGGACCGACTTCAACGCCGAGGCGGCGCGCTTCAACTTCAATCGCATGAAGACCGAGCCGAAGTCGGTCCGCAAGGGCGAGGTCGCCAGCATCGACTCGGTCGACGTGGTCGACGCCTACACGATCAAGATCAACTTGAAGCGGCCGGACGCGGCGCTGCTGGCCACCCTGACTGATCGCGCGGGCATGATGGTCTCGCCGAAGGTCGCGCAAGAGCGCGGCTCGGAGCTCGAGCGCAACGCCAGGGGCGCCGGCACCGGTCCGTTCGAGTTCGTCGAGTGGGTGAAGGACTCGCACCTCCTGATCAAGCGCAACGAGAGCTACTGGAACAAGCAGGGCGGCCCCTACCTCGACCGCGTGCGCTACCGCCCGATCCCGGACGACACGGTCAAGCTGCAGAGCCTTCAGACCGGCGAGATCGACGTGATGGACTACGTGCAGCCGCGCGACGTCGCGGCCGTGAAGGCCGACCGCAGCGTGGTCGTGGTCGACGTGCCCTCGCTGGCCGACTTCGCGTACCAGCTGAATCACACGCGGCCTCCGTTCGCGACCAAGGCCCTGCGCCAGGCCGTGGCCTACGCGCTCGATCTCGAGCAGATCGTCAAGGGCGTGTGGCTGAACGTGGGCGTGCCGGCCAACGGCCCGATTCCGCCGACGAGCTGGGCCTACGACCGGAGCATCGCGCCGATCAAGCGCGACCTGGCCCGCGTGAAGGCGAAGCTGGCCGAGGGCGGCCAGCCCAACGGCTTCACGTTCACGATGACGACCAACAACATCCCGATCAACGTCCAGGAGGCCGAGGTGATCCAGGCCCAGCTGCGCGAGGCCTCCATCACCATGAAGATCAAGCTGGTCGACTCGGCCACTCTGATCTCGGACGGCAACAACAAGAACTTCGAGATGATCAGCTATCAGTGGAGCGGCCGCCCCGACCCCGACGGCAACACCTACCAGTTCTACAAGACGACGCCGGGAACCTCACTCAACTGGTCGGGCATCTCGAATCCACAGATCGACGCGCTCCTCGACCGAAGCCGCGAGGTCTCGAGCCAGGCCGAGCGCAAGAAGCTCTTCAGCGATCTGACGAGAATCCTCCAGGACGAGCTGCCGATGGTGTTCATCGTCCATCCGATCGAGCCCAAGGCCTTCAGCCCGAAAGTCCAGGGCTACGAGCCGATCCCCGACGGGATGATGCGGTTCAAGGACGTGTGGCTGGCCTGAGCGCGCGGCGCCCGATCGCCAGCGCGTGATGGGCCGTCTGGTTCTGCGTCGGCTGAGCGCGACGGTCCCCGTGCTCCTCCTCGTCACGGCCGGCGTGTTCCTGCTGCTCCATCTGACGCCGGGCGATCCGATCGACGTCATGATGGCCGAGTCGGTCGATGCCACGGTGAAGGAGACCCTCCGGCGCGAGCTCGGGCTCGACCGGCCCATCTACGTCCAGTACGCGGCCTGGATGAGCCGCCTGCTGCGCGGCGACCTCGGACGCTCGATCCGCAACGGCGAGCCCGTCATCGAGAACGTGAGCCGCCGTCTGCGCCCGAGCCTCGAGCTGGCGTTCTTCGCGATGACCATCTCGCTGGTCGTCGCGTTTCCAGTCGGGATCGTGTCCGCGATCCGTCGCAACACGTCGATCGACCGGGCGGGCGCGACGTTCGCGCTGTTCGGAATCTGCATGCCGAACTTCCTGCTGGCCCTGCTCCTGATCTTCTTCTTCGGCGTCACGCTGCGCTGGCTGCCGATCTCGGGCTACACGGATCCGCTCGAGGAGCCGTGGAACGGCGTGCGATCGCTGGCGCTGCCGGCGATCACCCTGGGGCTCGCGCTGGCCGCGGTGATCACGCGCACCCTGCGCTCGAGCCTGCTCGAGGCCCTGGCCGAGGACTACGTGCGCACCGCGCGGGCCAAGGGCCTCTCCGAGTGGCGTGTCATCTGGAGCCACGTGCTCAAGAACGCGCTGATCCCGGTCGTCACCGTGCTCGGCCTGCAGCTCGGGACCTTGATCGGCGGGGCCGTCATCACGGAATACGTCTTCGCGCTGCCCGGCGTCGGTCGTCTGGTGGTCGATGCCGTGTTCGCGCGCGACTATCCGCTCGTTCAGGGCGTCGTGCTGCTGATCGCCGTGGGCTTCATCCTGAGCAACCTGATCGTCGACGTCCTCTATGGCTGGATCGATCCCCGAATCCGATCTCGCTGAGGGAGCGGACCGCCTCGCGCGCCCGGCATCCGAGCCGGTGCGCGCTCGGCGCTGGAAGGTCCTGCGGCGTGCCGCGCGCGCCCGCCTGGCGCCGTTCGGCGCGGCGGTGATGGTTCTGGCGGTGCTGGCCGCGCTGGCCGCGCCGCTCGTCGCGCCGTACGATCCGCTCGCCCAGAACCTCGGCAACGCCCTGGCCCCGCCCGGACGGACCCACCTTCTCGGCACCGACAACGTGGGACGCGACGTGCTCTCGCGGGTGATCTGGGGCACCCGAATCTCGCTGCTGGCCGGTCTCGTCTCGGTCGCGCTCGCGGTGCTCGCGGGCAGCCTGCTCGGCGTGCTGGCCGGTTATTGTGGCGGCCGAGTCGATGGACTGGTCATGCGGGTGATGGACGCGGTGCTGTCGTTCCCGCCGCTGGTGCTGGCCCTGGCGCTCGGCGCCGTGCTGGGCGCTGGTCTCACCGGCGTGCTGCTGGCGCTCGGTGTGGTCTACACGCCCACGTTCGCCCGGCTCATGCGTGGTCAGGTCCTCACGATCACCGCGCGCGACTACGTCGACGCGGCGCGGGCGCTGGGCGCGCCCGGCTGGCGGGTCGCGGCGTGGCACGTCGTGCCCAACGCGATCAACCCGATCGTCGTCCAGGCGTCGCTGAGCGTGGCGTTCGCCATCCTCGCCGAGGCGTCGCTCTCGTTCCTCGGGCTCGGCATCCAGCCGCCGCAGGCCTCCTGGGGCAGCATGATCAACGCCGGACGCGGGTATCTGCAGCAGGCGCCCTGGATCGTCTTCGGGCCGGGTACGGCGCTCTTCGTGACGGTGGTGGGATTGAACTTCGTCGGCGACGCCGTGCGCGATGCGCTCGATCCCAGAACGCGGGACTGAGCGGATCGCGCGAGGGAGGGTGAGCGAGCGCTACCGGGCGAGGTCGGCGTCGGCGCGCGGCTTCATCACGGCGAGCCGCACCGGGGTCGACTCGGCCGCGTGGCCGTCGTGGCAGCGCCAGGCGAGCCGCACCTTCGCGTAGCCGACACGCGGCAGGACCTCCTGCGCGGTGAGGGCCAGGCCCCAGATGATCGTGCACACCGCGATGACGTGCGCGAAGCCGAGGCGACTCCTCCAGGAAAGCCGCGCGCCCCAGATGCCCGCGACCACAACGATTGCGACCGCGACCATGTAGAGGGCCAGCCACGTGCCGCAGGCCTTCGCGTACGGCCACTGAGGTAAGGCGGCCCCGAGCAAGACACCGAGGCCGACGCAGGACCAGACGGCGGCGGTGGACATCGGTGCCTTGATCGGCCGCATGCGCGAGAGAGGTCGCGCGCCGATCGTCGAGGCACGCTCCGATACGTACGAGTTGTCGAAGGGCCGTAACTTTCTGATCAGCGAGTCGACGACTGCGGCTTCCTGGTTGTTGGCGGGATCCTTGGAAAATCTGGCCAACTTTGCACCTCCACACACATCTGCCCGGGCCGTTGTGGCGCCGGACTGACGTGTACGCAAGGCGGCTGCCAACCACGACGTTCGAAATCTCGCGGCTTTCCCCGAGCCCTGGACCAGCCTGGCCCTGCCAGGGTGACACCCGAGCGTCTCGAAGTCTGACGCTGTCCCGGGCGTCGGAGCCACCGAGCGAGGGGCAGGCGAGCTATCGGGAGAGGGCGGCGAACAGTCGGGCGGGTGTGACGGGCACTTCGCGGATCAGCGCGCCGAGATCGGCGACCGCGTCCTCGACCGCGTTGGCGATGGCCGCCGCGCCGGGAATGGCGCCGCTCTCGCCGACGCCTTTGATGCCAAGCGCATTGATGGTCGACGGATGCTCGTCGAGCGCGACCGCGAGCGGGGGAAGCTGGTCGGCCTTCGGGATCGCGTAGTCCATCAGACTGCCGGTGAGGAGCTGGCCGCCGCCGTCGTACACGACTTCCTCCATCAGCCCCGCGCCGATGCCCTGGGCAGCGCCGCCCTGAAGCTGGGCCTCGACGATCATCGGATTGATGGCGCGGCCCGGGTCGTGAACGATCGCGTACGCGAGCAGGCGGATCTCGCACGTCTCCACGTCGACCTCGACCGCGGCGGCGTGCGTGCCGAACGCCCACGTGACGGTGTCCGGATAAAAATAGGTGCAGGCGTGCAGCCCCGGCTCGCCGGTCGCCTTGAGCGCCTTTGACTTCACCGCTGCGTGAGCGACGCGACCCAGGCTCACGGCCCGATGCGGCATGCCGACGACGTGAACCTTGCTCTGCTCGATGCGCACGTCCTCGGGCGCGCACTCCAGGAGCTCGGCCGCGACTCGCGCGGCGCGCTCGCGGACCTCGCGCGCGGTCTGCGCGACGGCGGGCCCCGAATTGGCGGCCACGCGGCTGCCGCCGGTGCCCATGCCGAACGGGAACATCGCCGTGTCGCCCGCGAAGACGTGGACGTCTTCCCAGGCGGCTCCGAGCTCGGCGGCGGCGATCTGCGCCAAGGTCGTGGCGTGGCCCTGCCCCTGAGCCGTCACGCCGATGTAGACGTAGACCTTGCCGCTCGGGTCCACCCGCACGGTCGCGCCCTCGTAGGGGCCGAGGCCCGTCCCCTGCGCGTAGCAGGCGAGGCCGACGCCGATGCGGCGCGTGGCGCCCGCGCGCGCCGTCTGCCGTCGGCGCCACTCGTCGTAGGGCAAGAGCGCGAGTGCACGCTCGAAGGCCGCGGGGAAATCGCCGGGATCGTACGTGACCGCCACGCCGTCCTTGTAGGTAAGGCCGGGGCGGTAGGGCATCTCCGCGGGGCGCACGAAGTTGCGCCGGCGGATCTCGGCCGGGTCGAGGCCGAGCCGGCGCGCGCCGATGTCCATCAGGCGCTCCATCACGAACACCGCCTCGGGCCGTCCGGCCGCGCGATACGCCGCGTTCAGGGTCTTCGTGGTGACCACGCTGGTGCCGGTGTTGCGGTAGTGCGGCACGCGGTACGGTCCGGGCATGTGGTTGACCGTGTTCGCGGTGAGCCCGTCGCCCTGGAGCGGATAGGCGCCGACGTCGGCGACGAACGAGCCGTCGATCGCGACGATGGTGCCGTCGCGCGCGAACCCGATGCGCGCGTCGTGAATCTGCTCGCGGTCGTGGCCCATGCACGCGAGGTTCTCGCGGCGGCTCTCGACCCACTTGACGGGTCGCCCGAGCCGGTGCGCCGCGGCCGCGACCAGGATCTCTTCGGGATAGATCGGGCCTTTCGGGCCGAAGCCGCCGCCGACGTCGGGCACGACCACGCGGACTTCTTCGACCGGCAGGCCGAGCGCCGCGGCGACCACGTCGCGCAGCGTGTACGGGCTCTGCGTCGACGAGGACACCACGAGCGCGCCCGAGCTGCGGTCGCGATAGGCGAACACGCCGCGCGTCTCGATCGGCACCGCGCTGAGCCGCGGGTGGCGCATCCGCTCACGGATGACGAGATGCGCGCCGGCCATCGCGCGCTCGGGGTCGCCGACGGCGCCGCGCGCCACCACCGCCGTGTTGTCCGGCCAGCCCTCGTGCACGCGTGCCGACGAGGCGAGCGCCGCTTCCGCCGTTGACAGGGAGGGCCACCGCTCGTATTCGACCGTGACCGCGTCGAGCGCGTCGGCGAGCTGGTAGGCGCTCTCCGCCACCACGACCGCGACGGGCTCGCCGACATGGCGGACCACGTCCCGCGCGAGCACGGGCTGGGCCCAGGCGCGTCCCTTCTGAGTGCCGCCGTACGCGGTCGGCATGTTCGGCGCGATCTCACCGAGGTCCGCGGCGCTCCAGGCGAGGACGACGCCGGGCCGAGCCCGCGCGCCGGCGGTGACCACCTTCGTGAGCCGCGCGTAGGACTCGACGCTCCGCACGACGCCCAGGTGCAAGGCGCCCTCGCGCGTGAGGTCGTCGACGAACCGTCCGCCGCCGGTCAGGAGTCGCTGGTCTTCTTTCCGCCGAGGTGAGGTGCCGATCATGTCGCACCGCAATCTACCACGCGCGCACGGGCCCCGCCTCGGCTAGACTTTCCGCGGATGGTGGACGTCGAGCGCGTGTTCGCGAAGCTGACGTGGACGCAGCTCGTCGCCAATCTCGTCGGCGCGCTGCTGACCTGGTTCTATTTCCGCTTCGTCGACTTCACGGCGCCGCAGTTCCAGGCGCAGATCTCCCGCGGCGAGATCGCCTTCTTCGTGGTCGCCTTCGGCGCGTTGATCTCGACCGGCGTCGCGTGGGGCTCGCGCTGGGCGCGGCCCCTCGAGCGCCGCGACCCGACGGCGGGTGCCGACACGGCGCTAGTGCGCCGCCGCGCGATCATGGTGCCGTACGTCTTCGCGGCGCTCTCCCTCGGCGGCTGGGTCATGGCCGGTCTCATCTGGGGCATCCTCTATCCCGCCCTCTGGGGCATCTTCACCCCGGGGCGCTCGCTGCGGTCGATCTTCGGCATCACGTGCGTCGCGGGCACGGTGACCGCCGCGCTCGTCTTCTTCGCGGTCGAGCACCAGTGGCGGCGCGTGCTCCCGTCGTTCTTCCCCGGCGGCGACCTGAGTGCGGTGCCGGGGGTGTTGCGTCTCCGGGTACGGACTCGGCTGCTCGTGATCTTCGTGATGCTGAGCGTCATCCCGCTCTCGGTCTTGGGCGTCCTGGCCTACACGCGCGCCGCCGCGCTGCCGGGCGTCGATCCAGTAGCAGCGCCCCGGATCGTCGAGAACATGCTGGTGTTCATCGTCTTCATCGTCGCGGTCGGCACCCTGGCCGCGATCGGGCTCTCACTCTACGTCGCCGGGAGCGTCGCCGGCCCCCTCGGCCAGCTCCAGGGCGCCATGCGCGACGTCGAGCACGGCGATCTCGAGACGCGCTGTCCCGTCGTCACCAACGACGAGATCGGCGCGGTGGCCGAGGGCTTCAATCGCATGGTCGGCGGCCTGCGGGAGCGCGAGTTCTTGAAGGAGACGTTCGGCAAGTACGTGAGCCGCGAGATCCGTGACGAGATCCTCGCCGGCCGGGTCACCCTCGAAGGCCAGACGCAGGAGGTCACGGTCCTGTTCGCGGATCTCCGCGACTTCACCCCATGGGTCGAGGCGACGAGCCCGCGTGAGGTCGTGCACGACCTCAACGCGTACTTCACCGAGATGGACCAGGCCATCCGGGAGCATCGGGGGCTCGTGCTCCAGTTCATCGGCGACGAGATCGAGGCCGCGTTCGGCGCGCCGGTGGCGTATCCCGCGCACGCGGAGATGGCCGTGCGGGCAGCCCTCGAGATGCGCCGGCGCCTCGGCGCATGGAACGCCGCGCGTGTCCGGACCGGCAAGGCCCCGCTCCGCCACGGCATCGGGATCCACACGGGCTCGGTGCTCGCGGGCAACATCGGGAGCGCCGAGCGCCATTCGTACGCGCTCGTCGGCGATCCGGTCAACCTCGCGTCGAGGATCCAGAGTCTCAACAAGGAATTCGGCTCCGACATCCTCGTCAGCGGGGCCACGCGCCTCCACCTCGACGGCCGGTTCGACCTCGTCGAGCTTCCGGCCGTGCGCGTGAAGGGAAAATCTGTCGAAGTGGAGGTCTATCGGCTAGTGTGAGGCGGACGTGACGAAGCGAGTCCTGATCGTCGACGACGAGCCGGTCCTGATCGACCTGGCGCGGGAAATCTTTGCCCGCTTCCAGCACGGGCACACCTACGAGATCACCCCGGCATACACCGTGGTCGACGCGTACGACTTGCTGGTCCGGGAGCGGTTCGATCTCATTCTGCTGGACGTGGTGGTGCCGAGGATCGGCGACCCCTGGCCCTGGCTACAGGGCCTCGACCTGCTCAAACGCGTCCGCCTCCTGGGCGTGAAGGCGCCCGTCTTCATGATGACCGGCGTCTGGAACACCGAGAAGGAGGCCGAGGCGATGATCGAAGGCGCCGCCGGCTATCTGCACAAGCCCTTCGATCTGCGCGAACTGGACCGTCTCGTCACGCTCGCCCTCGGGTCCGGTCCGGCTCCCAGGGCCTGACGGCGGCGAGGGCCGGGGGATCCTAGCGTTGTCGCCGCTCGACGAGCGTGTTCAGACGATCGGAATCGTGAGCCATGAGGTCGAGGAACCAGAAGGCGGCGCTGTCGGAATCGATGCGGACGACCAGCGCCAGGACGTCGATGGGCGCACCGCCATCGGGCGGCGTGAACTCGAGCTTCGCCGCCTGACCGGCGCGCAGTCGCCGGCTCACCCGCACCTTCATGCCGGTGGACGAGATCTCGATGCACGTGCCGTCCATGGTTCCGTTCGAGGCGGCGATGCGCACGCCGAGCTTGACCGCGGCGCGCGCCGCGGGACGGCGCTCCACGGGGCGCTCGGTCCGCTGCTGCCGGGAGAGCGCGAACGGCCCCAGGTAGGCGAGGACCTGCCCCAATCGCTCGAGCGTGACGGGCTTGCGGATGAAATCGAGCGCGCCGAGCTTGAGACACGCGCGCGCCTCCATCTCGGTGGCGACGCCGGAGACGACGACCACCGGCACCTCGGAGTCGCGGACGGCGGGGAGGTTCAGGAACTCGACGCCGCTCATGCCGGGCAGGCGGACGTCGAGGAGGATCGTGTCCGGTCGCGCGCTCGTCAGCGCCTCGAGCGCGGCCTCGGCACTGCCGACGACGGTCGGCTGATAGCCGAGCTCGGCGATGAAGTCGCGGAAAATCTCGGCCAGCCGCTCGTCGTCCTCGACGACCAGGATCCGCATCGCGCTCATGGCTCGACCACACCCCAGAAGACGGGCTCGGGGGTCAGACGAACGCCGAAGCGATCGGCGACGGCGGTCTGCAACCGGCGGGCGAACGCGACGACGTCACGCGCCTTCGCGCCGTCGCGCGCGACGATCGCGAGGGCGTGCTTCGTCGAGAGCCCGACCGGCCCCTCGGCGCGGCCCCGGGTGTAGCCGGCGCGCTCGATCAGCCACGCGGCGGAGAGCTTCACCTGACCGCCGGGCAGCGGCCAGCGCGGCATCGCCGGATCGCCGGCGCGTGACTCGACCGCGGCGAGGTCGGCGCCGGGAATGATCGGATTCGTGAAGAACGAGCCGCAGCTCCGGCGGTTCGGATCTTGCGAGTCGAGCACCATCGATTTGGACCGGCGGATGGCGATCACGCTGGCGCGCACGTCGGCGATCGACGGCTTCGCGATGCCACGTCCGGCCAGATCTTTCTCCACGTCGCCGTAGCGGATGGTCGCCGGGCCGCGCGGCCGTAGCCGGTAGCCGACCGAGAGGATGACGTACCGTCCCGGCTCATCGCTCCGGAACAGGCTGTCGCGGTAGCTGAAGCGGCACTCGCGGTTCTCGAAGGTCATGATGCGCCGGGTCGACGTGTCCAGCGCGCGCACGAAGGTCACCGTCTCGCTGACTTCCTGTCCGTAGGCGCCGACGTTCTGCATCGGCGTCGCGCCGACCAGCCCGGGGATGCCGCTCAGGCACTCGAACCCCGCCCAGCCGCGCTCAACGCTCGATCGGACCAGCTCGTCCCAGGGCTCGCCCGCCGCCGCGATCAGCTCGACGGCTCCGTGGGCCTCGCGCGTGTGGACGCCGCGCAGCGCGATCTTCACCACGAGGGCGTCGATCCCTTCGTCGGCGACGACCAGGTTCGAGCCACCACCGAGCACCCGGAGCCGCAGACTCCGGGCTCGCGCCCAGTCGAGGCCCTCGAGCACGGCGGCCTCGCTGCAGACCTCGACGAAGAACCGGGCCGGCCCCCCCACGCCCAGCGTGCAGTGCTCTGCCAGGCGGACGTTCTCGAGCGGTGCCATACCCTTGAGAGTATCGCGACCCCCGGGCGTTCACTCACATGCTGCGCTCCATCCGGGGATCGAGCTGATCGCGCAGCCAGTCGCCGACCAGGTTGATGCCGAGGACCAGCAGGAGGATGGCGAGCCCCGGAAAGAGCGCAAGCCACCAGCCGGTGGTGATGTAGTTACGCCCTTCGTCGAGCATGGCGCCCCAGCTCGGCGCCGGCGGTGGGATGCCGAGCCCGAGGAAGCTCAGCGAGGCCTCGGCGATGATCGTCCGGGCCACCGAGAAGGTCGCGACGACGGTGACCGGCGGGAGCACATTGGGGAGGATGTGGCGCCAGAGAAGATAGCGGTCGGTCGCGCCGAGGGCGCGGGCGGCCTCCACGAACTCACGCTGGCGCAGCGAGAGCGTCTCGCCCCGCACGATTCGTGCGTAGGTGATCCACCCCGTCACGCCGAGCACGAGGATGACGTTCGCGAGGCTGGCGCCGAGGACGGCGAGCACGGCCACGGCCAGCACGAGGACCGGGAACGCGAGCTGCACGTCGCCCAAGCGCATCAGCGCGTCGTCGGCCCAGCCCCGGTAGTAGCCGGAGAGGAGTCCGAGGCCGACCCCCAGCACGCCGCCGACCACGACGGCCGCCAGACCGACGATCAGCGAGACCCGCGCGCCGTAGAGGAGCCGGCTCGCGACGTCGCGTCCGAGGGTGTCGGTGCCGAGCGGGTGCTTCGCGCTGCCGCTGGCGCTCCACATGGGCGGCGTGAGGCGGTCGACGAGGCTGTTCTTGACCGGATCCGAGGGGGCCAGCGCGGGGGCGAGGACGGCCATCAGGACCGCCCCGCAGATGACGATCAGCCCGAGGACCGCGCTCTGGTCGCGCGCGAGCCCGATCACGTCAGGCGCACGCGCGGGTCGACCACCGTGTAGAGCAGATCCACGATCAGGTTGAGCCCCACGAAGATCAGCGCGAACACGAAGACACCGGCCTGGATGACCGGGAAGTCCCGACCCGGGACGGCCTGCACGATCAAGCGCCCCATGCCGGGCCAGGAGAAGACCGTCTCGATGATCACGGCACCGCTCAGCATGAAGCCGAGCGAGAGACCGGTGACCGTGATGACCGGGATCGCGGCGTTCCGGAGCGCGTGACGGTAGATCACCATCCGCTCGGCCAGGCCCTTGGCGCGCGCGGTCCGGACGTAGTCCTGCTGGAGCACTTCCAGCATGCCGCTCCGGATCAGGCGCACGTTCTGCGCGAGCGGCGCGGCGGCCAGGGTGATCGCCGGCAGGATCAGATGGCGCACGCCGCCGGATCCGAAGGCGGGCAGGAGGCCGCCGAGCTCGACGGCGAATACCAGAATGAGCATGAGGCCGAGCCAGAAGCTCGGCATCGACTGGAGGAAGAGCGACGCCAGGCGGCTCGCGTGATCGACGACGCCGTTTTTATGCGTAGCCGAGGCGACGCCGAGCGGAATCGCCAGCACCGTCGAGATCAGGAGCGCGGCCGCGGCCAGCTCGACGGTCGCGGGCCAGAGGTGCTCGAGCACCATCTGCATCGCCGGGCGCTTCTCCCGGATCGAGGCGCCGAAATCGCCGCGGGGGACCGATCGCAGGAACTCGAAGTACTGGACGTGGAGCGCCCGGTCCAGGCCGAGCTGCCGGCGGGCCTCGGCGATCTCCTGCTGGGTCGCACTCTGGTCTACGAGGAACGGGGTGGGGTCACCGGTGAGACGGACCAGGAAGAACACGGCAGTGACCACGCCCCAGAGCACGAACACCGCGTGCAGCGCGCGACGAAGCAGGAAGGCGCGCATCGCCGCCGGATCATTTCTTCACGGCGACGCCGCGGAAGTCCATGTTCAGCTCGGGCAGCGGCGTGAAGCGCAGCACCCGCGCGCTGAGCGCGTAGACCTTGACCTCCTGGTACAGCGCCACCACCGGCGCCCAGTCGCGCACCTGGCGCTGGAGGTCGGCGAGCAGCCGCAGACGCTTCTGCGCATCGACCTCGCGCCGCGTGGCCGTGTAGAGCGTCATCAGCTCGGGCGGGTACGGCGCCCAGTTGATCATCGCGATGGCGCCCCAGTCGCGCAGGTAGTCGTCAGCGTCGAGGTTGTTGCCGGTACGGCAGGCGGCGAATCCGCCGTTGGGCGGCAAGGTTCCCTTGGTCGCGGTCTGGAGCAAGGTCGCGAAATCGACCGGCTTGAGCGTCACCTGCACGCCCACGTCCTTCAGCATCTCGGCGACCGCCGGCGTCATCTCGTCGAAGCTCTGGCCGTAGTGCTTGGCCGGAAACAGAAGCTGGAGCGTCAGAGGATTCGTGTCACGGAAGCCGGCTTCCGCGAGCAGCGTCCGCGCGCGCGCCGGATCGTACGGATAGGCCTCCTGCGCGGCGTAGCCGTAGGACACGGAGGCCACGGGCGAGGCGTTGGCCAGCGCGTAGCCGTTGAAGATCCTCTTGATGATCGCGTCCCGGTTGACGGCCAGGTTCAGCGCCATCCGCACTCGTTGATCGGTGAAGAGGCCGTCCTTCCCGCCCGAGTCGTACTTGTCCTTCGGGCGACCGTTCAGATAGAGCCGACACGAGAGCTTCTGGGGGCTCGAGGCCACCTTGAGCCTCGCATCCTGCCCGAGCGCGGGCGCGTCGAAGGGCGGCACGCCCTCGATGAGCCCGACCTGGCCGGCCCGCAGCGCGGCGATGCGCGCGGCGCCCTCGGGAATCGCCTGGAAGCGCATCTTGCGAAACAGCGGCGGTGTGCCCCAGTAGGCATCGTTGCGCTCGAAGAGCATCGACGTCTTGCGCTTCCACTCCACCATCTTCCAGGGGCCGGTGCCGACCGGGCGGTCGTTGAGCCCGTCCACGCCGTTCTTGAGCGTGTAGGCCTTGGGCACCATCGGCTCGCGGCCGATGAAATCCCAGAGCGTGGGCGCGGGCTCGCTGGTGTGGATCCGAACGGTGTAGTCGTCCACCTTCTCCCAGCGCGTGACGAACGAGTACGTCTTCTCGAACTGGGTGGCGGCCAGCACGTCCTTGATGGCCCACCGGTCGAGGTTCCGGCGGAAGAAGCGATCGAGGTTGAAGAGCACGGTGTCGGCGTTGAACGGCTCGCCGTCGTGGAAGGTCACGCCACGCCGGAGCGCGAACTCCCAGGTGAGCTCGCCCACGGGCTTCCAGGAAAGGGCCAGACCCGGCACGGGCCGACCCTGAGCATCCACGTCGACCAGGCTCTCGAACACCTGGCGGATGTAGTTCGAGCGAATCGAGCCCATGCCGATGCGCGGGTCCATGTTGGTGGTGTCGTCGGCGAGGGCCACCACCAGCTCGGCGTCGGGATCGATGGCGACCCCGTCCACCGTGCGTGGCGGCGCGGCTTGCTGCCCGGTCGCCCCCAGGGGCCACGTGAGCATCAACGCCAGGATCAACAGCTTATAGGCGCGTGGTGGACGACGGATCATCTTCGACTCCTCTCGCAGAATGCCCATCACTACAAAAGAGCCGGCGGTCTTGTCAACGTCGAGGGTCCGGGCTCGATCAGCCCGCGCGCGGCGTCGCCCGCTCGACGAGCCGGAAGACCACGAAGCCGAGGATCGTCGCGGCCATGACGAGCGCGGCCAGATAGATGGGGGCGGCAGGGCTGCCGAAGAGGTCGCGCACACCGCCGGCCGCGAGCTGCACCACGGCCATCACGACGTAGTACATCGTGTAGTACACACCCAGCGCCGTCGCCAGGCGCTCGCTCGGCACGACCTTCGGCAAGAGCGCCATCAGGGCGCCGGGTGGCGCCCCGATCGCGAGGCCGACCAGGCAAAAGGCCGCGAGCGGGTGCGGGAATGCCGGAATGAGCATCGTGACGAACGCGGCGAGGAGGCTTCCGGCGACGATCAGGAGGTTGGGCCGGCCGAGGCGATCGCTGAGCAGCCCGCCCAGCGGCACCGAGAGCATCGTGAGCCAGATCGCCAGGCTCACGATGAAACCGGCGTCACCGAGCGAAGCGCCGCGAGCGATCAGCAAGCCGGGGCCGAACGCGATGATGGCCACGAGGCTCGCGTTGAAGCAGCCCCAGGCGAAGCCTCCACTCGTGGCCAGCGCGATCTCGCGGGCGGGCAGCCGCACTCGCTCGGCCGCCCTGGCCGTGCCGCTCGCCGCGCGCGGCGGGTCGCGGTAGACGAACGCGATCAGCACGAGCCCGACCGCCGCGACGAGCGCCGTCGCCCCGATCGCCGCCCGCCATGACGCGTGCGTGGCGAGGGCGCCGAGCGTCGCGGTGGCGATGCCGAGCCCGACCGGCCAGCTCGTCAGCATGACGCCCATCGCCGTCGACAGCTCGCGCCCCGCGAACCAGTCGGAGACCATCTTGGCAAGCAGGATATTCATGAGCACGGCGCCGACGCCGCTCAGCAGGCGGCCGCCGGCCGCGACGATGAAGCCGTGAGCGGCGGCCGTGACGAGCCCGCCAGCGACCATCAGCGCGAGGCTCGCGACCACCATACGCCGGTCGCCGAAACGCTGGCCGAGCACGCCCCCGGGAAGCGCGAACACGGCGCCGGGCAGCATGTACAAGCCGATCAGGGAGCCCAGCTGCACCCAGGAGAGCTGGAGCTCCGCGAGCATCGGCGGCGCCACGGCGGCGACCCCCTGGAACTGAAAGCCCATCGAGGTGCGGGTGACGAACACGATCG
>Ga0137407_10001175_pt1 | contig 17142 bp, 18 predicted proteins | sample CZOMad2_2_16fung_FD_108410 | JGI IMG/M metagenome (GOLD analysis project Ga0137407, IMG submission 108410) | Vadose zone soil fungal communities from Angelo Coast Range Reserve, California, USA - CZOMad2_2_16fungal (Illumina Assembly) | ecosystem: Environmental > Terrestrial > Soil > Vadose... | reverse complement strand
TCGTGCGCGAGCGCCTGTACTTCGTCAGCCTCGCCCCCTTCGGCTACTACTGGTTCCGACTGGAGCCGCCGGCCCAGAGTGTGTCCACCTACGGCATCAAGGGCAGCCCGCTGTAGCGTTGCGTCGGCGCGCTGGCACCTGCAAGCGGGGGCCGACCATTACCGTTTGACCGGGTCGTCCGGCTCCATCGCGGGCGCTCATCCGGGAGTCCTCTAGCAAATCCCAAGAGTTTCCCCTCTTTTCAATCCTTTCGAGCTCGCGACAGCCTTGGCACAGCGAATGCGATAGGTAGAACTGCGGGCGTCATCCAAAACAGAACAAGAGCCAAAGGAGGCATCACATGATGGGGCTGAGCCGAAAGACCATTCGTACAGCGGCGGCGGCGTTTGCAGGAGCCGCCCTGCTCGGCAGCGGCTGTGTATCGTACACGAAGGAAACCACCGAACGGACCGTCCCGGTGCCGGTGGCCGCAGCCACTCCCGTGCCCGCCGACCGGGTGGTGACCTATTCCGAGGGTCGCTACCAGCTCTATGGTGACGGAACCCGGGTTCCCTATTACTGGGTGTGGGTTCCTTCTGGCGCCAGCACGGCCCCGGCGCCTCCGCCGCCTCCTCCTCTCCCGACGCGCTAACTCGCAACTCATGAACTCATAGGGAGGCTCCCATGCCCGAATCCGTCCAAGACTTGCTCGGTGTTCTCGTGGGCCTGGTCGCTCTCTGGTTTCTCTTCGGGGCGCTGATCAACCAAGAACAGCTCTGGCAGGACCGTGAAACTGTCCAGCGGCGGCGTCCTCGCCTCGCCGGCCCTCGCGGAGACCGATCCTCGAGCCGCTGAGAGAAGCCGGCCGGCCGGGCTTTCCCGGCCGGCCGGCTTCCACATCTCCTGGGATGCCCGACTGGCTTCGCTGATGTGGTGCGCGGCTCTCGGGCCGAGAAGATTCGAGCGGCGCGGATAGGTCATGGCGATCGTGCAGATCCTCCTTGCCATCTTCTCCCGCACGGCCGGCCGGGTGCTGAACACGGCCTTCGCCTGGGCCACTATCGCTCTCTTCGGGCGCGTACCGCCACGGCAACAGATCTACCTCTCGGTCATGGCCTTCGGCTCCATGGCGTGGCTCATCTCAGTGATCGGCATCGCGTCTCCCTCCTTCGCGGCCTTTCTGCTCGCCTTCATAACGATCCCGTCATGGGTGCGGCCGGGCTGGATACGGCTCGCCATGCTCGCCGTCGCTCTCGTGTCTCCCCTCCTCGTAGGGGGCATGTCCCTGCTCGCTCTTGACCCGGCGGAGCGCCCTCGAGATACGGCGCCGCGGGTCAGAGCGATTCTAAGAGGCTATCCCGTCACGATAGGTCTCTCGCTGACCCTCGCGCTCCTCCTGCTCTTCGTCCCGATACTCAAAGCCCGCGCCGCGCTCAAGCGCTGGACCACTACCCATGTGCCCGTCCTCGTGAAACCCGAGGACTATCCCGCGACCCTCCGCGATCTGGAGACCGCCCTCAGAGCCGAAGGGTGGCGGACGGCTCGCGTACCGGCCAGCTGGATGCTTCGCGTGCCCATGCATGTCTTCGGCGCCCTTGCCGGGCGCTCGATTCCGCTCGTCGCGAAGGAGCTCTCCACGCTTCGAAGCGCTCAGCTCGAGATAACCCTTCACCCGTCGGATCTCATCCTCTCTGGGCCGAATGGGGACGTCATGAGGGCGCGCGCGCGGATGGCCGAGCGACTCGCCTTCTCGAAGCTCTACATGACCTGGACGGCCGACGCGCAGCGCCTCGAGGAGAACCTGCGGAAGGTCTGGCTCGGTATCGAGACGGTCAACGGGCATCCTCGAACGGGCGACCTGCAGACCCTGGATCGCGAGCTCAAAACGGCGGAGCTTCCCTACGAGGAATGGGAAGTCCTCTTCAGGAAGGAGCTGCTTCTCGAGCGGCGCCTGGCCAGCCTGGACACCCCGGCGACACACGAGCTTCCCTCCACCCCTGATTGAGGCCCGTTGTCCCGAAGCGGATGGAATTGTTACTGGCCGCCGTGCTGGACGTAGTCTCTCACGAACTCCGTGGCGTTCTCCTCGAGGACGTCATCGATGGCATCCAGGAGGGCGTCGAGTTCGTCGCCGATCTTCTTCCCCTTCTTCTCCATCGCATGCCCATCGTGCACTTCGGACGCGCTCTCTGACTGCGCCGACGGCTGGGTCTTTCGCCTTTGCTCGCTCATGTCGAGCCCTCCTTTTTCTGTGACCTGTCCCACGCCCTAGCTCGGAATGACGCAAGTCATGTGCCACGAAGACTCGAGCATGGGCGACCGAGTCAGAGTTACCGAGCTTTGTTTCTTGACGGTCTCCACGACCTTGCCCCTATAATTTGGCGCCTTTGGCAGGCCTGTCCGTCGGATCGTTCTCGTGATCCCTTGATGGAGAGCCCATACGCATGGCGGGTGGCGAGAAGATCGTAACCATCGGCGATGAGTCGGCAGGCAACAGCGCTATGCCCGGCCTGCGCCCCGCGGATCTCCTCGCCCTCTTCCTCGTCGCCGCCCTCTACATCCTCGCCGCCAAGCTGGGATTGAAGCTTGCCTTCGTGCATGCCAGCGCCACCGCGGTTTGGCCGCCCGCGGGCATCGCGCTGGCCGCACTGCTTCTCAGAGGCTATCGCATGTGGCCCGCAGTGTTCATCGGCGCCTTCGTGGCGAATATCACCACGGCCGGCTCCATCGGGACGTCGCTCGGCATAGGGGCGGGCAATACCCTCGAGGCGGTGGCCGGTACGTACCTGGTCACGCGATTCGCCTCGGGGCGCCACGCCTTCGCTCGCGGCCAGGACGTGATCAAGTTCTTCGTCTTGGCCGCGCTGGTGAGCACCACGGTCAGCGCCACGATCGGCGTCGGCTCCCTCGTCGTCGGCGGCTTCGCGCCCTCGAGCAATGCCCTCCCGATCTGGCGGACATGGTGGCTCGGCGACGCGGCAGGTGACGCGCTCTTCGCTCCCCTCCTGATCCTCTGGGCGGAGAGCCCCCGCCCGCGCTGGGGAGCCGCCCGGCTGATCGAAGCCGGTCTCTTGCTCTTCTCGCTGCTGGGGGTAGGCCAGCTCGTATTCGGGTCCGTTCTGCTGACTGGACCGCGAGACTACCCAATCGATTTCATCGCCGTTCCTCCCCTCGTCTGGGCGGCCTTCAGGTTCGGCCAGCGCGACACGGCGACCGCGTCCTTCGTGCTCGCCTCCATGGCCCTGTGGGGCACGCTCCACGGACAGGGACCGTTCCATCGCGACGACCCCAATGAATCCCTGCTCCTCGTGCAGGCGTTCGTGGGGCTCAATGCCGCGTTGGCCCTCGCCTTCGCGGCGGTGGTCGCGGAGAAGAAGCGCGTGGACGAAGTGCGTCTCGCCCTCGTCCCCGAGGCGCTGGCCGCGCGCCGGTTCGCCGAGACCTCGGAGAAGCGGGCGCGCTTCCTCGCCGAGGCCAGCGCCATGCTCGGATCGTCCATCGACTACGACGCCACCCTGGTACGCCTCACGCGGCTCGCCATCCCGCTCCTCGCGGATCTCTGTGCCGTGGACCTGCTCCAGGAGGATGGGACGATCCGGCGGGTCGCTCACGCGCATGTCGACCCCGGCAAGGAGGACCTCGTGCGTGATAATCGAAGCCGCCATGGCTTCAACCCGTCCGCGTCGAGCGGGGTCCCGGCGGTGATTCGAACCCGACGCTCCGCCCTCGTATCCGATGCCACCGCAGATGATCTGGCCCAGGCCGCGAATAACCCCGAGCATCTCGGCATGCTTCGCCGGCTCGACCTGAGATCCTGGATGATCGTGCCCTTGATCGCGCACGAACGGGTCCTCGGAGCCGTCTCCTTCGCCATCACGGAATCCGCCCGCCGCTACACGCGCATGGATCTTGCCCTGGCCGAGACGGTGGGGAATCGGGCGGCGAGCGCCATCGAGAACGCGCGGCTCTATAGAGAGGCGCAGGCCGCCCGGGCCGAGGCGGAGACGGCCAATCGTCTGAAGGACGAATTCCTCGCCATGCTGGGCCACGAGCTGCGCAATCCGCTCGGGGCCATCAGCAACGCCGTGCACATCCTGGATCGAGTCGAGGATGCCCGCGGCCAATCGGCGACGCATGCCCGGGAGATCATCACGCGCCAGGTCCAGCATCTCGGCGGATTGATCGACGATCTCCTCGATGTGGGACGCGTGGTGACGGGCAAGATTCGCCTGGACCGCGGACCTTTGGATCTCTTCCAGGCCGTGGAGCGCGCCCTCCACACCCTGGGGGCGGTGGGCAAGAGCAGCGACCATGCCATCAGGGTGCAGGGGGAGTCCGTATGGATCGACGGGGACGTCACGAGAATCGAGCAGGTCGTCCTCAATCTGGTGGAGAACGCGCTACGGTATACGCCGGCCGGCGGCTCCATTCAGCTGGATACGCACCGGCAGGGCGCGCGGGCCGTGTTGCGGGTTCAGGACAGCGGCATGGGGATTCACCGTGATCTGCTCCCCCGCGTTTTCGATCTTTTCGTTCAGGGTGATCGCGGAGCGGATCGAGCGCACGGAGGTCTCGGCATCGGCTTGACCCTCGTCAAGCGGCTGGTGGAGCTCCATGACGGCACGGCGGAGGTGGCCAGCGCAGGGCCAGGAGCCGGGAGTGTCTTCACTATCACCTTCCCTGCCCTCTCTTTGCCCTCTCTGCCCTCGGCTACCAGTCCGGCCGCTCCCTCCGTGCCCACGCGGCGGATAGTCATCATCGAGGACAATGCCGATTCACGCGAGACGCTTCGCGTGCTCTTCCAGATCTACGGTCACGAAGTACACGAGGCGGAAGACGGTCCCACCGGCGTCGACCTCGTGCTCCGGTTGCGCCCCGACGCCGCGTTTGTGGATGTCGGCCTGCCCGGCTTCGATGGATATGAAGTCGCACGGCGCATCCGGGCCACTGCGGACAGCGAAAGACTCTGCCTGATCGCCGTCACCGGCTACGGGCTCCCCGCCGACCAGGAGCTGGCGCGCCAGGCGGGATTCAACTTCCACCTCGTCAAGCCCGTCCACCCGAGCCAGATCAATACTCTGCTGCGGAACCTCGGCTCAGCCCAAACGTAAGCGACCCGCCCCCCGCGGCCGGGGAGCAGTGTCCCCGGCCGCGCCGCCATTTGCCGTCAGCGCCCGGCGTGGGCGCTCGCGGCAGCGAGCCTGCGGTCGAGCGCATCCCAATCCGTGTTGGCCAGAAAGGCCTCGATGTACTTGGGGCGCTGCGCCAGCGCATAGTCCAGGAGGAAGGCATGCTCCCATACGTCCATCACGAGAATCGGGACGTACCCGGCGACATTGCCAATCTCGTGAAGCGTGACCCAGTGGTTGGACAGCTTTCCCGTGTGGGGATCCTGGAAACAGATGGCCCAACCCACCCCGCGCATCTTGCCTACGCTGACGAACGCCGTCTTCCAGACCTCGAAGGAGCCAAAGCTCTCGGCCGCGGCCCGTGCGAAGGCCGATCCCTTGCTCGGTCCGCCCGCCCCTCCCCGAGCCAGATTGTCGAAGTAGTACTCGTGGAGAACCATCCCGTTGTATTCAAAACCCAGGCGCCGCGTCAGCTCCGAATAGGCCGGCATTTCCTCTTGGTCGACCTGTCCGTCCTTCAGCATGCCCGCGATATGCTCGGTAAGCCGGTTCGTCTCCGTGACGTAGCCCTCGTAAAGCTTGAAGTGCATCTCGAGCGTCTTGTCCGAGATGCCATTGAGCCCGCTCAGGTTCCACTGCCGAGGCTTGTACGCTTGTGTGGTATTCATTCCCGGCGCCTCCTGTGTCTTCATGGATGGCATTCTGGCCCGCGGCTCACCCAACCCGGTGAGCGTGTTCACGCGCGCCTATCTGATGGAGCAACAGTGATGCCACGCTTCGTTGACCCCCAGTCTCTCTCTGCTCTAGGGCTCTACGAGGCGCGCGTTGCTCCGCCCGGAACCAATTACCGGGAAGGCCGTACCACCGTTACTTTGCGACGCGGAGGTGTCGGCCTCTCGGTTGACACGCCGCGAAGAAGCTCGTAGCGTCTTGGATATGGCCTTCACCGTGGCGAGCTACAATATCCATCGAGGAGCCGGGTTGGATCGTCGTGTCAACATCGAGCGGATCGCGGATGTCCTGAAGGAGATCGACGCCGACCTGGTGGGAGTCCAGGAGGTGCTCCGTCCTCAGGCCGATGAGTTGGCCGAGCGCCTCGACATGCAGGTGGCCATGGGCCCGACCAACAAGGTGAATGGCCAGCCCTATGGAAACGCGGTACTCACGCGGCTGCCCATCCAGGGCACCCAGACCTTCGATCTCTCGTGGGCCACCCGCGAGCCGCGCGGCGGTATTCGGCTCGACCTGACTATGAACGACGCCCTGCTCCACGTCTTCAACGTGCACTTCGGCCTCAAGGTGCGCGAGCGTGCGGAGCAGGTCCGGACGCTCGTCCGGGAGCACATTTTGCACCGGGATCTCACGGGGCCGCGCATCGTCATCGGCGATCTTAACGAATGGTTCCCCGGCGCGGTGGGACGGCTCCTGCGGCGCGAGCTCCATGGCCCACGTATTCGCCGCACCCACCCCGCTCCCCTGCCGATTTTTCCCCTCGATCGGATCTACTGGGACCGCCACCTCGTCTCCGACAGCTTTCGGGTGCATCGGAGCCGGCTGGCGCGCGTAGCGTCCGACCATCTCCCCGTGGTCGCGCGGCTGCGGTTGGGCCAGACCGGCGGCTGAGCGCGCCGGGCACGCTCAGGGACTCGTCCCTCCCACGCCGGCCGGCGCGCCGGGCTCACCCTCGCTCTTCCGGTGCTCGGCCGGCCCGACGTCCGCGGACAGGTTGAAGGCCGTGTTGATGAGGGAGACATGCGAGAAGGCCTGGGGAAAGTTTCCGAGAAAGCGGCCCGTGCGCGGGTCGTACTGCTCGGACAAGAGTCCCACGTCGTTACACAACTCCAGCAGTCGCTCGAAGAGGCGCCGAGCCCGGTCGTGGTGACCGAGGAGCCAGTAGGTGTCGGCAAGCCAGAAGGTGCAAGCGAGAAACACTCCCTCCCCCGGGGGTAGCCCGTCTACGTGGCCGGACGCGCTCGTCTGATACCGGAAGACGAATCCATCGCGACACAGCTCGCGCTCGATGGCCTCGACCGTCGTCCGCACCCGCTCGTCGTCAGGCGGGAGAAACCCCACCAAGGGAATCATGAGCAGGCTCGCGTCGAGCTCTTTCCCGCCGTAGTACTGAACGAAGCTTCGACGCTCGGCGTCGTAGCCCTTCCCGCACACCTCCTCGTGTATGCTCGCCCGTAGCCGCTTCCAGCGGTCTACGTCTCCCGGCAGGCCATACGTCTCGATGTCCTTGACCGCGCGGTCCGCCGCCACCCGGGCCATGACCTTGGAATGCGTGAAATGTCGGCGGGGACCCCGGACCTCCCAGATGCCCTCGTCCGGCTGAGTCCATACCACTTCGAGGAACTCGAGCAGGTGCTGCTGGAGAGGCCACGAGAACTCATCGCCCTCGATGCCCACACGCCGCGCCTGGTGCAGCATATCCATCACCTCGCCGTACACGTCGAGCTGGAGCTGGCGCACCGCCGCATTGCCTATCCGAACGGGCGCCGAGCCTTCATAGCCGGGCAGCCAGTCGAGGACGAGCTCGGTCAACCGGCGCTCACCTGCGCATCCATACATGATCTGTAGCTGCGCCGGGTCACCCGCCACCGCGCGCAGAAGCCAGTCGCGCCAGGCCCGCGCCTCCTCCCGATAGCCCGCCGCCATCAGCGAATAGAGGGTGAAGGTCGCGTCCCGCAGCCAGCAGTAGCGATAGTCCCAGTTCCGCACGCCGCCCAGTGCCTCAGGCAGCGAGGTAGTGGGCGCGGCCACGATGCCCCCGGTCGGAGCGTAGGTGAGGGCCTTCAGCGTGATGAGCGATCTCAATACCTGCTCGCGATAGGGACCCTTGTAGGTGCAGCGACTGGACCATTCCGACCACCATGCCTGCGTCTCGGCGAGCGCGAGCTCCGCATCTGCCGGCTTCATCATCGGCAAATGGGAGGGATTCCAGGTCAGCACGAAAGGAATCCGCGCGCCCTCGGCCACGGCGAATTCCGCCACCGTGACGAGGCCTTCACCGTGCGTCTCCACCGGAGTGTGCAGATAGAGGGAATCCGGGCCGGCGGTCGCACAGAGCACGCCGTCGATCTTTCGAACCCAAGGGACGACCGAGCCGTAGTCGAACAGGATGACCAGCTCCATCCGGACGCGGACTTCCCCGCGCAAGCCCTCGACGATGCGGATAATATCGGGGCTCGCGTCCCGCGGCGGCATGAAGTCGATGAGCCGCACCGCACCGCCGTCGGTCTCGAATTCAGTCTCGAGAATCAGGGTCTCGGGTTGGTATCGGCGGCGCGACGGCGACGCCTGGGCGAGCGGGCTGAGCCGCCAGTGCCCGTGCCCTGCATCGCCGAGCAGGGAAGCGAAGCAGGCACCTGAGTCGAAGCGGGAAAGACAGAGCCAGTCTATGGAGCCGTCCCGCCCGACAAGGGCCGCGGTCTGGGTGTCGCCGAGGACGGCGTAGTCTTCGATGCGCATCAGATCAGCGCCACGATGTGCCCTCTGACCACCTCCGCCCCTCACGGCGACGCGGCTTCCGACAGACGACTCCGTCTCGCCTGTCGGAAGCCCCCGCGTTGTCTCTACTTCACCTTGGCGGCCTTCGGCTTGGCCGGCCCGTTGTCCTTCAGGGCCAGGTCAAGGGAGACTGTATCCCCCTTCTTCACGTCGGCAACCTCCGCCGGCGGGAAATGCACGATGATCGTCCCCTCGGACGTTTTCACGTGCACCCACCCCGTCTTCGCGCTCACACTCGTCACTTTGCCTTCCATGGTATGGCGGCCCGTCATCTGGTCCGGAGCCGACTGCGCCGAGGCGGCGCCGACGCTCGCGACCAGGAGGGCTGCGGCCAGGGACACTGCACGTAGGCTGTTCATCTGCACCCTCCCATGTTCTCGTCTGGTCCCGCTAGGCGACACGTCGGGCCGCGGGCGGGCGATAGATCTGTTCACCGCGCGCATTCCGCCACTCCCGGTCGAAGTACTCAGCGTCTTCGTCCGAGCGAGGCGTAACCCCCATCACGATTCCACCCTCTTTGATGCCCTGCTCGTACAGCCTTGCCCGCTCTTCGGGAATGCCTGATCCGACCAGAGCACCCACGAGAGCCCCCACCGCGCCGCCCGTGCCGGCGCCAGTGATGGCGGCGGCCACCGGCCCCATCGCGAGAATAGGCAGACCGGGGACAGCAAAGCCGGCGGCGGCCAGGCCGAGCAACAGAGCTCCCAGTCCACCACCCGCCGCCGCACCAATCCCCGCGCCTTCGGCCGCCTTGCTGCCCAGCTCCGTGGTCGCCGAGGTCTTGGGGAAGTGGCGGTTCCGCGCTTCGTCCGACATCAGGAGGCTGACCTCATTCTTTCCATATCCGCGGCTCGCCAGGGAGCCGTATGCCCGCTCGGCCGCCTCGCGGTCGCGAAATATGCACGTCATGATCTGCCGCGATCTTTCATCTGCCATTGTGTGAATCTCCGTTCTGGATGTGGGTAGTGTGTGACTTCGCGACCTACTTCGCCGCCGAGATCTTCTTCATGCCGAGCTCGACCGTGACGCTATCGCCTACCTTGACGTTTTCCAGGGCGGGCGGGGGGAAGTGAACCTTCATCCGACCCTCCGGGGTCTTGATGTCGACCCACCCCTTCTTTGCGTCCACCTTGGTGACTTCCCCGTCCATCGCGTGCGTGCCTGCCGTGGGAGCCGTCTGAGCGGACGCATTACCGAAGAGCGCGGTCAGTGCGATCAGGCTTGCCAGTGCCAGACTCTTCATGGTGTCCCTTTCTCGTTGTTTCTCCATTCTTCGAATCTCCTTTGAAGTTGAGACATTTGACAGATGCTGCATATAGGCGGGGCAAGGGCTGTGCCAGAGGGCTGGGGAAGATAACTATTGAGAAGTGCGTCTGGAACAGCGGCGCGTAGGCCGGCGCGATCGCGATACGAGACGGTTCTTACCGAGTCGGCTCTTCGTGAAAGGTTAGACGGCCCCTCGTTTCAGGCTATCGATTCCTTTGCCGTGCCGAGACGATCAGCGCGGCGAGCCGGTCCGGATCCACAGGTGCTTCACTTCGAAGGCCGATGCCCGCTCAGTCGAGGCGAACCCGCTCCAGAAGCTGATCCCGCGACTGGGCCAGCGTCATCCCGACCTCGTCGGCGCCGGCCGCCATGAGCGCCTCGCGATCATTCGCCTTCGCGTCCGGCCCACCCCAGCGGCCCACGAGTATCTTGATGTCGGGCAGGCGGGCGCGGAGCCGCTTGCAGAGATGACGCGTCTGGGCGAGACCGTCGGGAGGCAGGGCGGCGATGAGGACGACTGAAGGTTTCTTCTCCGCGGCCAGAGAGACGATCTCACCCGATAGCGCATGCGCGGAGGCGAGCTCGATTTCGCATTCGAAAGGACTCACGAGCTCACGAAGCATGGCGAGGGCTATGGCGTCGCCTTCGTCCTCGGCCGCGCACGCGAGGACATATGGAGTGCCGCCGCTCACCCCATGTCGCCACCCCGCCTCCCCGCTCTCGCCGGCCGCGGGAGGGCGATGGTCGGCCAGCTTCACCACGCTCTCTCGCGCGGCCTCATAGATTCCCTGTACCTCCTCGCCTGAGACCCGCCGGGATGCCCGATCCCGCTTGGCCCGGCTCAAGGCGGGGACGAGGACATCGTCGTACACTTCCATCAGCGAATGCTCGGCCAGATAGGCATCCAGGATCTCTGTTCCTTCTACCGAGTCCTTGGCGAGCAGACGCTGGTAGTAGCTGACATCCATGGGGAGCGCCGGCTCGTCGGCCATCATGACACCGATGAAACCAAGGGCCGGCACGTGCTTGCCGAGCACGACCAGACAGACGGTCAGGGGCGTGCCGAGAATGAGCCCGGTCGAGCCCCAGAGCCACGTCCAAAAGGCGAGGGCGACGAGAAGGGCGACCTGCGACACCCCGATGCTCTGGCCATACAAGTATGGCTCGACCACCATGTAGGTGAGGAGTTCGACGGCGAGGAAGAGGGCGATCGTGACCAAGGGCCGCTGCCAGGTGCTGAACACGGCCAGGCTCAGGACGAGGGGACCCACCGCGGCCATGAACGGTCCCAGGTACGGGATGAAACGAAAGGCAAAGGCGAGAAAGCCCCACGTGACCGCGTAGGGAACCCCGATGAAGAAGAGGCCTACGCCCAGTGCGGCCCCGTAGGCAGCATTGATCATGGTCTGGGCGACGAGATAGCGGCTGATGCGTTCCGCCGCCTCGTCGAGGGCTCTCGTCACGCTGGCGAGTCGGCCGTGACCCGTGAGACGGATGAACCGATTCCGTATCTCGTGCTGCTCGATGAGCATGAAGATCACGAGGACAATAACGAAGGTTGCCGCGCCCAGCGCTTCAAGAACTTTGGGAATCGGCCAGACACCTGCTGCTTCCGACTTCACCACGACGGGAACAGGTTTCGTCTCGCCCTTCGGGCTTTCGTTCTTCTCTAGCTCGCCCATCACTTCCTTCGCCGCCGACTGCACCTCGGCGAGGGCGCCATGCGTACCTGCCCCGCGAATGTCGGCAATCTTTCGCTTGAGGTTACCCCGGTAGTGCGGCAGCTCCGATCCGAGGGTGAGGACCTGTTGTGCCACCACCCATGCCGTTCCCCCCATCACGGAGAAGACGAGGACGACGACGAGCATGACGGCGCAGACTCGCCCACCCCTGATGCGCCAGAGGCCCGCCCGCTCGAGCGCGCCCACGACCGGACTCAGGAGGAACGTCAACAGACCGGCCAGGGCAATGGGGATGAGCACGCCCCGGGCCAAATAGAGGGTGGCCACCACCGGAAGAACGGAGGCGCCGATGAGATACGGACGGAGCTGGCGCGGAATGCCCGAATCCGACGTGAACGGGGCGGTCTGGGGCGGAGCCTCAGGTGCGGGCGACTTCCCCGCGTCCGGCGGAAGCATGCTTCGGGCACTGGTTCTCGGCATCCGCAATCCTCCTTCTCGTGAGGTCTGGTACTCCCCACGCAACCGCCGTGCCGACCAGGGCCTCGCCGCTATGTGGCCGGGCCTTACCTGCTCTGGCCTGCTCGCTTCTCGTGGCCTTTCGCCTCGGGCTGGAGCGTTTTACCGGGTCGTTCCTTCTCCACTCCTCTCGGGCCGAGAGCGCGTGCGCCCGTGGCGCGGAACTTGCCTTGCTCTATTGTTCAGACTCAGATCGCGAACGGAGGACCACTGGCCAAGCGCAACCAGAACGACCAGAACGGGAAGATGCATGATCGGCTTGACATCGCCCGCAGCCCGCGTGGCCGCGGGTGGGTCCGGCGCGGCGAGGTGCTCAATGGCCTCGGGACGCAGGCCTTCGCCCGGGCCGTGGCACCGACCGGTCGACAGACGTGAGCGACAGAATCGCGCCTCCCTATTCTCCGATGGAGGCCCTCCTCGTCCACGAACTGCCCATGGGCCCGGGATGGCAATACGAGCCGAAGTGGGACGGCTTTCGCTGCCTCGTTTTCCGCAAGGGCCGGTTGGTCGAGCTTCAGTCGAAATCGGGGCAGTCTCTCACGCGCTATTTCCCCGAAGTGGTGGAGGCCGTTCGTTCCGTGCGGGCGCGCGCCTTCGTTCTCGATGCGGAGATCGTGATTCCCGTGGATGGTCGGCTCTCCTTCGACGATCTCCTCCAGCGCATCCATCCGGCGGACAGCCGGGTGAAGAAGCTCTCCGCGACGCAAGACGGCGCGCGGCTGGCTCGCCACGACGGGGAGCACCTTCGATGGCGTGGTGGCCAAGCGTCTCGACCTCGAGTACCGCTCGGGCGATCGAACTGGCATGCAGAAGGTGAAGCGGCTCCGGACCGTGGACTGCGTGGTCGGCGGTTTCCGCTATGCCTCGACGTCACGCGTCGTCGGCTCGCTTTTGCTGGGGCTCTACGACGCGAAGGGCCTCCTCCACCACGTCGGCTTCACCTCCGGCTTTTCTACGGCGGAGCGTAGGAGCCTTCTCCAGAAGCTCGAGCCGCTCGTCAAGCCGCCGGGCTTCACGGGACGTGCGCCGGGAGGGCCCAGCCGTTGGAGCACGAGCCGGTCCGCTGAATGGCAGCCGCTGGCCCCCCGCCTCGTCGTCGAAGTACGCTACGATCACTTCACGGGGGGCCGCTTCCGCCACGGCACCCGCTTTCTCCGCTGGAGACCCGACAAGAAGCCGCGCCAATGCTCTATGGATCAGGTCGAGTCGAGGCGCGGCTCCTCCGTTTTCTCCGAGGCGGGTCCGGTCGCCTCGACCCGCGGTCGGTGAGCGTCTCTCTGGATGCGGATGCCGGAGCGCCTCATCGACTGGGGGGCAGCTCTCTCTACGGCCGTCCCGCCTCGACGAAGCGCTCCGGCGACCGCCCGCTACGGCTGTTTCTTCGCGTACTCGAACTTCGGCAGGGCCTTGATGGCCTCCTTGGTCGCTCCCGGCAGAATGAATTTGTTATCCTGAAGCTTGACTTGTTGGACGGGGACGGCCACGTCGTGGCGCCCGAGGCCCACAAAGCCGCCCGCGCCGATGATGGCGAAGGACACTGCGCTGTCCGGGGCGACGATGAGATCGTCGATCCTCCCTACCTTCTGGTTGCTCTCGTTGTAGACGGTCTTGCCCAGAATCTGCTTCTTCACGCTCCAGCCCACGGCCACGATCTTGAGCTCCTCCACGGCAACTCCGAGCCTGGTCGACCCGGCCGTCTGCGCCCCCGCGTACTGAGCGGGAACGAGCGCGAGCACACTCGACATGAGGAGGATGTGGACGATCTTCATGATGGTCTCCTATGGTGGTCTGGTTGGAGATCTCGCGCAGCTGCGCCGAGCGCCCTGTGTCTCGCATTGGCGAACGCAAGGGTGATGCCATGGATGTCGCTGGGAAAGTTTTACTGCCCGTGCGGTATGCGGGCCGAGCGAGTGACGACGGACTCACGTGCGGACATCGACTTCATGAAGCTGGAGAGCGGAAAGGCTCAGTGCCCGTGGGCATTACAGCATTCGCCGAGCGCCATTCGCTTCGCTCATGGTCCGCGCGCGAAGGATGTGCGACCAGCCGAGAATCGCGCTCATGGGAGGACCGCGGCGGGCTGCAGATCATGTCGTACCTCCTGTCACCATGTACCTGGCAATCATCGTGCCCCCATCAGGCACGCGGCTTGCTTCGCTCCTTCCACACGCAGCACCCATATCGAGAGGAGGAGAAGAGCCATGCCCAAGGCCAAGAGCCGCGTTGTGGGGAAGGACGCGATAGCGCTGCTCAAGGCAGACCACGCCAAGGTTCGCGAGCTTCTCGGCGAGCTCGCAGAGAGCTCAGAAAAAGCGACGACGAAGCGTGGAGAGCTTCTTCAGGAGATCGAGCGCGAGCTCAAGATCCACACGACCATAGAAGAAGAGATCTTCTATCCCGCCTTCCGCGAAGCTGCGGACAAGAAGGACGACCTGAAGCTTTACTACGAGGCCATCGAGGAGCATCACGTAGTCGATACCGTGCTGCCCGAGCTCAAGGATACCGATCCCTCGACGGACGTCTTCGCGGCCAAGGCCAAGGTCTTGAAAGACCTCGTCGAGCACCATGCCGAGGAAGAAGAGACAGAGATGTTCCCGCGGGCGAGGAAGCTCATGGGTCGCGAGGAGCTGGTCCGTCTCGGAGACCAACTCGCTCAGGCAAAAGTCTCGCTGACCGAGAGCGTCCTGACCAAGCTGGTGGAGCTGGTGAGGCCGTAGCGCGGCTAGCGCCGACTCTCGGGCGGCCCGGCGTTTCGGGCGAGGGCGTCCGCCAGCTCCTGGGGGGTGACGGGCTTGACGAGATGCTCGTCGAATCCGGCTTCGCTCGCGCGTGATCGATCCTGCGGGAGGCTGTGTCCCGACAGCGCGATGAGCCGGATAGATGCTACCTGCGCGTCGCGGATGCGCCGCGCAACTTCGTAGCCGTCGAGGTCGGGCAGGCCCACGTCGATCACGGCCACGTCAGGTCGAAGCCGGAGCGCTTCCACGACGGCTGTCGCGCCGTCGGCCGCCTCGCTCACGCGGTGCCCGGCACTCTCCAGGAAGTGGCGCATCATCTCGCGCGAGTCCTCATGGTCCTCGACCACGAGGATATGAAGCCCGCCGGCCGGAGCGGGCGCCGTCTTGGCGGCCCTCATGTGTCCTTCTCCTCCTCCGGCCCGACCATGGTCTCCGGCCGCACGATGCGGTCGAAGTCCTCCGCCGTGACATAGCCGAGCGCGAGAGCGGCTTCCCGCAGCGTTATGCCCTTGTGGTGGGCGTGCTTCGCGATCTCAGCGGCTTTGTCATAGCCGATATGGGGGGCGAGGGCCGTGACGAGCATGAGGGATTCGTTGACATGGCGCGCAATGCGCGGGCGGTCGGGCTCGATACCCGCGGCACAGTGCTCGCGAAACGAGTCGCAGGCATCGGCGAGGAGGAGAATCGAGCGCAAAACATTGTGAATGATCAGCGGCTTGAATACGTTCAGCTCGAAGTTACCCGAGGCGCCCCCGATGGTGACGGCCACGTCGTTCCCGATAACCTGGGCGCACACCATGGTCATGGCCTCGCACTGGGTGGGATTCACCTTCCCCGGCATGATGCTGCTCCCCGGCTCGTTTTCCGGGATCCGAAGCTCGCCGAGGCCGGCGCGAGGCCCGGAGGCGAGCCAGCGCACGTCGTTGGCAATCTTGGTGAGCGAGGTGGCAAGGGTTTTGAGGGCGCCGCTCGCCGCGACCAGTGCTTCGTGAGAGGCCAGCGCCTGGAACTTGTTCGGCGCGCTCGTGAACGGCAATCCGGTAAGCCCGGCCAGCCGCGCGGCTACGCGCTCGCCGAAGCCTGCGGGAGCGTTGAGACCCGTGCCCACCGCCGTGCCCCCGATGGCCAGCTCGTGGAGAGCAGGCAAGGTGGCGCGAATCACCCTGAGACAGTGGTCCAGCATGGCGACCCAGCCGGAGATCTCCTGGCCGAGGGTGAGCGGGGTGGCGTCCTGGAGATGGGTGCGGCCTATCTTGACGATATCGGCAAAGGCCCGCGCCTTCGCGTCGAGGACATCGCGTAACTTCAGGACGGCGGGAAGGAGGCGGCCGAGGAGCTCGCTGACGGCGGCCAGATGCATGGCGGTGGGAAAGGTGTCGTTGGAAGACTGGGAGCGATTCACGTGATCATTCGGATGCACCGGCTTTTTCGAGCCCATTTGACCGCCGAGCAGCTCGATGGCGCGATTGCCGATTACTTCGTTGGCGTTCATGTTGCTCTGGGTGCCGCTACCCGTCTGCCACACCACGAGGGGGAAGTGTTCGTCGAGCTTGCCCGCTATCACCTCGTCGGCCGCCTGGACTATGGCGTCCGTCACGTCCTTGGGAAGCAGCCCGAGCTCGTGATTGACTTCTGCGGAGGCCCGCTTGAGCTGGCCGAAGGCCCGGATCATCTCCCGCGGGAAGCGCTCACCCGCGATCTTGAAGTGCTCGAGCGAGCGCTGCGTCTGCGCGCCCCAGTAGCGGTGGGCGGGCACCTCCACGGCGCCCATGCTGTCGGTCTCGCGTCGTGTCGCCATGCCCGTAGAATATCATCGGCCCCGAACGACACGCTCGGAAGGCCGCCCCCTCGCCCTTTTACCCGGTATAAAGTTCTCACCAGCTCCTCGACAACCATAAAACCGATTCTCCGCGGCCCATGAACTTCCCAATCGGCTGGGCATATCCCTTGCATCCTCCGCCTCCAAGGAGGCCAACCAATGAACCAGAGCATCCGCGACGTCATGACGCCGAATCCCTGCGCCATTTCACCCACCGCGTCCGTCCTCGAAGCGGCCCAGATGATGCGCGGTAACGACATCGGCGACGTGATCGTGCTGGAGGACGAGCGGCTCTTCGGCATCCTCACTGACCGGGACATCGTGGTGCGGGCCCTCGCCGAAGGCGCCGACCCGGAGACCACGCCCGTGGGCGAGATCTGCAGCCGTGAGCTGACCACCATAGAGCCCAGCGCCAGCGTGGGCGAGGCGGTGCGACTCATGCGCGACAAGGCCATTCGCCGCCTGCCCGTGGTCGACGGCGACGGCTTCGTGATGGGCATTGT
>Ga0137407_10001166_pt1 | contig 17247 bp, 13 predicted proteins | sample CZOMad2_2_16fung_FD_108410 | JGI IMG/M metagenome (GOLD analysis project Ga0137407, IMG submission 108410) | Vadose zone soil fungal communities from Angelo Coast Range Reserve, California, USA - CZOMad2_2_16fungal (Illumina Assembly) | ecosystem: Environmental > Terrestrial > Soil > Vadose... | reverse complement strand
GAGGTGCTGCGGATCCTCGGCGGCTCCGGCACCATCATGATCAAGTCGGAAAAGGCCGGTATCGACAGCGTCATCCTGCAGGGGCTTCGACTGAGAATTCCGACCGATAGCTTCGCCCGATTCTGGGTCCATTATGCACGCAACGACCCCTCGATTTACGTCTCGGCTGTCGATGTGCTCGACGGCCGCGTTCCACCGGAAATGATCTCACAACAGCTGATCCTGATCGGTACGTCTGCCACGGGCATGAATGACATCAAGACGACGCCGGTCTCGCGGGCGATGCCCGGCGTCGAGATCCATGCCCAGGTGCTGGAAAGCGCACTGACCGGTTCGGCGCTGTCGCGGCCGAGCCATGGCGAGGTGTGGGAATTTCTCGCTGCGCTGGTTGCCGGCCTCCTGGTGATCGCTTTTGCGCCGAATCTCGGCCCGGTCACGCTCGCCGGCGTAGGCGCCATGTTTGCGTCCATACTGGTTGGGACGTCCTGGTATTTCTACACGCAACATCGGCTACTGATCGATTTCACCTATCCCTTGATCTCGACCACGGTGATCTATCTCACCTTGATTTTCTTCAGCTTCGTCAGGGAGCAGGCGCAGCGGCGGCAGATCCGCTCCGCGTTCGGCCAGTACCTGTCACCTGCACTGGTTGAGCAACTCGCGCAGTCGCCGGAGCGGCTCGTGCTCGGCGGCGAGGAGCGGGAATTGACCATCATGTTCTCGGACGTCAGGGGCTTTACCACCATCTCGGAGTCCTTCAAAAGCGATCCGCAGGGACTGACGGCGCTGATGAATCGGTTTCTGACGCCGCTGACCAACGCCATCCTGGCGCGAAAGGGCTATATCGACAAATATATGGGCGACGCCATCATGGCGTTCTGGAATGCGCCGCTCGACGACCGGGAACATCAGCTCAACGCCTGCAATGCCGCGCTTGATATGCTGGAGCGGATCGAGGTGCTCAACCAGCAACGCGAGGTTGAGGCAAAGGAAAGCGGTAACGCGTTTTTTCCGATCAATGTCGGGGTTGGTTTGAACACCGGGGCCTGCACTGTCGGCAACATGGGTTCGGATGTGAAATTCAATTATTCCGTGCTCGGCGACAGCGTCAACCTGGCGTCGCGGCTCGAGGGACAATCCAAGGAGTACGGGTTTCCGATCATCGTCGGCTCCAAGACCGCGCTCGCGGTCAAGGACAAGTTCGCGATTCTCGAACTCGATTTCATCATGGTCAAAGGCAAAAAGGAGCCGGAGGTCATCTATGCCATCGCGGGCCGGGAGGATACCGCTCACTCAGGCCGGTTTCAGCGGCTGCGCAATCTGACCATCGAGATGCTTGCTTGCTATCGCAGTCACGACTGGGAAGGTGCGCTCGCGGCGATCGAGCGCGGCCGCCGCACCGACGACGCCGGCGCCCTGGAGAAACTTTATGATTTGTATGAAACGCGCATTCTCGGCTACCAGGAAAACCCGCCGCCGGAAGACTGGAACGGCGCCTTTGCGCTGCTGACGAAGTAGGGCGAAGATTGTCGTCCCGACGAAAGCGGGACGACAACGAGTCTCTCCTTACTCCACGCCGATCGTGGTCAGGTCTTGAAACCAGTGCTGGGCCTGCACGAATTTCTTGATCCTGGCAGAGAGTGCGTGCGGATTGGTGTCGTGGACGACCCACACCAGTACGGCGTCATCGACGATCAATCCATGCGCTTGCGCGATCAGTTCATCCTGCTTCTTGATATCGAAGGTCTGCTTGGCTTCGCTGATCAGCGCATCGACCTTCGGGTTCTTGTACCCGCCCCAGTTCACCCCGACCGGCGCGACCTGATCGGAGGCAAAGAAGCGAACGATCGCATAGAGCGGGTCCGAGGTCACATAGGCGATATTGTTGGCGGTGATGCCGGCGTTGATTTCGTCCGCCGCGCCCTTGCGCCAATGCGTGTATAGCGTCTCCAGTTCGACCACCTTGAAGTCGATATCGATGCCGATTTCCTTGAAGCTCTGCTGCAGGAACTCGTTCATCGGCAGCGACAGCATTTGCCCGGTGCCGCCTTGCGCGATGATGAATGTCGCCTTCAGCGGCTTTTCTTTTGAATAGCCGGCCTCCTGGACAAGCTTCTTGGCGGCGGCGAGATCGTATTTGAGGTCGAAACTCGGTTTGCCGAACCACGGGCTGGACGGGTCGACCTGGCCCTTGGCGGGTTTTGCAAGACCGTTCATCAGTCCCACCACGCCGTCGCGGTCGATGGCGAGATTGAGGGCCTTGCGCAGGCGCACGTCGGTCCAGGGCGAACCAGGCAACACGCTGAGATGATAGTTCCAAACATGCGGGGTGATGTTGTCGACGATCCGCATGCCCGCCGATTTAAGCTGCGGTACCGCATCGGGCGCGGGGGTTTCGATCAGGTCGACTTGGCCGGCGAGCAGCGCGTTGGTTCGGGTCAGCGCTTCCGGCATCGGGATCAGGACCAGCTTGTCGACCTTTGCGATGCGCTTCTTGTCCCAGTAATCTGGATTTTTCGACAACTCGGCCAATTCGCGCGGCACCAGTTTCGTCAATTTGAACGGTCCGGTGCCTGAAGGCTGACTTGCGAATTTATCCCAATCCTTGCCGAGTTTTTCGTATTGCGCGGGACTTGAGACCAGAAACCAGAGCATTTGATACGGGAAGAGCGAGTCAACGGTCTTGGTCGTGATCTCGATGGTCGAGTCGTCGATCTTGGCGTAGCCCGCAACCGAGGGCAGGCGGGTTTTCACCTGCGCGCTCTGGCGCTTGTCGAATTGCGGGGCCTTGTCATTGAGGACCTTGTCGAGATTCCAGATTACCGCGTCCGCATTGAAGTCGCTGCCGTCATGGAATTTCACGCCCTGCCTGAGCGTAAATCGCCACTTGGTCTTGTCCTTGTCGTCGACTTTCCACTCGGTGGCGAGGCCCGGGACCAGTTTGCCCGGCCGATCCGACACGTCCATTTCCCAGGCGACCAGCGGGTCGTAAATCGTATAGGCTGTGAATTGATAGGCGCCGGCGCCCCGATCCGGCTGACCTGTCGTCAAGGGAATATCCGCCATCGAAATCCCGTATCGCACCACCGTCTCGGCTCGTGCGGAGATGGCCGGAAGACCGACGCCGACCGCGAGGACCAAGGCAGCAAAAATCGTATTTCGGACGCGCATAAACCAAGCTCCACTGGACCATTGAAACGGCTCAACTTGTGAGCGCTAACCTGCAAGGTTGATGCCAGATTATGCAGGTGCATCCTTACCTTTGTGCGGAACCACAAGAAGCTGTAACGGCAATCACGATGGGGCGAGCTATTGCTCCCATTGGCACAGCCGTTGCATAAGGTTGCATAAGAAATAGTCATCGAAATCATCGAGGGGATCGGGTGCGATGTTGAGTGCGAAATCTGGAAAGCGCCGGACCACGGCGATGGCCTTGGTGCTGGCCATTGCCGCATGCGTCACACTGCCGCGGATGGCCGGCGCCGAAACCATCATGCGCATCGGCATGACCGCGGCCGACATTCCGCGCACGCTGGGCCAGCCCGATCAGGGCTTTGAGGGCAACCGTTTCACCGGCCTTACCATTTACGACGCGCTGACGATGTGGGACCTGTCGTCCGCCGACAAGGCTAGCGTATTGATCCCGGGGCTTGCGACCGAATGGGCCGTCGATGACGCCGACAAGAAGAAGTGGACGTTTAAGCTCCGCCCCGGCGTCAAATTCCATGATGGCTCGCCGTTCAATGCCGATGCCGTGGTCTGGAATGTCGACAAGGTGCTCAAACAGGATGCACCCCAGTTCGATCCGAGCCAGGTCGGGGTGACCGCGTCGCGGATGCCGACGCTGGCCTCGGCGCGCAAGGTCGACGACATGACGGTGGAATTGACCACCAAGGAGCCGGACAGCTTCCTGCCCATCAACCTCACCAATCTCTTCATGGCGAGCCCGGCGAAATGGCAGAAGCTGTTCGACGCGGCTGAAGGCGGCGATGCCAAGGCGAAATCGCAAGCCGCCTGGGCCGCGTTCGCGAAAGACACCTCGGGCACCGGCCCCTGGAAAATGTCGAAATTCACGCCGCGCGAACGGCTTGAAATGGTGAGGAACGAAAATTATTGGGACAAGGCGCGTGTGCCCAAGGTCGACAAGATGCTGCTGCTGCCGATGCCTGAGGCAAATGCCCGCACCGCGGCATTGCTCTCCGGCCAGGTCGACTGGATCGAGGCGCCGGCGCCGGATGCGGTCGCCGAAATCAAGCAGCGCGGCTTTGTGCTCTATAGCAACGAAGAGCCGCATGTTTGGCCGTGGCAATTCTCGCGGGTCGAAGGCTCGCCCTGGAACGATATCCGCGTTCGCAAGGCCGCCAATCTCTGTGTCGATCGCGAAGGCCTGCGCGACGGCCTGCTCGCGGGCCTGATGGTGCCGGCGACCGGCACATTCGAGCCGGGCCATCCCTGGCGAGGGAAGCCGACCTTCCAGATCAAATATGACAAGCCGGCGGCGCAGAAATTGATGCAGGAGGCGGGATTTGGTCCGAACAAGAAATTGACGGTCAAGACCCAGACCTCGGCGTCGGGGTCAGGCCAGATGCTGCCCTTGCCGATGAACGAGTATCTGCAGCAGGCGCTGGCCGAATGTTATTTCGATGTCCAGCTCGACGTCATCGAGTGGAACACGCTGTTCACGAACTGGCGGCGCGGCGCCAAGGATCCTTCCGCCAACGGCGCCAATGCTACCAACGTCACCTACGCCGCGATGGATCCGTTCTTTGCCATGGTGCGCTTCCTGCAATCGGCGATGGCCCCGCCGGTGTCGAATAATTGGGGCTTTATCAACAACCCGAAATTCGACGAGCTGGTGACGAGGGCGCGCCAGACCTTCGATCCGGCGGCGCGTGACCAGGCGCTGGCCGAGCTGCATGCGGCCTCCGTCGACGACGCGGCATTTCTCTATGTTGCCCATGACGTGGCGCCCCGCGCCATGAGCCCGAAGATCAAGGGGTTCGTGCAGCCCAAGAGCTGGTTTGTGGACTTCTCGCCGATTTCGATGACACCGTGAGCGGTTATCGTCAAGCCCGGGCATGACGAAGAAAAATTCTCGGCCGACAACTGAAGGTCATCCGTGCTCGCCTACATCGCCCGCCGCATCGTCTATGTGATCCCCATCGTCATCAGCGTGGCGCTGGTGTGCTTTCTCTTGGTGCACATCACGCCGGGCGATCCGCTGGTCGCGATCCTGCCGGCCGACGCATCGCAGGAACTCGCCAATCAAATGCGGATCGCCTATGGCTTCGATCGTCCGCTGCCGGTGCAGTTCGGGCTCTGGCTGTGGAAGGCGGTCAATGGCGATCTCGGTCATTCGATCGCGACCGGGCGGCCGGTGCTGAGCGAAGTCATGCGCGCGGTCGGCAACACCGTGACATTGGCGATCGCGGCGGCGTCGATCGGATTCACGCTTGGACTGTTCTTCGGCCTGATCGCCGGCTATTTCCGCGACACCTGGATCGACAAGGTCGCGACATCGGTCGCGATCGCTGGTGTCTCGGTGCCGCATTATTGGCTTGGGATGGTGCTCGTGATCATCTTCTCGGTGCAGCTCAACTGGCTGCCCGCCGTCGGCGCCGGTCCCGGCGGCTCCGGGGCGTGGGGATGGGACTGGGAACACATCCGCTATTTGATCCTGCCGGCGATCACCACGTCGGTTATTCCCATGGGCATTGTCACGCGCACCGTGCGGGCGTTGACCGGCGATATCCTCAGTCAGGATTTCGTCGAAGCCTTGCGCGCCAAGGGCTTGCGCGAAACCAACGTGTTTCGTCACGTCATCAAGAACGCCGCGCCGACGGCGATGGCGGTGATGGGGCTGCAACTCGGCTACATGCTCGGCGGGTCGATCTTGATCGAGACGGTTTTCTCCTGGCCGGGATCGGGATTGCTGCTCAATTCGGCGATTTTCCAGCGCGATCTGCCGCTCTTGCAGGGCACGATCCTGGTGCTCGCTTTGTTTTTCGTGTTTCTGAATCTAATGGTCGATATCGCGCAGGCCTCGATCGACCCACGGATCAAGCGGAGCTGAACCGATGGGGATCCGCCGATGAGCGCGATAGCAGACTTGGCCCTCCAGGCGGCGCCGGCGAGCAAGCCGCGTGGCTACTGGGCGACGGTCGGACGGCGTATCGTGCGCGACAAGGTCAGCGTGGTTTGCGCGTTCATCCTGGCCGCGATTTTCCTCTCAGCCCTATGCGCGCCATGGCTTGGGCTTGCCGACCCTTATCAGGGTTCGATGATCCGCCGGTTGCGCCATATCGGCACCGTGGGCTATCCGCTCGGCACCGACGAACTCGGCCGCGATATGCTGGCGCGGCTGATCTACGGCGGGCGGCTGTCACTGATCATCGGCATTCTTCCGGTCATCTTTGCCTTCGTGATCGGGACGTCGCTTGGTCTTATCGCCGGCTATGTCGGGGGCAAGATCAACACCGCGATCATGCGCACAGTCGACGTGTTCTACGCTTTTCCCTCGGTGTTGCTGGCGATCGCGATTTCGGGAGCGCTCGGCGCTGGCATCGTCAACTCCATCGTTTCACTGACCATCGTCTTTGTCCCGCAGATAACCCGCGTTTCCGAGAGCGTCACCACCGGCGTGCGGAACATGGATTTCGTCGAGGCCGCGCGGGCCTCCGGCGCCGGTCCCTTCACCATCATGCGCGTGCATATGCTCGGCAACGTGCTGGGGCCGATCTTCGTCTACGCCACCGGCCTGATCTCGGTGTCGATGATTTTGGCCGCCGGACTTTCGTTCCTTGGCCTCGGGACAAAGCCGCCGGAGCCGGAATGGGGTCTGATGCTCAATACGCTGCGCACCGCGATCTATGTCAACCCGTGGGTGGCGGCGTTGCCCGGCGCCATGATCTTTGCGGTATCGATCTGCTTCAACCTGCTCAGCGACGGAATGCGCAGCGCCATGGACATCCGGAACTGATGCCATGAACCAAATCATGCCGTCAGTTGAGCTGCTTGAGCCGGTCGAAGACCGCGGCGGCGCGGCGCAGCCGCTGCTGCAGGTCAATGGGCTGACAAAGCATTTCCCGGTGCGCGGCGATCTGTTCAGCGCGCGCAAGACGGTGCGGGCGGTCGATGACGTGTCGTTCTCGATCGCCAAGGGTGAAACCGTCGGAATCGTCGGCGAATCCGGCTGCGGCAAATCCACCACCGCGCGGCTGTTGATGCACCTGATGAAGCGCGACGCGGGAGAAATCATCTACGACGGCATGCAGGTCGGGCACGCGCTGTCGCTGCGCGAGCTTCGCCGCTGCATGCAGATGGTGTTTCAGGACAGCTATGCCTCGCTCAATCCGCGGCTGACAATCGAGGAATCGATCGCCTTTGGTCCCAAGGTCCACGGCATGGCGGACGAGAATGCGCGCGTGCTGGCGCGCGAGCTGCTCGGCAAGGTCGGCTTGCGGCCGGAAATCTTTGCCAACCGCTATCCGCACGAAATTTCCGGCGGGCAGCGCCAACGCGTCAATATTGCGCGCGCGCTCGCGCTATCGCCGCGCCTGGTGATCCTGGACGAGGCGGTCTCGGCGCTGGACAAGTCGGTCGAGGCGCAGGTGCTCAATCTCCTGGCCGATCTCAAGCGCGAGTTCGGACTGACCTATCTTTTCATCAGTCATGATCTCAACGTCGTGCGTTACATTTCCGACCGCGTCCTGGTGATGTATCTCGGCGAGGTGGTCGAGTTGGGTCCGGTGGACCGGGTATGGGACGCTCCGGCACATCCCTATACGCGGGCGCTGCTGGCGGCGATGCCGTCTGCCGATCCCGATAACAGGACGCAGACACCGCCGATTTCGGGCGACCCGCCCAATCCAATCGATCCGCCGGCGGGGTGCCGCTTTCACACCCGTTGCCCGTTCGCCGAACCGCTCTGCGCCGAGGCCACGCCAAAACTCACCGCACTCGATGAAATCGGCCATCAAGCGGCGTGCTACATGGCGATACCCGGTTCGGGTCACAGCCTCGCGCCGCCAAAAGAAGGAGCTTCCACATGACAAGGCCCACGGCCAAGGAAATTGTCGCCATCGCCAACGTCGGCGGCGTCCCCGTGGATGCCGAGGTTGCCGCGCGAATCGCCAATTCCATTGGACCTGCGTTCGACAACTTCGCTCCGATTGCCGGCACGCTGCCGTTCGACCTTGAGCCCGCCAGCTTCGTCGTCGTGCAAACCGCAAAGGCAACAAGATGAGCACCGAGCCGGCCTTGATGTCGTTGACGGCAGTTGCGCAAGCGATCGCGGACAAGCGCGTGTCCTCGCGCGAGGCGACGCAATCCTGTCTCGAGCGGATCGCGCGATGGCAGCCTCATCTCAATGCCTTCATGGCGATCGAAGCAGACGCCGCGCTCGCCGCGGCCGATGCCGCCGACGCGTCGCTGGCGAAAGGCGGCCGTCGCGGCGCGTTGCACGGCGTGCCGCTGGCGCACAAGGACATGTATTACGACGCCGGCAAGGTGGTGACCTGTGGCTCGCGCATTCGTCGCGATTTCGTCGCCACGTCCACCTCGACCGCGTTGCAGCGCCTGAAGGACGCCGGCACGATTCGGCTGGGCTCGCTGCAGATGGCCGAATTCGCCTATGGCCCGACCGGGCACAATGCGCACTACGGTCCGGTGCATAATCCGTTCGCGCTCGATCGCATCACCGGCGGCTCGTCGTCGGGATCGGGGGCCGCGGTCGCCGCAAGACTGACATTTGCGGCGCTCGGCTCGGACACCGGCGGCTCGATCCGGATGCCGGCGCATTTCTGCGGCGTCACCGGGCTGAAGACGACGGTCGGCCGGATCAGCCGCGCCGGCGCGATGCCGTTGTCGCAATCGCTCGACACGGTGGGGCCGCTGGCGCGCACCGCCGAGGATTGCGCGGTTCTGCTGGGCCTGATGGCCGGTGCGGACGGCGAGGATCCAACCGCGGTCGCAGGACCCTTGCCGGACTTTGCAGGCGCAACGGCAGGATCGATCAAGGGCCTCACCATCGGCGTGCCCACGGCTTTCTATGTCGACGACCTCGATGCCGAAGTCGCAGGCGCACTCGACGCGACCATTGCCGTGCTCAAGCGCGAGGGCGCCAATATCGTCCAGGTCGAATTGCCGGACCAGCGCCAGCTCACCGGGGCGTCCCAGCTGGTTCTCGCCGTCGAAGCCGCCGCCTTCCACAAGCGCTGGATGATCGAGCGGCCGCAGGATTATGGCCCGCAGGTGCTGATGCGGCTGCAGAACGGGCTCTCGATACCCGGCGTGTCCTATCTCGAAGCCTTGCGCTGGCGCGGCCCGGCACTCGCCGCTCATCTCGCGGCGGTTGCCGGTGTCGACGCCATGATCGCGCCGGTGTCGCCGATTCCCGCACCAACCATCGCCGAGAGCGATGTCGGCAACGGCCCGGATGCGGAGGCCGTGATCCAGCGGCTGACGCGATTTACCCGCCCGATCAATTATCTCGGCCTGCCGGCGCTTTCGATCCCGACCGGATTCACCCGCAGCGGCCTGCCTGTGGGCATGCAGCTGGTCGGCCGCTCCTTCGATGAAGCCATGCTGCTGCGCATTGGCGCAGCATTTCAGCGCGCCACGGACTTTCATGACAGGGTGCCGCAGCTGCCATGACCCGTCTCGTCGAAGTCAACAACCTCAACATTCGCTTTTCCGGCGAACGCACGGTGCATGCCGTGAACGATCTCAGCTTTTTCCTGGGCGAGGGAGAAGTGCTGGGCCTGCTCGGCGAGTCAGGTTCGGGCAAGAGCGTCACCTTGCGCGCGCTGATGCGGCTATTGCCGAAGAAGCGGACCCGGATCTCGGGCAGCGTTAAGGTGCTTGGGCGCGACGTGCTGGCGCTCGATGACGAGGAACTGTCAGCGTTCCGCGGCCAGACCGTGTCGATGATCTTCCAGGAACCGGCGCTCGCGCTCGATCCGGTCTACACCATCGGGGCGCAGATCGCGGAAACCGTGATGCGCCACGAAGGCAAGAGCCAGTCTGAGGCAAAAGCGCGCGCGCTGGAAATGCTGGAAGTGGTGCGCATTCCCTCCGCCAAGCGAAGGTTGGACGCCTATCCGCACGAGATGTCGGGCGGCATGCGCCAGCGCGCGATGATCGCGCTGGCGCTGGCCTGCAAGCCGAAGATCCTGCTCGCGGACGAGCCGACCACGGCACTCGATGCCACCGTGCAGATCCAGATACTGCTGTTGTTGCGCGAACTGCAGCGCGAGTTCGGGATGTCGGTCATCTTCGTGACCCATGATATCGGGGTCGCGATCGAAATCTGCGACCGCGTGGCGGTGATGTATGCGGGCCAGATCGTCGAGCAGGGCACGCTCGGCCAGATCGTGCGTTCGCCCCTGCATCCCTATGCGCGGGGGTTGCTGGCCTCCACGGTCCATGGCGCCAAACGTGGCCAGCGGCTGGAGACGATACCGGGGACCCCTCCTTCGCTCGACAGGGCGCCGGCCAATTGTTCCTTCGCGCCCCGCTGTAGTTTTGCGGAAGCCCGGTGCCTCGAGCGGATGCCGCCCAACGTACAAATCGGGCCGGATCGGATCGCAAGGTGCATCCTGGCGGAACGCGCCGAGGCGCTTGCCGCGAGGTGAGTTCAGCCGTTCGATGACGATTCCGCAAAGCCATAGACTCTCATGCGCCGGGAACCGTTAGATTAGAGTCGTCATGCCGGGGAATTATCGGTAGGTTCGAACCCGGCGCGGGAGCATTGGCGCGCACGAACGGGGGGATTTTTTATGCAGATATCGAACGAAGGTCTTCTTGTCATTTTATTCGTCGGCCTGGTCGCCGGCTGGCTGGCCGGAAAGATCGTGCGCGGCACCGGCTTTGGCATCATCGGCGATATTCTCGTCGGCATCGCCGGCGCCTTGGTCGCCAGCTATCTGTTTCCGAAGCTTGGTATCGCCATCGGCACGGGCCTGGTGCGGGAAATCATCTATTCGGCGATCGGCGCCATCATCCTCTTGCTGATCGTGCGGCTGGTTCGAACCGGCGGCCGGCTCTGACGCTGCCGGCGGAGCATTCCACCCGGCGCCACTTCTCCGAGGGCGGGCCATTACCGCAATTGGGTTTGCGACCGCGCCAGGCCGCGCTCCACCGGCCGGGCCGGATTGATCCAGCCGTTCCCGGCCGAGAAATGGCCGTGGTTCCTTGCCGACCAGCCCGTGCGCCGCCCGCCTAAGGTGAGGGCGGCGTTTAGGTTAACGCGACTTCAATAGACGTTAGCGGCAAAAATCGGTAATAATGGCGGCGCGCACCCGCTTTTTTGGATCGGGGGCCGCGACCCCTCATGAAGAGATCAGGATAGATGGCAGCCGCTACCGGTGTCCGGCGTTCCGAACTCGGTGATGCGCTGCGCGCCTGCCGCCAAGCGTTCATCGGCGTCGGCGTCATGAGCTGCATGATCAATCTGCTCTATCTGACCGGCTCGTTGTTCATGCTGGAGGTCTACGACCGGGTGCTTCCGAGCCGGAGCATACCGACGCTGGTGGGCCTCATCATTCTCGCCGGCGGATTATACGTCGCGCAAGGCGTTCTCGACCTGATCCGGGGACGAATCCTCGGCCGGATCGGTACCTCGCTTGACGAGGCCCTCAACGCCCGCGTCTTCGATACCGTGGTGCGCCTGCCACTGATGGTGGGCGGACGCAATGAGGGCCTTCAGCCGTTGCGCGATCTGGACAACGTTCGTTCATTTCTCGGCAGCATGGGGCCGGGCGCGTTCTTCGATCTGCCCTGGTTGCCGTTCTATCTGGCGATCTGTTTTGCTTTCCACGTCCTGATCGGCGTCACCGCGCTGGTGGGCGCGATCATCCTGGTGACGCTCACCGTCCTGACCGAGTTCCTGTCACGCACGCCGGCGCGTGAGGCGATGGGTCTGGCAGCGCGGCGCAATGATCTGGCCACCACCAGCCGCCGCAATGCGGAGGTACTGGTCGCGATGGGAATGGCCGGACGGCTGGGCAAGCGCTGGAGCGAGGCCAACCAGAATTATCTTGCGGGCAATCAGCGCGCCAGCGATGTCGCGGGCGGTCTCGGCGCCGCCGCCAAGGTGATGCGGATGATGCTGCAATCGGCGGTGCTCGCCGTCGGCGCTTATCTGGTGATCCATCAGGAGGCCACCGCCGGCATTATCATCGCCGGATCGATCCTGAGCGCGCGGGCGCTGGCGCCGGTCGATCTGACCATCGCTCACTGGAAGGGTTTTGTCGCCGCGCGCCAGAGCTGGCATCGCCTGAACCGGTTGCTCGAATCCTTGCCAGCGCGCACCGTGCCGACGTTGCTGCAAAGCCCATCGAGCCGCCTGTCGGTCGAGGCGGTCAGCATCGTGCCGCCGGGCGATCAGAGGTTGATCGTCCACGACGTGACATTCGCGCTTTCGGCCGGAAACGGTCTGGGCATCATCGGGCCGAGCGGATCAGGCAAGTCCTCGCTGGTGCGCGCACTGGTCGGCGTGTGGCAGCCGGCGCGGGGAAAAGTGCGGCTCGATGGCGCAGCCCTCGATCAATGGTCGTCGGACGTGCTCGGCCGCCACGTCGGCTACCTGCCGCAGGATGTCGAATTGTTCGCGGGGACCGTCGCGCAGAATATTTGCCGATTCGATCCCGAGGCCAATTCCCAGGGCATTATCGCGGCCGCAAAGGAAGCGGGCGTCCACGAAATGATCATCAAGATGCGCGACGGCTACGACACCCAGATCGGCGAGCAGGGTACCGCGCTCTCGGCCGGCCAGGCCCAGCGCGTGGCGTTGGCGAGGGCGCTCTATGGCGACCCGTTCCTGATCGTCCTCGACGAGCCGAATTCCAATCTCGATACCGAAGGCGATGAGGCCTTGACGCGAGCCGTCCGCGCGGCGCGCGAGCGCGGCGCGATCGTGGTGGTCGTTGCGCACCGGCCGATCGGGATCGAGGCAGTCGATCAGCTTCTGGTCCTCAAGGACGGCCGCATGCAGGCTTTTGGGCCAAAGGAAACCGTGCTGGCGCAGGTGTTGCAGCCGCGGGTCGCGCCGCCGTCGCCGATCAAGATCGTCTCCGAAGGCGGAGTTGCCAAATCATGACGGACAGCGAATTGCAGGGCGCGCGGCAATCGATCCGGCTGCATCTGATCATTGGGCTTGCCGTGGTCGTCATTCTGGCCGGCGGGCTCGGTGGCTGGGCATCGACGGCGCAGATCTCGGGCGCGTTGATTGCGCCGGGCGCGATCGTCGTCGAATCCAACGTGAAGAAAGTGCAGCATCCCACCGGCGGCGTGGTCGGCGAGCTGCGCGCCCATGACGGCAACCTCGTCAAGGCCGGCGACGTGGTGGTGCGGCTCGACGACACCGTCACCAAGGCGAGCCTTGCGATCGTCACCAAGAACCTCGATGGGCTTTGGGCGCGCGCTGCGCGATTGGAAGCCGAACAGCGCGGACTCGACAAGATCACCTTTCCACGAATGCTGCTCGACCGCGCCGACGATCCCGATGTCAAGAACGTCATGGCGAGCGAAACCAAGCTGTTCGAGGTTCGCGTCAACGGCCGGACCGGGCAAAAGGCCCAGTTACGCGAGCGGGTTTCGCAGCTGAATGAGGAGATCGCAGGTCTCACGGCGCAGGAGACCGCCAAGGACAAGGAAACCTCCCTGGTGGAGAAGGAATTGGTCGGGGTTCGCGAACTCTACGAAAAGCATCTGGTGCAGATATCGCGCCTGACGGTGCTGGAGCGCGATGCGGCCAGGCTGGCCGGCGAGCGGGCGCAATACATCGCGTCGCGGGCGCAGGCCAAGGGCAAGATCACCGAAACCGAGCTGCAGATCATCCAGGTCGACAAGGACATGGTCAGCGAGGTCTCCAAGGATCTGCGCGAGACCAACGACAAGATCGGCGAATTTGTCGAGCGCAAGGTCACCGCCGAAGATCAGTTGCGGCGGGTCGATATCCGGGCGCCGCAGGATGGCATGGTGCTGCAATCCACCGTGCATACCGTGGGCGGGGTGATCACGGCCGGTGACGCCATCATGATGATCGTGCCGCAGGCCGATGACCTTCAGGTCGAGGCCAAGGTCAATCCGCAGGATATCGACAAGTTGCAGATCGGCCAGAAAACCTTGCTGCGGCTGTCGGCTTTCAACCAGCGCACCACTCCGGAACTGAACGGCGTCGTCACCCGCGTCTCGCCCGACGTCACTACCGATCAGCGAACCGGGCAATCCTATTACACCATCCGGGTCTCGATGCCGCCGGAAGAGGTCGCCCGTCTCGGCGACGTCAAGATGATTCCCGGCATGCCGGTGGAAGCCTTTGTGCAGACCGGCGACCGTACCCTGCTGTCCTACCTGATCAAGCCGCTGAGCGATCAGTTGATGCGCGCGTTCAGGGAGAAGTGACGGCGCCACCGTCCTTGTTGCTGGATTTGGCTTTGCCGCAAGCTCAGTAGCACCTCTCCCTCTGGGAGAGGTCGGATCGCTTATGCGATCCGGGTGAGGGGTTACGAGTTGCCCGCTTTCTCGAAAGCAGCGGCGCGTTGGCCGGGCCTGACCTCGCTTCGTCTTCACTACCTTAAAAAGGCAAACGACCAGAACCTGACTCGGCGACGGCCGCCCGTCTTCTCTTTCGGCGGTGCAGAGGGTGGTGTGGTCTACGGGTAGATATTCCCGCGACGCACGCCCTCAAGCAGCGCCTCGACCCGCCCCATTCCCTGACAGATAATCCGCGGTGGGGAATAATCCAATTCCTCGCGCGACGCGGTGCCGATCAGTCGGTGATGGACGGCCTCGAAGCTCCCTCCCTCGTCCTTGCGCGCATAGACGCGCCACAGACCGCCGCCGCTCGTGCCGCCGAAGCTGCTGGGAAGGTCGGGAATATTTTGCTCGAAGCACTCCAGCGTGATGTTCAAGGCCCCAAAGTCTCGTGGAACCCCGGACGTTAGCACGCCTTTCAGCGTCGTCGTCGCCATGCCGCCTTGGCGCGTGGTTGCGCTGGTGAATCTTTCGACGAGGCCGAAGACGGAGAACACGGGGATCAGCGACGAGCGATCTTCGGGCTCGGGCTTTGTGAAGTTCCTCTCGGCGTCGAGGAAGACGCAGTCCTTCTCGATGTTTCCGACGAGGTTTGGCGGCAGGTGGATGAAGGAGATATCGTCATCACCCTTGTCCCAGGGCTCCTCACCTGCCGCGTAGCTGAAGATGTCCCCCATGTCGAGCGTTCCGAACTGTTGTGCGGACCCCCGATTGAGCCGCACGAGGCCGATTGGCTGCTTCAACGTTCGGAGGTACTGATCGACGTGCGCGCAGGTCAATATCCCATGCAGACTACCGTGCTTGATCAGGACGCCGCTACCCTTCGCTGCCGGTTTGTCCCCCGCCCTGGCGAAACCGATGGTGTACTGCTTCACCTTGTCGAGCACGGCCTCCGCAAGGTCTTGGGGCATGGAAATCCTTTTCAAAGGAATTGGAATAGGCCTGCCGTGGTCGCAGGGAAACAGGTAGACTTTACCCGAACCTACCTGTGGATATGAGGGGAAAACGTGAGGGACGTCCGCCAATGGGACGAGAGCGATCTGGAACGAGTCGTCATGTCCGATCAGAAGGAGACGACCACGCTCGACTATAAGGATTCGGCGGCGTTGAATTTCAGGGATCAGACGCAGCGTCGTGACCGAAGAGGCGCGTTGGGCGAGAAACACCGTCAAGACCTAATTCGCGACGTGGCGTCGATGGCGAACGCCGAAGGCGGCCTCATCGTTTATGGCATTGCTGAGCGCAACGGTGGTTACCCGGAACACGTCGATGATGGCGTGGACCCCGCGACCGTGAGTGCCGAGCAGATCGAGCAGATTATCCTCACCAACATCAATCCCCGGGTCGAGGGCTTCTTCGTCCATCGGATTGATCTGACGTCAAGGGGACAGGGCAAGTGCACCTTCGTCATCTCCATCCCCAAGGCCCAGAAAAGCGCACCGCATCAGTCGGATGACAAGCTCTACTATCGGCGCCACGACGCGACCAAGCTCAAGATGGAGGACAACGAAATCCGAGATATGATCGGGCGCAGCCTTGAGTTTGGCAGGAGGTTCGGCATCGCATGGGACTTGCTAGTGGAAATACGGCGTATCGTAGCCAATGCAGAGGGGCGCTCCCGTATTTCCCGGTACGATTATTTTCCAAGGCAACAGCTTGTCATCCCTGTATCGCCGAGCCTGCGGTCCTCTGGCGTAGCCATCATGTCGTTGCCCCGGCAGCTCCGCGAGGAGGCCGCAAATCTCATCGGAAATATCGACATCTACAACTCTGAAATCGAAACAGTCGATCCCGGCCAGCGCGAGAACGCGCGGCTAACGGAAGCGCTGCTCAATCTGCTGAGAGCCATCATCGATGGCGGAACCAAAATCTATGCCGGGCTCTCAGACGTACTCCAAGATCAGCCATGAGCATGCGTATTGCGCGCGCGACGACACACGGTGGATCGTCTCTCCCCCAGCCACTATCCCTAGCAGCTTTTCCGAATCGCAAATCAGCGGAATCAATCGGGTATACCTTGGCGTCGCAGGCCCATATTGCATTCGCTCATGCGGGCAACTTGCCACACCACGGAGAAATCGCGGCCGATTCGGCAGTGCAGGTTTGAGCGGCAGCCTCGGCGCGAATGCGGCGTTACCGGACGCATCACCCCCACCGGAGTTGTGGGCGGCTTCGTCTACCGCCAAGGCTGCCGAAATCCTTATAGCAAAATTCCGATGTTCGTTAAGGGGAGATTCGGGTGGACGTGATCGCATCCCCAGTTGCCCGACGGGCAGATTGCACATATCCGCCATGCGCAAACTGCCCGTCGTGTTAATCTGTCGCGGGGCAGGTGGCTTGCGACACACCTCCGACACATCTCACATTGACGCTGTCCCGCCTCGATAAGAGGGGCGTTTCGCGATCGTCACGAACGTTGGGTGCGGGATGCGGTGGACGTGAGCGGCGCTACTGACGAGGGCGCCGGCTCGCGGACGGCGAAGTCGTGTGGTCCTGACACCCCGACGCTGGTGTCAAGCTTGCGGGTGATAGCTCGCAGGCGACGGTGACAAAAAAGCCCGATCACCGGGGAGAGCCCGAAGGAAACCGTTAAAACCATTGCGCGGGGAATGCCGGGTGATTCCGGTGTGACCGTGGTGACTATGCTCGTGTGCTTTTTTATTTCGCACGCGAGGCTGCGGGCGCAACGAGCGCCCGGCATTCCCTGCG
>Ga0137407_10001161_pt1 | contig 17317 bp, 13 predicted proteins | sample CZOMad2_2_16fung_FD_108410 | JGI IMG/M metagenome (GOLD analysis project Ga0137407, IMG submission 108410) | Vadose zone soil fungal communities from Angelo Coast Range Reserve, California, USA - CZOMad2_2_16fungal (Illumina Assembly) | ecosystem: Environmental > Terrestrial > Soil > Vadose... | reverse complement strand
GCAATCCCGCTGGAAATGTGGCGGACATCGAGGGGCTGGCGCGAGTGGCGCACAAACACGGTGTGCCCCTGGTGGTCGATAACACGGTGGCGACGCCGATCCTGTTGCGCCCTATCGAATACGGCGCCGACGTAGTGGTGCACTCCATGACGAAATTTATCGGAGGCGGCGGGACCAGTATCGGCGGGATGATCGTGGATGGTGGCAAGTTTCCGTGGCGCAAGTATCCAGAAAAGTTTTACATGCTGAATCGGCCTGAGGTCGCCTATCACGGCGTGGTCTATGTCGATCATTACGGCGACGCTGCATTTGTGGCCCGTTGCCGGACCGTATGTCAACGAAACACTGGAGCTACGCTGTCTCCGTTTAACGGGTTTTTGTTCTTGCAGGGCATTCAGACGCTTGCGCTGCGCGTGGAACGACACGTGGAAAATGCAGGCAAAGTTGCGGAATTTCTGCGCGATCATCCGATGGTGGATTGGGTTAACTACGTCGGGTTCCCGGATAATCCGCTTTATCCGATGGCGCATCGCTACCTGGGCTCCAACTTCTGCTCGCTTCTGACATTTGGTGTGAAAGGTGGATATGAGGGCGGCAGGAAGTGCTTCAACGCGTTTCGCCTGTTCAAGCGGATGGTGAACATGGGCGATGCCAAGTCGCTGTCTTGTCATCCGGCTTCGACCACGCACCGGCAGCTCACACCAGAGGAGCAGGCGAAGGTAGGAGTTACGCCCGAGATGATTCGTCTCAGCGTCGGGATTGAGCATATCGACGACATCCTCGAAGATCTAGGTCAGGCGCTCGACAAGGCCCGGGCATGAAGCTAGCAATGAATGTAACGGGCAGCGATTTTGGAGAATTGTCATGCCTTTAATCATTGAAGGTGGTCGCGTTCCGCCCCGGTGGGCCGAGAGAAAGGGTCGTTCGGCGGTGCCGGAAGGCCGCTCCACAGACGCGGAGTGCGTCAGGATCGCGTTCATCAACAACATGCCGGACGCAGCTCTGGAGGATACCGAGATCCAGTTCTTCGAACTGCTGGAGGCTGCATCCGGTGACACTCCTGTGCGCCTCAAGCTGCACTCGCTCTCTGGAGTTCCGCGAGGAGAGCGAGGGCAGCAGCACTTGAAAAGCTTTTATTTCGGTACGGACGATCTGTTCAATCACCGCCTGGACGGCGTGATCATGACCGGTACCGAGCCGCGGCAGCCCAATCTGCGCAATGAACCTTACTGGTCCGCCTTGGCTAATGTCCTGGACTGGGCGGAAAGCAACACTATATCGACGATATTGTCATGCCTGGCGGCGCACGCGGGGGTCCTCTATAGTGATGGCATCAACCGGCATCCCCTGAGCGACAAGCAGTTTGGTGTTTTTGCTTTCACTAAGCCCACTCAACATACTCTAACGAACGGCACCGCGGACATAGTCCGTTTTCCCCATTCCCGATGGAATGAAGTGCAGGCCGATGCACTGACAGCATGTGGTTACAGCGTGCTGACACAATCTGCCGAGGGTGGAGTAGATTCGTTCGTGAAGAAGAAAAAGCAGAGCTTGTTCGTACATTTCCAGGGGCATCCGGAGTATGGTGCCGCGACCCTGCTGAAGGAATACCGCAGGGATATCAGAAGATTTGTCCGTAGGGAGCGCGAGACCTATCCTTCCATGCCAAAGGGATATTTCGATGCGGCAGGCGCGAGACTTGTTTCCGATTTTCGAGATGTTGTTCTGGCCGATGGTCGCGAACAACTCATGGAAGACTTTCCTGAATCTGCTTTGATCGCGACATTGCAGAAGAGCTGGCACTCGTCCGCGATGACCATTTACCGGAACTGGCTGCGCTACGTGCTATCAAAAAAAGCGGATATGGCGAAGTTTTCAGCGGTTGTGGCTGTTAGTGGGAGTATCCAGAGAAAGCGATCTGTACTGCGGTGAGAGAGAAGGGACGACGTGTCAAAGGTAGTTTCGCTATCCGAAGATTCACCGGTGAAGCCACATAATGGCAGCCACTCCGAAAGCGCAATTCTACAATCTATCGTCATGGCTACGCCTGCGAACGTCGAGCTCGCACCGGAGCCCATTCCCCAAGAATGGATTTTGAGTGGTGTGCCGGCTGCGCGCAGCAAGATATTGAGTAGGAGCCGTGACTGGACCTCCTCCATCGTCGTTTGGGATTGCACAGCAGGGAAGTTCGTTTGGCACTACAGCCAGGATGAGACTGTCCTCTTCATCTCGGGCGAAGCGTTTCTGCTGCAAGAAGATGGCCAAGAGCGCCGTTTTGCCCCAGGTGACTTGGGTTTCTTCCCCGCCGGGACAACATGCACTTGGCGCGTCGCCGATCAAGTCAGGAAGGTCGCTGTCCTGCGAGAAAGCATGTGGCGGCCATTGGGGTTCGGTCTGAAGGCATGGAAAAAGCTGTTACGGCTGGTGGGATTGGCGGGAAAATCTCCATTGTGAGCTGAGGCCCGGGTCGCAAAATGCCGAACCAAAGAGTTCTCCCTGTAGTCGCAAACGCAAAGTGAAGCCGTTGACCCTGAACCTCCGCCCGGGCGATTTAGTGGAAGTAAAGTCCCCGAAAGAAATCCAGCAGACCCTGGACGACAACGGCGCTTTGCATGGTCTGCCGTTCATGCCGGAAATGGCGGACTTCTGTGGAAGACGATTTCAGGTATCCAAGCGCGTGGTGAAAACTTGCTACTACGGAGCAAGATCCGGAATGCGGAAGTTCCCCGCGGAGGATGTTGTTCTCCTCGAAGGATTGCGGTGTTCCGGTGCGGCTCACGACGGTTGTCAGAAGGCATGCACGATCTTCTGGCGTGAAGCCTGGCTGCGAAAGGTCGAAGCCTCTGACGCGATCCAATCGAGGACGGACCCAGAGGGTAGCAAATGGCTGCGGGCCCGGCTTAAGACGTCGACCGATCCGGAGACTTATTTTTGTCAAGCCAGCGAAATATTGAATGCAACGATAGAGCTGACCCGCTGGGAACGATTCGGAAAGTGCCTTAGCGAAATTCGCGCGGGCAACTGCGGCATCCTCGAGATGTTCCAGCGCGTCTGCATATGGCTGTTCTGGAAGGCCCGCAGGTCAGTTTTAGGCGTTTATGCCCGTGGAAATCAAAAGTCGACGCCAGTAGAGAGCCTGAATCTGCGGTCCGGAGAGTGGATCGAAATCAAGCCTCTGGCCAATATCACGAAGACTCTGGATGAACGTGCCTACAATCGCGGGCTGTTCTTTACGCCGGCCATGGGGCAGTCGTGTGGCGAGGAGTACCGCGTTAAGGAAAAAATCGAGAAGATCATTGTCGACGGCACGGGAAAGATGCGGCAACTCCGCAACACCGCTTTCCTGGAAGGCTCAATGTGCGGATGCTCATGCGTGGCCTTTGGTGGTTGCCCGCGGAATGAATTCGCCTATTGGCGAGAGATCTGGCTTCGCCGGGTTGAGACCGCGTCGGCAGAAAAAAGATCCGATATTGCCTAAAGTCATTTCGCGGTGACCCAATTCTCACAACGTTTGGATCCTGTTATGCCAGAAATCACTCACGATAGCGTCGCGGATTTGACGAAGCTTCCGGAGCGCATTTGCGACGTGATCAGGCCGTGGGCCGAGCGTTCGCCTGAAAGGCGGGCTCTAGTTGAAGCATCGGGCACGTGGACCTATGGGCAACTCGCCTCGGTCGTCGCCGACACTCAGAAGTGGCTTGTCGAGTCCGGAGTGCGCCCAGGCGACCGGGTCATGATTGTGTGCGAGAACTGCCGGACATTCGTGGCGATTCTGCTGGCCTTGGCCGGTCTCGATGCATGGCCGGTGCTGGTCAACTCGCGTCTGTCGGCGCGCGAGGTCGATGAGATTCGAGATCACTGTGGCGCCCGGCGAGTGATCTACACCACGAGCGCGTCGGCGCAGGCCCGCGAGCATGCCAAGCGCCATGGCGCGATCGCCCAGGAAGTAGCGGGACTCGGCTCGATAGCGATCGGATCGCTCAACGAAAACGTTGAGCCGGAAGCAGTCGATTCCGAAGGGGCGCAACGCGTCGCTGCTCTGATTTATACGTCCGGCACGACTGGGCTTCCCAAGGGCGTCATGCTGACGCACCGGAACTTGCTCTTCGTCGCGGCGGTGTCCGCGAAAATTCGTTCACTCAGCACAGACGATCGTCTTTATGGCGTCTTGCCCATGTCGCATGCGGTGGGTCTTTCCGTAGTGCTACTGGGTGCATTGCTGAGTGGCTCGACGCTCTATTTGGCGGCGCGCTTTGATCCGGTAGCGGCTCTGGCCGCGCTCGAGAAAGAAAAGTTGACGGTCGTGCTGGGCGCGCCCTCAATGTTTTCTCTTTTTGCCGATTACGCAAGAATGAAGGGATTGACGGCGCTTAGATTTCCCGGCCTTCGTATCATTTCATCTTCCGGAGCGCCGCTTCAGCCGGCGCTCAAATCGCAGGTTGAAAGCCTGTTCGGGATGGTACTTCACAATGGGTATGGCGTCACAGAATGTTCTCCGAACATTTCGCAGGCCGTGGTGGGAGAGCACCGAACCGACACCTCCGTGGGCAGGATTCTGCCGGGAGTCGAAGTTCAATTGGTCGGATCCGATCAAAGCCCGGTGCCCGAAGGCGAAGTTGGCGAGTTGTGGGTCCGCGGTCCCAATGTGATGAAGGGTTACTACCGTGCACCTCAGGAAACCGCCGCGGCGATCAATCGGGAAGGATGGTTCAACACGCGTGACTTGGCGCGCCTCGAAAACGGATACCTGTTTATCGTCGGTCGAACGAAGGAATTGATAATTCGGTTCGGAGAGAATGTCTACCCGGCGGAGGTCGAGGCCGTGCTGAATGCACATCCCTCGGTTGTACGTTCTGCGGTTATTGGACGGACAGTCGAGGGAACGCAAGGTGGTGAGGAGGTTGTTGCCTACGTGCAGCTCGCCCCGTCCTCGCAGACTTCGGAGAACGACTTAGCGCAACACGCCGCACAGCATCTCGCCCCGTACAAACGGCCGTCGCATATTCTGCTGGTTCCCTCAATGCCGCTGACGCCGACCGGAAAAGTAATTAAGGGCGAGCTCCCGAAGCTGGCCCTATCTGCCCAGACCCGCTAACGGTGCCGGAGCCGCCCGGCTCTATAAGGGCACCTCAATCAGCGTGGGTCCATCCTCCTTCAACCCCGCCTGTAGCGCTTTCCCGAATGCATCCAGCGAATTAACTCGGGTGCCGGGAACTCCCATTCCTTTCGCCAACAGCGTCCATTCGAGATTGGGACGTCCGATATCGAACATGGCGGCCGCGCGAGCTCCCGGGCTTCCGATCCCCAAATAAGAGAACTCTCGTTTCAGGACGGCGTAATCGCGGTTGGCGAAGACCACGGTCGTAACGTTGAGACCCTCCCGTGCCATCGTCCACAGAGCCTGCGCCGTGTACATGGCGCTGCCATCGGCAGTCAGGCACAACACACGTCGATCAGGGCAGGCCACCGCGGCACCCACCGCCAGCGGCAAAGCGATTCCAATCGAACCTCCGGTGTTCCCGAGCCAGTCATGGGGCGGAGCTCCCTTGGTTGCGGCCATCAATCCACGACCAGACGTCATGGATTCGTCGACGACGATGGCGTTTTCGGGTAGAAGGGCTCCGATGGCGGCAGCGAGGCCCGGCAGAGTAATTTCCCCGCCTGGCATAAATGGCCGCTCCGCTCTTTCAGTCGCCGGCTTCACGCCGCACAGCGATAAGGCTGCCGCCAGCCCGTGGAGAGCGCCAACGTAATCTTCGCCAGGACTTGCCAGGGTGTGTATCTCGCAGTCCGGCGCAGTGAATACGCTGCTCTTTCCAGGATAGGCAAAATACGCTACGGGAGCCCGGGCTCCGACCAGAATCAACTGGCGAAACTCCTTAAACTGCTCGATCGCGGGTTCCAGCACATACTGGACACGATCGACGTTGGGAATGCCGGCGCCACGTTGGAGGCGAGTGAGAGGGTAGGGAGCCAGCAGCTTAGCCCCGGCAGCCGTCGCGATCCTCCCGGCGATAACCAAGCCTTCACCATGAAGCGCATTGCCGGTGATAAGGATCGCGGACCGCAAGCCTGATCGAAGCATTGCGGCAGCATGCTCGATGGTCTGATCTTGCGGGAGGGGAGCTTTCGGCAACGCGGGGACAGCCGCCATCGAGCCACCATCACTCCAGGCGACATCGGCGGGGACAATCAGCGTGGCAATCTGCCCAGGTGCTGTACGCGCGCCCACAATTGCGTCTGCGGCATCGCAGCCGACCTCACTCGCCGAGCGAGATGTGCGCAGCCACTTGGAACAAGGCCGTGCGATGGCCTCGATGTCAGAGGTCAGCGGGGTGTCGTGGTTCAGATGGTACGTTGCATGTTGCCCAATCAGGTTGACGATCGGCACCTGCGCGCGATTTGCATTGTGCAGATTGGCCAGCCCATTGCCAAGGCCGGGTCCGAGATGGAGGAGGGTACAGGCGGGCTTCTCCGCCATTCGCGCATAGCCGTCCGCTGCACCTGTGACAACTCCTTCGAAGAGGCCGAGAACACAACGCATCGTCGGGATTCGGTCCAGCGCGGCGACGATATGTATTTCTGAGGTGCCTGGGTTCGAGAAGCAAGCTACAACGTCCCCATGCACCAGCGTGCGGATCAGGCTTTCAGCGCCGTTCATCGCTTCGTTCCATACTTTTACGCAAGACTTCTGTTGAATGTCGATTCAGGTGAAGCAATGAGTATACTCAACGGTCGTGGTGGCGATCGCTCGGGGCGCTTCACGGAGGGAAGGGCGAGGCTATCCTTCGATGTGTCGGAACCCCCTGCTCGGCACGCTCAATCCCACACGGTAGCAGCATAGTTTTGCGCAAGTGGATGAACAAGTGGATGGATTGGACCGAATTAACCTGCGGTCGCCCCGCTCAAGAACCCGGAGATGACGGATGCGAGACTTTCGAAATGGGTCGTCATGATTCCCACATGGTCGCCGGGTACTGTTTGGAGTTCGAACCTAAGGGCCAGGTGTGACCAAACCGCAGCCGGGTCGGCCGGGAAATCGGTGGCAATTGCCGCTCGAGCAAAACTGATTTTGCCCGGGTAAAACCGAGGCTGATAGCGCTCCAAAGCCAGAAAGGAGGCATCACGAAAGCGTTGTACAGAAGGCGTTGACGGTACTTCGACTACGGTTTGATAAGGGGCTTTGACTCCGAGCCATTCCAATCGAGCGGCAAGTCGGCGCCACGTTTGCCGGATCGAAAGGCGAGCGCGCTGCCCCATCGACAGTTGACTCACATGAGGATAGGAATCCAGCATCGCCAGGAGTCCGACCTTTTCTCCATTTGCAATCAACTGTTGTGCCATTTCCATCGTGACCAGGCCTCCAAGGGAGAACCCGACCAAATAGTACGGTCCGTGGGGTTGTAGCTGCTTGATAGCGGCGAGCGAGTAGCGAGCCATGTCTTCGATACGATCCAGCGGCTCATCCACGCCATCAATGCCTTTCGCCTGCAGTCCGTGAATCGCGTGAGGTGTCCGGATGTGCTTCACGATCTGAAAAAAATCCATTGCACTGCCACCCAAGCCATGAGCAATGAAGACCGGCGGTGCCCCGGAGCCACCCTTCAGTTGAACCAGGGGCGGGACGCGAGGTACAGCAGGTTGCTCCAGAAGCGCAGCCAGAGCTGCAATCGTGGGCGCATGGTAGATCATCACCGGCGGCAAATCTCGTCCGCACTTGAGCGCAATTTCGTTGAACAGCTCAAGCGACTGAGCAGAATCTCCACCGAGATCGAAGAAGTTATCGTCGATACCGACAGACGACAGCTGTAGTACACGTTGCCAGATGGGAGTCAGCACCTCGACCATGCTCGTGGCGGGCATAGTGCTCACGCTACACCTCGACCTTCAAAATCTGGACGCGAAAAATTGATTGTCTGCCGTGGAGCGTCATTCTGTCGGAGTTGTGCGCTGATCATGAGTGTGCGAATGCCCAGTAGAGTTCTCGAGCCTTGGTATACAGGGGCCCAAAGGGAAGTGTGCGATCGCCGATCCGAGTTGCCGGAACGACTTTGGAATAATTTCCAGTGGCGAAGATCTCATCCGCCGCTTCAAAGTCCTTGTACGTGAGAGTTGCCTCAACCACAGTTACGCCACTTTGGCGCAACAATCCAATGACTCGTTGCCGTGTGATTCCGGCGAGAAAGGTTCCGTTCGCCATCGGCGTAAAGACGATCCCGTCCTTCGCCATGAAGATATTGGAAGTGGCGAGCTCCGCGACATTGCCCAACATGTCGCAAACAATCGCATTGTCGAAGCCCCGAGCCTGCGCTTCGAAAAGAGACCGAGCGTTGTTCGGGTAAAGACATCCGGCTTTGGCATCGACCGGCATCGTTTCGATCGTCGGCCGTCGATAGGGAGACAATGTGATGGAGAAGCCTTTGGGCGTACGCATTGGAGCTTCGTAGATGCTGAGGCACCACTGCGTCGACTCCGGGTCGTGCGCCTGGACCCAAGGTCCTTCCTTTTCCGCCCAATACATTGGCCGAATGTAAAGCGCGGCGTCCTTCTCAAATCGGGCAATTCCTTCCCCGGCGAGTCGAATCCAAGTCTCGGTTGAAACTGTAGGCTTCAGGAAGATCTTCCGGGCAGAGTCATTGACGCGTGCGCAGTGAAGATCCAGGTCCGGGGTGACGCCTTCAAACGCTCTCGCACCGTCAAATACCACCGAGCAAAGCCAGGCAGCATGGGTGCGCGGTCCCATAATCCCAATGTTGCCTTCGTGCCATTCGTCCTGAAAAAATGTCCAGGTTTTGGACCAGCCTTTTCCGATTACCACTACACTCCTCGCTTTCTCATGCGGGGCACAAATGCATTCAAATCGTAGGATTGCCAGCGACAAAAGGGGAGGAAAAATTTAAGCTCGCTGCGGTCGCCCAACGGTCCGCCCAGAGTAACGGTTCGTCACAACTCATTTAAGTTACGCCAACTCAATTCACAGGGTCAACGGCAACCATATCAATACTATCTTCCTGAGACATGCGGACGGCCCAGAGCACTCGCATTCTCGATCGCTCGGTCCATGGCCCTCGTCAGGGCGACACCTAGGTGCTCGACAAACGGCTCCAGGAGCATGCTTGCTGGGTATACAGGGAGAATCACAACTTCTTGTCCACCTTGCGCCAGCCGATCCCACTTCAAGTCGGGCCTGCTGAATATCCGATACTGCTTAGAGGGACGAAAGTCCGTGACGGCGCCCGAATATGATTTGGGTACGTATTGCCAGCACGCTAGATCATTCGCTTGCCAGATCCGTCCAAGTGCGAGCGACATGGAGGGGGCGCTGCCGGGATCCTTGCTGAATTTCGCCTGTAGCATTCCGCGCCACACCGGGATTCGGTTCCGCAGTGTCTCCATTTTTTCGTGAAGGAACTCGGAGACTCCCCCGGGGCTAAGGCTTAGAAAACTGGCGACATGGAACATCAGCCGCTGAGAAGTATAGGTAGCCTTGCTCCACAGCGTGATGGGAATTTGGGACCAGTTCATGGTGTCGAACAGCGCGAGTAGGCCGACACGCTCCCCTTCCAATTGCAGTTGCTGAGCTGCTTCGTAAGCGATCGTGCCGCCGCCACAATAGCCGCCCAGGAAATACGGCCCGTGAGGTTGGGTCCTCCTTATTTCCTTCACATATAAGGCAGCCATTTCCTCAACGGATGTTAGTGGTGGAGATGTGCCGTCCAAACCCTGCGCCTGTAATCCGTAAAAAGGTTGGTCCAAACCCATGCGGCGCGAGAGATCGCGGTAGATCAAGACGTTTCCGCCAGCACCGTGGAAACAAAACAACGGAGGGCGAGAACCTTCCGGCTGGATAGCGACGAGTGGCGACCACCCTGTTGTCGAGCTTTCTCCGCGAAGAACCCGGGCAAGCTCTTCGATAGTAGGAGTTTCGTAAAGAGTCGCGAGAGGCAGTTTGACTTTAAATATTTTTTCGATCTCAGCGAACATTCGAACCGCCAGCGATGAGTCTCCTCCCAGATCGAAGTAGTTCTGATCGATGCCGATGGAATCCACGCCGAGGAGTTCCTTCCAGATACCGGCGAGCTGGTTCTGCGTGTCATCCTCGTTTTGGGTAAGCAGATCGATAGATCCCATACTGCGCGACTCTCCCGCGTTCTCCACGCCCCTCATGCCCTAAAACCCCTGCGATCTTGCCGCCTGACCAAAACCATTCCTCAGATCGTGTAGCGATTCTGACAATTCACCACATATTGTTAAAGTTACCTAAGTTTATGATACGCGGGGAGTTATGCAAGGGGAGGGGCCCAGACTTCTTGTCGCCTATCCTCTCGATTTGCAGATCGGAGGCGCGGCGCACTCACAGTCTATCTCAGAACGGGGGTATAGCCAAAGATAGCTTTCAGTTCCAGGAATTCCTCGAGCCCGGCAACGCTCCATTCGCGGCCGTTTCCCGACTGCTTGTAGCCTCCAAAACATCCTCCGAAGTCGAGTCGCGCGCCATTGATGTGGACATTGCCCGATCGAATTCGCTTCGCAACCTCGCGGGCGCGCTCAAGATCTCGCGATGTCACGTAGCCCGAAAGACCGTAGGGTGTGTCATTGGCAATTCGAACCGCATGGTCCTCGTCCTCGTAGCCAATGATGCAGAGAACCGGCCCGAAGATCTCTTCGCAGGCGATCGTCATATCATTGAGGACGTCGCCGAAGACAGTCGGCTTCACGAAGTAGCCCTTAGTGAATCCGTCGGGGCGTCCGGGTCCTCCGGTGATTAGAGTTGCTCCCTCCTCGATGCCGGTGTTGATAAAGCGTTGCACTTTCTCGAATTGAGCTTTACTGGCCAAGGGGCCGATTACAGTCCCCTCAGCGAAGGGATCACCGACTTTAGTGGGCTCCGCTCCTTGCCGCGCTGCCTCGGCCGCAGCCGTCATGCGCGCTCGCGGAACCAGCATTCGCGTAGGCGCGTCACAGGACTGCCCAGTGTTGCGGAAGCACGCCTGAGCGCCTTCTCTAACTGAGTTTTCCAGATCTGCGTCCTCCAGGATGATATTCGCTGACTTGCCTCCCAGTTCCTGAGTGACTCGTTTGATGGTGGGGGCAGCTGCGGACGCCACCGCGACGCCAGCACGAGTGGAACCAGTGAATGAGACCATCGCTATATCCGGATGAGAAGAAATCGCGGAGCCAACGGTCGGCCCATCGCCATTCACGAGATTGAAGACGCCTGGAGGAACACCCGCATCGTGCAAAATCTGTGCGAAAAGATAAGCAGAAAGCGGCGCAATCTCACTGGGTTTGAGAACCATCGTGCATCCAGCTGCGAGCGCAGGCGCCACCTTGCAGACGATCTGGTTCATCGGCCAGTTCCAAGGGGTGATAAGTCCGCAAACGCCGATCGGCTCTTTGCGCATGAGAGTCGTACCCTTAAGCTCTTCGAAGTTGAAGTGCTCAAGCACCTTCACGATTTCTACCAGGTGCCGGAGGCCCGCAGGAACCTGTGCAGCTCGAGACAACGATATTGGAGCGCCCATTTCCTGTGAAATGGTTTCGGCCATTTCGTCACTTCTTGACTGATACACTTCAATGATCCGTCGAAGCAAAGCCAAGCGCGCATCAATTGTTGTCTCCGAGTAGGAGTCAAAAGCCCGCTTGGCCGCCGCTACGGCGTTGTCAACGTCAGCCGCGCTGCCGAGCGAGATCGCGGCGATAACATGCTCGCTGGCAGGGTTGATGACTTCTAAGTCGTGAGCCTTGGTTGGATTTACCCATTGCCCATCGATATAGAACTGGCGGCAGTCCTTCATAGGTTTCGTTCCGAATTTAGCGAATACCGGCTAGGCGCCCGATCCGTCAGGGCCGCTGTCTTGAGCCTCAGTGCGAGTCTTCCGGCACAGGCGATGGAGGACGGATGCCGAAGAGATCAGTTAGCAAACGGACAGTCAGGTGTACCAATTGCCTGGCTGTCAACAGAAACCAAGCCGACCTTCCGATTGAATCTTTACCCGACGTCTTCCACATTGACAATAGCATGCTCAAACGCTCGCGGTGACTCACTCGAATTCTCACTCCCCTTGAGGCGATGAGGTCGTAAGTCTCGCTTTCCAGATAGGCTGACCGGGCTTCCTTGCGAAGGCATTCCGTCATCGACCGCGAAATCACGTGTTGGACGGTCGCGTCGGCAACAAAGAATGGCAGTTCTCCGACTTGCATCAGATTGGCCAACAGAAGCGTGTCTTCAGCTCTTATCGCGACCGGATCAAACAGACCCTCCTCAATGTTCACTCTCGCTCTCCGAATCGCGAATCCCGCGGTGTTCAAATAGCGAATGCAGCCACTTGGCTGAAGCAGGTGACTTTGGAGCGTTATGAGGCGCAGTTCTTCTGCTCTGCCCACGATCCCCGAGCAATCCCCGACGAGGTGCAGTTGAAAACAGTTATGCTGCGGTGAGGCGATGATAGCTGATTCGAGGGCCACGAGACAGTCTGTGTGCAATCGACAGTCTGCGTCCACGAAAAGCAATATTGGGCCTTTGGAAATCTGAATACCATGATTTCTAGCAGCGGACACTCCCGCGTGCGACTGCCGGACGATCGTCAGCGGCAGGCCATCGGCCCATTGACGAATTACTTCGGGTGCAGTTTCGTTGCTGCCGTCGTCCACCACAATGACTTCAAACTCCGATCTATCCGCTTGTTGCGCCAGCGAGCGCAGACATGGGTTAAGCGGCGCCCAGTCGTTGAAGACGGCAATGATAATACTGAACTGAGGCATCGTAGCTGGAGGGTTCCCGCTCGTCATCATACCAATCCATCTATATAATTTTAAGAGGGTTGCGCTCCGCGGCGATCCTTCACCTCCGTCACTTGACACCTTCGCAAAAGGAGGCGAAAATAAAGCTCCCCTCTGATCTGAAAGGATCCACCCCCGGTTCCTACAAGACCGTTTCTTAATTCCCCGAATTGTTAAGCAAAGCAGTTAATTCATAGCCCGGGAGAGTGCCTTGTCCAATTCGAACGTGATGACCGCCCCACGTCCGCCTGTCAGACGACCAGTACAAGCCAAGGATGTTGTTGTTATCGGAGCAGGTCCTTATGGATTGAGCGCCGCTGCTTATCTACAACATGCGGGCACCGATCCGTACGTCCTCGGACAATCGATGGCATTCTGGAAAAAGAACATGCCGAGCCGGATGCTCCTTCGCTCGAAAAGTGAAGCCTCGAATATTGCCGCTCCACAAAAACATCTTTCCATTACAGCGTATGAGAAAACGATTGGCCGCAAAATAGTCGATCCTTTGCCGATCGAGGATTTCATCGCCTACGGGGAGTGGTTCCAACGACAAGTCACTTCGAATCTCGACACACGGCAGGTTGAGAAGATTTCCCATGACGGATGTGTTTTTGAACTCACTCTGGACGACGGCGAGAGACTCCAGTCTAAGTCTGTTGTCTTGGCCCTTGGTATCGGCCCCTTTTTTTATCGGCCCGAGCAATTTGCCGGCATACCGCGTGAGATTGCTCCGCACTCCTCAGACTTGAATGACTTCTCTCAATTCAGAGGCAAGCGGGTGGCAGTGATCGGAAAGGGCCAGAGTGCACTGGAATACGCTGCACTCCTGCATGAAAGCCACGCCGAAGTTCAAATCCTCACTCGCGCTTCGGCGCTCACGTTTCGTCCATTTGCCTGGCGCAAAAACCTCTTTAGGAAGCTAACGCCCGGGCCGCTGCGAGGGTTCTCTTATCGGGTGTTTCCTCCGACCGATCTGGGCGACATCCGCACGGCCAGAAAAATGGCGGATCCAGACCTCTTCCGTAGGCAATCGCCTGAAATCCAGGAAAAGCTCTTGAAGGACTGCGCCAAGCCAGTTGGCGCCTACTGGCTGCCATCAAGGCTGGAAGGCGTACCGGTGAGAACGACCGTTAGTGTGGCTCGTGCCGCAATCGTGGGAGCCGCGCTGCGGCTAGAACTGACTGACGGCACGACTGACGAAGTGGATTTGGTGGTGCTGGCGACTGGTTACAAGATCGATGTCTCGAAATATCGCATTCTCGACAGTGCGCTACAGGAACGCGTCCAGAAAACGGAAGACGGTTATCCAGTGCTGGACACGGGCCTTCAAACATCGGTCAACGGGCTCTATATGGCTGGAGTCATCGGAGAGAGGACGCTCGGGCCGACATTGAGGTTCGTAACCGGAACCTCCAATGCTGGTCCCCGGTTAGCGGCCGCGATCACACACCACCGGTTCTCCACCAATTGACAACACAGAGCGCACAAGAAACAAAAGGGGCCCATGGGTAAGACTGACAGGAATCAACCAGGAGCAATTGTTCTAGGCGGAAATTTTGTTGGCTTGGGAATTGTGAGAAGCCTGGGAGCGCGCGGCATACCGGTTTGGGTATTCGATGCCGACCGATCAAAATCAATCGCACAATTTTCCCGATACACGACGCGATTCGTTGAGACCAAGGAACCGATCGCGGATGTACTTCTCAGAGAGGGACGACAACACCGGCTTGACGGGTGGGTTCTGTTTCCCGTCACTGATGAATATGTCGAAATCCTGTCAGCCAACCATCAAACCTGGAGTTCCATCTACCGGGTTACGACGGCCCCTCTCGAAGTTACGAAATTTGCGTTGGATAAGCGGCTCACTTATAGCCGCGCCGTCGAATTGGGGATCGCTGCTCCGTGGACTTCGGTCGGAAATTCACTGGCCGATCTGGAAGCGGAAGGCATCCCTTATCCGGTAATTCTGAAACCAGCCATCAATCATCATTTCTTCCCACAGACGAATATTAAAGCTTTGCCGGCCGAAACCCGGCCAGAGTTGGAACGAGGGTTTGCTCAGATGAGCAGGTACATTCCACCTGATGAAATCCTCGTTCAGGAGCGTATTCCCGGCAGGGGAGAGAATCAGTTTTCGTTCTGTGCGATATGCAAAGACGGGCGCGTAAATGCCTCGCTTGTGGCCCAGCGCAAACGGCAATATCCGGTTGATTTCGGCAATGCCAGCACATTCGTGGAGACAATGATCCAACCGGTCGTTGAAGCGGCTGGGCGACAGTTTTTGGAGAGTATCGGGTTTGATGGCATCGCCGAAGTGGAGTTTAAATTTGATCCCAGGGATCAAAAATATAAGATTCTCGATGTCAACCCCAGAACCTGGGGTTGGCATACTCTGGGCAAAGCCGCTGGAATGGATTTTGCATATCTACTCTGGCAACAGGCAGTGGGATTGCCGATTGCCCCGGTTGTCACCCACCACAGAGCAGCCTGGGTTCGTGAGATTACAGACTTTGTCGCCATCGCCAAGTCGAGCAATCGTCCGGCTGAGATCAAGCAATTGCTGAGGGCAGTCTTTAGCGGTAACCTCACGGCGGCGACCTTCAGTTTCATGGATCCCCTCCCGTTCTTTGCCGAGTTTGTCTTATGGATTTCCTCTGGGTTGTCGCGACAAAGAAAAGCAAAGGATTTTCTCCAACTCGACCCTCTCGATTCGCAGTCTCAGGAATCGAGCAATCAAGTAGAGCCCATGTTTGGAGAGGCTCGTACTTCGGGTGCTGCCATCTGGCCGCTGGCGGATGTTCGGTCGGCGAATTCGCCGATTGTCGCCAGATTTGGCCTCGATCACCTCGAGGGACACAAATCCGCACCTAGCTATCCGAAAACAAGCGAAGGCGGAATGTCCGGCGATGCAACGAAGCACCGGAAATGATCCGTCTCTGGCATTGCTGAGTGGAGACCCAGTCGCGGTTTACAATGTGCAGGTCGCAATGCGCAACGCGACCGACGTCCCCTGCCCCAGTAAGCTGGTTGAATATCTGACGATGAAACAGCCGCCCTATCCTGGCTCCAGTATTGGCTTCGTTATTTTGGGGGCAATATCGGTGCTGTTCTGGTGGCGTCCAATCGCAGAGACCGTGGGGCTTGCGCTGGCGAGCGACGCTTACACCCACATCTTGCTGGTTGTGCCCCTGAGTGGGGTTCTTATTTACCTCGATTCGAAAGCGGTCCGGACAGGTCCGCAGCCCAGTCCTCCCGCCGGCTGGGCTCTGCTGGCCCTGGCGTTGCTCATCGGTTGCTATGGGAAATGGGGAATGGCCGGCGCGGCCGACGATGTACGGCTGTCGCTCAGTGTGGTCGCCCTCGTGACTTGGTGGATCGCCAGCGTGATGGTCTGGTTCGGCGCGCGGACTTCTCGGTCCGTTCTGCTTCCTTTATTCTTATTGTTTTTGTTTGTACCTCTTCCGGAAGTCGCGCTGAACGTGATCGTCCGATCGCTCCAATACGGATCGGCCTGGATGGCAGCTTTGCTGTTCCAAGCTGTCGGCGAACCCGTCCAGCGGGATGGAATCTTGGTTTCTCTCACGAATCTGGACATTGAAGTTACCAAGGAATGCAGCAGCATCAGATCCAGTTGGCTGCTAGTTGTCACCACCATCGTTCTTGCTGATCTGTTCTTACGTTCGTGGTGGCGGAGAGCTCTGCTCATTGCGGCGGCGCTTCCGTTGTCCGTTATGAAAAACGGCCTTCGGGTTTTCACTATCGGAGAACTCGGAACTCGTATCGACCCTGGGTTCTTTGATGGGAACCTCCATCATCACGGCGGGATCGTCTTCTTTGGCATTGCCGTAGTTGCGGTTGGCGCGCTGTTATGGGTGCTGCGGAGAACCGAGTTACCGATAGCGAAAGAGTCCAGCGTACCGGCTGAGTCATGAAATGAGGAGAGGGTCGAACACGGGCACACCTCCAATGATTTTAGGTAAGAGAGAAAAGGATGCCGTTGAGATAGATTCCATTTCTTCTCTATTCCTCTAGTAGATTAAGCTGGGTATCCGAGTTAGTGGAGATAGCAGTGAACATAATTCACATCGTTGGGGCGCGTCCTAACTTTATGAAGGTCGCGCCCGTGCTCAACGCCCTGAGGGAGCGGAAGGATGTTGAGCAGACTCTCATCCACACAGGTCAGCACTATGACGTCAATATGTCGGATGTCTTCTTCCAGCAGCTCGGAATACCCGCTCCGGATCTGAACCTCGCGGTTGGTTCTGGCACGCACGCGAAGCAGACGTCCGAGATCATGATGCGGCTAGAGCCGATCGTGCTGGAGCGACAGCCGGACATGGTTCTCGTGTATGGGGATGTGAACTCGACCGTCGCAACCGCTCTGGTTTGCGCGAAGCTAGGCGTTCGTATCGGCCACGTCGAGGCTGGACTGCGCTCCTATGATCGCACCATGCCGGAAGAGATCAACCGCCTCGTGACAGATCAACTGGCCGACTTGCTCTTTACGCCTTCGGAAGACGGAGACGAGAATCTT
>Ga0137407_10001160_pt1 | contig 17323 bp, 24 predicted proteins | sample CZOMad2_2_16fung_FD_108410 | JGI IMG/M metagenome (GOLD analysis project Ga0137407, IMG submission 108410) | Vadose zone soil fungal communities from Angelo Coast Range Reserve, California, USA - CZOMad2_2_16fungal (Illumina Assembly) | ecosystem: Environmental > Terrestrial > Soil > Vadose... | reverse complement strand
CGGGACGATCTCCTCGGCGAAGAGCCCCTTCTCCGCCGCCTCGCGGGCCCGGCGGTAGCTCTCGACCGAGTAGGCGTCCTGTTCCTCACGGCTGAACTTGTACTCGGCGGCGCAGAGCTCGGCGCAGTTGCCCATGTGGAGGTCGTTGTAGGGGTCCCACAGGCCGTCGTGGATCACCGAGTCGACGAGCTTGCCATGCCCGAGGCGGAGGCCGTCGCGCACCCCGGCGGCCAGGTAGGGACCCTGGCTCATGCTCTCCATGCCGCCGGCGACGACCACCTTGTAGTCGCCGCAGCGCAGGTCGTTAGCGGCGATCATCATCGCCCGCATCCCCGAGCCGCAGACCTTGTTCAGGGTGATGGCCCCGGTCGACACCGGGCAGCCGGCGGCAATCGCCGCCTGGCGGGCGGGGGCCTGGCCCTGGCCGGCGGTCAGGACGCAGCCCAAATTGACCTGCTCGACGTCCCCGGGGATCAGGCCGGCGCGCTCGACGGCAGCGGCAACGGCCCGCGCTCCCAGGGCGTGGGCAGGAAGGCTCGCAAGCGCCCCCTGAAACACCCCGATGGGGGTGCGGGCAGCGCTCAGAATGACGACGTCGTCCATGGCTCTCCTTACGGTTCGTCCGGCTGGCGGCAGCAGGTATACGCAGCGGTACTTCCTTCCGCTCCCGGGCGGGGCGCCGTGATGCTAGCACGGAGGGCCCATTGTGCCCCACCCCTACCTAAAGGACGTTACCTTTGCCGCCGAGGGGGGCGGGAGGGGGGTCCCTCCCCCCTGGGAGGGGGAGGGTTGGGTCAGGGGGGAGGCTAGGAGGGGGGCGGCACGCTGGTATAGACTTGGGTAGATCACTCGGTGATACACTTTGCCAGTGACTACCAAGGCCAAAGAGACCAGCCGCATTGTGGACGCGGTCCACGAGACCGCGAGTGATCTCCATGAGGCCGGCTTCATCTCCAAGCGCCGGATGAAGGATTACGATGCCCTCTGCCTTGTCCCGGTGCCGGAGTATTCCAGTGAGGCGATCCGCGCCCTGCGCGCGCGGTACAGAATCAGCCAAGCCGTACTGGCGGCGATTCTCAACACCAGCCTATCGACGGTTCGGCAGTGGGAGATCGGCGAGAAGCATCCGAGCGGACCTTCGCTCAAGCTGCTCAACCTGCTGGATCGCAAGGGACTGGAAGCCGTGATCTGAAGAGAGACCCGCTCGGGCGCCCCCCTCCGATCCTCCCGAGGTGGAGCCTTGGACGTGGCGTTGAAGTAGACTTGGACGATGCGAGTGACCACCGGAAGAGTCGTCAACGGCAAAATCGAGGTGCCTGACGAGGAGCTGACCGAAGGGATGGTCGTGACCATCTTGGCACCCGAGGACCGCGGGAGCTTCACACTTAGCCCCGAAGCAGAGGCTGCCCTCCTTGCCTCGATCGAGGAGGCAGACCGTGGCGAGGTGATTTCAGGGGAAGATCTCTTGCGGGAGCTACGAGACGCATGCGGTTGAAGTGGTGGCACGTGGTGGCACTCTGGCACACGAGCCGATACCCAGACCTCGGTTTGTAGGGCACGTCTGGCCGAGCCGACACACTCCTTGATGCTCGATGACGATCTTGGAAGGTAGCTTCAGACATGGCACGCAGAAAGGGAGAGCGCTTCAAGGAGGTCTCCCGACCTTCCAAGTTCAGGGTTACCCCCAAGGCCTGCGGGTTTCGCCCTGGCGTGGATGTCCTCCACCTCAACCGGCTCAATGACGAGCTCGAGATGGAGGATTTCCAACGCAAGCTGACCGGGGCCGGCCGGGAATGATCCTGCCGGACATCAACCTGCTGGTGCATGCCTCAGCTCGGAGGCCCCCGACCATCACCGGGCGGGTGCTTGGGGTTCTCGGGCCTCAGGAAAGCTTACGACGGATGCTCACCTAGCGGCACTTGCCATCGAGCATCAACCGGGCTCCATTCAAACGACGGGGTATTTCGAGGAGTTCCGGGGTCTGCATCCACTCAAGGGTGGCACGGGCAGCGGCGAAATGGGCGGTTTGATTTGTGCGCAACTCGGCAACCTCAGTTACGGCGGAGTACGGAGAAATACCCATTGCGCCGCCTTTGCCAATTCTTTCCTAACACTCCCGGTCTTCTTTCCCGCCACCCACCCATGGGCGGGATCGTCGTCAATCTTTGGTAGACCAGTGACCCTCTGCCCAAGGCTCCGCGCAAGGCCGACGACGAATGAACACAGACTACAGTTTTCATAGTTTGTGAGCACATCCGCCGGTGTTTTTTTCATTAAAGTTACGACTTTCTCGATTTGCACCGACATCGGCGATCCATCGCTGCTATCTTGGAAGGCCGCAGAAGAGGGTCTAAACTCCCCTCGGTTTTCATCTCTGACAACCCAAACCTGAGGCACCCGCCGCCATAGAACAGCGTCGTCCTCAATGTCCGGATCGTCCGCGTAATTTGCGGCTTCCATCATTTGGTCTTTGTCTAGCGATTACTAACAGCTTACGTGATCCAAGAAGAATCTCAGCGGCGTTAAGTCATCCCCGATTTCACGCTCGTAGGTCTCGCCGGTTGCAAGATTCTCAAAGAATACTTCCAGGGATGTCCCGGAGGCCACTTGGATTTCGAGGTCCATGCCGCACCGATGCCATTCAAGCTGTATACCGCCATTGCTGGTGGGAATGATTGCCGGCGCGGGCACGCCGCTAGCTATAGCTACCCATATAAGGTAAAGCGCCGTCTCTGCTCTCTGTCGATCGATTGTCTTTGCACCATAGGAATCCCAATTTGGCGGCATTCGGAGGAGTCGCCCGACATTTCGTGCAGCGGCGAGGAACTCTTCATTAAATTCGCTCCCTGAAACGCTTTCGTACAGCGGTGATGCTGCGGCGACGATACCTTCTCCCCAAGTATAGGAGTGGCCCACGTAGCTCCTTCCGTGCCGCAATGGCTGTGGACTGCTTAAGGTATCCGGATAAGGCCGAACCGCGCCCCACAGACTAGAAGAGGTGCAAGGGAGAGTGTCTATCATTGTGTCCGCCTCCACTTTTCGTGCATCTTGGTGGTGGTAATCGATGTAAACCCTCTCACAATCCACTCATGCCCCATGTCTAAGAGAGAGAGAATAGCCTCGATGTCGTCACTGGCGGATCTACATCGCGCAGTGATGGTCAACTGGATTCCGGGAGCTTGGGTTTTGAGCGTTACGACCGGTACGGCTGCGATGTGAAGGCGGCCAATGGGACTATTGGAGTCCGGAATCAAGAACCGCAGCGCGAGCGTTGTGTTCTCGGGGTTTTTCAAAAATTCATCACTGAAATCGGGCTTGAAAACGGTCAGGAGGTCTCCAAGAGTCTCGCCGTTGTCCAGCGGAATGTGGTTAATATATAACACTTCGCACTGAAGAGGCTCTAATGCCCCGAGTTGCTCGCGCTCTAGGAACGTCTTCAGTTTCGTCACCTCGGCGGCGAACGATGCGCGGATGCCTGCATATCTGGGGTACTCGTCGTCTTCCTTAATTTTGCGCCAGTTGTGAGAAAACCAATCCTGCTGCACTTGGAGCAGTTCCGTCTCCGAGCCATTGACGAACCAGATCCGTGGAGGCAAGGTATCCAGCAGTTCTATTCTTGGGGATTCGTGTGGCTCGGGAAGACCAAAACGCTCAAGGCGAAAAGACAGGGGCGATTGCTCCTGGATTTTACCAAACTGAGATCTAAACTCTTGCCAGAGCAAGCCAATATAAGGACCGCCGAAGCGTTCAATCGCCTTAAAGTGAACACCTAGAACTACCTCATGAACTGGCGGGCGTTCGTATTCCGGTAGACTCACAAAGCATCCCCCGCGTCGGTGACAAGCCATTTTTGCGCCCCGTGCGGGGCCGCCCTACGGGGGTGGATATCCCCCTGCCTCATGATGTTGGATGAGGCCGCGTGGACCAGCAACGCAACCCCAAGGGGCTGAGGTTGCTTCCTAGCCCTATATCTAGGGGCCATTATTGGGTTAGCCTAGCCGGACTGTCAAGGGGGTGATTGAATTCCTACCAGCCTACCTAGGCCGGTAGGAATTTTAAACCATGCCCGCAAGCCGCATTGCGGCAAAGGGCCTGAAGGTCCTCCCTAGGACACTACCCTGGACGCTACCCTGCCGTCCTGCCCGCAGTCATTGCCGGCAGTCAGGCGGTCATCGCCAGCAGACTGGCAGTCACAGAATGACGGACGGCGGTCACTGCGAGCAGTGCGGCGGTCACAGAATGACGGACGGCGATCACTGCGAGCAGTCCGGCGGTCACAGAATGACGGACGGCGGTCATCGCCAGCAGCGCGGCAGTCACAGAATGACGGACGGCGGTCATCGCCAGCAGTCCGGCGGTCACAGAATGACGGACGGCGGTCATCGCCAGCAGCGCGGCAGTCACAGAATGACGGACGGCAGTCATCGCCAGCAGCGCGGCGGTCACAGAATGACGGACGGCGGTCATCGCCAGCAGTGCGGCAGTCACAGAATGACGGACGGCAGTCATCGCCAGCAGTGCGGCGGTCACAGAATGACGGACACCCCCTCCTCGCCGTGCCCGCTCTACGGCCCCGCCGGCAGTACCGGCACCAAGAACGATCAAGCGTCGGCGTCCCAATCCTCGTCGATCGGCGAGACCAGCTCCTCCTCGTGAAGGATGCTGCCGCGCAACGGGCGGGTTTCTTCAAAGGGCAAGATCCTGGCCACGGGTTTGCCGCGTTTGGTCACGACCAGCGTCTCTCCGGTCTCGGCGACCTCGTCGAGAAGCGCCAGGCACTTCGCCTTGAGCTCTCCAGCAGGAATCCTGATGACCATGATCTATGACGATAGACCCTGCGAGCTTCCTGTCAAGGACCAGCCCCCCTACTCCTCCCCCGCCTCCCGCTCTTCCAGGCTCTGCACGATCTGCGTGACCTCGACCTCGGCCTTGCGGATCTTGCCGCGGCAGAGCTCCAGGAGGTAGGTGGCGCGGCGCAGCTCCTCGCCCAGGCGGTCGATGTCGATCTCCTCGCCCTCGATGCGCTCGAGGATCGACTCCAGCTCGTCGATCGAGGCGCGGAAGCTGGGGGCGGCCTCTTCGGGCGTGGCGGCGGGGGCGGCTTTCTCTTTCTCGGTCATCCTTCCTCCACTCGGCTTCGGAGCTCGCCGCTCGCGAAGCGGGTCACGATCCGGTCGCCGGCCGCGACCTGGTCCGGCCGGCTGAGGAGCCGGCCCTCTACGTCTCGGGTCAGGGTGAAGCCGCGCTCGAGCGTCCGCTCGGGGGCGAGCTGCGAACAGAGCCGGCCGAGGCCGGAAAGGCGCGCCTCCATCTCGCGCAGCCGGCCGCGGGCCGAGGCGGCCAGCCGCTCGCCCAGGACCTGGCGGGTGTTCCAGCCGGCTTCCACCCGGCGCCGGGCGGCGTTTCCCAACCGGGTGGCGAGCTCGGCCTCCTTGCGGGTGGCGGCGCGGAGGGCACTGCGTCCCAGCCGGCCGAAGGCGCGGGAGTACTCGTCGAGCCGGGCGCCCGCGGCCTTCAAGCGCAGGCGGGCGAGGTCGAGCCCGCGCTCCGCCCGTCCCAGCGACTCGCGGGCGTTGCGCAACGGCTCCAGAGCCTCGCGCCGCAGGGCGCGGCGCAGCTCGACGAGCCGCGCCTCGCGCTGGCGGATCTGCTCGACGAGGAACTCGGCGGTCTTGGTCGGGGTCTTCAAGGCCGTGTGCGCCACGAGATCGGCGATCGCCTGGTCGATCTCGTGGCCGAGACCGGTGAGGACCGGCAGCGGCGCCCGGGCGATCGCCTCGGCGATCCGCCGGCTGTCGAAGACCGCGAGGTCGCTGCGCGAGCCGCCGCCCCGGATCAGCACCGCGCAGTCGACGGCGAGGCCGGCCAGGGCGCCCAGGGCCGAGACCACCTCGCGCTCCGCCTCCCGCCCCTGCATGGCGGCGTGGAGGAGGACGACCTGGAAGCCGTAGCCGCTCTCCCGCAAGCCGCTCAGGAAGTCGTGGTAGGCGGCGCTCCCGGCCGAGGTGATGAGGGCCAGGCGCAGGGGGAGGTCGGGGAAGGGGAGAGTGCGGTTCTTCTCCAGGAGCCCGGAGGCGGTGAGGGCCGCCAGGGTCTCCCGCCGCCGCCGTTCGAGGTGGCCGAGGGTGAAGACCGGGTCGACCTCGCGGATGCAGAGCTGCAGCCGGCCGGTGGGGCCGTAGAAGTCGAGGCTCCCCCGACAGCGCACCTGCATCCCCTCGGCGATCTGCTGGTCGCTCCCGGCGAGCAGGCGCTTGATGCGGGCCAGGTCGGTCTTCCAGATCACCGCCTCCAGCTTGCCGACGATCTCGTCGTCCTGCCCCTTCTCGACCAGCTCGAAGTAGAGGTGGCCGCGCTGGCTGGGGCGCACCCGCTGCGCCTCCCCCACCACCCAGAGGGAGGCGAAGGCTTCGCCCAGGAAGGCCTTCACCTCGCCGCACAGCTGCGAGACGGAGTAGGTGGGCTCGAAGAGGGGGAGGGTCACGCGGCCGGTCTCGGGACCCCCCCTAGTGGTAGGTCTTGAGCTCCTTGACCGAATTCAAGGGGATCGCCTCCGCCCACTCGACCGCCTTCTTGTCGCCCGCCGTCAGCTTGGAGAGGAAGGCGACCGCCTCCTCGCGCTCGCGGAAGAAGCGCCAGATGAAGGTATGGCCGGCCGGCGCCGTGAAGTAGGTGTAGCTCTTGGCGCCGTTCGAGAGGTCGAAGCCCAGGTTGCTCTCGCCGTTCACCCCGACACAGGCGAGGGCGATGGCGCGGCAGGCGAGGGCGAGAGCCTTCAGGGCGTCCTCATAGTCGCCCAGCTCCTCGCGGGAGAGCGGCGAGTGGTAGACGGAGATCTTCGCCCCATCTTCCTCGGCCAGGAGGTTGTAGGGGATGTCGTGGCGGTCCATCGCGTCCTTGGTCTCGCTGGTGGTGACGAAGACGTCCTCGCTCCCCGCCACCTTGTAGGTCAGGGCGTAGACCTCCTTCTCCAACTGCGCGAAGGTCTCGGCGAGGATGCTCTCGTCCTCGATGGTGAAGTAATAGAGCCGGTTCATCATGCGTCGGGCGCTCATCAGGTGCTAGCCTCCAAAATAGAGTCCGGCGAGGGCGTCGCAGGAGCCGCCGAGGCGACTACGGCCGAACTCTCTCGGGTGGGATGCTCGAAAGGGGGAAAAAGGCGACACCCCAATGTCACATGGTAGCAGATCACACCGGGAAGTTCGGCCCGGAGGTCGGCGGACCTGGCGGCAGGGGGGGCAGCGGCTCCGGCAGGGGCGGCGGCCGGAAGGCTGGCTCGCGCAGGACCAGCCCGAGGACGAGGCCGGCGGCGAGCCCCCCCATATGGGCGGCGTTGTCGATCAGACGCGAAGAAATCCCTAAAAAGACGTTGACGCCGGCCCAGAAGAGGAGCTGGGAGAGGAGCGACTTGGCCGCCGGGGTGAGGCGGCCGCGGCGGCGAAGCAGAAAGGCGATCAGCGCTCCCAGGAGGCCGAAGATGGCGCCCGAGGCGCCGACGCTCGGCCGCAGCGGGTCGGCGTGGGGACCGAGCTGGTTCCACAGGACGCTGGCGAGCGAGCCGGCGAGGCCGGAGACGAGGAAGGTGACGAACAGGCTCCCCGAGCCGAGCAGCAGCTCGAAGAGGGAGCCCAGCTGGTAGAGGGCGACGCCGTTCAGGAGGACGTGGAGGAAACCGCCGTGGAGGAAGATGCTGGTCAGCAGGCGCCAGTACTCCCCATGCCCGAGCACCGCCGCCGCCTGGTTGGCGCCGAGCTCGACCAGGAGCTCCCGGGGGTCAAAGAGCTCGGCCACGTAGACCAGGGCGATGATCCCGAGGAGGATCGCGGTGACCGGGATCTGGCGCGGCTGGAGCCTCATGGGCGGACCGCCTGGCGCGGAGTCGGGCGCGGTGTCGGGCGGGAGCCGGTGCGGCGGGTGGAGGCGAGATAGCTCTCCAGCTGCCGCCGCTCCTCGGCGGTCAGGTCCGCGGTGGCGAGGTAGAACCCCTCCCCGGCCGGCGGCAGGGGGACGATGGCGGTCGACAGCGCCCGGGAGAGCCCGGAGCAGTCGACCTCCGAGAAGGGGAGGGAGGCCAGGCGGTCGCAGAGGTCGACGATCTGGTTGCCGAGCCGGCTCTGGAGGGCGACCTGGATCTGCCGGGGGAGCCGTTCGGGGGTGAGGAGGTAGCCACCCGTCGTCCGCGTCACCCGCACCCGGCCTTCCAGCCGCTGGGTCTGCCGCGGCACCACCACCTCGTCCTCGAAGCGCTGCCGGACCCCCGAGACGTCGACGTCCGCCACCACCCAGCCCTTGCCGAAGAACTGCACCGTGAGGTCCGCCGTGTGGCTGCCGTCCACCCCCGGCTCCAGGCGGAGGGTGTTGGCGAGGAGGACCAGCTTGTTGCGCGGCGAGGAGAGGCGGATGGTGAGCGGCCCCTCGGCGATGGGGTCGATGGCGGTCGCCGGCTCGCTGTAGGCGTGATTCAGGCGGGTGAAGCGGAAAAGGCCAGGGGGAGAGGCCGCCGAGGCCGGCGATGCGGCTGATCGGGCCGGAGCGGCGAAGCCGGGAGACGGAGCGGTCACCAGGGCGGCGGCGAGCGTGACGATGGCGGAGCGGAGCGACCTCATCCTCTAAGGATAGTACCCGTGGGCCGTCCGCGCCTTCAAGCCGCTCTTCAGCACTTTCACCTCGACCGCATGATAGCTCTTGTCGTCCGGCTTGCGCTCGGCGTTGAAGGCGAGGAGATAGCGGCTGTGCAGCTCGGCGCCGATCCGCTCGTAGACCGAGGCGAGCTCGGACGCCTTGCTGATGAAGAAGGTCTGGCCGCCGGTCTCCGCGGCCAGGGCGTTCAGCTTGCTGCGGACGCCGGTCGCCAGGCGGGGCACGTTCAGGCCGATGGTGTAGATGGCGACGCCGCTCCGCTTGGCGTATTCCAGGGCGTCCTTGAACGGGATCTCGCTCGACGTGTCGTCGCCGTCCGAGAGGAGGACGAGGACCTTCTGCCCGTGGGTGCCGCGGTAGTAGTAGAGGGCGTGGACGATGGCGTCGTGCATGGCGGTCGCGCCCACCGCCTGGAGCCCTTCGAGCGAGCGGCCGACGGCCTCGACGTCGTCGGTGAGCGGCATACGCACCACCGGCCGGCCGGAGAAGGAGAGGGCGAAGCAGCGGTCCTTCCTGCGGACCACCTTGGTGAGGAAGCCCGCCGCGGCGCTCTCCGCCTCGGAGAGCGAGGCGGCCATCGAGCCCGAGGTGTCGATGGCGATGCCGACGACCAGGGGGAGGTTCTCGACCAGCTCGAACTTGGTGATCTTCTGCGGTTTCGTCCCCTCGAGGATCTGGAAGTCCTGCTCGGTCAGGCCGCGCACCAGGCTGCCGCTCGCATCGGTCACCGCCGCGTAGAGCTCGACCAGGTCGACGTCGACCTCCTCGACGTACTCCGGGGAGCGCAGGAAGCGGGTGTCCTCGGCGGTCTGCCCGTCGTCCAGGCGGGCGGCGACGGTGAGGTAGACCGTGGCCTCCTTTTCGGGCACGGTGATCGGCGTCTCCCAGGGAGGACGGGTGAGGGTCGCGACCGACTTGTCGTTGAGCTTGAACTCAACCGACTCGACCCGCCGCTCCTCGGGGACCGAGACCTCGGCCCGGGCCGTCACCTTGCCCTGCGGCTTCGCCCCCCGCCGGGGCTCCTGGATCGCCACCCGGAAGACGCCGTGCGGCTCGTTGAGGATCACCTCGTCGGCCGCCACCAGCTTGCCCGCCTCGTCGAACCCCTCGGCGCGCACCGTCTGCTCGGTGGGGAACGAGCTCAGGCGCACCTCGGCGGTGTAGGGCGGGCCGTTCCGGGTGAGCTGGACCTTGCCGTCGACCAGGAAGGTGACCTTGGCGATGCGCTTGCCGGTGACGATGGCCTCGGCGCGGTAGACGCCGACGACGACGTCCGAATCGGGCGGGAAGAGGGCGAGGGTGTCCGGACCGGAGGCGAGGAGCGGCCCCACGGCCTCCCCCTTGACCGCCGTCGTCCGTTCGACCGGGGCGGAGGGCTCGCGCGGCACGCGGAACCCCTTGGCGGTCAGCCTTTCGGCGCCGCCGGCCTCGTCCCGCACCTTGAGGCGGAGGAGGAAGTCCTGGTCCGGGCGCAGCTCGCGGTCGATCGAGAGGTCGATGGGGGTCTTCGGCGGGTTGGGCGGCGAGAGCCGGTAGCGCACCCGGAACTCGTCGAAGACCTTGCCGTCGTGCTCCAGGACCCCCTCGACGATGAAATTGACGTGCGGCTTGCCGTCGTCCTGGGTGATCTTGACGTGCTCGTCCGCCGTCACCCGCACGATGGCGCGGGCGAGCATGCGCTGGCCGGCCTTCTCGGGGAAGTCGATTTCGACCGGGGCGGCGGTGAGGACCGCCGGCGCCTCCGGCAGCGGGGTCTCGACCGCCGTCAGGGCCCAGCGGGCGAGGTCCTTGGGCGGATCGAGGAACGCCTCCCGTTCGGGTCGATCGCCGGCCAGAGTCCAGGGGCGGATGCCGTAGCCCGAGGCGGCGATGGCGGCGATCTGCTTCTTCTCGCGCCGCGAGCGGGCGCCGCCGGTGAGGCCGGGCACGCCGGTCGCCTGGTCGATGAGCGGCGCCTCCTTGCAGATCTGGAGGTCGAAGCGGCGGGCGGAGAGGCGGAACTCCTCCCAGTCGTCCAGCCAGCCGGCCATGCGCGGCACGTAGAGGGCGCGCTTGCCGTCGATCGGGCTCCAGTAGCGGAACGGCTCGTCCGGCGCCGCCTGGTAGACCACCGCCCGGCCGAGCGGCCCGGCGGGCTTGCCGGTCTTCGCGTCGACCGGGGCCTCCCCCGGGTTCTGGCCCCGGTCGTCGCGGTAGGTCCAGATCTCGATCGGCTTGAAGGCGGTGCCGCAGTCGATCACTTTGCGCTCGGCCGGCGTGCCGTTCAGGAAGAGGAGCTGGGCGCGCACGTCGCGCGGCGAGAGGTATTGCGCCAGGGCGAGTCGCTGGCGTCGCTCGATGCCGATCTTGAGCTCGTTGGCCGGGGTCCGGGGGAGCGGATCGCGGCCCAGGAACTCGGCGAGGAACGCCTCCCGCCCCGCCTCGTCGGCCGCGGCGAACCGCTGCCGCTCGTCGGCGCTCAGGAGGAGGCCGGGGCCGTCCTGGAAGAAGGCGCGCTGCGGCTCGGGCCAGAAGAGAGGGTCGGCCGGGTCCGGTGGGGCGATCTGGAAACTCTGGGCGTGGACGAGGGGGAGGGCGGAGGCGGCGAGAGCGGCCAGGCAGAGCCCGGGGAGGAGGCGTCTGAAGAGAGTCACACGGGACGTGGCTGCACGGCCGGTGCCAGGGTCGGAGGGGGGAGCGGCAGGGGGGATGGTTGGCACTCGCACCCGGAGAGACTACTATGAGACCCGAATCCGATGGCGAAAGCGAAGAAGAACCAACCGATCCGTTCGTGGGAAGCCGGCGACACTGTCCAGGGCTTTGCTCTCCTCACCAAGAAGGAGCAGCGCCAGGACAAGAACAACCGTGGTTTCCTGGATTTGGAGCTGGCCGACGCCAGCGGCTCGATCGTCGCCAAGGTGTGGGCCGACAGCCCGGCCCTCGCCGGCCAGTTCGAGGCCCACCAGTTCGTCGCCTTCCGGGGCGCAGTGAAGAGCTACCGCGACCAGCTGCAGATCTCGATCGACGAATGCCGGGAGGCGACGCCGGCCGACCGCGAGCACGGTTTCGACGAGGCGCTCCTCGTTCCGTCCACTCGGGAGGACATCGCCGATCTCTGGGAGAGACTGGAGCGGTTGATGACCGAGCAGGTCCGCCGGCCGGTGCTGCGGCGGCTCACCCGCGAGACCCTGGACGCCTACGGCCCCGAGCTGCGCGAGCACCCGGCGGCCAAGTCCATGCACCACGCCTACCGCGGCGGCCTCCTGGAGCACGTGGTCTCGATGGCCGAGCTGGCCTTCGTGCTCGCCGGCCACTACAAGGACCTCGACCGCGACCTCCTCCTCGTCGGCGTCCTCTTCCACGACCTGGGAAAGCTGCGCGAGCTGGGGGCTATGCCGGCCAACGACTACACCCTGGAGGGGCGGCTCATCGGCCACGTGGTGATCGGCCGCGACCTCCTGCGCGAGCGCTGCGCCGTGATCCCCGACTTCCCGCGCGACCTGGAGCTGCTCCTCGAGCACATGATCCTCTCGCACCAGGGCAAGAAGGAGTTCAGCTCGCCGGTCGAGCCGATGACTCCCGAGGCGGTCGCCCTGCACTTCGTCGACGACCTCGACTCGAAGCTGAACCAGCTCCGCACCGCCCGCGAGGGCACCCCCGGCATCCTCTACCACCGCGGCCTCGGTCGTTACATGTACCTGCCGGCCCCGGAGCCGCAGGGGCCGACCGAGGAGTCCGCCGGATTGCCGCTGATCTCGCCGGACGAGCCGAATCCGGAGCCCGCCGAGCTGCCGCAACCCAGCCTGTTCAAGATCTAAAAGATCTAAAAGGAGCCTGCCGGCCCGTGCGCACCGCCGCTCTCTACCGCCCTCTTCTCGCCCTCGTCCTGCTGCCGCTCCTCCTCCCGGCCCTCGTCCGCGCCCAGGCGGATCCAGCCGCCCGCTCCCGGAATCAGCCGGTCGAGCCGTACCCGATCGCCGGCAACCTCTACTCGGTGGGGGCGAGCGACGTCACCTCCTTCCTCATCACCACCCCGGAGGGGCACATCCTCCTGGATGGCGGTTTCGCCAAGACCGCGCCGATGATCGAGGCGAACGTCCGCAAGCTCGGCTTCAAGCTGGAGGACGTGAAGATCCTCTTGAGCAGCCACGCCCACTTCGACCACGCCGGCGGCCTGGCCGAGCTCCAACGGAAGACCGGGGCGCGCCTCTACGCAGGCGCCGCCGACGTCGACCTCCTCGCCCGCGGCGGCAGCGGCGATTTCGCCTTCGGCGACACCCTGCGCTTCCCCGCGGTCCACGTGGACCATCCCGTCCACGACGGCGAGACGGTGCGCCTGGGGGGCACCACCCTGACCGCCCACGCGACGCCGGGGCACACCCGAGGCTGCACCTCGTGGAGCCTGGTGGTCGAGGAGGGTGGCAAACGCTACGACGTGGTCTTCGTCGGGAGCACGACGATCAATCCGGGGGTCCACCTGGCCGGCAAGCCCAGTTATCCCGGGATCGCCGAGGACTACGCCAAGTCCTTCGCGACCCTGAAAGCCCTCCCCTGCGACATCTTCCTGGGTTCCCACGCCTCGTTCTACCGGGGGCCGGAGAAGGCGGAGCGCCGGAAGAAGGGGGAGAAGCCGAACCCCTTCGTCGATCCCCAGGGTTACCGCGACTTCCTGGCGGGGACCGAGAAGGCCTACCGGGAACAGCTCGACCGGGAGAAGGCCGCGGCGGTCAACCGAGCCGCAGCGAAGCGAGAGACCGCGCCGTCAGGGCACCCCTGAGGGCCGGACTGTAAGCAATGGAAGCGATATCCGAGCTGGAGCAGGTCTACCTTCTTCTCAAGCTGGGGGTTGCCCGAACCGGGCAGCTCATTGACTGGGCCATCGAGCGACTCCAGCGCGACGAAGAGGCTGGTGACTTGGACGTCGTTCTCCTGGCGGGCGCTACAGAACAAGAGGAAATAGAAGTGTTGAGCCTGGCCGCGAAGATTCTGGGGCGATACTGCGGCGCGCACGTGCCAGACGAGCAATTCGCCGCGGGCAAGTACGTTGCCGAATTGTATGAGAGATATGTCGCAGGGGAGGAGGATGTCTCATCGCTGGATGAGAAGCTGGACCGGATCTACGTGCGACTCGACTCTCCGGATTGGCTCGTCATGTTGAGCCGAAACTGCGAGTACGCAACCGATGTCCCCGCTTTCCAAGAGCCCTTCGAGCGGGAGCTCGCCTACGTCGCCAAGCTATGGGCGGAGGTCTCCAGCCGTGAGGAATTTGAAGCGAAGTACAGCCGGGGGGTGTCGAAGCGTAACGCCGTTTAAGTAGGCGGATGACCGGAGGACTGGCCGCATCGGCGCTGGATTGTCAACCGTGTTGGAGTAACGACGGCCCCAAGTGGCACCCTGGTCGGACAAGAAGCCGCGTTTCTTTCCCTCCGGCCGTTTCCGGCCGGAGGGTGCCGCGGCCCGCAGTCCCGGCAGGGGCTTAGAAGAAGCAGGTCCAGGTCATGCTGGAGCCGTCGCACTGGCAGACGATCTGTTCCTGCGCCAGGACCCAGTAACAGTCGGTGTACTCGCCGGCATTCGTGCAGCGGGACTGGTTGAGGGTCTCACAGCTCTGGGCCTGGGCTCGGGTGTTCAGGCCGAGGCCGCCAGTCAGGCTGAGGATTCCGACGAGGACGCCGAAGCGGAGTGACTTTTTCATTGACTCCTCCATAAAAGCTCGGCCGGGACCCTTCCCCCGGTCGGTGAATGATAGTAACACAGCGAGGAAGTGAGCATGGGAATACGCTCGGAGAGGGCCGTGGGCAAAACGAGGCCCACCCTACCCACTCAGGTGCCACGCGTTCCTTGGGGTCCCGCCGAGATTCGGCTGGCACCTCTAAGGGCCTGCGCCGAGGGGAAACCTCCCCGTGCCTGTCTGAGAGTGCTAGACTTTGTTCATGCCAAGGACCAAGGAAACTGTTCGTGCTCTTCTTGACCGTCTGCCGGACGATTGCCGTCTTGAGGACGTCCTCTACAATCTGTACGTGATCCAGTCGGTCGAGCACGGCAGGGAGGATGTTCGCGCCGGCCGGGTGACTCCTCACGATCAGGCGATGGCCGAACGAGCAGCGTCCCTCACGCTGGACGATCTGCGCCGCGATTCGGTCCCGGTCCTCGATATCGAGGACGCGGTTGTCTGAGCTTCGCGTGCATCCCTCCGACTCACCCTCCGTCGCAATGCCCACAGCGGCAGAAGACAAAGCGATCACTGCCGCAGCAAAGACCGATCCCGACGCCCAGCCGCTGGCTCCCAAGCAGCTGAAGGCGATGGTTCCCATGCTCGCGCTGCGTGGACGTCTGAGGTTCGAGAGCAAACCCGCATGAGCTGGCAGGACGAGCACAAGAAACGCGTCGCAGGCTTTCCGGCCCAAGTCAGAAGCGCCCATGTCCATTCAAGCAACAACCGGGCTGAGATCGGAGACAGTGCGCTGTGCGGCTGCTTCTACTGCTGCGAGATGTTTGCTCCGGGCGACATTCTCAACTGGGTCGACGAAGATCCAGAGGGGCACGGACAAACGGCGCTCTGCCCGAAGTGTGGAGTCGACAGCGTGCTCGGCGACAAGTCCGGCGTCAAGATCTCCACGGAGTTTCTCGCCACGATGAAAGCGCACTGGTTTTGACGACCCTCCAGATCCTGAGAGGCTGTGAAAAATTGGGTCACACGCAGAGATTCCCGTAGAGACGCCCCAGCCGCTATCGAAATCCTTGCCATTACCACGCCGTCGGGGCGTCTCCAACGCTGCCGAGATCTCAGTCGTCTCCGGCCTACGGAGACGCCCCGACGGCGGTGGTTCCGGGAGGTCCCCGGAAGGCGGCTGGGGTCGTCTCTACGAAGGCCCGTGAGGTAGGAGGCGCCTCCCGCCCCTCGGCACCTCTACGGGACGGCTATTGCAGCAAGACTAAGCCCAGCAGGAGTCCAGCGAGAAGCACACCGGGAACGCAGAGCACAGCCGCGACAGTCGATCTCCCTTTGGCGAGAGACACGGCTGCGATCAGATGAAGAACGACGGGTAGGAACCCCACGCCGCGAAACCGCGGCGTCAGAGCGAGATAGGCGAAGAACGGAATCCCGAGGAGCGCTCCCGCCCCGAGCAGATACGGGCGTTTCGAGATCAGCCCGACAGCGAGGAGGGCGAACGAAACGAGGACCGCCGGCCACATCAGGAGAACGGCGATGAGAGAGGAGAGGGTAGGGAAAATCATGGATCCGAGGTGAATGCTTCCTACCATGACCGACCTCCCAGGGCTCTGCGGCGGCTGTCGTCCTGGTTCCTACTCTGAAAATATTGTAGGCCGATGGGCGTAGAGGAGCCAACCTCGCGGATACAAGGGAACCCACTTGTCACCAAATCCTACCTGAAGTAGGATTACTGCATGCGGACCGAGAAAGTCTCCCTCACCCTGGAAGAAGAGCTCCTCGCCGAGGCTCGCGCGGCGGTCGGCGCCCGGGGGCTTTCGGGCTACGTGAACCGTGCCCTACGGCAACAGTTGCAGCATGATCGCCTGGCTCGCCTGTTGGCGGAGCTCGAGCAGGAGCATGGGCCGATCGAATCGCAGGTGCTCGAGGAGGTCCGTCAAGAATGGCCGGCACCCGGAGAGCAGGTCCGTCACCGTCGCAGCGCCTGATCCTCGATTCTGGAGCGGTCATCGCCCTCTCCCGGGGGGATGGGAGAGCGCGGGCCTTCCTGGCCAGAGCCTTGGAGCTTCAGACCCCGGTCGAGATTCCCGTGGTCGTCCTCGCCGAGACGGTGCGTGGCGGACCGCGGGACGCTCCCTTGAATCGAGTGCTGAAGGCAGTCGGTTCAGTGCCCGAGGCGCGCGAGGTCCATGGTCGCAGGGCGGGGCAACTGCTGGCGGCGGCCCGCTCGTCGGATACCGTCGACGCCCTGGTCCTGGCCCATGCCGTGGAGGCGGGCGGAGCCCATGTCCTCACCGGAGACCGCGAGGATCTCGAGCGTCTCGCGGCGCCGCACCCGGAAGTCTGGATCCATACGCTCTGACCGCCGGGTCTTCCTCCCCGCGGCTCCCACTGAATGTGTATTCTCTCGCCAAGAATGTGTATGCATCCGGCGGGAGATCGATCTCCCTGGCCAGGGAAGGACAATTCCACGGCAGGGAGATGTCCTCCCAGGCCAAGGAGATCGATCTCCCGGTTCGAGTTGGGGAATGGACCTGGCAGAAATTGTCATCACCTGCGGGGGAAGGGAGTCTCTCCTCCCCCGGAAGGTGTATGCAAGACAAAAAAATGTGTATGAAGCGGGCGAGCAGGTCCTGCACGGTGCGGGAGATGTGTTTCCAGGGCAGGGAATTGTCTTCCCAGCACCGGGAAGGCCAATTCCATGGCCGGGAAGGACATCTACGGGACCGGGAGAGCGGAAAGCGGGCGCACGGAAGACCAGGCCCGGCTCTCGAACGCGAGCGGCCCGCTTGTGGTACGCTTGGTTTGTGCGAAACCGGCCTCCCCGGCTGGTGCGCACAAGGTTGGGCCCCCTTACGGGGGCCCTGGTTACTTGTGGGGAGCTACTTGGTGGCGGGAGCTGCTGGGACCGTCGTCGGGTGGGGGGCCGTGGTGGCCTCGACGGCGGGCGGCGGGGTGGTCGTGGGCGGGGGGGTGGGTGGCGGCGGAGTAGGACTGACGCTGCGCTTCTTGGGGCCGGGATTCTGGCGG
>Ga0137407_10001158_pt1 | contig 17359 bp, 11 predicted proteins | sample CZOMad2_2_16fung_FD_108410 | JGI IMG/M metagenome (GOLD analysis project Ga0137407, IMG submission 108410) | Vadose zone soil fungal communities from Angelo Coast Range Reserve, California, USA - CZOMad2_2_16fungal (Illumina Assembly) | ecosystem: Environmental > Terrestrial > Soil > Vadose... | reverse complement strand
GTGACGCCCGCGACGGGCTCGTTGGTCGCGCCCGACGTCACTCGACCGGTGATCTGGCGTTGCTGCGCCGACACAGCCGCCACACCGACCAGCGTCGCCAGCGCCAGCGTGAGCAGGGGAATGCGCGTTACCACGAAGCCTCCTCGGAGGGTCTCCCGAAAGTCACTGAAGCCGCACGAAGCACTCCATATGGTGCCGCCCGAACGGCGACCCCGCAAGGATGGGACGGGCGGTCGCGAATTGTGACAGATCATGCGCCGTCACGCATAAAAAACCGCCGAGCGCGGGGCGCTCGGCGGTGAAGTCCGGCCACAGCAGGCGCGGGATTAGAAGCCCGCCTCCGTCCCGCACCCCGTCGGCTTGGGCGACCGTGCGTCGCAGTCGAACTGCGGGAATGGGAACTTGGCGAACCGCTTGGCGGCACCGCTGCTCGTGGTCTCGGTCGGGAGCGTCGCGAGCCTGCCGTAGCGGCGCAGGTCGATCCAGCGGTGCCCGCCCTCGAACGCCAGGGAGTAGCGCCGGTTGTACAGCAACTCATCAAGCAACGCCGCTTGACTTACGGCCCCGGCGTAGACCGGGAGCTTTCCGGACTTGATCCGGATCGTGTTGAGATCCGTGACGGCCGAGGCGAGATCCGCGGCCCCGCCCTTGCCGATATTCGATTCGGCGCGGATCAGGATCAATTCCTCATTCCGAATGATCGCGATCGGGTCCGTGTTGCTCTTGTAGATCACATACTGCAGCTGCGACGACAGGCCCTGGGTGGTCTTGGGGCTCGCCAGCGCCGCGGTCTTACGCACGAAGCGGTCATCTTTCGCGCCGCCCGTCTGCAGCTGTGCATCGGTCTCGAATGAGGGATGCGCCACCAGCGCCCGGGCGTTGGGGTCGAACAGCGCGTTGGTCTCGTCACCGGACACCGTGGCATACGAATAGAAGACACCGAGGTCCAAGCTCGCCGTCGTGTCGATGAAGGAGCCGGTCACCGCCGTGAGCGCCGAGTCCCAGCACGCCGCACAGCCGAAGCTGCCCTTGTACACTTGCACCCGCGCCATCAGCGCGCGGTTGAACTTACGGAACGACGCCGTCGTGGTGAATCCCGTAAACCCCGGGCTCAGACCGAACGGAAAGCCCAGGCTCCCGCCCGACAGGGTTCCGGCGGAGTCCAAGTGCGCTCGGGCGGAGTCGAGCAGCCGCGCGATGTGGGCGAACGCGGAGTCCCTGCTCACGATCGCCGCCGGTGCCGCAAGCGGATCCAGATCCGTGGGTATGCCGGTGCCGTTCGCGTCCCGGGTGGCGATCACTTTGAGATAGTCGAATGCCTGGATGGTCTGGGTGAACCCGCGAATGGCTTCCTTCTCCGCGTCGTTCACCAAGGGCACCTTGTTCAGCGCCGCCAGCTCCAGGTTGGCATTCCGGATGTTGCGATACGGGTTGGCCCACAGGTTGCCCCCGAACGCCGGGCTGCCGCCATCGAGTGGGCCGACGAGCATTTCGCTGACGAAGCGCGGGTCGGCGGGATCGAGGTTGTACGATTCCCGGCCGAGAATCCCGAGCAGCGACACGTAGCCGTTTTGCGGCGCGATCCCGGTGCGAGTGCCGAGCAGCAACCCCGACGCCACTGAGAGGACCTGGCTGCGCGTCGGGTTGTTCTGGAAGTCTTCAAGGCCTGGGCTGTTCAGGTTTCCTACATCCAGTGTCGTGCACGCGGCCAGCATCACGCTGCCGAGCAGGGCCGCCAGCCACCGTGTCGCGTTCATACTCGAGTACCTCGTTGGCGTCTTCATGGTTAAAACCCCACGTCAACGGCGAACCAGAAGCTCCGGCTCGGCGGGAACGGCGTGACGTCAATGTTCCGGGCGATCGGTTGGTTTCCGAAGTTGCTCACTTCCGGATCGAGCCCCGTGTAGGGCGTCACCGTGAAGAGGTTCCGTCCACTCGCGCTGATGCGTGCGTACCGGGCGCCCGACCAGATGCCGCGGATGAGGCTCGTCGGAAGCTCGTACGTCAGGGTGATCTCCCTCAGCTTCAGGAAGCTGGCGCTCTCGATGTAGTTCGAGGTGACCTTCGCGAAGCCCGCGAGGCGCTTCTGGCCAACGGTTCGCAACGTGTCGGCGCCGCCGCTCGGGCGGGGAATGATCAGCGGAGTAGCCAGGAGATCCCCGTAGTCCGACGTGACCTGGCCGAAGTCGTACAGGAGCCTGGTCAGATTCAGGATGGCGCTCCCCTTCTGCCAGTCGAGCAGAAAGTGCAGGCTGAAGCTCTTGTACGTCAGGTCGTTCATGAACGACATCCGGAAGTCCGGGTTGGCATCGGCGACTTTGCGGGCCACGATGGAGCCCACCGCCATGCCTTTGTAGAGCGGGTTGAGCGTGTCGGCGGCGGTTAGCGTATCGTTGCCCACGATCTGGGTCGCAGACGCGCCTTGCTCGACGCGGAACTGGCCGATCGACGCTCCGAAGCCACCCGCACTGAAGGCCGGGATCGGCAATTCGGTGATGACGCTGCGGTTCAGCGCAAACGTCGTCCGGAACTGCCAGTTGAGATCTCCTCTTTGTAGCGGAATCAACCCCAAGGCGACTTCCAGGCCGCGCGTGCGCAGCTTGCCGCCGTTGAAGATCTCGAAGTTGATGCCACCGATCGGCGCCAGCTGCCGCGGCAACAGCAGATCGCTGACGTTCTTTTGGTAGACGGTGAATTCCACGTTTGCATGACTGTTCCACAGGGTCGCGTCGAAGCCACCTTCGATCTCGCGCTCTCGCTCCGGCCGAAGATCCTGCGCCCCGGTCGTATCGCCGCCCACGGTGCCGGGAATGCCCCCGACCTTTCCCGTGATGCGGAGCGAAGTGAATTTCTGGCCGTAGGCTGGTTCGTTGCCGGATTCGCCGTACGCCCCCCGCACCTTGAACTCGTCCACAAAGCCGAGGGGTCGCGCAAAGCGGTACGACGCGGACGCCTTCGGGAAGTAGTACAGCTTGCTGGCATCGGCGTTGAGACTGCTCTGGTCGGCACGGATCCCGGCGGTCAAGAGGAGGCGCTCGTCGTTCGCCAGGAACTCCTCTTGGGCGAAGAAGCCCAGATCCTTGATCAGCGCGCGCGTCTGCCCGATGGTGATGTCCGTGCCCGCGTCGACGTTCTGCTGTCCCGCGGTCAAGTTGCGACTCGTGATGCGCGAGATGTCGAGCCTCCGCCTGGCGTACTGCAGGCCGATCGATGTCGTGGCGGAAAACGCGTTGCCGCTCGGCGTATACGTGTGTACGGCGCTGGTGTTCACGTTGAGGTTCAGGTTGTCACCGTTCGAAAGCAGTGAGGTCCCCGGCTCCCCGTCATTCGGCTCGAACTGCAGCTCGGGAGGGAAGAACAGCGTATTCGTCTGGGAGAACAGATCCGCGCCGCCGGTGGCCACGAACCGCAAATAGTGCTGTGATGTCTGGACCGCGTCCCATCGCAACGTGCTCGCCCCAATGAATCGCCACACGTTTTCATCGTTTTTCATGAGCGCGGCCGTCTGCACCGGATTGCTCGGGACAAACGGATTGCGGGCGAACGTATCTCCCGGCTGGCGCCCGAGGTCGACGAAGCTCGGCGTGGCGGACAGCACGACGTAGAAGCTCGTGCCCGTGTTGTCGTTGTTTGTGAGCCCACGCTGGGCCAGCGTCCGCGTGAAGCTCGTGTTGAGGCTGGCGTGGACGCGCGAGCCGAGCCGTTGATCGAGATTCAACCGTATGGCCTGGCGCTGAAAGCCGGTATTCTCGATGATGCCACCGTCGCTCTTGGACGTCGCCGACGCAAAGTACTGCGTGTTGTCGGTCCCGCCCGAGATGCTCACCGCCGATTCATAGGAAAGGGGCTTACGACCAGCCAACTCAGTCTCGAGGTCGAACGCCTGGCCCGGTTGGTAGCCGGGTCTCCCGAAGTAGGGGTTGGTCGCGTTGTTCCGAAAGTACTTGGCCGCACTCGAACCGAACGCCGCAACGGCTGACGTGGAGTCCGCAAAGGTGCGCGAGCCCATCTTGTTGGAAATCTCGAAAGTTCCGAACCGCTGCGTCACGCTGAACTGCGGCGCGCCGGACTGGCCCCGCTTGGTCTTGATGACCACCACCCCATTCGACGCCTTTTGGCCGTAGATCGCGCTCGCCGATGCGCCGCGCAGGATCTCCATGCTCTCGATGTCGTTGGGATTCAGATCGGCGATCCGGTTGACCTGGGCGTCCTGGTTGAGCGATGGATTCGACCCCCCCGATGCCGCGGTCACCGCGTTCTGGTTCGACGGGATCGCGACGTCGCTCACGATGACGCCGTCCACCACGTAGAGCGGCTCCGCTGTGGCGTTGATCGACGTCACGCCGCGCAGCCTGACCTGCAGCCCGCCGCCGGGCGCGCCCCCGTTCTCTTGGATATCGGCACCGGCCACCTTGCCCTGGAGCTGCTGCTCGACGCTGGCCGACGGGGCGAATCCCAGCTGCGCCGCGCTGACGGTAGCGACCGCGTTCCCAAGGTTGCGTCGCTCCACACCGGTTGCGATACCGGTGACGACGACGGCCTCAAGATTGAACACGTCCGGCTCGAGGCTCACGCTGACGCTGGCCTGATCGGCCGACACGGCCAGCTGCTGGCGCTTGAAGCCGACGCTGCGGACCGCAAGGGTCACCGCTCCCGCGGGGGCCGCGAGCGAGAACTCCCCCCGATCATTTGTGACGGCGCCGATCGGTGTGCCGACCACCGACACGCTGGCGCCGGCAATGGGGGTCGCCGTCGTCGCACTCACGACCTTCCCCGAGATGGGACGCTGCTGACCCGCGGCGCCGATAGCGACGCCGACGCTCAGCGCGAGCGAGACCAACCAGATGCGTTGTGCCACGGACCCTCCAGACCGGATGCTCAGTTAGCCGCACGAAACCGCAACGCCGCTATGTTGCGCGCGATTCCGGAGGTCCGCAAGGAGGGCGAGGAGCGGGGATGTCCGTGGGGAAAGACGGGCTAGGGCGTCGCGGCGCGCTCGAGCCGCGCCCGGCGCGCGACCAGCCCGGCATACAGGGGCGGCCCGAGGGCGGCGAGCGCCACGGCCACCAGCACGCCCGGGAGGCCGATTGCCCGGCTCTGCACCTCGAGGGCGACGCCCGCGACCAGGAGCAGGATCGGCAGCGCCGCGAGCGCTACCAGGGTGCGCACACCCAGCGGCAGCCGAAACGCCCCGCGCAGCTCGGGCTCCGCGCGTCGTAACCGCACCAGCGCGGCGAACTCGAGCGCCAACGCGGCGGTGTACAGCATCACGTCACCCGCGAGCAGCCCGCCGAACGGCAGCAGCGCGAACACCGAATACACCACCGCCGAGAGCAGCACCGCGTTGCGCGGCGTGTCGCGCGCGTCGGTTACGGCGAGCGCCCGGGGCAGGAGACCATCCTGCGCGAGCACCAAGGGAATGCGCGAGTACACGAGCAGCAGCGCATTGAAGAGCGCAAACGCGCTCACCATGCCCGCGAGGGCGAGCCAGCTCCCGAGCCACGGGCCCGCGACGCGGGCGGCGAGGTCCGGCCACGCGCCGTCGGTCCACGCCGTCCACGGCGTCAGAGCCAGCACGGGAATGACCGACAGCAGGTACACCACCGTCACGAGCGGCAGCGTGCGCGCCAGCGCCCGCGGATACGTCGCCGTCGCGTGCTCGATCTCCCCGCCGATCGTCGAGGCATTGTCCCAGCCCGAATAGTTCCAGATGCTTTGTGAGACGCCCAGGCCCAGGGCACCCACGAACGATCTGCCGGCGGCGTGGAATGGCGTGACCGGGAACGGCGTGGCCGATTGCCCCATCCAGCGCGCGATCGCCACAGCGACCAACACCCCGAACGGCAGCAGCACGGTCGCCACGAACCAGCCCGACGCCCGTCCCACCGCGAGCGTGCCGCGGAGGTTGAGCCACGTCGCACCCCAGATCAGGGCGAGGGCCACCAGCCAGGCCTCGAGCTGCGACAGCCCCGGCGCGAAGAACCGCAGATACTGGATGAACAGCACGGGGTAGATCGCCATGTCGAGCAGCGAGTAGGTCCAGGAGAGCCATCCGTTCCAGAATCCCCAGAAGCGGCCGAACGCCCGCTTCACCCACTGGTAGTAGCCGCCTTCGGCGGGCAGCATCGAGGCCAGCTCGCCGATGAGTAGTGTTTCGGGGACGCTATAAAGGAGCGGCGTCGCGACCAGCAGCAGCACCGCGACGCCGGGCCCGACTGCGCCGACCAGCCCCTCCAACCCAAACGGCCCGCCGGACACGGTGAAGAACATCACCGCTACCAGGGGCCCCAAGCGAAGGGCGGACGGACGGCGCGTCACTGGTGCATATGATCGTGCTCGGCCCCGCTGCCCCAGATGACGTTGGGATCGTCGCTCTCGAAGGCCATCACATGCACCATCCAGCCGAACAGGCGCGGCACGAAGCGCCCTCCCGCGGCGTTGCACGCCTCCGCTGTCGCAATCGGCGACTTGGGGCCGAACAGCGGCTTCCCATCGCGTGTCTCGCGCCACCGCTCCCGCTGGCCCCTGGGCGGGAGGCACCAGTTCACGTGCTCATGCCACCGCGCCACGGACAAGGGAATCCGTTGGTCGAGCGCGTCGAGCGACGTGCGGGCGGGCGCCGCGTACATCGCTCCCGCGAGGACGAGCGTTCCGCCGGGGCCCTCCCGGTACAGGAGCGACGTGGGCCGGGTCGAATCGAACCGGCGTCCGGCGCGCAACGCCCAGCGCCAGCTCGTGAAGTGGTAGATGGGCTGCTTCACGCTCGGTAAAAACTTGCGAAACCCATCCGCCTCCGCGGCGCGCACGTCGCGGTAGCGAGCGAGCGCCGTCCGTATCTGCGCTACCAGCTGCGCCGCCCGGATCGAGTCGGCGGGACTACGTGGACGCAGCGGTGTGAGCGTCATGTGCGGATCCATGGACATGGGTCCGCTCATGGCTTCGTGCGCCGCGTGGGTGGCGTGCTGGTCGGTCGAGTCCATGGCGTCCATCTCGGTTGTGTCTGCCCGAGTCTGGGCGCGACACGCGGTCGCGATCGAGATGGCGACGATCACCGCCGTCGCGGCGGCAGCGAGCTTGGTCATGGGGATAACTTAATGATCAACATGTTCGACGTCGCCGTCGTCGGCGCCGGCCCCGCCGGGGCGACCGCCGCGCTCACCCTCGCGCGACGCGGGCTCAACGTCGCGCTGCTCGAAAAGGCCGTCCTGCCGCGCTACAAGACCTGCGGTGGCGCGGTCGTGGGGCGTGGCCTGGCGCTGCTCCCAGCGGAAATCCAGACGGTCATCGAGCGGCGCTGTGGGCAAGCCGAGCTCCACTTGCTCGACGGAAACCTGCACTACAGCTCCGCACGGGAGCCTCCCGGCCCGCCGATCATGGCGATGACCATGCGCGACCGGCTGGACCAGGTGCTCGCGTCAGCCGCCACCGCGGCTGGAGCCGCGCTGCATGCACCGTGCACCGTGAGCGGCGTGAGCCTCGATCCGCGTCACGTGCGGCTCGACACCGATGCGGGTCCGGTGTCCGCGGCGTTCGTGATCGCGGCGGACGGCGCCACGGGTGAGCTCGCACGGCTCGCGGGTTGGGGGGACGGGCGCCATCTGATCCCCGCGCTCGAATACGAGGTGCACGTGGACGACGCCACGCTCGACCGCTTCGCGCGGGTGCCCCGCTTCGATGTGGGCGTCGTTCCGTACGGGTACGCCTGGGTCTTCCCCAAGACGGCGCACCTCTCGGTGGGCGTGCTGACCACGCGGCGCGGCGCGATCAACCTGCACCGCTGGCTCGAGGAGTACCTGCGGATGATCGGGCTCGCGCCGCGGTCGATGGAACGCCACGGATTCGTGATCCCGGTCCGCCCGCGCGCCGGGCCGCTGGCGCGCCAGCGCATGCTGCTGGTGGGGGATGCTGCGGGGCTGGCGGACCCGGTGACGGCGGAGGGGATCAGCCTTGCGGCGCGGAGCGGCGAGCTCGCGGCCGACGCGATTGTCGCGAGCCAGCTCGATCCGCCGCGCGCGCGCGCCGCCTACCGCGCGGCCCTCCGGCCTATGCTGGCCGAGTTGCGCGTCGCCCGGATGCTGGCCCGCCTACTGTACGAGCACCCCCGCGCGCGCTGTTGGATGTTCCGGCGGGTGGGTCAGCGGCTGGTCGAAGCCATCACCGACGTCTTCATGGGCGCGCGGACGTACCGCGGATCGGTGCCGGGGCTCTTCGCGGCCCTGGCGCTCCGGCCCAGCACGCGCTCGTAGACCGCGAGCTCCGCTCGCGCGATCCGCGGCCACGCGAACCGGGCCGCCTTCGCGGCCCCGGCGCGCCCCATCGCCGCGCGGCGCTCCGGGTCGCCCAGCAGCGCGATCGTCGTCTCCGCCCACACCGTCGGGTCGTCCTTCGGGATGATCACCGCCTCCTCGCCGCCGTCGATGACCGAGCGGAAGCCGAGGTTGTCCGAGACGATCATCGGGGTGCCGCACGCCATCGCCTCGAGCAGCGTGACGCCGAACGACGCGATGGTCGTGGGGCAGAGGTACAGATCGGCCGAGCCGTAATACGCGGGGCGGTCGCCGAATACCTGCCCGGCGAACCGCACGCTCGCGCCCAGCTCCTGGGCGCGCCGCTCGTAGTAGCCCCGCCACGGCCCGTCTCCCGCCACGGTGAGCACGGCGGTGGGATAGCGCGCCAGAATGTGCGGCATCGCGTCGAGCAACGTGCCCAGGCCGTTGCGCGGCTCGATGCGCCCGAGGAACAGGAGCCGGGGGTGCTCGGTGAAGGCATCGGTGGGTTGCCGGCCGTTGGGCCGGAAGAAACTCGTATCTACGCCGTTCGGGATGACGTCCCAATTGGCGCGGAAGTAGCGCGCGTTGGCATCCACCACCGGCTCGCTCACGGCGATGGTCGCCGCGTGGCGGTCGAGGATCCTCTGGAGCGGCCGCCGGAACACGCGGCAGCCGATGGAGCGCGCGAACCACGAGTGAAACGTGGCCACCACCGGGATGCCGGCGCGCCACGCGGCGAACGGCGCCGCCAGCCCGAGCGTCGGAGCGAGCCCGCCGTGCACGTGCACGATGTCGTAGCGCCACGCACGGAACAAGTCCTCGAGCCGGCGCCGCAGCCGCCACCCCGTCGTGACGCGCGACACGCCCCCGTTGGCGTAGATCACGCGGCTCGTGCCCACCCGGCGCACGAAGTCGGCGTCCGGGTAGTTCCCCATCCGGGACGTGACGACGTGAGCGGTGTGCCCCCAGCCGTTGAGCTGCAGGGCGAGGTTGTGCACGTGCTCGGGGACGCCCCCGACCTGCGGATAATAGTCTTCGGCCACCAAGGCGATGCGCATCGGGCGAACCTCCGTCACTGTGACCCGGTGGCGTGGGCCGCCGTCACGCTCGCCTTGAGGCGCGCGACGCCGGCCAACACTGCGCCCGGCTCTTCTTCTTGAATAAAGTGCCCCGCGGCCGGCACCGAATCGAGCGCGAACGCGGGGAGCGTGTGCGCCAGCAGGTCCACTTCCTTGGACCCGACGTCGCCATCGTGGCGCGCGCCGCCGACCAGCAGTCGAACGGGACAGCGGATCTGCGGCAGGCGCGGTGCCAGCAGCTCCGGCTCGCGCGAGTTCGCCATCGCGAGATACGCCTTGAGGGTGGCGTCGAGGTCGCGCCCGGCGCCGGCCGTGTAGCCCAAGACCGCCGAGTCCGTTACCCAGCTCGCGTCACCCGACGAATCTATGAGCATGCCGCGGATCTTGCGCCTGATGAGCCGCATCCCGCCGAACAGCTTGATCCACGGCGCGAACCGGAGCGCTCGCTTGAACGCCGGGGTGATCGCTTTCTCGGTGGGTCCGCCCTCGACCGACAACAGTCCCCGCACCAGATCCGGCCGCCGGTAGGCGAGTCGGAACGCCTCGGAGCCGCCGATCGAATGCGCCATGATCAGCGCGTTACGCACGTGCAGCGAGTCGAGCACCGCGGCGATGCGGTCGGCTTGGGCGGTGAGCGAGTAGTTCGCCTTCTCGGGCCGGGCGGACGCCCCGACCCCCAGCGGCTCGATGACGATCGTCCGGTAACCCGCGTCAACGAGCAGCGGGACGACCTTACGGAACCCGTACGCCGAACCGAACAGCCCCGGAATGAGGACCACCGGGTCGCCACGGCCCGCGGTCTCGACGGACAGGGACTCCGCCCGACCCACCGGCACCATGAACGCATGCGGCACCGACGTACTGTCGGTGATCAATAAGAAGGCAAACAGCAAAGTCACGTGCTCAGACCCGGGTCAGAGGGAGACAGTCAAGCCGATTTCCCGAGCGCCGCCCGCAGCTCCGCGAGCCGGGCGCCGATTGCTTCGGGCGGCACGGCGGCCAGGTCGGGAGGCAACAGCTGGCGGCTGGTGCACTCGAAGGCGGCAATGAGACGCTGATATTCGAGCTCCAGCGGATACGAGGGCGGCTGGAAGTCCCGGATCAGCTCGCGCAACAGCCCGGCGCTCAAAGCCTTCTGGTCCCCGGATGCCATGCGCCGGCTCGAGCGCACCAGGATCGCTTCCAGGTCGGCCGCCGAGAGCGCGTCGCGGCTCTCCGCAAACAGCGCCGCGGCATCAACGCCGGGCTCGAGCGCGATCCCCAGCCGCTGCCGCAGCAGATCGAACACCTTCACGCGCTCCGCGACGGTGGCGGGCGGAAACAGCGCCAGGTGCTCCTCGGCGCGCCCCTGGCGCTTCAGGTCCACCGGTACCAGGTCGGGCCGGCTGGTCATCAGGAACCAGATCACCTTGCCACGGCGCCGCGTGTCGCCCATGAAGGCGGCGAGCGACGCGAACACCCGCTCGGAAACGCCCGAGTCCGCGCCGCCGGTTTCGCGGGTTCCCAGCGCGGCGTCCGCTTCGTCCACCACGACCGCCACCGGACCGATGGCGTCGAGCAGCGAGAGCACGCGCTCCAGGTTCGCCTCGGTCTGCCCCTGCCACTTGGAGCGGAAGTTCAACAGCTCGACCACCGGGATCCCGATCTCTTTCGCGAAGCACTGGACGATGAAGCTCTTGCCGGTGCCCACCGGCCCGCAGATCAGGTAGCCCATCGGTACCACGTCGAGCCGTCCCTGCGACAGCGCCCGCGCGGTCTCGCGCAGCAGCGCCTTCGCGCCTTCGTGCCCGGCCACGGCATCGAGGCCCACCCGGCTGGTCATAAATGTAAGCAAGCCTCCGCTCGCCTCTTCGATCAGCCGCTTCTTTTCGCGCGTGAGTGCCTCCTGATCGAGCGGGGCGCCGCCCGCCTCGGCTTCGGCGAGCAGGCTCTCGAGGTGGAGGCGCGAGAGTCCCGCGGTGAGAATCGCGACGCGACGGGCGTCCACCACCGAGAACGTCTCGGGACGGCTGCCGCGCCCCGCGAGATACCCGAAGCGCTCCTGCTCATCCGGCACGGGAACGGCGATCTCGAACGTGCGGGCGTCGCTCACCAAGGCGGCCGAGAGCGTCGCCGTCGTTTCCACGAGCACGCACAACGTCACGGTGCGCTGCAGGAACAGCGGCTCGCTGGCCCAGCGGCGCAGCGTGACGATCGCGCCGCGATCCTCCGCCGGGAGTTGCCCCGGCTCGCCCGCGGGCGCCACGGTCTCTCCATAATCAATGATGACGGCGGCCGAGAAGCGCGGGTTCCCGGTGAGCTGGTAGCGCAGGTAGGTCTCGATCAGCTGCAGCGCCCGGTCGGGGTCCCGCGGCTGCACCTGGCCCAGGTTCGTTCCGCCCAGCTTGTCATAGGCCTTGAGCACCGTCTTGAAATCGTTCTCGACGTCGCGGTCGGAGAACCCGATACCCGCGCCGCGGTCGTACGTGATGATCGCCGAACGGTCGTTCAGGATCACCTGGGCCAGGCAGTCGCCGATCGTGCCGAACCGCCGGGCCCCGAGCGGATGAAGGTCGCGCACACCGGGCCCGTACAGGATGAAGAAGTCGATACCGCGCTGGCGGATGCGCCGCTGGAGAGTCTTGGCCCAGGCGGGAAGGGACGGCAGGTCGGTCATCGCGCCGAGACTACCATGGAGGCCGCGGCCCTGTCAACGACTCGGGCGGCATATTACCGGGCATGCGAGCTCTGTGGCTGGAGGACCGCCGCCTGCGAATGCGGAACGACGTTGCGACGCCCGAGCCGCCCCCGGGCGAAGCCCTCGTACGCGTGCTGCGCGCGGGAATCTGCAACACCGACATCGAGCTCACCCGCGGCTACTACCCGTTCACCGGGATCCTGGGCCACGAGTTCGTCGGCGTCGTCCAGCAGGGTCCGTCGGCGCTCGTCGGCCGCCGCGTCGTCGGCGAGATCAACGCCGTGTGCGGCGCGTGCAGCGCCTGTCTCGCCGGCCGGCGCACCCACTGCGAGCGGCGCACGGTGCTCGGCATCGTCGGCCGGCACGGCGCGTTCGCCGACTACCTCATCCTGCCCGCCGAGAACCTGTACCCCGTTCCCGACGCCGTGTCCACGGACGCCGCGGTGTTTACTGAACCGCTCGCCGCCGCGCTCGAGATCCAGGAGCAGGTGAGGATCGGCTCCAACGACCGCGTGCTCGTGGTGGGCGACGGGAAGCTCGGCCAGCTCGTGGCGCAGACGCTCGCGCTCACCGGCTGCGCGCTGCTCGTGATCGGACGGCACGACGCCAAACTGGCTCTGCTCGCCGCCCGGGGCATCGAGACGGGGCGTACCGACCGAGTGACGAGCGCGGAGTTCGACGTCGCTGTGGAGTGCACCGGGAATCCCGACGGGGTCGCCGTGGCGCAGCGCGCAGTGCGACCGCGCGGCACGTTGGTACTGAAGAGCACTTACGCCGGCGCGCTGACACTCGATGCCGCGGCGGTGGTGGTGAACGAGCTGACCCTGGTCGGATCGCGCTGCGGACCGTTCGCGCCGGCGCTGCGCTTACTCGCGGAAGGACGGGTGGCGGTCGAGCCCCTGATCCACGCCCGCTACCCGCTCGACCAGGCCGCGGCGGCCTTCGAGCAGGCCCACCGAGCGGGTGTGTTGAAGGTGCTCGTCGAGGCTTAGTCGCTATGGCTCGCAACTCCCTCGCGCACAACTAAGTAGCGTGAGACCGGCGGCGGAATGACACAGATCACTGCCCTGCTGCAGGGGCGCCAGTACGTTGCGTCCCGAGCGGAGTCGCCGCCGCGAGTCTGGCGAGTTCCGCTTGGCACTGTTCAGAGCAAAGCCGTCGAAAGGCGGTGACGCAGAGCTACGGGGCTACAGCGGTTCGCCGCCATGCTTGCCGGGCCGCCAGTGATCGACACGGGTCGACGTGGCGGCCCGGCGACTTTTTAGTCACCCGGATGGGCTCAATGACGTTCTTGCACAAGCTGGCGCATCGTCTCGCCCAGCTCAAAGCCGACGCGCGCACCGTGGTCTCCGCAACCGCACTGGTTGCTGGAGCGGTGATCGCCTGCGAGAAAGTGGTCAATCCTTCCAGTCCGGGCAGTACAGTCAGTCAACTCGTCGTCTCTCCAAAAGTCGTGACGCTGCAGCAAGACCAACTCCAGGACTTCATGGCGGTCGCCTTTACGCCGACCGGCGACACCGCCCAGATCAGCGTGACGTGGAGCGTCACGGGTGGGACGCTGGTCGATACGAGCAGCCAGGGAGGCCGCCACTACGGGCACTACCGCGGTAGCGCCTGCGGCTCCTTCAAGGTGGCAGGCACGAGCCACCCCGGGCAGAAGAGCGACACGGGGAATGTCACGGTGACGTGCACGCAGCCCTCGATCGCATCGGTCGTCGTGAGCCCAACGTCGGCTTCTGTGCCGGTGGGCCAGACGTTGCAACTCACGGGGACGCCTGAGGACGCGAATGGAAATCCCCTGTCCGGGCGGACGATCAGCTGGTCGAGCGGCAACAGCGCCGTCGCGACGGTGAACGGGAATGGCCTCGTCACGGGCGTGGCGGCAGGCGCGACGACGATCACAGCGACGAGCGAAGGCACGAGCGGCACGGCGGCGGTCACGGTGACGAGCGTTCCGGTCGCGTCCGTGACGGTCAGTCCCGCGACCGTGAGCCTGCAGCCGGGGCAGACCCAGCAGCTCACGGCAACGCCGAAGGACGCGGGCGGCAATGCGCTTTCCGGCCGGATGGTGACGTGGGCGAGTGGCAGCACCGCCGTCGCGACGGTCAGCGGTAGTGGGCTGGTGAGCGGTGTCGCGGCGGGGTCGGCGACGATCACGGCGACGAGCGAAGGCAAGAGTGGTAGTGCCAGCGTCACCGTCACGCCGGTCGGGGCGACCGTGACCCTCGTCGGGGCGGGTGACATCGCGGAGTGTGGCGACGCCACCGACGACAGCACCGCGGCGCTGCTGGGGCGGATCGGCGGCACGGTCTTCACGGCGGGCGATAACGCCTACCCGGACGGCTACTACCAGGACTACGTGAATTGCTGGGCGCCCTCATGGGGGCGGTATCAAGCGGTCGTCCGCCCCGCGGCGGGCAACCACGAGTACCATGACTCGATCACGTCCGGCGCGGCCGACTACTATCGCTACTTCTTTCGTGAGCACGGCACCGTCGTCGGCGACAGCGGGCACTACTACTACAGCTACGACCTCGGCGCGTGGCATATCGTCGTGCTCAACACCTTCATCGACATGAGCGCCGGCTCGCCGCAGGAGCAATGGCTGCGTGCAGACCTGGCGGCCAGCACCAAGCAGTGCACGCTGGCCTACATGCACTATGCCCGCTTCAGCTCGGGGAGTGTGCACGGCAGCTATTCCGCAGTGCAGCCGTTGTGGCAGGCGTTGTACGACTACGGGGCGGAGATCGCGATCGCAGGGCACGACCACGAGTACGAGCGGTTTGCGCCACAAACCCCGGACGGCCATTTGGACACGGCGCGGGGGATTCGCGCGTTTGTCGTCGGGACGGGGGGCGGGGGCCTGTACTCGTTTGGGACGCCGCTTCTCAACAGCCAGGTGCGTAACAGCAACACCTGGGGGGTCTTGAAGCTGACCCTGGCCGACGGGAGCTACAGCTGGGAGTTCGTCCCGATCACTGGCCAGACCTTCACCGACTCCGGCAGCGGCACATGCCATTAGCGCGCGGCCGCAGGCTCGGGAAGAGAGTAGTGCCCGCCGCAGTGCTCGCCGCCACGGCGCTGCTCGCCTGCGAGAAACCGGTCGGCCTCACCAATCCGACTCCGACAGTCAGCTCGCTGGCGGTTTCGCCCAGGGCCATCACGCTGCTGCCAAACCAGGTCGCGGACTTCATGGCGGTCGGGTTCACATCCACTGGCGATACTGCCCAGATGAGCGTGACGTGGAGCGTGACGAGTGGTGCGATTACGGACACGGCCAGCAGCGGCGGCCGACACTACGGGCACTACAAAGCCGGCTCGGACACAGGGAGCTTCAAGGTCATTGCCACGGGTCATCCGGGGGGAAAGACGGACAACGCGACGGTCACGGTGACCGCGGTCCTGGTGGCATCGGTGGTGGTAACCCCCGCGGTGGCGAGCGTGCCCGTTGGGGGCGCCGTCCAGTTGTCGGCGACGACGAAGGATTCGGTGGGCAACGTGCTGACCGGTCGCCAGGTGACGTGGGCGAGCAGCAACTCGGCGGTGGCGGCGACGAGCGGCAGCGGGCTCGTCACGGCCGTGGCGGCGGGGGTGGCGACGATCACGGCGACGAGCGAGGGGAAGAACGGGATCGCCACGGTGACGGCGACCGCCTCGAGTGTGGGAGGACCGATCACCGATCCTGGGATGGTCCTGACGGTGCCGACCGTGGCGAAGCCGTCGTCCCTGGCGCCGCTTTATCCGACGCCGTTCAACCTGAGAGTGATGCGGATCGTGGGGGACCCGGGGACGACGATTACGATGACGGGGGGTGGCTCGGGGACCTGGGGGTCGGATGCGCGGCACCACTATTCTGACGACCAGCCGTGGAACGCGGACGGCACGCTTCTGATGCTGCAGAACAGCGGCTCGCCGAGCGATCTGGTGCTCGACGGAAACACGTACCAAGTCATTTCGAGCGGTTGCAACGATGGCGGCTATGGGCGCTGGCATCCGAGCCTGACCCACGCGTACGAGCGACTCAAGGCCTACGGGACGCAGCTCTGGTGGTATGACATTCGGACGTGCGTGACTACGCGGAGCTGGACGCTGCCCATCGCGGCGCCGGGGGATATCGAGATGGGGCCCTCGCGCGACGGCCGGTTCATCGCGCTCTCAAGTGCCACGCAGGTGTTCGTTGTCGACATGGATCCGCAGCCCCCCTTTGCGCCATACCCGAGTCAGCGGCTGGGGCCCGTTTATGACTTTTCGAACTGCGGAGCGACGAGTGGCTGCACGCTCGACTTCACACAAGTGTCGGCGTCGGGCCAGTACGTGATCGTACACTTCCAAGGCGATTGGCAGCAGGTGCTCGACGTCGACCCGAACACGCTGGCGCTGACGCCGCGCCCGATGCCGGCGGCGGCGCCGCGCTGTAACGGCACGGCGGCGCAGGGGTTCGTTTACGACCTGGGGCATCCGGACGTGACGCTGAACCCGTTCGACAACAACGAGGACGTGATCATCGGGCAGGAGCACTGCGGAAACATCGGCAAGCCGTTGAACGGGAGGCTGCTAGGGGGCGTAGTAATGGTGCGGTTACGCGACGGAGCGGTCACCTCGTTGACCGATCCGACGAACGAAGCGTACCCCTACCACGTCTCGGCGCGCAACCTCGATCGGCCAGGCTGGGTGTACGTAGGGTACTGGCCGTCGCCCGGGCAGCGATTCAACGACGAACTCGTCGCCGTCAAGCTGGATGGGAGCGGCTCCGTAGAACGCTACGCCCATACCCACAGCGACTCGAACGCCGGTGGGTACCGCGCTGAACCGCACGGAGTGCCGGCGCGGGACGGGCGTCGCATCCTGTGGGCGAGCAACTGGATGCTCAACGCCACCGGTGGCTCCTCCTCCGTCACCCAGGACTACGTCGTCGACGCACGGTAGCGGCCCTCCATGTGAAGCAATGAGCACGGCGACACGCCCGGCACAGCGCTCGTCCATCGTACCCGCTAGCGGCTGTAGCAACAAAGACCATCCCATACGGCACGTTACCCTCGGGATGCGGCGCGCGCGCGGAGGTGTCACGCACGTGTCAGTCTGTCGGGCCGCTGCGGCCGCCAGCCAGAACTGTTTCGCGGTCCAGCCCGACATTGAAGAGCATGTCGAGATAGCTGAGGAACGGTGCGAAGTCGCCGTGCCGCTGGGGGTAAACCGGGTAGTGGTACTCATGGAATACGACTTCGACTCGTGCAGCCGCAAACGCCGCGACATCGAGATAGCCTTTGGCGGCCGCCCCGGATATGTAGACTGTCGAGCCGAGGTACTGGCAGATCTGGAGCAGCAGTTCCGAC
>Ga0137407_10001155_pt1 | contig 17388 bp, 11 predicted proteins | sample CZOMad2_2_16fung_FD_108410 | JGI IMG/M metagenome (GOLD analysis project Ga0137407, IMG submission 108410) | Vadose zone soil fungal communities from Angelo Coast Range Reserve, California, USA - CZOMad2_2_16fungal (Illumina Assembly) | ecosystem: Environmental > Terrestrial > Soil > Vadose... | reverse complement strand
CGGCCTGCCCGTCGACCAGAAGCGCCTCGACCGGAAAGCCGGGAAAGAGATTCACGCCGAGCTCCTCGGCCCGCTCCCCCAGCCAGCGCACGATCTCACAGAGCGACGCGGTGTGGAACCCGGCGTTGTGCATGGTCGGCGGCGTGGGGATCTTCTGCGCCCGCCGCTCGCTCAGCAGATAGACCGCCTCGGCGGTCACCGGTTGCCTGAAGGGGAGGGCATCGACCGGGACGTCGGGAAACAGCTCTCGGAAGACCCGAGGGTTCACCACCGCGCCCGACAGACTGTGCTCGCCCAACGCGCCGGCCTTCTCCAGCACCGCGATGTTCAGGTCGGGCATGCCCTCGCCGGCCGTCTGCGCGCGCTTCGCCAATTGAGCGAGCGTGAGCGCGCAGGCCAACCCGGCGGGCCCGGCGCCCACGATGACGACATCCATTTCGAGCGCCTCACCGCTGGGCGGGTTGTGGCGGATCAGGCGGTCGAGCGGGAGGGCGGCTTGATGGCGGAGCGGGAGGATGGTGGACACGGCCTCGCTCGGTCAGGAGGGGGATAAGAAAGCGGCGAAATATAACCGCTATAGCCGACAGCACCGGCGAAGGTCACGCTCGACCCGACGGTGACGTCGGGGACGACGCCTCGGAGATGCGCACGTGCCCGAACCCGCCCGCGAAGCTCACCCCGTGGCCGACTGCGCATGTAGGATCGGTCTCTCGCACCACATCATTCGGCATCCAGACCAGCCGCACCCGCTGGCCGAGAAACCGACTCAGCCACTGCGCTGCTTCGGGACTCACTGGCACGGCTTCGGTCACGTCGCCCCATACCGCCACCTTGACCCGTTCGCGTGCGGGCGCGCCACGGGCAGGTGCGGGAGGTCGGCCACGCAGGGTGCTCGAACTACCTGTGAACGTCGGTCAGGATGGGCCGCACCAGCGCGAGCCTCGGCTCCTCGCCTGAGTGATGAGGTCTCCGTCGCCACTCGCGCGAGGAGCTGACTCGGCCTGGGTCGCCAGAACCTCGGGTACACGCGGAGGGAAGAAAGGCCGAGGTCCTCCGCCTCCTGCAGCGCGGTACCGGAGAGGCGGCGAGCTAGAAAGCTCGGTGGGCCTGCTTCACCGTGCCCGCGCTCGCTTCTCAGGCGGCGATCGAGACACCGGGCTAGCTGGTGGCGCTGCGACTGTCGAGGCGAGCGAGGTTCCGGGGCTGCAAGAGCCGGAGCGCCGCGCCCCGGAGGCGGAAATACGAGACCTGCAGGACATTGCCCAGCCATAACCCCAGAGTGCCGTCGGGATTAGCCCCCACGCCTGGGCGAAGCAAAGGGCCGCGAGCACTAGAGCACGCGGCCCCGCTGAGAACCCTGATCCGAATGCCTTGCTACACTAGACTCTATCGAATGAACGTCCCGGTCACGTCCTGCCCATAGGCAGCCCACTGTTGCTCCGTCCGCACCCCGTTCATCCAGAAGAAGTACCCCGACGCCGAGCCCAAGTGATAGGCATTATGCACGAAGCGGTTGTTCTTCCCCGTGAAGTAGGTCAGATCGCCCGCGTCCTGCACAATGCCGGTGCCGTTCGGGGTCCCGCCAGCATCCGTCGCCACGTTCGTCATCGTTACCGTATTGTCATGGACATAGAAGTTCTTCAAGATGAATAGGGCGGGGTCCTCCGCTCGCGTGGAGCCGATCCCCACAATGCCGCGGGCGTTGTTGGTGACAGTATTGCCGTAGACCTCCACGTTGGGTGAGGAGGCTGCCAGGATCCCAGCCCCGTAGCCCCAGTGGAAATCGACCAAGCCATTGCCGGTCACGATGTTGTTGCGGATCACGGCGTCCAGGCTAATCTCGTGCATGATCCCGCCGTGCGCGTTGTTCTCGACCCGGTTCCCCTCATTTAGGTAGTTGTAGTTCCAGCCATCAGTCCACATCCCGATGCCGTGGTTGTCATGCGAATAGTTATTCCGCACCACGAGGTTATTGGTCCGCACGAACTTGAAGCCACCGGCCTCATCGCTCGGGTCGGAGTTGTTCTGGTAGTTATTGAAGGCGATCTCGTTATTCTCGATCAGTACGCCGTCACCTGTTCCGCCCATCCCCAACAGCCAGTTGTGGTGGATATGGCAATTGCGGACGGTCGTCCCATACCCCACCCGAATACCGAGTGCCGACGCCCCGGAATAGCTCGCCTCCACGCTGTCGATCACCCATCCAGTGGAGTATTGCGTGAGGGGATCGGCGCTGTTGGCTGCGCTAATCATTCCATCCGGGCCATACGGCCACACATAGCGCGTAACGGTCAGGTTCTTGATCGTGACGTTGTTTGCATAGGGAGCCACTCCGATAGAGAACGCACGACCCGCAGCGTTCTGGCCGTCTAAGATCGTCACGCCCATGCCCTGGCCGACGAACACGTCGCCGGACTTAGGCACGACACTTTGCTGCACGAAGGTTCCCGTACCGAGGCAGAACGTCGTCCCGGTCGGATTGTTATTAACAGCCCCCTGAATGCTCGCACCGGCCGCAATGTTGACGCCCGTACAGCTCCCCGCCAGCGGGGCCGTGATCGTCACCGCCGAGGTGTCGGCTAGCGTGCCGCCGACCTGAGCCGCAATCACCCGGAACGTCCCGGCGGTCGAGCCAGCGGTGTAGAGGCCCGCCGAGCCGATGGTGCCGCCGGTCGCGCTATAGGTTGCCTGCGCCGCGAAGCTGTCGCCCGCCGTGGTCCGTCCGTAGACCTGGAATTGGACGGTGCCTCCAGTCGCGACCGTGGCGAGGGCAGGAAGGAGGATCAGCTGCGCGAGGGCCGCGGGTTGAATCGTCACAGCAGAAGTGTCGGCCAGGTTCGTCGTAGTGCTGGTGGCGATCACACGGAAGGTTCCCGTCGTCTGGCCAGCGGTGTACAGCCCGCCCGCCGACACCGTCCCTCCCGTAGCCGTAAAGGATACTGGAGTGCTGATGCTGTCGCCGGTGCTCGTGCGCCCGTATCCGATGAACTGCTGGGTGCCGCCTGGCACCAGCGTGACGGTTGCGGGCGCGAGCACGATCTGGGCGAGCTGCGCTGCCGTGACGGTCACGGGTACGGTGTCGGCGACCGTGCTGGACGTATTGGTGGCAACCACGCGAAACGCACCCGGCGTCATGCCGGCGCTGTAATTGCCGCCGGCGTCGATCGTGCCGCCGGTCGCGCTCCAGACGACGCCGATCGGCGCCGTCGAACCGTCGCTCAGCTTGCCACTCGCCGAGAAGCTGGCGGTCTTACCCTCGGTCACGGTGGCAGGATCGGGGCTCACCACGATGCTGGTAAGTGTGGGCTGCGGTGGCACTACGACGACTGTCGACGTATCCGACTTGTTGTGCCCGAGCGCCTTGCCGATCACACGCAAGGTGCCGGTGGCGTGTGCCGACAACACGCCGTCGGCGGTGATGCTGCCGCCGGTCGCCGTCCATTCGATGGATGTCGCCATGCTGTCGCCGGCCGTGCTGATACCCGTGCCGGAGAACCGGATCGTCTGGTTGGTCTCTATGGTCGCCTTCTTAGGAGCGATCTTGACGGCAGCGAGCAGGTCTGTCGTGCCCGAGGTGGTAGGAGCGGTAGGCTCGCCTCCGCTGCACGCGGCGATGACGCCGGCTGCAAAGGCGGTCAGGCCCAGGTGCCCGAGGGCGAGACGGCGCGAGAGCTTGTAGGTGAACGTCATCGTTTCCACTCCTTTCGGTGTGGCACCAAGCGAACGGGCCGCCAAGGCCGGCAGATGGTCCTGCCGAAGCGCTGGCGACCCGGCTGGCATAGCGACGACGTCGCGGGAGCCCCGTGGTTCTGCGTCCCACCCTTTCGAGTGGTTTGCTCTGAGCAGCGGATGACGCGGCGCGCGCTGGGCGCGTGTTACGACAATCGGGTGCGGGGCTGACGCGGTCGATGGAATGGAGGAGGGAGGGCCAGACGTCAAAACACCCTCGCGACACGTCCGTTCGGCGGCTCGACCGGCTTAGCGCGGCGAACCGCGCCTTAGCCTCGAAGCTTTGCGCCCCCAACTTTCGTTGGGTTTGCCTTTGTCGCGGGCCCTCGTGAGGGCGCTGCGATTGGAGCGGATCCGGCCCGGTGGTCGGGCGGCCCCGCACCTCTAGGAGAACTTATTAACTATCGGTACCAGTCGGCGCAAGTTTAGTGGACAGTGGCATCGTAATCCCCCTCGCAAGTTTTGCTCCATGTCGGAGGCAGCCAGCCCGTTCATCTGGCGCCGACGGCTGCCAGCTAACATGAAGCCAGGCATTCTGTTGGTCAAGCGCTTCGACCGCCCGTGATCCGGCTCCCGGACGGTTGCCGTCGGTTTAGTGCAGGACCTTGCAGCCAGTGAATAGAATGTCATCGCGACCCCGCGCACCAGCCGAGGGATCACGCGCCTGGTTCGGGCCTGTTTCAAACCATCCACAGGCGCGTGTTTGGTGTAGATCGTGATTCCTGGGTGGCCTCTGCGGGCCGAGCGAGTGCTGTCGCAGGCGGCGGGGCTGCGGCAAGCAAATTCCGGGTTCCTTATCCGTGTCACAAACATATAGAGCTGGGGACTGCAGCTAGGCGATCTGACCAGGATTCAGCCCTTTATACCCTTGGCGCAATTGCCGGTCTCGCAACCCACGGTTCCTTCAGGGGCACCTCGCGTTCGGGCCGATCCACGTCCTGGTCATGGGCGTTGGTGTGATCGCCATCCCGGAGCTGCTAGGTACCCCTCAGAGGTCCACAACAAGGTTTCAGTGGACCGGAGCTGGTGGAGGCGAGTCGCCTGCCCGCCGACCCGGAAGCGCTCGTCGAGCCGTGTTAACGATCTGCACCTGGAACGCGCCTCACGGCCTGCTCGAATTCAAAGACGGTGAGATCCACCTGTGGCGGGCGGATCTCGATCGTAGCACAAATGCCCTACCGGCGCTCAAGCAAACACTGGCGCCGGAGGAGCTCACGAAAGCCGGGCAGTTTCGCTTAGAGCGGGACCGTAATCGCTACATCCTCGCGCACGGAGCCCTAAGAAGCATCCTCAGCCGCTACCTGAAAACGACGGCGGGCGAGCCGATGTTCCGCTACGGTCTGCAGGGAAAGCCTGAGCTTGTGAGTGACGCGGTGCGGTTCAACCTGTCGCACTCGCACGATCTTGTCATCTGGGCGATCAGTCGCGGGCCCGACGTGGGTGTCGACGTCGAACGAGTGCGCCCGGGGGTCGACGAAGACGTGGCTGGGTGCGTCTCGCCGAGGGCGCTTCGCTTTCTCGAAGCGCTCCCCCAACCCGCCCGGCGGCGCGCCTTCTTCCAGGCTTGGACTCGGATGGAAGCCTACTCGAAGGCTCGCGGCGAAGGGCTTAAGTCGGGCCTTGAGACCTTCGAAGTCTTCCTGGACCTGAGCACTCCGGGACTCCCCCCCACGGTTGGCGATGGGGGCCGAGAACGGCGCTGGTGGCTCCAGGACTTCGCTCCGCGCAGGGGATACGCCGCCGCGCTGGCAGCACAGGGCGAGAAGTGCGGGCTCACCTTCTGGAAATGGCAACCGCGCGACAGAGGCGACTCGGGGTAGCTCGAGCCCCGCCGGGTTCAGGCTGCGATCGCGCTTCCAGGCGTTTAGAGGTGAAAGATGAAGATCTTTCAACAAAAGCGCATTGTTCGTACGGTGGGTCCTCCTGGCTCAGAGAGCGCCTCTGTCCCGGAGTTAGTCGCGGCACGGGCGAGCGAGAGTCCCGGCGGGCTCGCTCTAACTGCAGAGGCCAGCGCTCTCACCTACCGTGAGCTGGACTGCCGGGCCAACGGGCTAGCCAACTACTTGCGGTCGCTCGGCGTGGGTAGGGACGTCCTCGTTGGGCTCTGTCTACCGCGGTCATTGGATATGGTGGTCGGGGCTCTGGGAATCTTGAAGGCGGGCGGTGCTTACGTCCCCATGGATCCGGCCTATCCCCCCGACCGCCTGGCTTTCATGCTGGAGGATGCTCAAGCACCGGTGCTGATAAGCAGTCCGGACCTTGCCCAGCGGCTCCCGGCTGCCAGGCGACAACTGGTATACCTCGACGCTCCGCAGATCGCCAGAGAGACCGCGGACTCACCATCCGTCGAAATCGCAACCGGTGACCTGGCCTACGTCATTTACACCTCAGGCTCCACTGGCCAGCCCAAGGGGGTGGAAGTCACCCATGGTGGCCTGGCCAACCTCGTGTCCTGGCACAGGCAGGCATTCTCGGTGACTGCTGCGGACCGGGCCAGCCATGTAGCGGGCCTGGGGTTCGATGCGAGTGTCTGGGAGCTCTGGCCCTATCTCGCAGCGGGAGCGAGCGTTCATCTGGTCGATGAGAGTACCCGCAATTCGGCCGAACTGCTCCGGGACTGGCTGCTGGCTCAGAGGATTACGATCGCTTTCGTCCCCACCCCGCTGGCCGAGCGCCTGCTCACCCTGAGCCAGAAATGGCCGCGCACGACCGACCTGCGCATTTTGCTGACCGGCGGCGACACGCTCCACCACTATCCACCGGCAGAGCTGCCCTTTTTACTGGTCAATAATTACGGACCTACCGAGTGCACGGTGGTGGCCACGTCGGGACCCGTGCCGCCCAACGGGTTCCGACAAATGCTGCCGCCGATCGGAACGGGCATTGCCAACACTCAGATCTACCTGCTCGATGAACGCTTGCAGCCGATGCCGGCGGGCGAAGCTGGTGAGATCCATATCGGGGGCGCAGGTGTCGCGCGTGGCTATCACAACCGCCCGGACCTGACTGCCGAGAAGTTCATCACCAACCCGTTCAGCGCCAAATCCGGCAATCGGCTGTATAGAACAGGCGACCTCGCCCGCCTGCTGCCGGACGGCCAGCTCGCTTTTCTGGGGCGGGTCGACGACCAGATCAAGATCCGCGGTTATCGGATCGAACCGAATGAAATCGCGAGCATGCTGAACCGGCACCGGGACGTCTGCGCGAGCCTGGTTGTTGCCCGCGAGGACGCTCCGGGCGACAAGCGACTGGTAGCCTACGTGGTCCTGGATACGGAGTGTGACCTCACTCACACCGGTCTGCGTGAGTTCCTTCGCGACTTTTTGCCGGAGTACATGCTTCCGGCTGCATTCGTTCGCCTGGATGCGTTGCCGTTGACGCTTCACGGCAAGGTCGATCGCGCAGCGCTGCCCATGCCGGGGCCGGCGAACACCCTCCAGGACGAAGTCTCGGCATGGCCGCGCACGGGTACCGAGCAGCGCGTCGCCGAGATTCTGGGGGAACTGCTGAATTTGGAGGAGATTGGCCTGGACGACAATTTCTTCATGCTTGGGGGCCATTCGCTGCTGGGCGCACAACTCATTGCCCGGCTGCGGGACGCCTTCGGGGTGGAAATAGCCTTGCGACGCCTTTTCGAAGCACCGACCGTAGCGGCCCTATCGGCCGAGCTCAAGCGGCTCGCTGGGAATGCTGGGAATAAGGACACGTTGGAAAGACCAAGTCCGGCCCCGTCTTGCATGACGCAGGGCTCCTGTTTGGACTTAGGTTCATGAACACAAGCCCGAAACTCTCGTCAGAGATGGGGGCGTCGGATCCGAGCCTGAGCCTTTACCATCTGCTCGACCCCGCCGTTCTCGCTAATCCCTATGCTCTCTACCGTCGGCTCCAGACGGAGGATCCAGTGCACTGGGATCCCTATCTGCACGCCTGGGTGGTGAGCAGCTACGCGGACGCGGTGAGCGTGTTGCAACGCTTCTCGGCCGTCCGCACGCCTACCCCCGAACAACTCACCGCGCTCGGCCTTTCCGAGCTGAACCCCATCGCGCGGGTGTTGGTGAATCAGATGCTTTTTATGGACCCGCCCTCCCATACCAGGCTGCGGGCGCTGGCGGCGGCGGCTTTTACGCCTGCCCGGGCGGAAGCCCTGCGCTCGCATATTCAGGAGATCATGGACGGCCTGATCGACGCCGTGCTGCCCAAGGGCCGCATGGATCTCATCGCCGACCTAGCGGACCTGCTGCCTGCCACCGTCACCGCCGAGCTGATGGGCGTGCCGGTCGCCGACCGCGACCAGCTGAAAAGATGGTCCAAGGATTTCTCCGAGATGCTGGGAAACTTCCAGCACAATCCGGGCCGGGGCGCGTTGATGTTGAAGACCATCGAAGAGATGACAGCCTATTTCCGGGCCAGGCTGCGCGAGCAAGAGCGCCAGCCGCGGGAGGGGGTCATACACGCACTGATGAGTGCCGAGATCGACGGCGACCGGCTCAGCGAGGCAGAAGTCATCGCGAACTCGATCATCACGATGACCGGTGGGCAGGAGACCACCACCAACCTGATCGGGAACGGCCTCTTGTCGCTATTGCGAAATCCGGGCGAACTGGCGCGGCTTCGATCGGACCCGTCGCTCCTGCCCTCGGCCATTGAGGAACTGCTTCGCTACGAGAGCCCCATTCAGTATACCACTCGTCTTGCGCCGGCCGATGTTGATCTGGGGGGCAAACTGATCCGCAAGCGCCAGGCGGTGATCGCGCTGATGGGTGCCGCAAACCGCGATCCGGTTCAGTTTGCCGATCCGGACCACCTGGATATCACACGCCAGGACAACCGGCATCTCGCCTTCGCCTGGGCCGCCCATTATTGCTTTGGCGCGCCGCTGGCACGGGTCGAAGGACAGGTCGCCTTCTCAACCATTTTACGCCGGCTTCCGAATCTGGCTCTGGAACCCGCTTCCCTGGTCTGGCGGCGCAACATGGCTTTTCGCGGTCTGGAAGCGCTGCCAGTCGCCTGGGAGGCTGCGGCGCCTGCGGCCCCATAGAATTCCTCATACCGACGGACTGAGAAGCACCGTGGACCGCACCGCAGAGAACCTACAATCGGCCCAGCCCAGAAAAACCCCCCGGCGAGCTCCTAAGCTTCGCGAGGCGTCCTTCAAGGACCACGAGCAGATTACTCTGCTTGAATCCCGCTACGGGCTTGCTGCCATCAAGAGCTGCGAGGAATGGAGCCATCTGTGGCTGGGCAATCCCCTTTACCGGGAGCTTCAACCAGGCTGGAGCATCGGGTGGGTGCTCGAGGACGAAAACAATCGAATTGTCGGCTCCATGGGAAACATCCCTCTGCTGTACGAATTCGAGGGAAGGAGAGTTCTGGCAGCCTCGGGCCGCTCCTGGGTGGCTGAACCTGAGTACCGGAGCGCCTCGCTATTACTTCTGGATCACGTGATCAACCAGTGCCATGTGGACCTCTACTTGAACAACACTGTCGATGTAGCGAGCACCGCGGCTGTCAGCGCATTCCAGTGCACCCGCGTGCCGGTGGGCGTCTGGAACAAGGCTGCCTTTTGGATCACCCACTACCAGGGTTTCGTAGAGAGTTTCCTGGCGCGAAAGAACTACCCACTGACCAAGCCACTGAGCTATCCGCTTTCCGCTGCGGTCTCTCTCAAGGAACGGCTTACAAAGATGGCTTTGGGTGCGAGCGACGTCGAAGTCAAAGGCTGCCCGGCTTTCGATGAGCGCTTTGACGATTTCTGGATGGACTTGAAAAGATGTAATCCGCACCTCCTTTGGGCGGTTCGCACGCGCGAAGTGCTGGAATGGCACTATAAATATGCATTGTTGCACGGCCGGCTCTGGATCGTTGGCGCGGTCGATGGGCATCGCATGGTCGCCTACGCGATTTTCGATAGAAGGGACAACGAGTTCGGCTTGAAACGGGTGCGACTCGTGGACTTTCAGTCCCTTGATGGGAGTACCGCTTTGCTTTCACCCCTCCTCTCTTGGGCCTTAAGAAAGTGCAGAGACGAAGGGATCCACATGCTGGAAAGCGTCGGTCGCTGGCTGGAGAAGGGAGAATTGCTCGAAATTATCGCCCCGTATGAGCGCAGGCTGCCCAACTGGAGATACTTCTACCGCGCAAACGATCCAGGGCTGGCGGAGAGCCTGAGAGACCAGCGCGCGTGGGCTCCATCCCTGTTTGACGGAGACGCAAGCCTGATGCGGTAATTGGGGGCGGAGATGCATGCGTTTGAGGCAATTCGTGAGGCGGCACTGAGCCTCTCCCGCAGGCCCGGGCCCTCAACTCTCAACGAGTATACGGCACACGATACCGCGCGGCGCGGCGGAGCCCGACCCGGAGGCCGCAGGGTAAAGACTCGACCGTGATTCTGAAATCGATGGCCCACAACGGCGCCAGTACGACCAGTGCGAGTAGAGGGCCATCTGAGCATCTTCGTTGCCTCGGAGATCTCCTTGACATGGTGCGCAGTCCGAATTGTCCATGCGTGATCCACTGGTGGGCCGGCAGCCCTTCAAGCTGCAGCAAACGGCGACGTCGCGGTTGTCTCCTATAGAAGCGGTGCACTGGACGAATCTGCCGTTCAATGCCATGTGACCGGGGCGAAAATCGTGCCCTCGGAGGGAAGAAGAATGCGTCTAGGGCGGGGAGTTCAGAGCCCTGAGTCGCTCACAGGTAAGTCTGCAGCGTGTAAAAAGGGGAGAAGGCGACGTACCCTCCCCGCAGAGCTGCGGCGAACCCTCCTCGGAGGAATGACGAGGTTGGTCATCACCGAGGGGCGATGCACTGGACGGACCTATCAACCCAGCGGCTCATCGGACGTGGGCTGCATTGGAAAGCAGCTGCCGAATGCAACGAGCTGCCCTCCGAGAGAATCTCTATGACGAGATAGATCATGGAGACTGAGCAGATCCAGCAGACCAGCCGTGCTGCAGCGCTGCTGCAGCGGGCGGGATGGGGTATCGCCGACCAGGCCCTCTCGAGCCTGACGAACTTCGCGCTTGGCGTCGTGGTCGCGCGCGCCGTCGGTCCCGCCGGATTTGGGGCATTCACGATCGTGTTCGCAACCTACACGACGGCACTGGGGATTTCTCGAGCGGTCTCCTCGGAGCCGTTGCTGGTCCATTACAGTGCGCCTGCCCATGTTGCCTGGCGCGAGGGTACGGCCCGGGCGACCGGAGCCGCTCTTCTGGTCGGTGTCGGCCTCGGGCTCTGTTGCGTGCTGGTTGGGTGGATCGCGGCGGGCGTGTTGACCGCACCGTTCATCGCGCTTGGCCTGACCCTCCCGGGCCTGCTTCTCCAAGACTGTTGGCGCTACGCGTTCTTTGCGCGCGGGAGGGGCTTCAGCGCCTTCGCGAATGACCTCGTGTGGGCACTGGTGCTCTTCCCCGTCCTCTTTGTGCTGCTGCGAAGCAAGCCGGATTCAGCAACCTGGCTTGTACTACTCGGTTGGGGAGGAGCGGCCACAGTAGCTGCTCTATTCGGCATTCGTCAGTCGCGAGCAGTACCCGCCCCGCAACGCGTCGTGAATTGGATGCGGGAGGAAGGAAGTCTCATCCCACGGTTTCTGGGCGAGTTCGTCACCCTGGGTGCGGCCGGGCAATTCATAGTGTATGCCATTGGCGCAGTTGCCGGTCTCGCGGCGCTCGGCTCTTTTCGGGCGGCCTACCTCCTGTTCGGTCCGATCCAGGTGTTGTACATGGGCCTTGGTGCGATCGCCGTTCCGGAGCTGGTACGTGCCCTTGAGAACTCCACAATCAAACTTCTGTGGACCAGCAGACTCGTCTCTCTTGCGCTAGGGGGCATAGCACTGGTCTGGGGGGCGGTGGTTGTGGCGCTGCCAGCTTCGCTTGGCGTTGCCTTACTCGGTCCCGCCTGGCAACCCGCTCGCCTCCTGGCAGTTGCGGTGATGGTCAGCTGGGTTGGCACCGGCCTTATCGCTGGGGCAGCAGCGGGATTACGCGCATTGGCCGCGGCGAGACAGAGCCTCGGCGCGCGTCTGATTGGATCATTTCTCGGAGTCGGTGGTGGTGTTGTCGGTGCAGTCATGGGTGGCGCTCGAGGCGCCGCGTGGGGCATTGCACTCGCAGGATGGATTGAGGCAGTCGTATGGTGGTGGCAGTACCTCCGCGCGTTGCGTGAACGCAAGCGCGGAAGGTCAGCCGAGGTCGGCGGCCGCGCTCAACTCTTCAGCAGCCCGAGCGTGGTCTTGCAGGATCGTTCATCCTGAGGTTGTCCGACTCCCGGTTATCATATCGAGGGCAGCTGACAGATCACCTCCGCTTGACTGCGTTGCTCCCCCAGCGTAGTGGAGGGATGCCGGTACATAGAAGAAGAGACTTCCAGCTCCCCTCCCGAGGGCTCAGATGGGAACTACAGCAATGATCGACGTTACGAAGGACAACGTGGCTCGCTACCAACAGCCGCGACTCTTTCTATTTCGTGGAGAGCGGCAACTCCTCGACACCCTAGTTCAGCCCGGAATGCGGGTGCTCGACCTAGGGTGCGGGAGTGGGCGGGTTTCCAAGTATCTTCTTCGGCGTGGTGCATGCGTCCTGGGATGCGATCTGAGCCGCACCGCACTCCGGGAGCTTCAGGAAAACCTCTCAGCTCATCGCGATTTAATCATCAGCCAAGGCGACGCACGGCAGCTTCCTTTCAAAGACCGCTCGTTCCATGCCGTCACCTTCACGTTTGCTGGAATCGATTATATCTACCCTGAAGCTGACCGGCTCGGGGCGCTCCGAGAGATCGAACGGGTTCTGGTGCCGGGAGGGGGCTTCATCTTCTCCTCTCACAATCCCCTAGGGACCCTGCTCTCGCCTCGTGGCTTCCGATCGTGGAGGGGGTGGCGGTGGCGGGGCCAATACCTGGTATCGGGGGCCTGGCGGAAGGTGTACTTCCGAGATTATGGCGGCATACTTCTATACCAAGCTCTCCCACAGAAAGTAATCAAGCAGGTCACCACTCAAACCGGAATGCAGTTCTGTCTTGCTATGAGCCGGTCGGGAAGTATCACTTCGCGCACGATGTTATCGATATTCTCTGCTGGGCCATACTACGTCTTCAAGAATGACGCATATGCTGATCGTCAAGGGCCGCTTCCTCTTTTTTGATGCGTGGCAGATCTGGTGGCCCGATACGCCAGAGCACGTATCCCCCCTACTATCGCAATCGGCGGTGGTCACCGTCAATCAGTGCAGTGACCAGGTCGCGAGCGCCCTGGAGCCCTATGCGTTTCGGAGCAGGCCGTTCCATACCTTGCTGATCGATTTGACCCTACCCGAGAAGGCCTTGTGGTCTGGATTCGACCCGAGGTCCTGTCGACAGCCGATCAGGAGGGTCCAAGAAATCGGGTGCAGTGTGTCGGTGAACGAGGACGGGCCGGGGGCTTTCGAACTCATTAACCGCTTCATTCAGCAACTCAACTACACGCGCCCGGTGTCCACAGGAGCGTGGCACCGATACCTGGAGCACGGGGACGTGTTCACCGCTAGGCACGAAGGCAGAATACTTGCCGCTCATCTCGTCCTCGTTGACCCTCCCTTCCGTGCCCGCCTTCTCATGGGCGCGACGGCAAGACTTGAGCGAGGCGTACAGCGGACCCTTATGGGCGGAGTCAACAGATACCTGCACTGGTTCGAGTTTAACTACTATAGAGCGAAGGGCATCCCATGTTACGACTTCGGCGGTGTCGAGCTGGATCAGCAATCTCCTCTCTACTCCATCAGCAAATTCAAGCTGTCCTTTGGAGGTGAGACGGTCAGGCAGCACATTGTGCGGCTGGCGGCAAACCGTGGCCTTCGGTTCGGCCTGCGAAAGCTGGGTCGCGCGAAACAATTAGGAGACAAGATAAAGAGATTAGCCGAGCCAGTAGGACTGGCGAGCCACCCTCACCGTGCTCCGACCTGATGCATGCCTCGGTCGGCCCAAGCCAAGAGGTCCACTGAAGTGGCGCAGCAGACCCGGCGACGGTCCGCGCAGGCCTGTGACCTCCCCTTCGGTCGCTATACCACTTGGCGGCGAGCTCACGCATGGAGAAGCTGCATGTACTGATGCAGATGGAGGCGTGCGATTCTATCCCACGAGAAGAAATCGGTGACCACTTTCTCGCAGCACTGTGCAGCCCTGGTGACCTCCAGTAAATCCTCGGCCGCCACCATCATCGCTCTCGCCGCCTCCTCCTTCCTCGGAGGCACAACCTTGATGTGGGGTAAGGAGGCTATTTCTGGGTATGAGACCGTACCGATGGCGGTACTGAGTACGGCAGGCTTGCTGGCCAACAATGCTTCGGCCACGCTCAATGGGAAGCCTTCGTGACGTGACAGCTGAACATAGATATCCGCCGCAGCGAGCACTCCTCCCACCTGGGCGCCGGTAAGGGGGCCGGTAAACTCCACCCGATCCCTGACGCCCAACTCCGTCGCTCGATGCTCAAGCCACGGGCGCCCTCCCTTCCAATCCGGCCCCGCCAACACCAGATGCATGCGCACGCCTCTTGAGCGGCTCGCCGCCCTCTCGAAGGCTTCTAAGAGGATGTCGAGCCCCTTCGTGAAGACGTCGAGCCGCCCGACAAAGAGGAATCCGAGCTTCTGCCCTGCGGCCGTTTGCATCGTAGCACGCCGCGACGAGGCCTCGGGTACGAGCACATTCGGACCTTGGGGCGCACAATATTGTTCGGCCCTAGGGAAAACCGCTGCCAGATGGCCTGCCTCAGCGGGAGAGAGGGCGTGGAACGCCCTGACACGGTCTTTCAGTAGTAGCCCTTCGGTTGCCAGATAGATTCTTTTCGCCGCCCGTCTGCTCTTTGCCAGGACCACCGGATGACATGCCCCGTGCGGACTGATGACAACAGGACACCGGAACAGACGTGAGACTCGCAGATTGTCCAGATTGAACTCTCCATGCACGTGTACGACATCGGGTCGGGCTGAGCCCAGCTTCCCGACTTCACCTTGCGGCATTAGACGGACGTACTGGCCGCCGATCCGCAGCGTTCGCGATGGGCGCCACGTCAACATCTCAACTTCCGATGACCCATTGAACGGCTCATACATGGCCCGCTGTGATGCCGTCGCAGCAGCGATCACTACATGCGCGCCCTGGCGAACTTCGGCAGCCGCGAGCCCCAGCACCGCGTTCGCCACGCCACCGCCATGGAGAAAATCGGGATACCAGTGCAGGATCCTCATGGCCATTCACTGAAGTCCTCCGGTGACACTATCCTTGCAGCCCAGAGGGGGCCTCTCTCCTGCCAAATACCGATCAAGTCCCATGCACCCAGGACCTTTTCGCGCAGCCTCTCTACGGTATCCCGCGTGACGACGAATCGTGGAATTGCGAATCGTGAATCGGAAGGGCGCACTGCTCGGAACAGCACCGCACAGGCATACTCGTAGCCTAGCTCCTCCACCAGGGCGGCGGTTTCGCCGTTGAAGTGGCGACCAGGCTTGCCGAATGGGTATGCCATGGACCGGACTTGCTCCCCGAGACGTTCTTCGATGATCTGCTTTGATCGCCAGAGCTCATCCCGCGCTCTCGGGCGGCTCAGCAGTGCCAGGTTAGGATGACTGTACGTATGCGCGCCAATCTCCATACCCGCTGCATGCATTGCCCTCACCTGAGCCCATTCCAGGGGACGCACATCATCGTATGTGCTATCACGCAGCGCCTGCTTCCTTGCGAGAACCGCTGGATCCTCTTCCAGGAGTCCGGCTATCACGAAGAATGTCGCAGGAAGATGCCGACTGTGGAGCAGGGGAAACGCAAACTCATAGTTATCGAGGTAGCCGTCATCGAACGTGATCGCGACTACAGGTCGTGTCCTACCCGGAGTCAGGGCGGCTCGCCGTACCTCTGCCAGTGGAACAACATCGCATTTCTCGGCGAGCCAATCGAGGTGGTGGCCGAAGGTGGCGGGGCTTGCAGATGCGAACAACTTTGAAGGGTGGATGGAATGATAGCATAAAACGACGGCGCGGCGCGTCGGATCACCCGCAATCCAGCCTCGGCTCGCCTTCTGGGCGAAAGCCTTCAGCGCGTCTCTGAGATACGTGCGCGGCCCGGTCATGCGGCAGGTCCCGCGGCCATGCGCTGGGATGTACCGCTGCTGCTCGAACCGAGCATAAAGTGATTCTTACCCATTTGAGACCTGGGGCTGTGTAGTTTCCGCGAGCCTTTGGTAAAGGGCGCTCAGAAATTCTCCTTTGCGCTCCCAGGCGTACATAGATGCCACTCGGTCTTTGCCGGCGCGTCCCATGCGCGCTCGCAACCGGGGATCCCTTGCCAATCTAGCCATTGCTTCAGCCATGTCGTTCACGACCTGATCCGGGGCTAGCGCAGGGATCTTGAAGCCCGTCTCTCTCGTGACTTGTGCGCCAGGGCCGCCCAGGTCGAGGCAGATAACCGGCTTGCCTGCCGCCATGGCCTCTACGCACACCCACGCACCGGAATCGTGTAGACTCGGGTGCACCAGCATGTGGCACAGGCCCAGCTTGACCAGGGCTTCGGTTCGCGGCAAGAACCCCCAGAAGTGAACCTTGTCCTCGATCCCCAGGCAACGCGCCAGGCGCTGCAGACGCGTACGGTAGGGTCCATCCCCAACCAGCCAGTATTCGGAGCCGGGGAGACTCGCCGCCGCGAAGGCTCGCAACCCCAGGTGAAATCCCTTCCAGTGCAGCATGTTCCCTAGGCTAAGGAATCGCACCGGTTCCTCTGCTGTGGGTGAATTGAGTGCGCCAAGGTACGATCTCTCTGCCGCGCTCAAGCCTAGCTGACTCAAGATCTCAACGTGCTCGGCACCGATCGCGCGTAGCCGCTGAGCAGTCTCCTCTGTCACGGCGAGGGCAAGAGCACTGCGCCGGGCGGCCGCCAATACCACCGGGTCCCTCTCACCGCAGCCGCGCGCAATGCTACGCAGCCCCTCGTGGAGCCTCCCACGCCAGCCACAGTCGGCTTGGAGCGACGTCGGTGCCGACTCCCCGCCTCCAACCGGCCCCCACAGAAAGGGCGCGGAAAGGAATGGAAGGAGGCTCGGCATCCAGTACTTCACGAAGGTCACGTGGTGGGTCACGTCGAATTGGATCTTTCGATGCAGTGGTCGAGCCACGAAGTAGAGAGCAAGTTGCCAGATGTAGTAGTAGAGCTGAGTTCCCCGTGCGCCTCGCTTCCACCAGCGAGTCCAGCGCGGCAGGTCGTAGTAGACCATGTGCAGGGTCGGTATCGGCTTGCGCGCGAGCTCCATCTCGATTACCGGTCGGTTGTTCGCCCGCGTGATCACCCAGACGTTGTGGCGCCGCGCCGCTTCGATCGCGACATTCCACCCGACACCCGGCTCCGAGCCCCGCCCCGGCTCGCAGGCGTAGGCCGAGATCAGGACGTTCAGGAGTCTCGTGCCTGCGTTCTCCGCCCCACGCGGTTCGTGACTGACTGCGGCTCCCGTTTGCACTCCCGCCCCCTCAATCCTCTGCGGAGTGTGCCGACTGATGTACTCTCGAGAAGCTGTGATCAACAGAAAACCGCCACGGTTTCATCTGCGACATTGGCGGAGTCCACATTGCAGGTCGCGTTGATCTCTCGGTGCCCAGAGAGCCTCATCGGAAAGTCACCGGCGCACTCCCACGGCAGGCCAAGGAAGTCCGG
>Ga0137407_10001154_pt1 | contig 17397 bp, 14 predicted proteins | sample CZOMad2_2_16fung_FD_108410 | JGI IMG/M metagenome (GOLD analysis project Ga0137407, IMG submission 108410) | Vadose zone soil fungal communities from Angelo Coast Range Reserve, California, USA - CZOMad2_2_16fungal (Illumina Assembly) | ecosystem: Environmental > Terrestrial > Soil > Vadose... | reverse complement strand
TTCCTGATCCTGTTCACGGGATTGATGTATTTCACCAAGAAGAAGGTCTGGGCCGAGGCGCACTGACGCTTTGTGCCGATAGTTGAATTCGAAAAAGCCCCTGCGGGGCTTTTTTGTTGGGTCAACGCGCGCGTTGCCGTCATCCTGAGGTGCGAGCCCCCTTGGGCGAGCCTCGAAGGATGAGTGGGGGTGCTCGTGGCGCATCCTTCGAGGCGCGCAAGAGCGCGCACCTCAGGATGACGGAAGTGTGCGCAGCAACGCCCCGGGGCGCTACGCGAGTCTGATTGCATCCCGACCGCACAGCGGACAAAATGGCTGCCGATCGGCCCCCAAGAAAATCACCGGAGGACCTCATGGGTACCAGCATTTCGTTCAAGCGCCCGGACGGCAAGGACGCCAGCGGTTATCTGACAAACGCCGAGCGCGGCAATGCGCCGGGTGTGGTCGTGATCCAGGAATGGTGGGGGCTTTCGGAGCAGATCAAGGGGCTGTGCGACCGCTTCGCATCGGCCGGCTTCGACGCGCTGGCACCCGACCTCTATAACGGCAAGGTGGTGCCGTATCACGACATGGACGCCGCCGCCAAGGAAATGAACTCGCTGGATTTCATGGACGCCACCACGCAGACGGTGCGCGGCGCCGTGCAATATCTGACCAGGAACGGCGCCAAGGTCGGTTTGACCGGCTTTTGCCTCGGCGGCGCGGTCACCATTATCGGCGCCACCAAAATTTCCGAACTGACCGCAGGCGTCGTGTTCTACGGCATTCCGCCGGCGGCGGCGGCAAAGCCTTCGGATGTGAAAATTCCGCTGCAGGCGCATTTCGCCAACAAGGATGATTGGTGCACGCCGCAGGTGGTCGATGCCTTCGAGAAGGCCATGAAGGAAGCCGGCAAATCGCTGGAGCTGTTTCGTTATGACGCCGAGCACGCCTTCGTCAACGAGCAGCGCATGTCGGTGCACGATCGCAAGGCGGCGGAACTCGCCTGGGACCGCGCCACCGAGTTTTTCAGGAAGCATCTGGGGTGAGGTGCTCCAGTGATTGAGCACGAACGCGCCGCGCGCACTCTCTGCTCTCTCCCCCCTTGTGGGGGAGAGCTGGAGAGGGGGGTCACGCACGCCGGCGTTTGTGGCTACCCCCCTCCCTAACCTCGAGAGCGAGCTTTGCTCGCCTCGGACCCCACAAGGGGGGAGGGAACGATGTCGTGAGTCAGCCCTTACCCTTCACCCCATCCCACCACGGGCAGGTTCCCGACATCAGTTTGTAGTTACCGTCCATGACCTGGACCGGCGCGCGCAGGCCGGCCGCGGCTGCGCGCATCCGCATCTCGCGCGCCACTTCGCGGTCGGCAGGCGGCAGCCACACGCGTTCATGTCCCCAGAGGCTCGGGCCGTCGTGCATTTCGCAAGGCCGCCACGTCTGCGGATCGATCTCGCGACCGCCCCAGCCGCATTCCATCATGAACGAGGAAGGCGTCCTGGCGTAGAACGACGTCATGAGGTCGTTGGTGTGACGGCCGAGCGAGACATTGACGCGGTCGGGCTCGCGCAACGCGACATCGTAGGATTGGCCGACATCGTCAAGCGAAAACAGTTCGACCATCAAATGATGCATGCCGTTCTTGCCGGTCTCGATCAGGGCAAGCGAGTGATGCCGCGCGTTGATGTGAAAGAAGTAGGCGCGAAACGGCTTTTGAATGTAGTCGGAGAGGGCGAAGCCGAGCACGTCGACGTAGAACGGCATCACCGCATTGATGTCCTTCACCGTCAGCACGGCGTGGCCGAGGCCGAGCGGTCCGGTGCGGAAACCGGAGATCGAGCGGCCGGGGCGAAACGGTGTCTCGTCGATCCCGGCGCCGTAGAACGCCTCCAGGCGATTGCCGGCGGGATCGTGGAACGAAATCAGGCTGCGCACGCGCCTGTTGTCGGCAAGGGTCTGCGGCTCGGCCACCACATCGACCTGTGCCCGTTCCAGGTGGGCCGCGAGTTCGTCCAGCGCATCGGCGTCGGCCACTTCCCAGCCGAAAAAACGCTCACCGTCCGGCATCGCGCCGTCGATGACGATCCGCTGCTTGCGGTCGTCCATCCGGAACGCGAGCAGCGAGGGGCTGCGCTCCACCGCCTGCAGGCCGACCAATCCGGTGCCAAATTGCCGCCAATCATCCAGCGTGGCCGAGCCGAAGCCGACATATCCCAGAGCCTGCATTGGCATCGCGCGCCTCCACTTTTGCCAATCCCGATCAAATCCTACGCATATTTTTGGGGCCAGGCGAGCCGCGGTCTATCGGACAGCCATCGACGTTCCCGCTAGGGGAGGTTAACGCGGGGGCGCAAGAGAGGCCGACCATCCGCACCGCCGTGCCCTTGACGGCACGTCACTACCATGGTGTTTACCCCACCCATGAGCACCGTAATCCGTAAAGCCCGTCTTTGGTGGCGCACCTCCTAAGAGGTGGCCGGTGCGATTTCATTTTCCTGGATCGTTGAGAGGCCGTCATCGCAGCGCGACGGCCTTTGGTTTGTCCCGTGTGGCGTTCCCTCCGCAAGTTTCGTAAGAGGATCACATGAACAGGACAGTTTTCTCCCTGCCGGCCCGCGGCGAATATCGCACCCGTGGTGGGCTCGCGATCACTCGCTCGGTGGAGCAATTCTCCGGCGGCGCAAACAGGCTCGATGACCTGATCGACCTGCTCGATCGCAGGCGTGGCGTGGTGCTGTCGTCGGGGACCACGGTACCCGGCCGTTACGAGAGTTTCGATCTAGGCTTCCGCGATCCGCCCTTGCAGCTGCAGACGACCGGAGCAGACTTTTCGCTTGCCGCGCTGAATGCGCGCGGCGAAGTCTTGATCGCTTTCCTCGGCGACGTGCTTCGCGATCCCTGCGTCGTCATCACCGAGAAGAGCGCAAGCCGCCTAGCCGGCCACATCCTGCGCGGGCCTGCGCCGGTGGATGAAGATCAGCGCACCCGGCGCGCCAGCGTGATGTCGCTGGTGCGCGATCTGGTGGCCGTATTTGGCGCCCATGACGATCCGCTGCTCGGCCTGTTCGGCGCCTTCGCCTACGATCTGGTTTTCCAGATCGAGGACCTGGTGCAAAAGCGCGCGCGCGAGAAGGACCAGCGCGATATCGCGCTTTTTGTGCCCGATCGCCTGCTGGCCTATGACCGCGCCACCGGGCGCGGCGTGGTCGTGAGCTACGATTTCGCCTGGAACGGCAAATCGTCGGAAGGCCTGCCGCGCGAAACACCCGACAGCGTCTACGCCAAGACGCCGCGGCAGGGATTTTCCGATCATGCGCCGGGTGAATATCAGGCCACGGTGGAGACCGCGCGCGCCGCGTTCGCACGCGGCGATCTGTTCGAGGCAGTGCCGGGGCAATTGTTCGCCGAGCCTTGCGAGCGCTCGCCGGCGGAGGTGTTCCAGCGGCTATGCCGGATCAATCCCTCGCCCTATGGCGCGCTGATGAATCTCGGCGACGGCGAGTTCCTGGTATCGGCATCGCCCGAAATGTTCGTGCGCTCCGACGGCAGGCGGGTCGAGACCTGTCCGATCTCGGGCACCATCGCGCGCGGGGTCGATGCGATCGGCGACGCCGAGCAGATCCGGCAATTGCTGAATTCGCAGAAAGACGAATTCGAACTCAACATGTGCACCGACGTCGACCGCAACGACAAGGCGCGGGTCTGCGTGCCCGGCACGATCAAGGTTCTGGCGCGGCGGCAGATCGAGACTTACTCGAAGCTGTTCCACACCGTCGATCATGTCGAAGGCATGCTGCGGCCGGGCTTCGATTCGCTCGACGCGTTCCTCACCCATGCCTGGGCGGTGACGGTGACCGGCGCGCCGAAATTATGGGCGATGCAGTTCGTCGAGGACAATGAGCACTCTTCGCGGCGCTGGTATGCCGGTGCGATCGGGGTCGTGAATTTCGATGGCGGCATCAACACCGGGTTGACCATCCGCACCATCCGGATGAAGAACGGCCTCGCCGAGGTGCGGGTGGGAGCGACCTGTCTCTTTGATTCGGATCCCGCCGCCGAGGACCGCGAATGCCAGGTCAAGGCGGCCGCGTTGTTTCAGGCGTTGCGCGGCGATCCGCCAAAGCCGCTGTCGGCATTCGCGCCGGATGCTACCGGCTCGGGCAAGCGGGTGCTGCTGATCGATCATGATGATAGCTTCGTCCACATGCTGGCGGATTATTTTCGCCAGGTCGGTGCCAGCGTGACGGTGGTGAGATATATTCACGCCCGGCAAATGCTGGACACGGAGAGCTACGATCTCCTGGTGCTTTCGCCGGGGCCGGGGAGGCCGGAAGATTTTGACATCGCCAAAACCATCGATGCGGCGCTCGGCAGGAAGCTGCCGATCTTTGGCGTTTGCCTCGGCGTGCAGGCGATCGGGGAATATTTCGGCGGTCAATTGGGACAGCTTCAGCAGCCGGCGCATGGGCGGCCCTCGCGCGTTCAGGTGCGCGGCGGGCGGCTGATGCAGAACTTGCCCAATGAAATCGTGATCGGCCGCTATCATTCGCTCTATGTCGAGCGCGACAGCATGCCCGGCGTGCTCGAAGTGACCGCCAGCACCGAGGACGGCGTCGCGATGGCCATCGAGCACAAGACGTTACCGGTCGGCGGCGTGCAGTTTCACCCGGAATCGTTGATGTCGCTTGGCGGTGAAGTGGGTCTGCGCATCGTCGAGAACGCGTTTCGGCTTGGCGAGGATTGACTTGAATGCCATGGTTGGACGCACGTCATTTCCGGATTTGAACTATCGCGGTGCCTCGGAATGACCTTTGAAAAGAGATGTCGATGAGCCTTGAATATGATTTGAAGTCCGCCGTCCGTACCATTCCGGACTATCCGAAGCCGGGGATATTGTTCCGCGACATCACGACGCTGCTCGGCGACGCGCGCGCCTTTCGCCGCGCGGTCGATGAACTGGTGCAACCATGGGCGGGCAACAAGATCGACAAGGTCGCCGGCATCGAGGCGCGCGGCTTCATTCTCGGCGGCGCGGTGGCGCACCAGGTCTCCGCGGGCTTCGTGCCGATCCGCAAACGGGGCAAGCTGCCGCATGCCACGGTGCGCATCGCCTACTCGCTGGAATACGGCCTCGATGAAATGGAAATGCACGCCGATGCCATCCTTCCCGGCGAGCGCGTGATCCTGGTCGACGACCTGATCGCCACCGGCGGCACCGCGGAGGGCGCGATCAAGCTGATGCGCCAGATCGGCGCCAACGTGGTGGCGGCCTGCTTCATCATCGATTTGCCGGACCTCGGGGGTGCTGCGAAGCTGCGCGCGATGGACGTGCCGGTGCGAACGCTGATGACGTTCGACGGGCATTGAGGCTGGCGCAAACCCGGGAGGCCTGCGTTCCCCGGATGCTGCGCAGCGCCCTCAGCGCGTTTACGCGCGTCTGCGACGCGCTATGGCGGTGCGCTGCTGATCCGGGGTCCATACGCCAATTAGCAGGTCCCGGCTCTGCGGAGCAGCGTGAAGGACGCTGCACCGCGTCCGGGACACGATACTGTTGCGACCCTCACGACCCCTGCAGGATCAGGCTCAGTTCGATCTCGCGGAAGCTGAGGTAATTCGTGCGGATCCATTGGTGCAGCTCGGTCGATGAATCCTTCTCGTTCCGCAGGTATTCGGTGAACGAGAACGCCAGCCGGTCGATATAGGTCTTCAGAAACACCGGCAGTGCGGCGATGTGAACGACCTTTCCCCGCGCGAAAGCCGGCGGCAGTTCGCCGCGCACCACATATTCGTTGTCGATGGTGACGAGGGCGGTTGCGGGGATCTGGCGCTGCAGCATCGGATAGCCGCGCGCCGAGACACGGTCGGTGTCGCCGACGAACAGCACGATCGGCGCGATGCCGCGCCGGGCGGCCTCCTTCATGAATCCGATTTCGTCGGACATCTTGAAGAATTCGTCGAACGCGTGGAACCCGAGATCGATCACCTTGGCAACCCCGTCATTGACGATCAGGCGATCCATCAGCGCCATCTTGCCGAAGGTATCGTCGACCTCCGCGGTTTCGGTAATGTCAGGCAGATATTCCAGCAACGACGGCTCTTTCAGACTGATGTCGAAAGCCGCGACCGTGCCGTTCTTCAGCAGCAGGAATTCGCTCAACAGCCGCGCGATCAGGGTCTTGCCGACCAGCGGACGGGGCGAGCAGATGATGTAAACGGACGTGGTGGACATCACGGGTTATATCGGGCGAATTCGACGCCCGATCCAGCCCAATCATATCATCGGCGCGATTATTTTTCGCCGCTGCGTGTGCTGGGTTTGCCGGAACCGACCAGATCGGTCAGTTTGATGCGGTCGAACTCGCTCCAGATATTGGCCAGCCAGTGGCGGACATAACCGCGCAGCACGAACGAATAGTTCGCGGCTTCGTCGGTCAGGCCCTTGTTGGCCACGAATTTGAGGAACGGAACCGAGGCAACCTCGACCTGCTCGTAGGCCATTTCGTTGAGTTTGGGGATGGTGATCTCGGTGGCGTCCTTGATGCGGTGGAAATAGGAATTGTAGGTGGCCTGATCCCACTCGAAGAAACTGGTGTTGTTGATGAAGTTCTTCACCAGGAAATATTTGGCGCCCTGCATGAAATTCGCGGTCTCCGCGATCTCGTCGAGTGAGGCGATCGAGGGGCCGAGAATGTGGAACACGGCGAACGTGATCTGTCCGGACTTCGCGGCGTCGAGAAATCCGATGTCACGCAACGAGGCCAGCGACGGAGACAACAGGCCGGCGCGCACATCGATCACGGTGACTGACGGGGTGGCCGAATTCAGCGTATCGAAGATCTTCATCTGGTCCGATGTCGTCGTCATGTCGACGATCTCGGTGACGTCGGGGTGGAAGCGCTTCAGCGTGCCGCGCGGGAATTCGGAATCGAAGGCGCGGGTGCGCACGTTGTTGGCGCTGAAATAATCCAGCAGGGTTCGCGAGACCGTCGTCTTGCCCACCCCGCCTTTGTCCGCGCCTACCACAATCACTACTGGCTTCGCCATCGACTTCCCTTATGCGCCATTCTTGATGGGAGCATCCTAGAACAAACCAACATGTCTGTTTCTGGAAAACCGGTATCGGCCCCCGATCATGCCCCCGTACCCCCGACCGGGCGCCCCAGCGCGGCCGAAACATCCCCCGTCTGCCGCGAACATGGCAGAAACAAGGGAGAATTCAATTCATTAGACCACGGTTGGGCCGATCGTGCCCAGCTTCGTTATGCGCGGAGGGGCCCTTGCCCCGGGCTTTCTCTTACCTCTCCCAAGGGGGGAGGTCGAATTGCCAACGGGTCGGCGCTAAGCGCCGCCCGATGATGAACTCAGCAATTCGGGCGAGGGGGTACAAGCCTATTGATAGACCGTAGTCCCTCACCCCAACCCTCTCCCCATGGGAGAGGGAGTACCAGCTATGTATGAGGGAAAGAAAAGGCTAGTGGCGGCCCCATGGGCCGGAGCGGTTGGCCCAAGGATTGGCTGAAGTGCCGGCCCTATCGGTGGCATCGCTCCAGGGACTTTTGGGCACTGGCGCCACTGGTGGCCTCATCCTGAGGAGCGGCCACGCAGACAAGTGTACGCAGTCTGCGTAAACTTGACTGCGGGCCGCGTCTCGAAGGATGGGGCCGGGACGGTCTCATGGTTCGAGACGGCGCAAGAGCGCCTCCTCACCATGAGGGTTCAAACTTTTAATCGATCGCGGCATCGCCCCAGCGCCAGCGCCGGGCGCGCGCATAGGCCGTCTTGTCGCGGTGCGGCACTTTCGTGACGCTGAGACCGTCTGCTGTGCAGAGTTTCGCTGAAACCTCGACCTTGCTGACCACAGGCTGCGCCAGCACGCGCGCAAGGCGCCGCTCAACCGGCCTGCGCGTCAGGGCGACATAGCTGAATTTTTCATCCTCGAAGGGAAGCTCAGCTTGCTTGATTTGCATATGTGCGCGCAGCCGCGGCAGGCGCTGGGTGAAATGACACCAGTCTGGCGCTGCGAGCGGGCATGTGCCGTCGTGGGGGCAGGGGGCTGCGACATGGGCGCCGGAGGAGATCAATTGTTGCCGCAGCGTGATGATGCGGGCGTAGCCCGAGGGCGTGCCGGGTTCGACGATCAGTAGCGTGTCGCGGGTCTTGCTCCACAGCAGTTCAGCGAGCGTGCGTCGTTCCGCCTCGCCGATTTCGCCAATCAGGTAGCTTGCCACCACAAGATCAACCGGCTCGGCGTCTGCGAGCACTGTGCGGGCTTCGCCCCGATGGTAGGTCATCCCCTTTAGTCGCGCACTGTCGCGACAAAGATCCAGCGCCAGCGCGCGCAAGGGACCGTTGGCGTCGAGCAGCGTAAAACTTTGCAGCGAGGCAAAAACCTCGGCCGCAGCCCAACTCGCCGTGCCCGGCCCGGCGCCGACATCAAGCAGGTTTTTGGGCGCGAAGTGGGGCCTCGTGTCACCAAGCGCGTTCAGGCTTGCAGTTACTGCGGCGTAGGTCGCGGGCATCCGCGCCAGCGCGTAGGCCAGCGCATCGGCGGTGGAGGCGATGGCGCCGGAGTTACCGCCATCGCGGTAGGTCCTTGAGATCAGCGCGGCGCGTGCGGCAGCGTCGGTTCGCGACAGACCTTGCAGTTTCGCCTCCAGCGCGGCTCGCAGTTCGGCGGGGAGGTTGGGAGAGGACATTGGAGGCCGTCGCCCGCGGGTCATTCCGGGATGGTCCGAAGGACCAGACCCGGAATCTCGAGATTCTACGATGTGCAATTGCACATCGTAGTTCGATGCTTCGCATCGTCCCGGAATGACGGTGCTAATCTCACGCCACGTTCTGGTCGAGTATCTTCACCGCGTCTTCGAGATCGACCGAAACCAATTGCGACACGCCGCGTTCGGCCATGGTGACGCCGATCAGCCGGTTCATCCGCGCCATCGTGATCGGATTATGCGTGATGATGATGAAGCGGGTGTCGGTGGAAGCCGTCATCTCGTGCAGCAGGGTGCAGAAGCGCTCCACATTGTGATCGTCGAGCGGCGCGTCGACTTCGTCCAGCACGCAGATCGGCGAGGGGTTGGTGAGGAACACCGCGAAGATCAGCGCCAGCGCGGTCAGCGCCTGCTCGCCGCCGGACAACAGCGACAGCGTCTGTGGCTTCTTGCCGGGCGGCTTGGCGATGATCTCAAGCCCGGCCTCGAGCGGATCGTCGCTCTCGATCAGATGCAGCCCAGCCTCGCCGCCGCCGAACAATTCGACGAACAGCCGCTTGAAATGACCGTTGACGGTTTCGAACGACGTCAACAGTCGCTCGCGCGCCTCGCGGTTGAGGCTCTGGATGCCCTGGCGCAAACGCTTGATGGCTTCCACCAGATCGTCGCGTTCGGTGGTCAGCGAGGTGTGCTGGGCTTCCACCTCGCGCAATTCCTCTTCGGCACGCAGATTGACGGCGCCGAGCCGCTCGCGGTCGCGGCGCAGCTTTTCGAGATTTTCCTCGATCTCGTTCAGCGGCGGCAATACCGCGCCGGGCGCGATCTCGGCGAGACCCGCCACCGCAGACGGCTCGACTTCCAGCATGTCGTGGATTTCGCGCTCGATGTCGGCGAGGCGGCGCTTGGCACCGTCCATGCGCTCTTCGGCGCGTGCGCAGGCCTCGCGCGCGCTTGACAGCGCCTCGAGCGAAATCTTGGCGGCGCGGTCGGTCTCCGCCATCACGTTTTCGGCCGCGACAAGCGCATCCGCGGCGACGCGGCGGGCGTTTTCGGCCGACTCGATTTCGCTGATCAGGGCGCGGCGCTTTTCCGCAAATATCGCAGGCGCATTCTCAAGCTCGGCGCGTTCGGCCTTGACCTCGGTGATGCGGGCTTCGATGGTCTCGATCTGCGAAACAGCGCTGGCTTTCCGGCTTTGCCACTCGCTGCGCTCGGCGGTGATTGCCTGCAAGCGCCGGTCGGCGAGCTCAGCCTCGCGCGCCAGCGCCTGCGCTTCGGCCCGCACCTGCGCTGCGACGCGGCGAAGACCATCAATACCGCCGCGAACTTCGGTGAGCCTGGTTTCGGTGGGAAGGCTCGCCGGTAATTCTTCGAGCGCCGCATGCGCGCCCTCGAGCGCGCTTTGGGCCTCGCTGCGGTCGGCGGCGAGACGCGTGCGGGCTTCGGTCAGCGCCGACTTCCGCGCGGCATGGCGGTTGATCTCGCGCTCGGTCGCGGCATGACGTTCGCGCGCGCTATCCGCTTCACGCTGCGCCGCGCGCCAGGCGTCGCGCGCCGAAGCCTCCATTGCCGAGGCCGCCTTGAGCGCGGCTTCGGCGGTTTCCAGGGTCTGCCGCTTGGCGCCGGCCTCGATGCGGGCCTGCTCCAGCTCGTTCTCGATGTCGACGAGGCGGGCGCGCTCGGCCAGACGCCGCGCCGCGCCGGTTGGCGCGTGGGCAGCTGCGACGAATCCGTCCCAGCGCCAGACGTCGCCTTCCAGCGACACCAGCCGCTGCCCGGTATTGAGTTGCCCGACCAACTCCGCGCCGCGTTCGCGCGCGACAATGCCGATTTGCGCCAGACGCCGCGTCAGCTCGATTGGCGCTGCGACATGGGCGGCCAGCGCCTCGATGCCCGGCGGCAGCGCCGGATCGTCCCCGGTCGCGCCGGCATGGGTCCACCGCATCGGCGCGGAGGGGTCGACGGGTGCATCGAGATCGTCGCCCAGCGCTGCCCCCAGTGCCTTCTCATAGCCCTTGGCGACCGTGATGCCGTCGATGATCGGCGGCCACAGATTCTTGGTTTCGCCGTTGACGAGCTTTGAGATCGTGCGTGCTTCGGTCTCAAGGCGCTGCACCCGCTTGTCGGCATCGTTAAGCGGCGCGCGGGCGGCTTCGAGGTTTTGGCGCGCGGCGACATGGTTGAATTCGCTGGTCTGCGTCGCCAGTTCCGATTGCGCCAAAGCCCGTTGCGCGGTTTCCCTGGCATTCGCCAGCGCCGCGAGGTCGCCCAATCCGCTGGTGTCCTGCGCGAGCTTCTGCTCGTCGCCCTCGACATTGGCGATCTCCTGGTCGAGCCGCGCCAGCCGGTCGCGGTGGGTTTGCACGTTACCTTCGAGCTGATGACGCCTGGCGGTAAGGTCGGCAAGCGCGGTGGTCAGCTCCGTGAACAGCCGCTCGGCGGCGGCCAACGTGGCTTCCGCCTCGGACACCCGCCCATCGACGCCGCTGCGTTTTTCGATACGCGATTTGATCTCGTCTTTCAGCTCGGTATCTTCGATGTCGAGCCGCTGCAACGCTGCTTCCGCATCGGAGGCCTGCTGTTGCTCGCGCGCAGTATCGGCCGAAAATTGCGTCAGCCGGCGGTCGAGCTCGGCGACGCGCTCCTTGGCGCGCTCCTCCTCGCGATCGAGCGTCTCGCGCGCGTTGGTGAGCCGCTGCAGTCCGGCCGCGGCTCGGACTTCGGCTTCGCGCAAGGCCGGTAGTTCCGAGGCGCGCACCGCCTGGATGCGGGCCGCCTCGGCCTGCTCGCGGGTGCGCTCGGCCATCTCGCGGACGCTGAGGTCGTGGGTGGTGGTGGCCTCCGCCACGCCGGCGTGGGCTTCCATCCAGCGCAAATGAAACAACAGCGCCTCGGCCTTGCGCACCTTGGCGGCGACTTCGCGGTAGCGGATCGCCTGGCGTGCCTGCTTCTTCAAGCCGTCGATTTGCCCGGCCAGTTGCCCGATGACGTCCTCGACCCGGGTGAGGTTGGTCTCGGCGGCCTTGAGGCGCAGTTCGGCCTCGTGACGGCGGGCATGAAGCCCCGCGACACCGGCAGCGTCTTCCAGCACGCGGCGGCGCTGCTCGGGCTTGGCCTGGATGATCTCGCCGATCTTGCCCTGGTGCACCAGCGCCGGCGACCGCGCGCCGGTGGCAGCGTCGGCAAACAGGATTTGCACGTCGCGGGCGCGCACATCGCGGCCGTTGATGCGATAGACCGAACCCGCCTCGCGCTCGATCCGGCGTGAGATCTCCAAAATCTCCCGGTCGTTCAACGCGGCAGGCGCCGAACGATCCGCGTTGTCGATCGTCATCACCACTTCGGCGTGATTGCGCGAGGGGCGGCTACCTGAACCGGCAAAGATCACCGCATCCATGTCGGCGGCACGCAGCGATTTGTGCGAGGTCTCGCCCATTGCCCAACGCAACGCCTCGACCAGATTCGATTTGCCGCAGCCGTTCGGCCCGACCACGCCGGTGAGGCCGGGTTCGATCACGAAATCAGTGGGTTCAACGAACGACTTGAAACCGTGGAGGCGAAGGCGGGTCAGTTTCATAGGCACAGATTCTCTGTTGGCAGGGCGCGAATCTCCCTGCCGGGACAATACCATAGAAGGCAATGTCGGTGTGTGGGCGAGTCACTCAAGCGGCTCTTATGGGCCGACAATGGCGAGGCGGGGGCGGGAGGGCAACCGCCGCTCCGGGCTTTTCCCAAGGGATTTGTCGAAGGTTTTGAAGACGGTTTTATTGAAGTATTTGGAGGGGTTACGGGCTGCCTTGAGTTCCGCTCCGCAAGCCGCAGCGAATCAGCTCTTCAACAATGACTTGATCCGCTTGTCGAATTCCTCGAACGAGGTCTCGCCCTTGATTTTCTCGCCGTTGAGGAAAAAGGTCGGCGTCGAATTCACCTGAAGCACCTCGGAGGCGTATTTCTGGTCGGCGACAATCTTGTCGAGCAGCGCCTGGTCCTTGAGGCAATCCTCGACCTGCTGCTGGCTCAGTCCGGCCTGCTTGCCGATCCGGGTCAGCGTTTCGGTGGTGTTCTTCGTCACCCAGTCGTTCTGCTGTTTGAACAGCATGTCGGTGACCGCAAAGTACTTTCCGGAATCATCCTTGGCGATGCAGCGCGACAGCATGGAGCCCGCGGCGGCCTTGATGTCGAGGGGGAACTCGCGGAACACGTAGCGGATCTTGCCGGTGTCGATATAGGTCGCCTTGATTTTCGGGAACACGGCCTCGTTGAAGGCCGCGCAATGCGGGCAAGTCATGGAGGCGAATTCGGTGATGGTCACCGGAGCGTTGGCAGGCCCCAACGCCATGTCGGGCAGCGATACGGGCTTGGCCACATCGGCCGCGCCTTGCGCAAAAGCGTCGGCGATCAGGCGCAGCGGCGGGAACCCAAGGAGAGCGGCAAGTCCGGTCAGCGACAGGGCGGCGGTAAAGGCGCGGCGCGTGATGATCAAGGTCTGCTCCCGAATTGGCGCTTTTGACGCCGAAGAACCCAAGTCAGCTGTTCGCTAGCTTGAAACCACAATTGTGGCAATGGCGGGCCGCCAATGCCGGTCTTGGCGGCAGGCTCAATTTCGCTTGATCGATGCACCGAGCCGCGCCAGCGCGGCCCGCAATCCTTCGTCATCGACCGAGGCCAGCGTTTCCGCAACTTCCGCCACCTCTTTGGCGTCCGGTGCCCGGGAGGCCGCGGTCGACTGTCGGCGGGACAGCGGCCCTTGCCGCAACGCCAGCCGGCCAACGGCGCTCCAGCCGAAGAAGCGGTTGACCCGCTCCAGGATGATTTCGGAGGTATGCTGGATCTCCAGCGCCATCGGACCATCGACCCGCAGCACGAGCGTCGCCGGTTCCTGCGGTTGTCCCTCCACCGGCCGCGGCCACTGGATTTTCAGCGGTTCGCAATGGGCCGCTATCTCGGGACCCGCGATCTCAGCCCAGCGCGTGACCAGCTCGCGCGCCGCAAATCCCTGCTTGGCATAGGCGTCGGAAAAGACGTCGCTGAGCAGCACGGAAAGCGGCTTTGCCGAGATCGGACCGGGTTTGGCCATGGAATTTTATACCACCCGGCGCCGGCGGGGGTAAGCTTAGGCCGCCCGCGGCCGGATGGCTTTCAGGTCGCGGTCAATTTCTCGCCGCCGCTGCATTAAATCGTAGTCCATCTGTAGCCCGAGGAAGAATCCCTCCGACAGGCCGAAATACCGGGCGAGCCGCAGATCGGTGTCTGCCGTAATATCTCGCTTTCCCAAGACGATCTCGTTGATGCGACGCGGCGCGACATGAACCGCGCGCGCCAATCCGTTCTGGCTGAGGCCCATCGGCCTCAGGAATTCTTCAAGCAGGATTTCGCCAGGATGGGGGTTTCGTTTGGCCATCCTTAACCTATACCACGCCGCGGTTCTCCGCAGGAACCGTCGGATCGTCATGGCCGGGCTTGACCTGGCCATCCACGTCTTAAGAGAAGAAAGGCGTGGATGCCCGCGACAAGCGCAGGCATGACGTGGAGAGATTGGCGCCTTGGCACTACAGTGGTTTCATGAATTCTCCTGCGATTGCCAAAACAAGACGGCGCGAAGTTGCTTCTGAGGCACCCGTCCGTCCCGCGCTGCTTCTTGAATGGTACGACCGGCATCGCCGGAGGCTGCCGTGGCGCCCGGCGCCGGGCGGCCACGCCGATCCCTATGCCGTGTGGTTGTCGGAAATCATGCTGCAGCAGACCGGCGTCAAAACGGTCGGGCCCTATTTCGAAAAATTTCTGGCGCGCTGGCCTGATGTTGCCTCGCTCGGCCGTGCCTCGCTCGACGATGTCTTGAGGATGTGGGCCGGGCTTGGATACTACTCTCGCGCGCGCAACCTTCATGCCTGCGCGGTCGCGGTACTGCGCGATCACGGCGGGGTGTTTCCGGACACCGAGGAAGGCTTGCGCGGACTGCCGGGCATCGGCCCTTACACCGCCGCCGCCATCGCCGCGATCGCATTCGGCCGCCGCACCATGCCGGTCGACGGCAATATCGAGCGCGTGGTGTCGCGGCTGTTTGCGGTCGATGAGCCGCTGCCGCTGGCCAAGCCGCTGATCCAGAAACTGGCGACAACATTGCTTGCCGAAACCCGCGCCGGCGACGTGGAGTCACGCGCCGGCGACGAGAGGTCTCGCGCCGGCGATAGCGCCCAGGCGCTGATGGATCTGGGTTCCTCGATCTGCACGCCGAAAAAACCAGCCTGTGCGCTGTGTCCACTCAACGATGGTTGCGCGGCACGCGGGCGGGGCGATCAGGAGACGTTTCCACGCAAAGCGCCGAAGAAATCCGGCGAGTTGCGGCGCGGCGCGGCTTTCGTCGTCAGGCGCGGCGATGAACTCCTGGTCCGCGCCCGTCCCGAAAAGGGTTTGCTGGGGGGCATGACGGAAGTGCCGGGCTCACACTGGCTCGTGGCGCAGGACGATGAAGCGGCGCGCCAGCAGGCCCCCCGGCTGAAAGGTCTCGCGCGCTGGCATCGCAAGGCGGGCGTGGTCAGCCACGTATTCACGCATTTTCCACTGCAACTCGTGGTCTACACCGCCAACGCGCCGGCCCGCGCCCGCGCCCCGGATGGCATGCGCTGGATGGCGATCGCAACGCTCGAGGGTGAGGCGCTGCCGAACCTGATGCGCAAGGTGATTGCGCATGGGCTGGGGGAATAGTACCCACCACGGTTCACTCTATTCGCCTTACGCGGCCTTGCGCTTCGAAGGCCCAAGGGAACGCCCAAGTTCCCGGCCGGTTTCCAGCAACAGCTTGCGCAGCCAAATCGATCCGGGATCGAATTGGGCCCGCGTCGGATAGAACATGAACTGTTCGTCGATGCCGGGGTCGAGCGGCGGCGCGATCGCCGTCAGTGACAGGGGTTTTGCCAGCGCAGCAATCAGCCGGCCGGGAACAAAGGCCACGAGGTCGGTGCGCGCCACGATATGCAGCGCCTCGATATAGCCGGGCACGACCAGCGCGATGCGCCGCTCGATCCCTTTGGTTCGCAGCCAGCCGTCGATCAGGTCGACGTTCTGGCCGCGGATGACGACGGCGACATGCCGTGTATCCAGAAAGACGTCGCGCCGCTTCAGCTTTGCGCCCGCCGGGTGACCGCTCCGCACCGCAAGCGCATCGCGGTCGGTATAGAGAAGCTGGCGGTGGAACCCCTTGAACGCGTTGCCGATCGAGATCACAAAATCGATGGTGCGTGCAAATTCCGCGGAGAAGATCGCAGGTCCCCGCCACGGCACGACGTCGAGCCGGACATTGGGGGCGAGCCGCGTGACCTTCTCCATCAGCGGCGGCACCAGAAGCTCCACCGCCAAATCAGGCATCATCAGGCGAAAACGTCGCTCGCTTCTTGCGGCATTGAAATCGTCCGGGATCAAAAGCCCGCGCACCTGATCGAGCACCTGCGCCAGCGGCCCGCGCAGGCCTTGCGCCCGCGGCGTTAGCTCCATTCTGGCGCCGACCCGAACCAGCAAGGGGTCGCCGAGCACCTCGCGCAGCCGCTGCAGCGCATGACTCGCCGCCGGCTGCGACAGCCCGATCCGCATCGCGGCGCGGCTGACATTTGCCTCGAGCAGCAGTGCATCGAGGGCGACCAGGAGATTGAGATCGAGCGCCGCCAAATTCATTGACCGAATATATATCATAATAACTATCGATTGGAAGAATGATGCGCGCGCGGCGATGATGGCTCCCAGCATGGCAGAAGGAGAGTTTCGACAATGACCGCGTCTGAAAACAAGAAGCTGATGGAAGAGATTTTCGCCGCCGCGGGGAATCCCGACCCAGCGGTGCGCGATCGCGCGCTATTCGTCGCCAGCCTGGCCGATGACGCGAAGTGGGTGGTGACCGGCCAGTACTCGTGGTCGCGCACGTTCACCGGCAAGCAATCGATCCTCGGCGATCTGCACGGTCACGTCCGTTCGCTGCTGGTCGAGCGGGCGCGGACGATCGCGCATCGCTTCATCGCGGATGGCGACCATGTCGTGGTCGAGGCGCGCGGCGACAACCTCACCAGGACAGGGGTCCGCTACGACAACGATTATTGCCTGGTGTTCCGCCTGGAAGGCGGGAAGATCACGGAAATCAGGGAATATTGCGATTCCGTGCTGACCGAAAAGGCACTCGGGCGGTATCCTGAACCAGAAAAGCGCGCCGCAGGCTGAGACTCTCTACCATCCTGAGACTCTCCGCCGTCATTCCGGGGCGCAGCGTGAGCTGCGAACCCGGAATCTCCGGGGACGACCTCTGGATTGCGGGTCCACGCGTAAACGCGTGTCCCGCAATGACGATTATTGGGTGAGTTCACGCCGCCTTGGTCTTGAGATGGCGGAACATGATGTGACGCGCCTCGTCGTCCATTTCGGCCTTGAAGACGAACTTGTCCTTTAGCGCGAGCGCGCGTGCGGCGGCGGGTCTTGCCGAGACTTCATCGAGCAGACGCTTCACGTTCGGATATTTTGTGAACACATCGTCGCCGAGTATGTACGGTGCCATCCGCACCCAACCCCAGAACGCCATATCCGCGATGGTGTAGGTATCGCCGACCATGTAGCGGCTGTTGGCGAGATGGTCGTTGAGAATGCCGTAGTGGCGATTTGCCTCGAACTGGTAGCGGTTGTGAGCGTATTCCAGATCCTTCGGCGCGAAGTGCTTGAAATGCAC
>Ga0137407_10001152_pt1 | contig 17398 bp, 17 predicted proteins | sample CZOMad2_2_16fung_FD_108410 | JGI IMG/M metagenome (GOLD analysis project Ga0137407, IMG submission 108410) | Vadose zone soil fungal communities from Angelo Coast Range Reserve, California, USA - CZOMad2_2_16fungal (Illumina Assembly) | ecosystem: Environmental > Terrestrial > Soil > Vadose... | reverse complement strand
GTACAGGGCGGCAGGGCTTCCCGGATTGTGAAACCCGACGAAAGTACGCCAGACATCTATAATCGAATTGGTACCAAGCAGTGTACCCCCGATAAAGCCAGTAAGCCGCTGCGAGGCTGCCCCAATGCCACCCCCTGCCGTAAAGGAGCCATCCCCGGTAACAAAATCCGCCTGACGCATTTTGGCCTGCCTGGTAAAGGGGTAATCCGTGAGGAAGCAGAGGAGATCGTAGTTATAGTTTCCAAAAGTGTTGGGCATTTCCTCACATTATCCTGTGGCGAGGGCCGCCTGTTGCAGCCGGGATGCTGTCTCCCGTGCCAGGGTATCAATGTCCGACCGCTCGTTGACCGTCATGGGGCCGTGGTAGTTAATAGTTACCGAGCGAGTGGGGGCTGGAGTATTATGGCTGTAGCCTCCCCCACCGCTGGACCCGGCGTCAAAAGCCCCCCCCGGTGCAAACGCGCCTGCCGCTGCTCCGATGATTTCCAGCGGATTCCCCCCGGCGACCGCACCCCCTAACGCGGCCCCCGCTCCGATAAAGGGCAGGATAGCCCCTCCGGTAATCAGTGCGGCCCCCAGACCCAATGCGGCCCCAATAAGCCCTCCAGTCTGTCGTTTCTTCCCCTGCGCGCCGATTGCAGCAAGAAGGCCATAAACATAAGTCACAGCCTGTAGCACAGACACCTGAAGCCCCTGTGCGGCCCTGGTTAATGCCTTTTCCAATTGATCGCCAATGGAATGTATCATCGGGGCGAATCCCTTAGAGAGGGCATCCGAGAGGGTAGTGGCGAAGGCATTCTGCAATTCCCTCATCAGGTTCTGTATCGCATCCTTGCGCGCTTTCGGGTCCGCAGACAGCAGGTTCTTGATAAAGGTTCGCCCGATGTCCCGTGAAGAACGGATAAACTCCTTGCCGAAGTCATCGGCAAAGGTCGTGAACGGGTCCTTCATTTTCTTCTTGGCGTCTTCGGAGAGAACATCCACAGAACCCTGAAGGGACTTTGCAAAGTCTTTTGCCCAGTCCGCAATACCGGTAGCTATAGATTTCGCCATTGCTGTAGTTTCCTCTACCTTTTGCAGTTTGACGATTTTATCTATTAAGTCCTGAACATCCTTTGTTAGGGCTTTATACTCAACTCCCTTCATATGGAGGGCTACTTTATCTTCCTCACTGGTTGCTGTCAGCAGGGCAATTTCGGTATTCAATTCCTTGATGCGGTCGGTGAACGGCTCTAATGCTTTTGCGGCTTCCTCTGCATCCGTTTGTATCTCTTCAAACATCTTAATCCAATCATTCCACCGCTTCAGCATATCGGTAGACATTATCTCCCCTATTTTGAGGGCATATAATTTATCTATCTGCTCTTTGGGAATGACTTTATCTTTAAGGGCTTCCTTGTAGTCCCTGCGAGCCTCATAGACTTTGAAGGCAGTAGGGGGCAGGGTAAGCCGGGCTATTTCGTCCTGCGCCTGCTGTGTCGCCTCAATTCGCTTCTTCTCAGATTCTTTCCAGGATTTCTCCCACTCGTCTAAAGCCTTTTGATGCTTCTCGCCTTCCTCCGTCCAGATATGGGCGATTTCCAGGGCAAGCCACTTCTCAGCCGTTTTCTTGTTGATGCCGAGTTCGATATAGTGTTTGTATTCCTCGTTGGCCTTTGCTATCTTGTAGTCAAATTCCGACAGGCTGTACTTTTTGATGGTATCGGCAATACTCTCCTCGGTGGACTCTCGCTCCTTTGCCTGCCGTTTCGCCTCCGCTGCTGCCTCCTTTCGGGCTTTTGCTGCATCCTCCAATGCCTTAGCGCGTTTCGCGGCGTCAATTCTACCTGTCTCCTCGGTCTGTGCCAATGCGGCTTTTGTTTTCGCGGCGGCATCTACCCGTGCCTGAGAGTTAACCATCATCTTCATTGCTTTCTCGGTTTTAGCGAGTTCATCTTGAAGACCTTTTAACTCCGCTATGGTGTCATCATAGTTTTTCTTATTGATAGGCCCCATTATCATAGAGGACATGTCATCTTTTTTATGGGCAGCAAGATACTCTTGCACTCCCAGTATTTGCGCCTCTAATTGTTTTTTCTGTGTTTTTAGAGACTCTAACCCGGATTTTGCCGCGTCTGTGATGGTCTCATCACTTTTCTTGTTGATAAGTCCCGCGACACTGAAACCGGCTAAAAGAGTAAGGGCGGCGATGATACCCACCGGTCCCAGAATGGCAAGCCGGGCTTCCTGTAGGGCTTTCGTGAGTTCTGTTACCAGTTGAATCGCCCCGGCAAGGGGACCCGCAGCGGCTACTAAACCCGCAAGGGCTACCATCCATAACTGGGTACTTTTCGGGAGTTCCTCAAACCATTTAGAGGCTGCTTCCATTGCAGGAACAAGAACTGTCATAATGGCGGAGGCCACCGGGAGAAGGGCATTACCGACACGGGTAAGACTTTTACCCATTTCGATACTCATATTTTCAAGGCTGTTTTGAATAGAGTCTTTAATCTGTGGCAGTTTGCCTATGGCCCCGATGATTACTTTGTTGATAAATTCATCAGTGGTAATCTTTGCTTTTTGAAGAATCTCCGCATCTGCGGTACCGAAAGCCTGTACCATTGCGGATCGCAATTGGGGCATACGAATAGATAACATCCGTATTTGCCGCTCCTGTACCTTGCCGAGGGAGGCCATTTCCGTAAGGTCATACAGGGTTCCCTCTAAGTCGGCTTTACCTTTACCCACTGTTGCAAGGGCATTGCCCACCGATTGAATGGATTCTGCGGCTTGTTTTGCCGAGAGGCCAGCGGCTTGCAGTTGGATGCTCCCTTTGATTGCCTCATTGAGGCCGACACCGGGTAACTGTGCCACAACATTGAGCCGTGCAAGTTGCTCTGAGGCTGCCTCTGCACTCCCGGAGACGGCACGAAGCCCCCGCATCATGCCGTCCATTTTGACAGCGGCATCGAAGGCACTTTTAGCAAAGAGGGCTATCGGAACGGTGGCAGTAGTCGTGAGGATAGTCGCGAACGAGGTCAGGGAGATATGCGCCTCGTTTGTCTTGCGCCGGAGGTTCTCTGTAGCCTCTGATTGCTTTTTGATGCTTTCAGAGGCTTTTTTCGTAACGGCTTCTACCTTTGTATCTTTTGCGACAAAGGTATCTACCTCTTTACCGGCAGATTGGACAGCGGCGTTATGTTGCGCGACTTCAGCAACGAATATTGTTTTAAGTGTCGCGACTATTTTAGCCATTGCAGATTAAGGGTACCACATCCTACGTTCGCTTGTTTCTCAGAGCGGAGTGTAATGCCTCCGTTGTGGATTTTGATTTCCAGTAGGCTTTCACACCGGGGTCATTTTCCGCTGTGATATACGCCTCCAATTCGAGGAGATACCACAATGGCCCTTCATAGAGTTCCTTAGCAGAGAGACCCCCCTTAAAGTATCGTGCGACGTTGCAACAGCGATACAGCAGGGGAGCGTGTCCTTCCTCGCCATCCGTGAGGAAGAAATCTACTAAGTACTCGCTGGTGCGTTTGGGTCCGGCACTCCCTCCGGTCGGTTCATCGTGTTTGAAATGGTAGTCACCAGGACGTTCAGAACATCGGCAGGAACGTTTTTGACAATGACTTCCATATCGAACGGGACAATCTCTCCGGCATCATCGGTGATGTTCCAGGCCAGGAGCAGGGGAATGAGTTGAAACCCTACCACGTCCTTGATACGGTCAGTCATGGATGCCTCCGTCTCTTTAAGCATCCTTTGTATCCCGTCCAGAACGTCAATCGTTGGCCGCCGTGCCAGAACGTGAATCTCTTTCGCTACCCCTTCCGGCACAATAACAATATGCAGGTTCAGGTCCGAGAGTTTGAAGGTCGGGACGTTCGCCTTGAAATCAGCGATGCTCGTAAATGTATCCTGTACATTTGTTGACATTTTAGTTTTCCTTTGAGGTAGTCAAGGGGATATTTCTATCCCCTTATAGCACATTACATATCGGTTGCCGAAGGGATAGCAGAGATATTTGGGACCCGGATTCGCACTTCTCCGTACCCCCGTGTCGGCGTTCCGATGCCGGAAGGAGCGAAGTTATCCTGAATAATCGGTACCATCTGGAAAACACCGGTCGTCGCCGCATCCACCTCACCAGGCTGCTCATCCAGGAACTGAAACGGGATATTGATTTCCAGTTCATAGAAGAACCCTGGTTCAATCTGTGCGCCCCGATTAAAGTACCGGTAGAACAGGGAGCGGGAACGCTGCCGCAGGTCCGAGAGGTACGCCCGTGCAGGAGCCTTAGCACTGGCGTTTACCGTCAGCATCATTCCCGAATCAGCAACGGGCATGAGGGTAGAGAAGGACGGCTGCCCCGGACACTGGGTAAAGTGGATATTACGCCGTGCGCCGAAGGTCAGGGCTACCTCATGCACATCACAGTACGCAGACGCCGTACCTGCCGCTGCTGCCGAGGTCCCGATATAGTGTCCGTTATCCTTCGCTGCTATGGGGGACAGGGGAATATTGGAGTTCGGCGGCGTCCCGGTGAAGGCAGAAACGGAGTCGTCTAACTGATAGCCAACTACATTCCCGTCAAACTTGTTCTCGGTTTTGCCAAAGGTCAAGGTGCTGGATATGATTGCCCCATACGCAAACCGGGAGGGGAAGTCGGTAGTACCCGCCTCCACGGTCATCGTTTTGTAAGGGTCATCTACCGCCGTAGCCCATCGGTAGACAATATCCCTGGTGATGGTCGCCCCGATAGGGGTAGAAAACCACGGGCTGCCGGTGATAAGGGATGCCAGCAGATACACAAGGTCATCGAATCCCATAGGGCCGGTGATATTGGTCTCGGAATGACCCTTCTGGGGGATGATGGTAACGTTCGCGCGCTCCCCCGGAGTGATTACCTGTTGCCCCGGCTCAAAGGGCTGTGGTCTGCGCATCCCGATTAGTTGGCTTTTGCGGTTCGGAATGACAGGTTTACCCGCTGTATTCTCGTAACCGAAACGCCACTGTTCAAATATTGACGGTCTCTCTATCATTGTTTCTCTCGCTAAGATGTTAAAGGCAAAACTTTCATTCTTGCCTGAATTGTCTATGTATGCTGACACCCCATTGACGATAGGAGCAGACGCCGGAACGAATAAGGTGTACCGCCCCGCTATATTTCCCTCACGGCTGACCTTAAAGCCGTGCATCCCGGAGGAACCTAAACTGCCACTGTCAATCAGCGTGGAGCAGCGCCATAACTCCCATTCGTCCAGGTTCGGCGGCGTACTCCCGGCCTTGTCAAAGGCTAAGGTTTCCTCACGATGAATACCGGGGTTACTGTCGCCTGCTCCGATGCACCGGGTAATATCTACCCCATTATACAGCAACGTCACATCCCGTATATCCACGACCATATACGGCCCACCATCGAAGATAAATGCGCCAAAAACACGCAGTTTGAGGTACCGATAATTCTTTGTGGAAAATGTACCCGTTTTAATAGAGAGAGTACCATCCGGCTCAAATGCAGACAGTACCGTAGTCTCAGCAGAGAAGTTCAGGCCATCATCGCTCCCGGAGAGATTAACAAAATAGCCGTTATATCCCGTGCAGGACATAACCATTTCAATTGCGTTAACCCTGGTGGGGTACTTAAAATCTAAAAGTAACTCTACAGCAACCTCGTGGATAAAGGTGCCGTAAACGCTGTTGCTCCACGTGAGAAAGGTACTGAAATCATTTCGCAGGTTATCGGTCAGTACATCGGTCGTCAAAGAAAAAGGGAGGGTTAGAGTCCCCACCCCGGCCTGATAGGATTGCTGGTAGACCGTTAGCAGAGAGTTGCTCACACATTACCACCTGACAAACTACACCGATTGGTATAGTAGCCGAAACTCTGGTACTCTGCCTGAAACTCTAACCCCCGGATGCCCCCGTCATCATGCCAGGGTAATTGCGTGAGCGTCTGTCGGGTAAAGCCCCGGATTTCAAAAGGGTCTGTCGCATCCGGGACCGTGAAGCGAACCGACTCTAAAACACGATCCAGATAGCGCATGGCGGTATCCAGCGTTTGCTCCGTCTCCGCGCTATCGTTTGTGGAGTAGAGGGTAATCCGATAGGTAGGTTCCACGAAGACCCGAATCTTGCCATTACCGAGCGTATCGGGCATGGAGACCAGCACAATAACCATATACGGCCCGGAATCCGCCGTGCGAACATCATCCCATCCAAAACCACGCGGGGCCTGGTTGAAAAACATTCCCCCCGTGAGGAAACCTTTCAGGGTGGCATCGTCAAACAGTATCTTTTTCAGACACTTTCGGTAGGCGGCCTGTTCGGTCTGGCTCATCCCTTTAATACCTGTTGTACCAATTGCCCCAGAATACGGTCAATCTGCTTCTCTGCCCTATCGTTCATCGGCTGCATAAACGGACGGGGGGCAAGCGTACCACCAGGGGAGCCGTATTCCAGCAGTTCCGCATACTCCGTTCCGGCATTGACAGTAGTAACCAGTAATTCCTCCGCTCCATCTATGTAGGGTTCAATGCTCGCTGCCAATGCACCGGTATCAATCGCAGGAGGTTCCCCTTCCGCTGAGGCTTGATGCTCAATTTTCTTACCTTTGCCGCGCCCCTTTTTCTTAATACCTCTGCCGTAAACCTTTCCCGAATGCTTAGAGCGAAATTCGGTATTGATAAACGTGACACCATCTAAGGCAACTTTAGTGAGGAGAGTCGCCGCCATCTTCCGATATAGGGGAATCATATCGGGTATTTCGTTGGTAACAATAACAATTTTGGAGGTTGCCATAGTGTCACTGTTTCCTCACGACATAGATACCTACAATGCCCCCGGCTGAGGGTTGGTTATCATCAGGCATAACGGCTTCATAATTTCGCTCATTTATGGTGATAATGTCGCCAGGGAGGATAGTAGTACCTATGGAATCCTCAAAGTAGACAATTTCCCGAAGGTCACTCTGCTGCCGCGCGCCGACCGTATTTTCACGGGGCAAACGGACGGTAACGACACAGCAGGGGACAGCAGAGGCTACCGGCATAACGAGGGAGACTAAACTCCCCATTGCATCGCGCTCCTCCGTGAGAACGTTGCGGTTCACGTCCCCTGCCATTAGCAGATGATAGGTTTTGAGGATTTTGCTAACTGTGGGGAATTTTTCAAAATTGAATGCCACAGGGCTATTGTATCAGGAACAAAGAAACGCGCCTGTTGAGACAAGCGCGTTGGGAGTGAAGACATGCAAGCACAGTATATCATGCTCTGGTAAGTAGCCCATATTTCACGAGGTCCGTCAGGGCATCCCCGGCAGCAGGCACCGGAGTTGTTTTCCCGTACTCCATTCGGAGATATTCCGCGTAGCCCCGGATACCCGCCTCTAAGGTGATTTTGGGGCAAAAGTCCAATATCTCACGGGCCTTTGTGATGTTCGCCCAACAGTGTCGGATGTCCCCCTTGCGCTTCGTGTGCGTCAGATTGGGCCGGATATGGATACCGAGGGCGCGCGCCATTAGATCGGCGACTGTGAGAAGATTATGGGGTACACCGGTTCCGAGGTTAAAAACCTGTCCCTCAATTGCCCGTGTGCTTGCCGTCATGCCGAGCAGTAGCCCCTGCACAATATCCGAGACGTGGATAAAATCCCGTGTCTGCTTCCCATCCTCAAAAATCACCGGGGCCGAATGGCTGAGTAACTTTTGAGCAAATATCGCCATTACCCCAGTATAAGGGTTAGATAATGCCTGCCCCTCACCGTACACTCCAAAGAAACGCATACAGGTAGTCGGTATGTCGTAAGTCTCCCCGAAGATTAAGGATTCCCGCTCCTGTACGTACTTTGTCAGGGCATAGATGTTCGGAGGGATGCAGGTATCATCCTCGGTTACGCCGACGTTTCCTCCCTCGCCGTACACACTCATTGAGGAAGCCACAATGAGCCTGCCCGGACGATGCTCCGGGTGCCGTACCCAGTAGTCCAGCAGTTTCCCGGTGTCGCCGATATTCATTGCATTATAGCGGTCAATCTCATATTGAGACTGGCCTACCCCTACCACAGCGGCAAGGTGGAAAACCACGTCATAGCGTTCCTTGCAGACATGTTCCTCATAAAGGTCCAGGCTGCCAATTCTGCCGGGATGAAACCGTACCCCCTCCGGGACGTTGATAGGTTCACAGCCGGTACCATGTACCTGTGATTCGAGGGAGTCAATCACGGTAACAGCATGGCCCTGCTGTAAGAGGGCGCGTACCAGATGCCCCCCGATAAATCCGGCCCCCCCACCCACGAGCAACTTCATGGATTTACAACCCTTTCCCGGTCAGGAGGGGAACCCCGATAGGCCGCAGGGCAGACAGGCCGTTACAGTGGGTAGAAATCTCCATGTACCGGTGGGTATCCGCGAGCGGGCCATTCTCTGCTACCATCTCCTTGATAGCCTCCGTCATTTTGTTGTAGGAGCCACCGAGGTAGGTATCATGGAAGAGGCAGAGCGTTTGAGGGTCAATTAGATATTGCCAGGTTTCCAGTTCGGCCTTTAGAAACTCGTACTCGTGTATCGTGTCAATGTACAGTATGTCCACCGGAGGAAACATTTCTCCTGCGCCAATCCTAAAATGCCGAGCCATTGCCTCCTGTACATCTTCAAGGGTTGATACTGCTCTGGAATCCCCCTGTGTGTAGTGAAAGTAAGGGGCTTTCGGCCTGAATTCCCCGTTGAGTTCGTCATAGATGTCAACGGCAAAATGGCCTTTAGCACTGTCAGGAGCGTTGCTGACCTTCAAGCCGAGGTCAAAGGCATGGGTACTACCGCAACAGGTTCCCGTGCCTAACTCCACAATGACCTTTGCACGAGAGGCAAAGTCAGCAAGCCTTTCCATGTGCAGCCAGATAGAATTGCCGCCAGCACCCTCCTTGAAGGGGTAGCGGTTGGTCGGTGGGGCGATGTACCCCGGAGGGCCTTGAAATGCCATTATTTTCTTCCTTTCTTTCGGGATTTACTTCCCCTACCTCTTGATTACCTCTGCAAAATCGTCGCGGTCATAGAACAGACCATAGGGGGCGTTCCGGCCCATTGGGTTGATTCGGAGCGTGAACGCCGGATCATTGAAAGGGACAGGGTAAGTCTCCTCACCGGGACCCCCGCCCCATTTCTGGATGTAGTAGCGCAGGTTGCGAGCATTGGTACTGATATGCTGGTTGGCAAGGACATCATCCGTCCGGTGAGAAAGGGAGCCGTAGTGGACCGCCCTGGTATTCTTCACTTCGTCCATTTGAAGCCCTGCCAGATACCCCCTCCGCCCGAAGTCGCAATCCTCGTAGTAGATCGGGGCAAAGTTTCGGTCAAAGCATCCCAGAATATCGTAGGCTTGCCGGTTGAGAGCGAAGCAGGAGAAGCCGAATCCCAGACGCGGACGGGAGTTCGGGAGTTCGGGCCGGTCGGCGTAATACTTGTGGTAGCCGTCCAACGTGATGAGGTACTTATCCGGGTGATTGATTGCAAACTCTGCTAAGAGGTCAAGGTCCGTTTCTGGTCCCTCTCGCTCTGGCAGGTCCGGCGCGCAGTCGAATTCCACATCGTCATTCACCAGGATAACGGTATCCGCGCCCATTTCAAAGCCATCCACTACCGAATCCGACCAGGAGGCCGCAAGCCCCCGATTGACCTTATGGGGGTGATAAATCAGGTTAGGCAGGGTGGCTGCCAACTCACAGACCCTGACGACTTCCGGGAAGGCAGAGTGCAGGTGCAGGTGCATCGTCACCCTGTGACCATTCCCGGAGATGCAGGACTCGATTAGCCCTGCCGTCTCCTGCGGGAGATTGTACGCGACAATCCCGACATGGATATTTAGTTTCCTCATGTTTGAACCTTTCGGGTAGCCCGGCTAATTAACTGTAGGGAGTTAACTGCCTACTGTCGTCTCGGTTTTGTTCCGAGTTATCTATTGAAAACCTGCTCTAACAGCCACAGGGCGCGTGTGGAGTTGGTATGGTGGGTACTGGTATGCCGAATACAAGCCTCTCCCATATCCTCTACCTTTTTCAGGTTCTTATCCACGAAACGAACCAGGGATTCAATCTCCTCTAACCCATTGTAATACAGGCAGTTTTTCATAGGGGTATAGGGGAAAGGCATCTGAATTTGCGGCGTGTCTGCCATCAGCAGGGAGGAAACCGCCGATTCCCAGAACCGGCAGGTATCGTATCCCCACCCCCGACAGGAGACATTGACTCGTGAACGCGAAAGGATACCCGCGTACTCCTGAAAGCCCTTCAAAGGGTGCTGCTCCCCTTTGAGCAGGTGCAGACTTCCCTCGGACATTCCAAAAGCATTGTTAAAATGTGCCGGGGCCGTGTCGAACAGTTTCCGCATAACATCAGCCCTGATAGGATGAGACAGCCCGGCGAGGAAAACCATATCAAACTCTTTTGGAGTCGCCTTCCATTTCCTCACATCCGGTACCATGACATCCGGCGCGGAGAAGGGAAAGGAAATCAAGGAGACACCATTGATTTCCTCACGGACGGGGTTCACCGGCGAGAGTTCCCGTTTCAGGTAATGGCTAACCTGACAATTTGAAACAGTTCCCCATTGCAACTGGTCATGGTCTTCCCCGTCATGGAAGGCAATCGGGATGCCAGAGTTTAGAGCCTCAAAGAGAGAATCTTTCAATTCCATAAAGGCGCGCAGGACTCCCAACCGGGCCGAACCCATTACCACGAGGTCAAAGAAACCATTTTCCAATGCCTCCCGAATCTCCTGTGCGGTCGTCAGCGTGGTACGGGCCGGGAATCCCTTACCTTCCCATCCGTTGCCGAACCAGGGATACGGGGCCGTGCAGCCGTTGTATAGATTCTGCTCCGGTATGTCGTAGTGGGCGGTCTCCCCATGGTAACTCACCTTCAGGGGATAATCAAAAACGTGATTATGTCCCAGGGCTGTACACAAGCCCCCGAAGAGAAACGCCTCGCCGTAGTCGCCTTCGGGGTGTGTGAGGAAAAGGATATTAGGCTGTGTGTTTACGTTCATTTTCTTCCTTCTGTTTCTTTTCCTTGTAAACTTTTCGGATTTCTTTTAGTTCCTCTATTGCCCATGTAAAGAGAGTAGCGGCACTTGAAATTGCTACAGCCTCTAATATTCGTTTTAGGGCATCTCGTGATAGAAAGGGTGTCATACTAACCCCACTTCCTGATACACGTTAACAACGGAGCGACGTTGTAGGTACTTCTGGATACGTACCTGACACTGATAGTAGAATTCGGAGTCCCGGAGGTTTTCTACATGCTTGACGGCTTCCTCCATTGTATCGGCATACAGGACACAATCCCCTAAATCCTCGTAACAGGTGGCACGGTTGACGATGACCGGCTTAAGGGCATTGAGGGCCATTAAGACCGAGGCAGAGGCATAGTAGAGACCCGCATCGGGCCGGGGCATGAACAGGATGTCTGCCTCCTGCAAGCGGTCCATGATGTCATGGGGCGTTCCGTAATCGGTCCATAACTTCGTATCCACGAGGGGAACGCCGGACAGCAGGGTATAGAGTTCCCCGCGCTTGACCATGCTGTCACAATAGAACGAACCGAGAAGCCTTGACTTTGTTTCATGGCAAAGGGCCGCCTGACCGGAGATGTCCCGGTGGGGTCCATAGATACCGAAATTGCCAATAGTCAGGGTATCCGGGGTAACACGGGAGCCGTCAGGGTGGTACTTCTTACCGGGTATCGGGAAGGCACCGAGCGGACACATTTTGACACCCAGGAAGGTAGCGCCGGAAAGGGAGGTCGTGTAGAACGGGAGTCCCTCCTCAATAAACTGGGTAATGATTCGATTCAAACCGCGTTCGTAGGGTCGGGGGGAGACGGTGTGCAGCAGGACGCTAACCTTGAATGGCACTCCCTTTTGACTCATTTCCTTTTTCAGGTTGAGGAGTTCCCGAAACGCCCCGATGGTGGATTCCCCTCTACCGAGCCGATTGGACCGGTTATCAAAAAACACGTACTCATGCTGTAGGATAACGGACTCCACGGAGTCAAACTGACGGGCAAGCGCGCAAGCGGCAGTAGTCGTTTCCACGATGACAGCGGGGGTACCTGATTTCTGCAAGGCATCCATTGTGAAGCCAGAATATTCCGCGATACCACACCGCTCATTCCACGACGGCACGACCAGTACCACCTTCGGCTGTGAGGAAAGGGGCAGGTCCCGCACCTCCGATAGGACAGCATCCCGATACTCTCCAGGGGAGGATTTCGCGAGACGTACCCGGTGATGTTCGGCGTCTTCCTCCTCACAGCGCGTTTTGAGTTCATCCAGCACCGGCAGCCAGTGGGTCAGGACAATCTTATTGATGTCGTACTGCAAGGCTCCCTCACGGGCTGCCAGACGATACTCCGGCCATTCCGCCTCGGCATCGCAGAAGGCGCAGAGGGCTTCCCGAATTACTTCCGGGTCGGCGAGGTATTGGAAGCCGAAAAGGTTATTCATAAACCGATTTTCGAGCCGTTTCGCCATGCGCATCCCGCTAAAAATCAATTCTCCCGTGGAGGTCCAATCCGGGGCGATTACCGGCGTCCCGCACGCTTGAGCCTCTAATAAGGGCAATCCGAACCCCTCCCCCGTGGAGGCACACAGCAAAACATCAGCGGCGGCATAAGTGGCACGCATAAACTCGGTATCGAATCCGAGGTATTGCTGTAACTGGTCACAGTAGGCAATTGCCTTGCCATCGTTGAACCCGTAGGACAGCGCAAGATGCTCAAGATTGGTTCGCCCATTCAAATTTGTATGGATGTAAAGGAGAGCGTCTTTTGCTTTAGGATGACCGGACGCCTTGAACCGTCGCCAGCCGTCAAAAATTTGCTCCCATCCCTTGCGCGTCGGCAGGGGGTCATTATTTGCCGCCACGACCACCGCGATAAATCGGCCATCATCGGGCAGAAGGGCATGTTTTCGGGCCGCTTCCCGGTCCATTGGCTGATACGCCTGAAGATCAATTCCATGAGGCACGAAATAACTATCTAAGCCAGCAGCCTTGACCTGCTCATAACCAAATTTTGAGTAGGTAATCCGCGCCCATGCCTTCTGTATTCGATCCAGGGTAGACGGGGGAATGCCCTCCGTGTCAATCGGAAACATCATCACGGGACGGACACCCTCTCCATAGAGTTCGGGTTTCAGAACCCAGGCATCCAGAAAGCAGACGGTAATATCGGCTTCAAAGTGGCGAGAGTATGGGCCTAACAGATGTTGAGACCAATCGCCGGAAGGGTTATGGGAGGAAGGGTAGCAGGGAATATCTCCTATCAGCATGGCTCCGAATTGGATGCCATGTGACACAAACAGGGCCATTTTATGCCCGTACTCCTGCAACCGGGAGACAATCAGGCGCGTCTGCTGGCCGTAGCCGGAAGGGGCATGGGGTGAATTGGAAAACCACCCGATACGCAGGGGACGTACCGAGTTCTCAATAATCATCTTTTCGGGTAGCATTTTTCCTTCTTTCGGACCCTCTAATAGATAAGGTCTCGCCGATAATTAGCAACCGTGCTTTTATAGGCCCCCAACCAACTGGTATACAGGGCCATTCGCTCTGCCTGTGTGGAGGCAAGTTCGACTTCAAGTTCCCCCCGCTTCACTCGCTGGACCGGCCCGCCTCCCTGAGCATCCAGGGCATTCTTGATGGAGGGGTAAATCAGGGCCGCTGTCCCCATGAGGATAGCCTGCCATACCTCCGCCGGTAATTGTGTCCAGTAGCCCCAATTCGCGGTAACGGCAATCACCCCGATTTTCCCTCGATGTGCCAACTTCAGGTATTCATAGGGACGTTTCCGGGGGGCCGGGTCATAGGGAACCATTGTGTACCACTCCTCCGGTTCGAGGGTGAAAGTGGTAGTACCGAATTCGTCAAACAGACCCGTGTGCGTCACCAGGGTAATGCTGCCGGGAATGATGCCACCGAGCATATCCCATAACTGCGAGGGGGAATCGCGTCTGAATTTCCGGGTCTCCTGAACGCCCGTCGCCAGAAATGGAGCGTACCCGGTATCCTGCTCAAACTGCCCTATCAGGCCATTGAGACGGGCCGGAATCCGCAGAAGGTCTGTCACCGTATCCTCGGTTATCATCCCCGCAGAGGTTAGCAAGGCAAGTACATCTGCTTCTGAGGGGTACGCGGCATAGTAAGATGGGGAGATAATCGGGAAGAGTACCGGCTCCGGGAAAACAGGCGCAGGAGCCGGAGGAGCAGGGGTATTCCCGCCGCTCCCTAACAGGTTGGTAATAAGGGACTTGGGAGAACCTAAACCGGTTATTAACCCGCTTGTACCCATTATAGCGTCCTTGTAATGCTGGTAGGGTTCGTAGCATCATTGATAGTATAGATGCCCGCTACCGTGGAGCCGTCCAGTTTCTTTGCTATCAGGGAAGTGCCACTGATTACCTTTTCTGCAAGTAAGGAACGCACTTCAAATAGCAGTTGAGAAAGTGTGGGAGCAGCCCCCAGAGTAGCATATGCCTGCGTGAGAACGGTAGTCAAAATTCCTGCGGCAATCTCAACAATAGCATCCGCAGCAAGCGCATCCGCATCTACCGCATCAGTCGCGATAACGGCGGCTGTAATAGAGCCTGCTGCAAGGGTCATGGCGGAACCAACCGCAGCCGGGTTCGCTGGAATCTGATTTACCTTTGTCGTCAGGTTTGCTACAACAGCCGTTGTTAAATCCGCCTCCGGGGAGATAAATTCAAAGGTGTCCGCGCAGGCCGGGGTACCTAATGCAAAGTAACGCACGGCTACCGAATTGGCGTTCATGTCAGCGGCGCTATGGTTAAAGTAGTATCCCCCGCCCTCTAATTCCACGGCAGGGGCCGTGCCACTGGACACCGCGCCCATCGGGGAACCGTCCTTGCTGATATGGGCAAGGACGGTCCTGCCGGTCATCAGCGCGCCGGTGGAATCCCGCATGACAAACGGCAGTTGAGCCGCTACCCCTTTTTGATACTGTGGCACAAGTTACCTCCCGACGATACCCTTTATCGCCGTGCTTTAAGTCCCCTACGATGTGTGTTTCTATCCCCAACTATAATCAGACCCGAAGACGTGGGCAAAAGGGCATTCAGCGCCGTTTGCAGGGGAACCGCGATTATTGCGCCTGCTTTTCCATGCCCGGTATCGTTCCAGTGAACGGCATCCGAGAAATCCCCGCCTGCATAGGAGCCGCCGAATCCGCCACCGCGATAATCGGCAAAGGCGACATTCACCGCAAAGGAAGTTCCTTTGATGGTGTTATACCAGGCTGTTACCCCAGCATCCCCTCCGGCCCCGGCCCACCCGGAGGTATAGCAGGGCAGCATGATGATAATACGTCCCCACCCTGCCGCGACACGGGCTTGAATATAGGAGATAAAAGCCGCTGCCGCCGAGGAATCGTTATAACCCTCTCCGCCTACCAGTACCGAATTTGCCCGTGTCCGTCCTACGAGTGCCGGGTATGCGTCAATATAGGAGGCCCGTGCGCTAATCTGGGACATGGAATCCCCGGCCTGCCCCACGGAACGAATGTCCGGCAGGGTACCGGTCAGCAAGCCGCGTGCTACCTGCTGCTGCTCATGCGCGGTATCTGAGGCATTAGAACCTGCCGCGAAAAGGCTGTTCCCCTCCCACAGGACAAGTGGAGTAGACCCGGTAACGGGGAAAGGATTAGAACCAAAGTATGCTGCAACATCCGTGAATAATTGGGCAAGGTTTCCCGCTGACAAAACCGCTGTCGGTATTGCAATTATCGAATGTATATCTACTTGCGAGGGCTGCGTGAGGTTAGTCTTAGTGCCAATTGTAACGCCCGTTTGTGCTGTCAACGCAGACCCGACTACGCTGGTAGCAACGTAGGTATCCCGATAGGCAGTCAGCGTTCCGGCATTCTCCGATACCCCTTGAATAGCCCAATGATCCTGTGTCCCGATAATAAGGTCTTTTGCGGCAGCACCATCCCACTGCGTAAAGTGTCCGGTGGCGTTATAAGTATAATACGTATAGGTTCCGTTTGCCTCTAAAAGTGTTTGAAGGGAGGCAGACCGGCGATTCCACTTACTCACAATAAATAAGGTGTATGACGGCCCCCAGGTAACAGCCGCATCCGTGAGGGAGGAGAGCGAACCATCCAGGCGCAGGAAGTACCCATCTGCCCCACTCAGCCCAGGGGGACCTCCGGCAGTTTTGAGGATCCAACGCTTGTTACTGGTTGCCTGTACCAGATTCAGCCCGGTAGCAAAGAAACCGGCTACTAACGCGCCATCGGTCGTTGCCGGAGTCGTATGCCCGGTATCAGTATAGGCATCGTACCCGGCCTGAAGGATAATAGCCCCCGGAGCCGAGGTCGTTAATTTAGCCATTAACTATTTCTTCCCCGGAGGTCTGCCTACCCGCTTGTTCATCGGCTTTGTAGGATCGTTAAAATTCGCGGCGGAACTACCCTCTGGCTGTGAGGAAATTAGAGGGAGGGCAGTCCCATCCTTTACCAGTTTATCCCGCTCCCCGGTGGAGACGGTCAGGATTTCACCAGGCTTGCCCCGGAGGTAGGGTTTCAGGAGCCGTACCTCTGCAAAGCCGCCCTCCTCCGGTTTCTTGTTCTGGTTTGTATTGCCTGTAACCATATCAAAATCATATAGGGTATCAGGCAGGATGTCAACCGGAAGGCCCTATAATTATTTTTGGATTCTCTTGACAATCCCCTTGATATGTATTATAATTATAATTGTGGGGAGGACAATCCTCCCCCTGAAAGGTGCTTACGAAAATGAGTTTTGTATTAACTCCTGCCATCCACACGGAAAAAACCGAAACGTTCACCTGCCCCGAAACCGGGAAAACCTACCACCGCGTCAAACCAGGCGCGGCGAATTCCTGTTTTGCCCGGTTCCGCGCCACTATTGATTTCGTCAGAGCAAACGGTGGCAAACTCTGCTGTATCGAACCATCCTACGCCGCGATCACCTGCCCTCGAATACCGGGTGGTCACGCATGGTTGTATCTTAATTTCGATTAAAAGCAATCCTGGGAGAGGTTGTGGCCTCTCCCTCTACCACGAGGAAAGTTACGAAATGCAAATCAGAAAAGCAATGGATAGGTTACGGCTCTTTATGCTGATCGGGTGCAAGACCCTGGGGGATGCCCACTGGCTGAGCCGGAATTGCAGCGAAGCGGGCTTAGTGCAGGCGGCATTGGCCCAGGAGAAAGAAAGGTACTTACCGGCATGAAGATAGGAGATACCGTTCGTATTACCGGTGATGCTGATATTTCATCAGGATTCCGAGGGGTTATTGGTAAGGAGGGCGTAATAGTCGCAGTCAAACCAGACTCCCCAAAAGTGGCTGTATCATTAGGGGGTAGTATGTGGTTTGTCACATTG
>Ga0137407_10001151_pt1 | contig 17399 bp, 13 predicted proteins | sample CZOMad2_2_16fung_FD_108410 | JGI IMG/M metagenome (GOLD analysis project Ga0137407, IMG submission 108410) | Vadose zone soil fungal communities from Angelo Coast Range Reserve, California, USA - CZOMad2_2_16fungal (Illumina Assembly) | ecosystem: Environmental > Terrestrial > Soil > Vadose... | reverse complement strand
ACTCCGGATCGAACAGCGGATTGTATTCGTAGGCGTAGCCATGCGGCCAACGGTTTACGGTAAGCGCTTCAACATCGCGCGCTGCATCGAATCCGCCGGCAGCCAGTGCTCGCGACAGCTGATCGCGAATTTTACGTTCGAACGATTCGAACGGCGTTACCAGTAGCTCCATTCGCCCCGCTTTGTGCTGGTCACGCGCGGGAAGTCCTGGCTTGCAGGGCGTCCGGCTTAGGTGCAGCAACATCGGTTCGTTCGGCGACCGGGGACTACGATAATCGCCAATGTTCACGGGCCAATTCAGGTTCACCGAATTCCAATACGCTGCGGGCGCGTGGATGCTGGAAACGCCGAGTTTTTGAAAAGAGGTCCAGTTGCGCAAGCCCACACTCGCATAAACGAGCGGCACTTTTACCAGATAGTGCAATGCTTCCTTCTGTTTTTCCGGCAGCTCAGGACACAGGAATGGAATCGTCATGTTCCAGCAAGCCAGCACGCATGCGCCTGCGCGCAACGAAAACACTCGCTTGCCGCTTGCATAGGTTACCTCCACTTCAGGCGCGGCATTCGCATTCTCGACGTTGCGAACGCAAACAACCATACTGTTAAGCCGGATACGAACGGACGCGAACTCTGCGTCTAGGCGATCGTAGTGAACCGGCGCAGTTACTACGTCCTGGACGGAATTCCCTGGCACAGCCGACGGAATCAGCGAACGGACCAGCAGTCGCGCGACAGACGCATTTCCGTCAGGGAAATGAAATCGCGCTGAACCGCCATTTGCATAGCCCGCACCCGAATAACTCATGTGCGGCGCCGAGCCAGCATCGAGCCACATTCCCTGAAATCCCGGCAAGCCGAGTGCCCAACAATCGAGTGCAGGCTCCGCGTCAATTCCAACGCCCCACTCGCCGTTGGTGCGTGTCTGATAGAAGGGAATGACGCCGGGGTCGACTTTCGCGATGCTCAGCAGGAAATCTTTATAGCTGACGCGTGACAGACGATCCTTTTTCTCCGCCGACGTAAGTCCGGGAAGATAGTCGATCTTGGCTCGCTCGATGCGTAAGATGTCGCGGCGAATCGCCAGACTGAATGGCGTCTTGCTTAGAAAGTCCTCCAGCTTCGAAGAAGCTGTACCGTCGCCCGGATTTTCCTCTTCACCTATGCTAAGCCCAGCAACCAGCCGGTCCGTTCCGAATGTTTCCTTGTCGAAAAACACTCCGGCTCCAAGTCCAAGCGAGTGATAGAAATTCGGATCGCTGCACTTTTTGTCGAGCGCGGTCGCGTCAATTCCCAGTTGCTGCATCAGCCCAGCCGCTTCCGCGCTATACGGAGTCGGACTATCGATCAGCATTGTGCCGCCGTTCAGCAGTTGCAACTTTCCGCCGAGGTGGAATTCGTTGCGCCTCGCGTGCCCGCCGAAGTCGTCGTGATTTTCCAGGATAAGAATCTTCGTGCTCGCACCTGCACGCTCGCGATAAAAATGCGCCGCAGCGAGCCCGCTGATTCCTGCTCCCACGATGATGAGGTCGTATTTTTCAGCGAGTTGTTCGGGAGCAGCAGAGTCTTTCCAAAACGTCCCATCGCGCAAGCTGTGCGCAATTTCAAATGATCCCGGGTGGCTTCCGCGAAGGCCAGTCAAGACCGGCGGATTGTAGCCCGCGTGATTTTGTGTTTCGTCTGACTTCGTTTCAGCTGCGTGGAGCGCTTCCGGCAACAGCGCCGCGCCAATGGCCAGCGCCGCGCCATTCAAGAAATCCCGGCGCGGAATATCGCGTCCCATTCCGAGCTCAGTGTCGGCACGTTCTCTGCGATTGTTTCGAGTCATTTTTTGGAACGCTATTCATGCCGCGACAAGTGTTTCTTCTTCACCCTGAACGAAGTTCTTCAACTGCTCGCCACGCCTGATCCATCGCTTGATCGGTGTACGCAGCCGCTCCGGCATCAGAATTGGCAATCGCGATCCGTCCAAAGCGCTTGCGGCCAATCTCGCATGGACTCTCGCCCTTCGGCCATTCCGGATCGAACAGGTAATTGTATTCGTACGCGTATCCATGCGGCCAACGATTGACGGTAATCGCCGTAATATCATTCGCTGGATCGAATCCGCCATCGGCCAAAACGCGCGCAAACTGATCACGAATGCTGCTTTCAAATGTCTCGAAGGGCGTAGATAACAAATCCCCGCGGCCCGCGCGATGCTGATCGCGCTCCGGCAGACCTGGCAGGCACGGAGTTCGCTCCATGCGAACCAGAATCGGCTCGTCGGGTTTTTTGGGCGACTCATAGCCGCCGATATCCACGGCAAGATCAAGATTCATGCCGTAGTGATACATTCCAGGGCACGTCACACTGCGGACTCCAAGTGTTTCAAACGCCTTCCAGTTTCGAACTGCAACTGACGTATAGACCAGCGGCACCTTGACGCCATATTTCAACGCTTCTTTCTGCGTTTCCGGAAGCTCTGGGCAAATATACGGAATCATCATGTTCCAACACGCCATGATGACGCTCCTTCCGTGCACCGTTGAAAGCTGGCCGTCGCAGACGTAAGTAACGTCAGCATGCTGCGCCTCACCAGAAGTGCCGGCATGTTGTGCGGTCACCACAATACTGCTCAGTCGAATCCGCACTGGAGAATCGGCTTTGTCCAGTTCGGAGTAGTTGAACTTCGCCATGACGATATCTTCCGCGTCGTGCCCCGCGGCCGCCGCCGGAATCATTTTTCGTACTAGCATCCGCGCAATCGTTGCGTTTCCGTCCGGATAATGAAATTCGTACGCCTCCTTTGGCGCCGCAAATCCCATCGGCGTGTAACCCATACGCCGATATGGACCGGGCTCAAGCTGCAAGCCTTTGAATCCCGGGGAAAAAAGTGCCCAGCAATCAAGCGCTGAAACCGCGTCGATCCCTACACCAAACAGCCCATGCGTCCGCGTCTGGTAAAACGGAATCGTCCCCGGATGCACCTTCACCACATCGAGGAGATATTTCTTGTAGCTGATGCGGCTCAGCTTGTCCTTTTTTTGCTCGGACGTTAGTCCCGGAAAATAATCGACCGCTTCAGTCTCCAACCGCAAAATATCTCGTTGCGTTTCGGCCGACAGGGGCGTCTTCCCAAGGAATGCCTTCCATTCCTCTGCGCTACCGCCTCCGGACGTGCTCCCCGGAAGATTCGTCACCAGGCGGTCAGCGCCAAACGTCTGCTTGTCAAAAAACACGCCGCTGCCGAGGCCCTTATAAACATCTCTGCGGTAACACTTCTTGGCAAGACTTTCCGGATCGATTCCCAAATCATCCATCAGCCCGCGCGCAACTTTGCTGTATGGAAAAGGTGATTCGACGGCCCAGGTCCCGCCATTCGCCAGCAGCATACGCCCATTCGCGCGCAGTTCGTTCCGCTTGGCGTGCCCGCCGAAATCGTCATGGTTCTCCAGAATCAGGATGCGCGCACCGGGATTCTTCGTACGCCAAAAGTACGCCGCGGCCAGCCCGCTGATTCCTCCTCCGACGATCACCAAGTCGTATAGCTCTTTTGTGTCCGTAGCAGCTGAGCCCATGGCAGGAAATTTCCCGTCGCGCACTCCGTGTGCTGCTTCGAATGAACCAACATGGCTACCGCGAAGCCCGGTCAACGCCGGAGGATAATACCCAGGCCGATCCTGCGCTGCGATCGAGGCATCGAAGGCGCTCCATGCTAAGCCCGGGACCATCGCTCCAGCGACCGCTCCGCCAGTTCCTACCGCAACTCCATTCAGGAAATCGCGCCTCGTGATGTTGCGATCCATGCCAAGTTTTCGGTCCTTGCGTTCGCTCATTTAGGCCTTTTAGTGTTTTTGTCACATGAGGATTCTGATTCGAACAAAACGGGATTCTCTCTGCGGAATACTTTTTATACCCCGCTATTTTTTCGGCGCGCTGGAATAATGCAGAAACACGACTTTCCATTCGCCATTGCGTTTGAACATCACATCCGATTCCTGGTTGTCTTCGTCACTGACTTTTCCGTCCTTCAACTTGGTGCGAACATGCAGGATGTAACTCGCCACCGCCGTATCCTTGCTCGGCCCAACCTGAATGTGCAGGTCGGAGATTTCAACCTTTTGCACGCGATTCCCTTCCCCGATATACGCCGTCCATTCCTTCTGGTATTGCGATAAGTCCGTCCGGCCCTCTGGCAGAAACTGCGAAAACTCAGCCGCGTAAAACGAAAAATACCTCGCCAGGTCGTTCGCTTCGTACGCTGCGTTGGCGCGTTGTTCGAATTCTTTGATCTCGTCTTCCACCGATACCGGGTGCGGTTTAGCTTGCAGCGCCAAAAATGCAATCGGCACAATCAGAACCAACGCTGACAAGATGAGTCTTACGGGCTTCATGGGGTTGTCCTCGCTCCTGCTACCTTACTATAAATCTGCAATCTTGCGAAATGGCCGGTGTACCCGTACTAATCCTGCAACTGGTTTGACTGTTTCGCGTCACAAACCTAAAATACGCAAGCCCATGGCCGCCACAAACTCTTTTCTTGGCTCAACGATTTCCCACTACCGCATCATCGAAAAACTCGGCGGTGGGGGTATGGGCGTGGTCTATAAGGCGGAAGATACCCGGCTTGGCCGCTCTGTCGCGCTAAAGTTTCTTCCCGAAGAACTCTCGCAGAATCCACAAGCGCTCAGCCGTTTCCGCCGCGAAGCGCAAGCCGCTTCAACCCTGAATCATCCCAACATCTGCACCATCTATGACATCGGCGAACACCAAGGTCGCGCGTTCATTGCCATGGAGTGCCTGGAAGGCACAACGCTCAAGCACAAAATTACCGGCCGTCCGCTCGACACGGAGACCCTCGTCACCCTGGCCATCGAAATTGCCGATGCCCTCGATGCCGCACACGCCAAAGGCATCATTCATCGCGACATCAAGCCAGCAAATATTTTTGTCACCTCGCGCGGCCATTCCAAAATTCTCGATTTCGGGCTCGCCAAGGTACTTTCTCTTGGCGCATCAGAGGGTTCTACCCATGCTTTCGATCCTGCCTCCAACGCTACCCAGGATTCTCCACCTGGAGATCTCACCAGTCCCGGCAGTTCGCTCGGCACCATCTCCTATATGTCGCCGGAGCAGGCGCGTGGCGAAGAACTCGACGCCCGCACCGATCTTTTCTCCTTCGGCGTGGTTCTGTACGAAGCCGCCGCCGGAGCCCAACCTTTCGCCGGAAATACTTCCGCGGTCATTTTCCACCGCATTCTGAACGAAACGCCGCAACCTATCTCTGACCATAATTCAAAAGTTCCTGCAGAACTTGAACGCATTGTCGGCAAAGCCCTCGAAAAGGACCGCGACCTCCGCAGCCAAAGTGCCGCTGAGCTTCGCGCCGACCTCAAACGCCTTAAGCGCGACCTCGACTCCTCCGGGCGTCTCGATTCCGCTATTCGTGGCACACAATCCGTCCAAAACCCAGGACAAAATGCATCTCAACCGCAGGCCCGCCAAACTCCGAAAAAGAAAACCGTCGCTGTCTTGTACTTTGAAAACCTAAGCGGCGCAAAAGAGGACGAATATTTTCGCGATGGCATGACCGAAGACATCGTCACCGAACTCTCCAAAATCGCGCGCCTGGAAATTTATCCGCGCTCGGAAATGCTGCAATTTCGTGACAAACCGGTTACCGCTCCCGAAGTCGGCGAAAAACTCGGCGCTATGTACGTCCTTGAAGGCTCGATTCGCCGCGCCGGAAATCGCCTCCGCATCACCACACAACTTGTTGAGAGTTCCACGCGCCACTCAGTCTGGGCCGAACGCTACGACCGCCATATGGAAGACGTCTTCGCGATTCAAGAGGAAATTTCTCTCAGCATCGCCAAGGCACTGGAAATCACCCTCTCCCCGCAGGAAGAGAAGGTCATAGCCCGGAAATCTACAATCAATCCCCAAGCCTACGACTTTTTCCTGCGCGGCAGAAACTATCTCCGCCAGCGCCAATTCGAATACGCACTCGCCATGTACGAAGAAGCCATCAAGCAGGACCCTAATTTTGCTCTGGCCTACGCCGGTATCGCGCATGTTTGGGGAGGAATGGACGAATTCCGCAGTCCGAATCCTGAGTATGTCCAGAAAGGTCTGGCGGCATGCGCGCGGGCGGAGTGGCTGGCGCCCGATTTGGCGGACGTTCTCTCCGCGCGCGCTCGCATCGAGTACGCGCAGCATCACTACGACAAGGCGATCGCCCTTGCGCGGCGCGCCGTGGAGCAACAGCCTGAGTGCGAGGGCGCGCACGACGTCCTGGGACGCGCTTACTTTTCCGCGGGCCGCTATGAGGATGGCGCAGCTCTAGCCGACAGCGCCTTGGAAATCGTCAGCAATGACTACAACGCGCTGGTCCCGCTCATCAATTCTCTGGAAAAGGTCGGTCGCAAGGCCGATGCCGAGCGTTTGCGCCGCCGCGAACGGGAAGTCCTAGAAAACCAGTTGCAGCGATTCCCTGATGACGTGCGTGCCCGCATTCTTCTGGCGTCCGATCAGGCCAGTGCAGGCGAAACCGATACCGCGATCATGCACGTGAAGATTGCCGTGGCCATGCGACCCAACGATGCTAATGTTCTTTATAACGCAGCGTGCACCTATGGCATCCTCGGCATGAAGGTTGATGCCCTCGAAACATTTCGCCGCTCGGTACAAGCGGGCTACTCGAACTTGAATTGGTGCTTGAAGGACCCCGATCTCAAAATTTTGTATGACGAACCGGAATTCAAGAATCTCATCGCAAAGCGCGACGCCAGTAACTCCTAAAACTCTTGACGTACGGCAATAGCTTTTATGGGAATAAAATGATTGAAGGCGCATCGGCTTTGCGCCTTTGCACCCTCGTCAATTGGTCCGAGAAAGTTTTGTTCCTCGCCTCAATCTGAATGCAAACTAAACTCGTTTTACAAACCTGGAATCAGGCAATTCCCATAAAGTTTTTGGTGACATTCCGTAAGCTTCAGAGTTCTCGGTCGTTCGCCCCACTGGGAAAATTTGGCTGGGAGGCCTGGACTCGAACCAGGATAGCCAGATTCAGAATCTGGAGTCCTGCCAATTGGACGACCTCCCAACAGTTTTACAACTCAGACAGTTAGCAACTTCCGGCGCTTCGATCGGCGAGTAATTTTCACTATCTTTTCACCGTTGGGCACCAGATTTGTTGACGGCGTAGTTTGCTGAACACGCCGCATTGCTTCGACAACATCCTCCGTATCCACGATGTGGTATCGGTCGAACACATCTCTAGTTTTATGTCCCGATATCGACATTGCTACCTTCTCGTTTACGCCAGCCTTCATCAGGTTCTTGATTGCCGAGCGACGGAGGTCGTGAATAATCAAACCATTGTAGCGTGGGTCTGGCTTGCCTTCAACTTCGGTGAACGTTCCGAGTCCAGCCGCAACGCACGCTTTGTGCCACGCTTTGCGGAGGTTCGTCGCATCGAACACCGTCCCGTCTTTTGGTAATCGCTTGAGCATAGTGATGAGCACATCGGGCAGCGGCACTGTACGAGGTTCGCTGTTCTTCGTTTGCTCGCCCTCCAGCCTAATCAACGCCTCCCCCAAATTCACCTGCGACCACTCAATTTGTGTTGCCTCTCCCAACCGAACGCCGCAGTAATATAAAAACACGATGAGCGGTTTTAGATTCGTTGGGATGTGCGATAACAGGCTCTCAAATTCGGCGCGGGGCAGGAATCCTTTTCTAGGCGCTCCCGCTTTGAGCAAATGTATCTTGGGCTTAACTTGAATCTTTCCGTCTTCGTGCGCCAAACTCAACATCCGCCTGAGAAGAGCGAGAGAACCATTTACCGTACCGTTCGCCGCACCTTCCTTCACCCGTCTCTTCGCAAACTCTCGCGCCGCGTCTGTTGTCACTCGACTCACTGGCAGCCCCGGTTTCTCTGCCTTCCCTTCGCTTGCCGCTTCGTACTCGAAAAATTTATCCAATGCCTTCAGGCCCCAAATAATCTCCTCCCCATCAGCCGTCACTTGAAGGCTCTTGTTACCCTTCTCAACGTAGTTTTGGAGGAGAGCCGCTCTTAAATCGCCGTAACGAATGCGCTTCAAATCTCCGATGAAATTTAGGCCCCTGTCTTTGTCGGTCAAAAGATTGCGTAAAGTCGTCAGGGCTTTTTGTTTGACCTCGGTTTTCGTGGAAAATCGCCGCTGCTTCCCGTTCTTATCGTAGATTTGCGCGTACCAGAAGCGACAGCCCGCAATCTTGATAAGTCCGCCTGTACCGCGTTCGCGTTTCGCGTTCGCCATATTGAGTCTCGGTGAAAGTATACCAGACTTTTGGTGAAAATTGACTGCGTTAGGTTGGCTAAAATAGTACTTGACAGTACTAGTCCTTGTGTGATAGGGTGGGGTGAATAAAATTTGCATCCAGAGTAGGGGTGGCTTCCACCACCTTTCGCCAACCGATCTCGCTGTCCTAGCGAGCCACGGTGGTCCAACGATGCGGCCCTTAGGAGGGCAAAATGAACCAATCACATGTAGATGAATACGCGTCTTCGGGCACCAGCCCTGGACCGATGTTGCTCGACATTAAGGCAGCTGCTCGTGTTTTGTCCGCTACCCCGTGGGCTGTCCGTTCCCTTCTTTGGGACAACAAAATCCCGTTCGTCAAAATCGGTCGCAGGCATCTCATCGACCCAGCCGACTTGCGTGCGTATATCGCTCGTGAGAAATCGGGCGGTATCGCATGATTGCCACCGCCACGCACAGCACCACATTTGCAGGCGCAAGCCTGCTCGATTCAATCGATCGCCATCAGCACATCCAGTTCGTCGAACGCCGCGTGTCGGGCGAACGACTGCTTGATGCGCCAGAACGTCCGAGGCACATCGTGGGAGACGTTGCCTGCCGTGAGTTCGCTCAGGCTTTTCCGTCTCCTCCTCCGTCGTATCCAGCCGAAGAGCAAGAATGGATTGACGTGTCGCTCCGTAAGTGGGCGAAGAGGACCGAGACTCATGCAACCGACCAGAATCATCTATGTGAGTCCCGTTACAACCGCCACATCTTTTGTTCAGGCAAGATTCCGCCAGCGAGCCAAACGGTTGCCGTTTGGAAGATGGGCATCCCCCGCGTCCTCGATGTGCTACCCATCCCGACGTTGTTTGAACTCATTCAACGAAAGAAGATTCTGATAAGAGAGCAGCGTGAAAACAGGTGGTTGCTCTCCCGAATCGTTAGCGACTATGAAGCCGATTGGCGCACTCAGGCGGAGCGTGATGACCTGCTTCGTGCAACGAAGAAGGCTCGCCGCTCTCCGCACGGTTTGCCGCCACGCCCAATCGTCAAGGACATCGACGGGCAAGTCGCACTAAATGTTGTCCCGATGCTGAAAACTGGGAACCTTCCGCAACCCTCCGATGAGTTGCTCAGCGCGTGGAACAACATCCTGCTTGAACAGTCCAAGAACGATAAGACGCCCTTGGCTGAGGAGATTGACTTTTATCCACCATCATTCGGTGAAAATCGTTTCGACGGTGAAGACCGTTCTTCGGACGATGAAAAAGTCGGCGGCTCCGAGTTTGACGGTATCAACTACGACGGAACACGCGAGACCACGAGGGATGTCCCTAACGACACGCCTCGTCACTCCGAATATCAGGAAAAGTACAAGCACGTCATCCCATACAACTCGTTAAAGAAAGTTAGAACCGAGGAAGCGGAGCAAGCGGTCAGAAATCATCCTGACTTCTTGGTTGATGCCCTCCGTCACCACGCCCAAACAACAAACACGCCCGTCGTTGAAATCGCAGAGCAGATGGGGGTGGGCTACGACTGGCTCCGTCAACAACTCTCCCGTGGTAACCAGAAACTGAATGTGTATCAAACAAATCCCGACGTTGCCGCCGTTCGTGAGTTAATCGGCAATCGCAAAACTCCCATCCCTGACGGCTTCAACGTACCTATTCGTCTGAATAACGCCGTGGAGATAAAGCACCTCGGCGCACTCACAGACTCTCCAAAACAGTATCTTCGAGCGCTCTCGCGTCACCAGGAGGTGACGATTAAGGATGCATTGAAGAACGCACGTAGGAAGGCTCGCAAAAACGGGTGGGACGACGTGATGGTAAATGCGCAAAGCGAGGTTACCCGAACTCGTATCAGGGAAGCCTACCGCCCCTTTTTTGAGATTTTCCAGAAGGAAGCCGAAGAGGAGGAGGGGAACGTTGTCACAGTTTCCTCATAAGGTAGAAGGGAGAACCAGTTAGCACTATACATGACGTGAGTTTCAACAGCGCGCTGCTAGTTCACCCCGGACAAAGCACAGCAGCAACCGCTCCCGGCACTAAGCGGGACGGCGCGGGCGAAACCCCCGCAGGAGGACAGCAGCATGGATAAGAAGACGATGGAAGGGAAGATGTACACGACCTTTTGCGCCGACTTCGGCTTGAAGCCGGAATGGTTGGGCAAGACTGTGAAAGACAACGGGAAGGCCTACACGGTTGCAGGATTGAACCCGCGCTCACCGAAATATCCGGTGGTGATGAGGGAAGGCATTCGTATGAGTGCCGATTACTTGATTGCACTCATGACGAACAGCGCCGACAAGTATGAAAAGAAACGTAAGAACGACTACGAGAAGAAAGTCGAGCGCGAGTTGAAGCAGGTGCGTTCGGCATTCCCATCATCCTCGAAGTTGTTCGACATCCCGGAGTCGTGGCTCGGCAAGTCATTCAACTATGGCCGCAAGGTTTACACGATTGTTGGTATCACCCTCTCAGGACGATTCCCGGTTGTTACGCAGGCCAATGATGGCAAGGTGATGTATTTCGCCGCCGACTTGGTTCGCGAAAGCATGGCAAAAGCAGCAGCGTAAAGTTCGCGGAGCGGCCCCGGAGAAGTGCCGCGAGATCGGGCGACGCCCGGAGAGAAGGACACAATGATGCAATGCAGAAAATGTTTCGGGCTTTACGAACCCAGCAAAGACAATGAAGACCCGATTTATACCGCTTGTCCTCACGTCATCAGTGGCGACGCAGTATTTTTCGAGCGTGGTGGTTCCCGAGGCATCGACACGCTGTACTGCAAAACATGCGCTCTGGTTTTGGGCCAGCGATTTGCAAACGATAAAGACGGGCAGTTTGCCGGCGGAAATGACTGGAAGGCGGAGGTCGGCATGGTACGCCCTGTCTGCAAACCAGATTGGGATGTTCTTCGTAAGCAGCGCATCAACTAAACGCCAGCAGTAACCCGCATTCGGGCGGCAGGACACGCAACGAGTTGCCGAAGACTGCGCCAGAACGCAGGGACGGATATCTCCCATACATCCGTCCTTCCCAAATTTTGGGCAAAGATGAGAGCAAAACGTAGAGGTACTTAAGTGTTCGCGGAACGTGGTCCCGGTGCTTGAAGCAGAGTTGCAGACAGCACAGCAACAGCAGTAGCACGAACAGTGGCAAGAACAGTAACCAATTTGCAGTGGCAGTGAATCCGCTCGTTTCCAGCCAATCTGGATTTTCCGCGACGGGTATTTCAGATTGGCGAGGATTTATGGTTTACGAAGATGGATTTGAGTTTGAGCAGATGTACCAACAAGAGGTGGCGCAGTTCGCGAACGCCAATACTGGCGTCTCCGGTGACAACGTGGAAGCGGCGATCATTCTACGCGATGCGGGGAAGCTAGCGGCGTTGAAGCTGTTGCACGACGGCGTGATTGAGGTTGTGGGAGCAGTAGACCTTGATTGCGACACCGTGAGCGACCTGACGTTTCGAGTTGTTTAGCAGTTGAGCGGCATCACTTGGCGAGCGGTGTCGTGCCCGAATATCTCCACAGTGAGGAATGGGCGGAAGCCAAAGAAAGAGGTGATGTGAACGCTCTCGGCAGGGTCGAGGCGAATAGGATAAAAACATGGATACGATTCATCAAGGAATAGTCGAGCAGTTCAACCCCCGTAAGCAGTGGGGATTTGTCCGAGATATCGACGGCACGAAGTACTTTTTCCATCTCGACAACTGTGCGAAAGGTTTTAGACCCGTCCTCGGTCAGGATGTTGAGTACACCGTAGGACCAGCGTACACATTAGGAAAGCCATCACAAGCGCTTGACGTGTGCTCTCCAGTGGGGGTGCAATCGTGAGCGCTCAACCAACCGCTGTAGTGATGCCTGATACTGATTGGCAACTGCTGATGACTGGGGAGCCTGTAACCACTCAGCCAGACTCGGAAGGAAAGTTCCCAACACCTTTAGACGGTGCGTTGTTCATGGCATCGTTGGGGATTCCGCAAACCCCGCTGCGTACTCGCACTAAGATTCCTTTTCTCCCAGAGTTTCAGAAATCGGCAACCACGGATGCTGCCCAGATTCGCAGGTGGGCAGAGACGTATTCAGGCTGCAACTTTGGCAGCGTGGGGCGTGAAGGTGAATTCTTTACGTTCGAGGCGGATTCCGTGGAAGTACGTAAACGCTTTGAAGCCACAGGCGGCAAGTTCACATCAAAATTAGTCGTGGCATCCCGTACCGACCTTAGCCGTGGGCATCGTTGGTACCGCCACACGGCTGGAGTTAAGAACATCCAGCAGGCATTTACGAAGCACGGCGATTTCAGCATTCGTGCTGAGAACATGCAATGCGTCTCTCCCGGCTCGCTTCATCCAGATACAGGAGAGCAGTACCGTTTGATTTCCACGGGTGCGCCAGATGTTCCTAGTGCGGCAGAGATTGCCTTCTGGGAATCGGAACGTGTGGAGAATAAGGGCAAGAAAGAAATCCCCCGTAACGAGCGCGGGAAGGTATCCCACGGAAATATTCACGGTTGGCTCCTTCACGAAGCGGGCAAGATGCGCCGTATTGGTCTTGCTCAAGATGAAATCGAAACTGTGTTGCTTCGTAGAGTCCACGAAGAGTGCGAAGAACCCATCGATGAAATTAAAGTTAAAGCGATGGCGAAATCAATTTGCAATTTTCCGTGTGACGATAAGTCGCTCGCTCTAACGCCGGGGGTTCAGCCTTTAATTATTCCGGAAGGCGCACTGCCAATCGTGGAAGAAGCGGAGACGGACATCATTCCGCCTTTCGACTCCAGCGTTGTGAATGGCATCTACAAAAAGTTCGTGGATGTCGCTACCCGTGGCACCACGATGGCTCCCCAATTTGTTTACGCAATCGCGAAGACCGTTGTCGGCGCACGAATGGCGGGCAAGGTTAAGTTTGAGAATCTTGACGTGGAGCCACGTTTCTATACCGCGCTAATTGGCGAGTCAGGCAGCGGCAAGGGCGAAGCGTGGAGAAGAGTCCTGCAAATCTTGAACTGCGAAGGTCAGATTGGAAGTGTTTCAGGACTGAAAATCATCAACTCGGCGGACAGTGGAGCGGGCATCCGTGACGCCTTCTTTGAAGTCCCATCGGAAGCGCCGATGTTTATGTACATAGATGAAGTGGAAAGTTTCGGGAACAAATCGGCACCGACCCGCAATCCCGCTATTCTCGACATGCTGATTGAATTGGCAGACAGTACGTCTATTTCCGTCGTGAAGGCGAAGCGCGGGAAGGCTAAGAGTTCGAAGACTAAGAACGATGCCAGACTGTGCGCCGTGATGTGCGGGCAGGAAGGCTCCGTTTACATGAAGGCGTTCGCTGGCAAAACTAAACTAGGATTGTGGGACAGATTTACACCTGAATACGGCGTTGCCGTGGAATCGGGAGACCTTCCGCACATTTCAACGGCGGATGCATACCAATTGCTCTCTGAGTTGAACAAGCTGGACTACTCAGGGACGATGACGATGGCAGACGATGCCAAGAGCCGCTTGGAGACCTTCTGGTTGGGGCAGCCAGTGGCTGTCCGCAAAAAGGCACGCTGGAAGAAGAATCTTGCCTTGGATGCCTACATGAGTGCCTTTGGACGTGACTCCAAGATTGCCGAATTGGGGGACGTGGAAATCGCTATCAAGATTTTCACACGCCAGTTGGTTATCCGCCAGACTCACTTCACTTCCGAAGTGCCTGACCGCATCGGGTACTACATCGGGTTGCTGAAAGCCATCACCGCCAAGATGGAGCGCCAGTTGGCAGCGGGGGTTCCTGAAGGTCTGGTAGCGAAGAGCCGCCGTGACTTCGAGAAGGCGACCAACGCTCACCGTGATAATGAAGCTCACGTCTTTGAACGGGCATGGAACGTTTACTCCTCGACATGGTTAGATAAGTTTGAAGTCCCCAAGGCTAACGGTCATAAGTACTGGAAATACCTCCCAGCAACGGACGAGTAGACAGGGTTTGCTGAGGACAGGTCAAACGACTTGTCTTCAAACTCCTTCCGGAAATCGCCTAAAAATGAGCGGAAAATCGACTTGTCCTAATGAAAAAGTGAGGACAGGTCCAGCGCATGAAAAGAATAGACTTAACCCCGTTTTCAACGACTTGTCTTCAAATACACAGACATACATTTTATTGTTGTGTCTGCCTATATGACGGCGGGTCGTTGAAGACAAGTCGTTTGTGGGAAGGCTAGGCGTTTCCCTCACCAAAAGTGTGCCGAACGCCAAAAATCACAATTTCTTGTCATTTTTCGCCGATTTCCTCTTCAACTGCTTTGTTTTCAATTGTTTACTGTGTCTTTAAGGCAAAATTAAGTTAACATTCGTCTCGAACGCGCTCGTGAGTGGCTTGCAGTAACGGGGCTAGCAGCGATGATATCCACGGCGACGGGCGACAGGACTACCCTTCGTCGGAATCGCTCCTATTGCGTTCCAGCTGTGCTATGGACACGCCGCTGACGTGAGGAGGAAGGCTAGTGTTACATATTTTTGGGGACGCCAGCGAACTCCCGCCCCTGAAAAGGTGACAGAATTACCTGTTTTCGCCCTCGGCGAAGGGTCGGTTAAGTCGTGTGTTTCCGCCAATCAGTTCTCAAGAAAGGTGACAAAATTGGCAAGACTGTCACCCTCAACGAGCAGGCACAAAAAGACCCTCCAAGCCGAAGCCGAGAGGGTCAGGGGACAGGAAATATTACCACAAGGTTCCGCTGGATAGGTCACAGCCAAGAATACTTGGAGAAGGTCTCCTTGCGAGCGCGGTCAGCAACCTCGTCCGTGACGGAGCCGTAGAACTGGAGAGCCATCCGAGCCGACTGGTGACCGAGGGCTTGAGCAATCGTTTGGGGATTCATTCCAGCCGCCGACATCGTGAAGCCGAGACCATGACGCATAGCGTGCGGGTGCTGCTTGGCGACGTCAAGTCCAGCGGCTTGAGCGGTCTCAGAGAACCACTTGTGGAAGAAACCACGGCTCAACGGCTTCTCGCTGTTCCACTGCGACGGGAAGAGGAAGTCGGACGGTTTGCCGTTGCGGTCCTTGACGTAAGACTTGAGCCTGCGCTGCAGAGCCTTGGAAATTGCAGGGTCATGAGTCTTGCCGTTCTTGGCTCGTTCGAGGTGGATTTGAGCGTTCTCAAGGTCAATGTCTTCGATTCTGAGGTTCAGTAGTTCCGAAACTCGCAAGCCGAAAGAGAAGCCGACTAACAGCATACATTCATTACGCTTGGCGTAACGGTCGCTCTTCGCAACCTTAATCATCTGCTGCAATTCTTCGGGCGTGATGCCTTGAATGTCGCCCTTCTTCCAGCGGCGACCGCGTTCGCCTGGCTTCACTCGTGGACTCATGAGAATCACCTCGCGATGACATAATTGCACAATTGTCATCTTATGTCAAGACGAAAATGCAACAATTTTGCAAGCAACGCAAGCAACCGACGAAGACCCGAGCCTTGGCTTCTGAAAAGTCCGATGATGTTGTCGGGGAAAATTCCCGTTCTCGTTTTTTCTCCCCCGTTTGAAAACATTTTTCTAGTTAACGTCCCTTCGGATGGGTAGGGGAGATGCCGTATGCGTGGTCGCCCCGTACACCCTTTCCTCGGGGACGCGTTCATGCCAGACAGTTTCGTCAATCCAGTTATAAAAAGTCACAGGAGCAACTATGCCAGTACAAAGTATCGAACCAGAATTTGTGGAGGGGATACCCGTTTCCGTGCGGGTAACTTTTATTTGCCGTAATGGTTCCACAAGAGTTTACGAGTACGTCGGGGTGGAGGCAATTGCAATCACGGCGGGTGCGGACCCTTCCCAGTTTTCAGGGACGCGAATTTCGTAGGGGTGGGGGTATTAGGCGGGACGCACTCACCAAAAATTTCTAATAGAAAGGACTCCGTGAAAGGTACGGGGTACCCGCAACAAAATCCAACCCAATAGGGAGAAAGGAAAATGGAAGAGAAGAAGGACATACAGCCAGCGTCGAAGAGACGAGCAGAGCAACGTAAGGCCGCGAGTTACGTATACAACAGCAAGGACGAGCCGCCGAAGACGCAAATTCTAGTTTTGTTGCAAGCCCGTGGCATAAAAAACCCCCACGTGTTGAGTGTCCTGCAAAAATTAGGAACTCAGGCGGCACAGTCGCTCGACATTCCAGCGAACCGCTTCTTTTGGGCAAACGGCGTGAAGGCGACGGTGGCATCCTACGAAAAGAAAGAAGCACAGCCGCTTCCAGAAATCTCCCCAGAACCAGTCGCAGGGGAGTTGCTAACACGTGCCGAGTTGTACGCCTTGTACGACGCCTCCATAGCCACGCACGAGGAGATTACTTTCGAAGAGTTCCTGCAAATCCGTCTCCGCTGCAAGTCAGACACGTTTTTCCTAGGGAAGGAAGTATTCAAGAACGACTTCGCTCACTGCCACGAAGTGTGGCGCGACTTCTTCCCTCAGTGGAACCCTTTAGCACTGCCGCCAGATTATACGCAGAAGCAAGCCATCGATTGGCTCGCGTCACAATCAGATGTGAAAGATTTCTTGCTGATGGCGTCCCGTCGCGCGTTCAAGTCTTCCTTCGCACGCTTGTGGCTCATTAGCGCCATTGTGACGTTGCCTGACATTCGCATCCTTATCGTGTCGGAAACGCGTCCACTCTCGAAAGACAACATCGAAGCGATTCGCGGCTATTTCGAAGTGCAGCCGGGATTCGAGACCCGCTTCCAACGCCTGTTTCCAGAGTTTTGTATCCCAGTGGGAGACGGCAGTGTCATGTCGCTGGAAGTGCCGATGCGCAGACTCAAGTTGCCGCAGTCGATTGAATCAAGTTCGATGGATTCGACCGTAGCAGGCCGCCGTGCGGACATCATTCTGTTTGATGACCCGATTTCCGAAGTTAGCTGCACCAATGAAGTCCAGATTCAAAAATCCGTCAACAAACGCGACATGCTGGTGAAGTTGAAAGAGCGCGGTGGTCTCGTAGTCACTCTCGGCACCCCGTACGCTGCCCAAGATTTGTATTTCGTGATGATTGAGCGCAGCAAAACGAACAACGACGAAACATTCGCATTCCGAGTTGACCCCGCGTTTACAGTGAAGCCTTCCGCGCTCCATAAGTTGACGCCCGCATTGT